>Ga0187886_1001879_pt1 | contig 17846 bp, 16 predicted proteins | sample June2016WEW_20_1_FD_133001 | JGI IMG/M metagenome (GOLD analysis project Ga0187886, IMG submission 133001) | Peatland microbial communities from SPRUCE experiment site at the Marcell Experimental Forest, Minnesota, USA - June2016WEW_20_150 | ecosystem: Environmental > Terrestrial > Soil >... | reverse complement strand
CTATGAGAAGGATGGCTGGTATGGGCAGCAGATCTTCTTCAACGAGCACACGGGCACGCATACGGATTCGCCTTCGCATCGCAGAGAAGGGGCCAAGATGACTATCGATAAGATCCCTCTGAATCACTTCGCCGCCCCCTGCGTGATCGTCAATGCCTCCCATTATGGGGCGGAGGAGGGCGACTGGATCTTTGATATGAACATGTTCCAGGATTGGATGAGCAAGCATCCGGACCTAACGATCAACAAAGGCGACATCGTCTGTATCTCCCAGGATATGGTCCACAAGTGGGCCCTCCACAACCATGGGTTCCATCGCGAGTGGGTTACCTACACCTTCCCGGGCATTGGCGGGGATGTGGCCAAGTACTTGAAGGATAAGGGCATCGTGGGTGCTCTTACCGACGTGACGAGCATCGATGCCGCCATGACCGCCATGAGGGGCAAGGGCAACGATGTTGAGAACAACCCCACCCATGTGACCCTTCTCGGCAATTACATCTATGTTACGGAAAACGTGGGTGGTCAGCTACAGCTGGCCGCCAACTCTAAGGGCTTTGTCTTTGTCATGCCCTGCATGAACACCAAGGCCGGCTCGGGTGGCCATTCCCGGATCTGGTACTTCGAGGGCCTGAGTATTCCCATCGAATAGCAAGCAAGTTCCGGCCTCTGAGCGCAAGGGGGCTATCCAGAAGATAGCCCCCTTGCATTTCAAGCTGACAAAATGCGGGGAAACAAGAGAGGTTTCCTAAGATAGGTCCCATCTCTCTCCTTTTTACCCAAAAAGCTTGACAAAACCTTTTCTCTGAAGGCTAAGGTCTATCAAAGAAGCATGCTTAAAGAAGATTTAAGAGCAGGATTGAACTTCCTTGAGGGCTCATGTTCCAGACGATCAGCTCAGACTTCTCCCCTTTTTTATATTGATAAGAATTCCTTTTTAAGCGCACATTTTTCGCAACGCTTCTATCCTTTCCCTGCTGACCTGCACTAACAGACCGGCATCTGTGGAGAGCATCATGTACTGCACTCCCCGTTCAATCCAATGTTTGGCCTCATCAACATATCTCACAAACATACCCGAGACAATCCCTCTTTCCTTGCAGGCTAGGATCACTTTTTCCATGACCTCTACGAGCCGCGGGTCCTTTGTTTTACCCGGAATTCCCAAGGACTGAGACAAATCCCACGGCCCTAAGAAAATGACATCAATACCGGGTATCTCTACTATGGCTTTAATGTCCGAGACAGCTCGTTCGCCTTCAATATGGAGCACGGTCAAGACCTCTTCGTTGGACGTAGCCATATGCTCCTCGGGTAAGATCGTTGAGTAGCCTGTCGCCCGGACGAAACTGCAGAGTCCCCTTTTTCCTTCGGGAAAGTAACGAGCCGCTTGAGACAGAAGAGTCGCCATCTCAGCAGTCTCCACCTGCGGTATCTGAACCCCTTCGGCTCCGGCATCCACAGAACGCATAACATACGAAGGATTTGGTTCCGGTATTCGAATCAGACTGGTAATGCCCGCACAACGGGCCGCCCTGATCATATGTTCAACATCGGTAAAATCGAAAACACCGTGTTCCATGTCAAGGACCACAAAATCCCAGCCGGTATGCCCCAAAATTTCAACCGCCGCCGGACCCAGCCGGATAAAAGTACCAAAACACACCTGACCTTCCTTAAGTTTCTTCTTTAAGATGTTACGATGCATTTCATGTTCCTCCAATCAGCCTGAGGCATAAGAATTTTACTGCTCCCTTCATCTTCCACCCGCCTCTATGGAACAACAGCAGAGGCTTTTCCTTTACCGAACCTGCTCATATGATGGTTAGGTTGGTATGTCCCCTTATTAGGGAAATTTAATGTTTTGGATCATATCAAGGCTGATAATTCTGTCAAGCAGATTCTCGAATTTACCCTAAAATGGCCCGACCAGCGGTTCAGTACCGAAAGCCGAGGACACGGCGAGGGCGGGGGGATACGCCGAAACGACCTTTGCCAGCTCAAAGTAAGCAGAGCCTTAATCTGATAAAAACAGTTGGGATAAAAAAATAATTCTTGACATAAATAATAAAGCTTGATAGCATGGCTGAAACGTCTTATCGAGAGTGGCGGAGGGACTGGCCCGAAGAAGCCGCAGCAACCGGTCCCGCCAGAGGCGGGATGCTGGTGCTAATTCCAGCAAGGTAAAAATACCTTGGAAGATAAGATGGGGAGAAAAATGCAAAGCCCCTTCTTATCGACCAAGAGGGGGCTTTTTTTATTACCGAGAGGGGGTGAGGGCAATGGATTCGGAAAGCGGCATGGGTGATGCAGACATGGGCATGCGAAAGAAGAAACTACTTAAGACGATGATGAGACATCATGGAAAATCCTGATCAAAATCAAAGGAGTGAATGATGAGTAAAAACGATCATAATCTAAGAATTGAAACCCTGGCGCTTCACGGAGGCCAGGAAGCAGATCCCACCACGGGGTCCAGGGCGGTCCCGATCTACCAGACAACTTCTTATCAATTCAAGAATACCGACCATGCCGCCGATCTCTTTGCCCTAAAGGAATTCGGGAATATCTACACGCGGATCATGAATCCGACCAATGACGTCCTGGAGAAGAGAGTCGCTCTTCTGGACGGCGGGGTGGGGGCTCTGGCTGTGGCCAGCGGGCAGGCAGCGGAATCCCTGGCCCTTCTCAATATCGCTCGGGTCGGCGATGAAATCGTTTCGGCGGATAATCTCTATGGGGGGACCTACAATCTCTTCCACTATACTTTTCCCCGACTCGGCATCCAGGTGAAATTTGTGCCGTCGAATGACCTGCAGGCGATTCGCAAAGCCATTACCCCCAAAACCAAAGCGGTCTATGCGGAATCGATCGGAAATCCGAAACTCGACGTGGCCGACCTGGAAGGGCTGGCCCGGGCCGCCCATCAGAATGGCATCCCGCTTGTTCTCGATAATACGGTCTCGCCTTATTTGATGAGGCCCATCGATTTCGGGGTGGATATCGTCGTTTATTCAGCGACTAAATTCATCGGAGGACACGGGACCTCGATTGGAGGCCTGATCGTGGATTCGGGCAAGTTTGAGTGGACCAACGGCAAATTCCCCCTGATAACCGATCCAGATCCTAGCTACCACGGGCTTAAGTTCGTGGAGGCTTTGAAGCCTTTGGGGAATCTGGCCTATATTATCAAAGCCCGGGTAACCCTTCTTCGAGACCTGGGGCCAGCCATGTCGCCCTTCAATGCCTTTCTCTTTCTCCAGGGACTGGAGACGATTCACTTGAGGCTCCCCCGCCATTCCGAGAATGCCCTGGCGGTGGCGCGATACCTGGAAAAACATCCCAAGGTGGCCTGGGTCAATTACCCCGGCCTTGATTCCAGCCCTGAAAAAGAGCGGGTCCGGAAATACCTCCAGAAGGGAGCGGGCGCCATCCTCGGTTTTGGCATCAAGGGGGGAGTGGAGGCAGGAAGAAAATTTATCAACTCCCTCGAATTGGTCTCCCACCTCGCCAATGTGGGGGATGCCAAGACGCTGGCGATCCATCCGGCGACCACCACGCACCAGCAACTCTCTCCGGAGGAGCAACTGGCCACGGGGGTGACTTCCGATTTTGTCAGGCTCTCTATCGGCCTGGAGCATATTGATGACATCCTGAACGATATCGAACAGGCTCTTAAGAAGGCAGGGAGTTAGCAGTCGCCCGGGTATTCGTAGCCTTCCTGTTCTCTCTTCCCGAGAAAACAGGGAGGGATTTTGAACCGGAAAGATTCCAGCGGGGCGACTTGGATTAAGAACATTCGAGGAGAGGGGTAACCTATCAGATGAATACCACAGGAAGGGTAGGAATTGTACAAACGAAATATTTTACTTTCGCCGAACCGCCGGATGAGCTTGTTTTGGAATCCGAGCGGACGCTAGGGCCGGTTACGATTGCTTATGAAACCTACGGCACCTTAAACCGCGACCGAACGAATGCTATCTTGGTGGCTCATGCCCTTTCGGGCGATGCGCACGCCGCGGGCTTTTATGAGGGTGACTCGGCCCCTGGCTGGTGGGACGTCATGATCGGTCCGGGCAAAGCCTTTGACACGGAACGCTATTTCGTCATCTGCTCGAATGTGATCGGGGGATGCAAGGGCAGCACCGGGCCTTCTTCCCTCAATCCCCGGACGGGGAAACCCTACGGCCTTAATTTTCCCGTCATCACGATTGCCGATATGGTGGAGGCCCAGCGCCATCTGGTGGACTATCTGGGGATCGAAAGGCTCCTTTGCGTAACCGGGGGGTCCATGGGGGGCATGCAGGCCTTGCAATGGGTGAACTCGTACGGCGAAAGGGTTCGTTCGGCAATCCCCATTGCTGCGGCATTGAAGCATTCTCCCCAGCAGATTGCCTTTGATGAAGTGGTCCGGCAGTCGATTATGGCCGATCCCGCATGGCGCCAGGGCGATTATTATGAGTACGGACAGCCAGAGAAGGGGCTGGCGGTCGCCCGCATGATCGGGCATATCACCTTCATGAGCGATCAATCCATGGAAGAGAAGTTTTCCCGGAAACTCAAAAATGGCCATTACAGTTTCGAGTTTGGGGCGGATTTCGAAGTGGAAGGGTACCTGCACAACCGCGGGGACCACTTCGTGCGGCGATTTGACGCGAATTCCTACCTTTACATCACCAAAGCGATGGACTACTTCGATCTTTCCGGGGGACGTTTGATCCCGAACGGAAAACCCATTCAAACCCGGTTTTTGGTAATCTCCTTCAAATCGGATTGGCTCTACCCTTCCTACCAATCTCAGGAAATCGTCCGGGAACTGAAAATGAAGCAGGCCGATGCCACGTATTGCGAATTACCCTCGACCTACGGGCATGACGCTTTTCTACTGGAGGTGGAAGAGCAGACGACTTTAATCAAGCATTTCTTGGATAAGACCTTCAATGGTTATCACGTGGCAGACGGCTATGATATCTAACGGGATTCGACTTGATCATCAGATCATCTGCCGGATCGTTGAGTCTGGAGCCAGAGTTCTAGACCTGGGATGCGGGAACGGAGATCTTCTCTACTTCCTGGCCCGGGAAAAAGGAGCCAAGGTCCAGGGGATTGAGGTGAACGATTCGGCCATATACGAGTGTGTGAAAAAAGGGCTGAGCGTTTTCCACGGAGATATTGAGAGTGGTTTGACGGAGTATCCCAAGCAGTCTTTTGATTACGTCATCTTGAACCAGAGCCTGCAGGAAGTGGAAAAGGTAGATGATCTCATCGACGAGGCTTTGCGTGTCGGGAGCAAAGTCATCGTCGGATTTCCCAATTTTGCTTTTTGGGGGGCCCGCCTTATGCTGTTTTTCCGGGGAAAAGCGCCCATCACGCCCTCCCTGCCGTATTACTGGAATAATACTCCCAACGTACGCTTCTTGAGTATCAGCGACTTTAAAGATTTTTGCCGAGAAAAGAATCTTAAGGTAAAGGAAGCCCATTACTTGGGAAAAAAGAGAAGCATCACCCTGTGGCCGAACCTTTTCGCGCTCAATGTGATCTTCGTGGTCACAAAATAACCGAGAAAGCTTCCGGGAAGGCCATAAAGGCGATAGGAATCCAGGCAGGGGATTAAATAATCCCTTCTTCTTTCCATCTTCCAAGGTCTGCAAGCGAATAGCCCAGCATCCCGCAGTAAATCACTTCATTATGCTGGCCCAGCAAAGGGGGCGGTTGAAATTTTTCTTCGGGGATGTGGGAGACTTTCACCGGGTTCCCCACCGATTTGAACTTCCCCGCCTTGGGATGATCAATCTCCACCACCATCTTGCGCGAGAGAATCTGCGGATCGGAAAGGATGCGGTCGAGGGTATTCACCGGTGCGGCCGGGACGTCCTCCTCATCAAGCCTTTGCAGAAGATCTTTCCCTTTCCACTTTAGAATGGCCTGCTCGAGGATGGGGATAAGGGTGGCTTTATTCTGCAGACGCATCTGGTTTTTGTCAAAACGCGGGTCGGAGATGAGGTTTTCCAATTCCAAGACTTTGCAGAATTTGGGCCAGAACTTCTCCACGAAGACAGCGACCACGATCCACATGTCCTGCGTTTTAAAAGCCTGATAGGGAACGATGGATTGATGACCGGAGCCGATCGGTCCCGGAACAATTCCGTTGAAGAAGTAATATTGGGCCATGTAAGTGAGCAGAGAAACCTGACAATCCAGCAAGCTGAGGTCGATCTTCAACCCTTCTCCGGTTTTTTCTCGGTAGAAAAGGGCTGCGGAGATGGCGTAGGCCGCCAACATTCCTCCGGCCAGGTCTCCCATGGGCAGCCCCAAGCGCACCGGCGGTCTTCCCGGTTCTCCAGTTACGCTCATGGCCCCGCCCATGGCCTGGAGGGTAAGGTCGAAGGCCGGACGATATTTCATGGGCCCCGTATGCCCAAACCCTGATATAGAACAGGAGACGATCCGCGGGTTAACTTTTTTCAAGGTCTCATAATCCATCCCCAATTTTCCCAAAACATCCGGACGATAGTTGTCATAGACGACATCAGAAATTTTTACTAACCGGTGAAAGATCTCCCTCCCTTGAGGGGTGGCCAAATTTAGGGTGATGGATTTTTTATTCCGGTTGAGGCCCAGGAAGTATGGGTCTTCCCCCTGGACCTTCTTGAGAGTGATGTTGCGGGTAGGATCACCCCCCGGAGGATCTTCAATCTTGATAATCTCTGCACCCAAGTCCCCCATTAGCAAAGTGCCATATGGGCCGGCTAAGACTCGGGAAAGGTCCAAAATCCTTATTCCCGAAAGCAAGAATTTCATACCTGCCCCCTTTATGAGTTTCCTTTCTTTAGCATCCGATTAATAAATTAGGCAATTTCATGGAAGGGTGAACCTACTTCGTTGAGGAAACATCCGGATGCAGAGACATTTTACAAATTGGTTCATCTCTGTCAATGGAAAAATTTAAAAAGTGCGTCCCCTTTTTAATATTTTCACTCGAAAGCATCCAAGCTATTGCCAACGAATCGGGAGAGTATCATAATAGAATGAAGAAGATTAGCTGAAGGAGGGATTGATGATGTTGAGCAGGAGTAGAATCTTGGCTTTTTTGACGATTTTTATGTTTGTAGCCGCCTGTGCTACCGCCTACAAGGCGCAGCCCCTTCCCTTTAGGGCGCCCAGTTCTTATGCCAATGCTGTTGGGGTGGCTGGAGCCACGGTGGCGGCTGAGGCCTTTGCGGACCCCAAGAAAGCAGAAGAGGCCTTTGGTTTTGACGTGCGCGGTGCCGGAATGCTTCCTGTAGAAGTGGTTTTCGACAATGCGGGTCCTCATTCGTTGAAAATTAATGCTGGACAAACCTTCTTGGAAGATGAGAAGGGAAATCTCTGGCCGATTCTGGATGACAAAACTGCCTATGATCGGACGACTAAATATGCCCAGACCAAGTAGATTGTTAAGGAGGGAGCCTATTCAGGTTTGCTGGGGGCTGCCGCGGGGGCCGTTATAGGAGCAGCCATAGGGATTATAAGTGGTGGGAAGGTAGGCGAGGCACTGGGTAGAGGTGCGGCTGCGGGAGCAGCGGGCGGGGCTGTTATAGGAGGGGTGAAGGGATATAGCGAGGCGGATGAAGGTCGTCGGACAGTGATCAACGATTTTAAAAATAAGTCGCTCGAAAACAAACCGATTTCCGGAGGTTTGGCCTATGGGTTCCTTTTCTTTCCCGGTGAAGCCCAATCGGCCAAAGAGTTGCGGCTGCAGTTGGTGGAAACAGAGACTGGCAAGATTTACGTGCTCAGGTTCAAACTTTAAGGGGGCTTATCCCCGGGTAAAAATTGTGCCCTGCTGAAAGAACGAGACCTTGCCTTCGCTGTTGGAGTTAGAAAAGGAGAAAAATTGACCATGGTTAGAAAAGAAAAGATTCTTTGGGGGTGGGCTGTACGCCTCAGCCTAATTTTATTTTTGATTTCTGCCTGTGCTACCAAACGATATTGGGGACCCACCATGGGGCGGTCGGCGGACTCGCAGTTTACTCCGGCCGATGCCCTGGAGAAAGCCCTGAAATCGGCCTCCTTCGATCCGTACCGGGGAAGGACCGTATGGATTGACGTCTTTTCCCTCACCGAACGCACCGGGGAGGAAAGTGCAGAAGAGCGATTCCTCCGGTCCTGGCTGTCTGAAAAACTGCTTTCCCAGGGAGCCCGGATCGCCCCCTTGAAAAACCAATCCGATGTCATCCTGGATGTGAAAGCCAGAGTGTTTGGAGTGAATCAAACCCGGAGGGATTTCATTCCCCTTCTTTATATGGAAATAACTCACGCGCTCGTTGACCTGCACTTAAACTCATACGAGCGTGAAACCGGAAAAATTCTGCACGTCGAAGATCTGAAGGGTGAAGTCCATTACCGAGAGTATTACATCCTTTATATGATCGGCCCCATCAGATCGATCAAATAGGAAGAGCCCGGGATGCGACGACTCGAGAAGATGCGTAATCTTTTCCTGCCATCTTTGGCCCTCATCTTCGCCATTCTCCCAGCCTGCGCCACCATGGACTATTTCCCGCCGGGCCAGGGGACTTCCGCGGAATTACAATCTGGTTTGGCCAAATCCCTAGAGGGAAATCTGCGAGAAATTCCCTTCGATCCTGTCGGGAAAAGGGTGGACCTTCAGGTACGCGCTTGGGGAAGTTATCAAAGTGCTCTGGGACTCGAGGGGTACGTGAGAAGCCTGTTGCGCGAATGGATCGTGAGTCGAGGCGGAGAGGTTGGCCCGGGGCAATTTCAAATGGTGGTCTTTCTCCCAGTTCTGGGTGATACCGCCGTCCGTCGGGACCTGAGCTACCAGTTTATTCCCCTTTATTACAGTGAGCGGTTCCGGGCTGCTTCCCGGATGATCGTTGTCGTCAAAGATGCGGAGGGGAGAACGATAAGCGTCTGGCACAAAGGTGAGGGGGCTGACTTAACGGATATTTACCTGATGCGTATTCTCGGCCCTTTCGATGTCCCCCGCCCCAAGTAAAAATTAAATGCGCTACGCGCTTAGCGGTTTTCTGCTCTCTTTGCGGTTGAGGAATCTATATATTTTCAGCCCTTAGATCTGCCGGGCCGCCCGCCAGCGCAGCCAATTCTTCTGGGGTAGCCTTCCGGTCTCGATTCATTGCATTCATTTCGGTTTTTGCCGGTCAGCGATCTTGATGACTTCATCCGTCAGGTCCACGGCGTTGGAGATGTAAATGATCGGCGGCTGATTCCTTTCCAGGATGAGAGTGTATTTCCCTTCTTCTCCCATCTTCTTGATGATCGCATCCAGATTCCTCAGAATTTGATCGGACAGCTCCCGATCCTTCTGCTTGAGACCTTCTTCATAGTCACGCTTCAGGCGCTCTAGGTCACGCAGCTTGACCTGGTACTCCCGCTCCTTTTCCGTTCGGACCGTCTCACTCAACACCTTGCCGCGCTTTTCCAAATCTCCCTTCAGCTTTTCCAGCTCTTTCTGCTTGCCCATAAAGCTTTTCTGCATCTTTTCCACTTCCAGGGTCATCTGCTTCTTGGCCTCCTTGCCGGCTTCGCAGAAGTTCAGGGCTTTTTGCATGTCCACATAGGCGATCTTCAGCGGCTCGGCCCCGGGGGCCGGGGAAGCAAAGAAAATGAGCATCCCCAACGACAGAATACAAACGCTAACTTTCTTCATCTCTCTCTCCTTGACGAAAAATTTTACTACGTATGCCTTGATGAAAGATTTTACCACAAATTGACCTCGGAATCTGATGGCAAAATCCGGTCCCGAAGAACGGGTGTTTTGCTCTCCTATTGCCGAAAGGGATATTCCCGCTCTAGCCGACTACCCTTGGACTTTCTCCAGCAGAATTCCTTCCCTTCTCCCCCATTCAGATCCTTTACGGGCCATAAAGCTTACACCCTTTCCGGCAGATGGGGAAGGTATTACATCGAATCCTTGCTCTTGGATACGAATTCCTGTATTACCCGCCCGCTTTCCCTGGGGAGGAAGAAAGTTCGCTGAATTGTCTCCTTCCCCTCTCGCCGTCCAAAATTATAGAACATCAACTATCGGCTCAAATTTCCTTGACGCAGAATTGCCTTCCCAGTATATTCACAGAACCCAAAAGCGAGTTCTTATTAATCTCTGTTCTTCATGCCAAATACTTTGATTCTTCACAAGTCAGGAGGGTAAATTCATGGCATCTGTAAATGCTGCCAAGTCAAAGGCTGAAGCCTCGACCCCGACGATACAAATTGGCGTAAGCCGACCGGCGCTTCCACTCACCGATCTGCCGACGCCAGAAGAGGTCTTCAATAAACCCAAGATCGGCACCAGAGAACTCATTACGTGCGTGTTGGGGCCGAGCATGATCGCGCTGGGCGCAGCCCTCGGAAGCGGTGAGTGGCTACTGGGTCCGTTGGCGTTCGGCAAGTTTGGCTTCCTGGGGCTCGGTTGGCTCATCACCCTTTCGGCGGTGTTCCAAACGTTCTACAATGTTGAAAACGCGCGCTACACTCTCGCCACCGGCGAAGTGCCGATTGTCGGTTTCACCCGCACCCCACCCGGCTTAAACTTCTGGGTTACTGCGACTCTGATCGTGATCTACATTGGGTGGATTTGGGGCGGATGGGCGTCCAGTGCCGGGCAGAGCCTCTTTACCCTTTTTACGGGGCGCCAGTTGAATGCCAAGAACCCGATGGAACTGGAGACCGTGCGCGTCATCGCCATTGTGTTGATGATCTTCTCGTTTGGGGTGTATTTGCTTGGGAAAAAGATTTCCCGAACCCTCGAGATCATCGATACATTCCTGGTCTTTTTCATCCTGGGTTCGGTGGTCATCTTGGCAGCCATCTTTGCGCCGGCCAGTCTCTGGGGCACGATGCTCGCCAGTACCGTCACGCCGGGGGCACCTCCCAAAGGCATTGATGCGACCACCCTCGGTTCGATCATCGGCTACACCGGCTTTGGGACCGGCATGAACTTTATGCTGATCAACTACTACCGGGATCACGGCTACGGGATGGGGTCCAAGGTTGGCTTCTTCTCCGGGGTGTTCGGCGGCCAGAAGCAGGACGTGCTGCCATCCGGCGTTACCTTTCCCGAGAGCGAAAAGAACACCAAGCTCTGGAAGCGCTGGTTCCACTATCTGGTGATTGACCAGTGGGCAATTTTCTTTACCGGCGCGATGATCGGCATGTTCATACCGAGCATGCTATGCGTTGCCCTGACCCAAATGCCCGGGGCAGGTGTACCCAGCGCCGCCAATATGCCCGTTTATGTCGCGCTCGAGATGAGCAAGATATCCAGCTTTTTCTTCCCCTTCATCCTCCTCCTCGGCACGCTGATCCTGTTCAAGACGCAGACCACCGTCCTGGAGATGCTGATCCGCAACACCGTTGATGCTGCCAACGCGGTGAGTCCGCGCCTGCGTGCCTGGATCGCCGGCGACGCGCGCAAGGCTTATTACACCCTGGCGATTTTGTTCATCATCGCGATCGGCATCATTATTCACCTGGCGCTGCCAACCGAGTTGCTGCAGATCTCGGCGAACATGGCAAACCTTGCGTCCCTCATCTTCCCGTTCGTCCTGATCTACTTGAACGCCAAACTGCCCAAGCCCGCGCGCGCGACTTGGTGGTCAACTGCGATCTTGCTCGCGAACGTGGTGTTCTTTGGGTTCTTCTTCTTCAATTTCGTTTCTCTGAAGATGACAGGACAACCGCTCGTCAAGTTCTAGACTGTAAAATTCCCGTTTGCGGAGACAGTTGCGGCCTCCCGGTCTTTGGCAGGGAGGCCGCTATTGTTTATACCTCTCCCACCCTCGCCGACCTCATGATTCCGCTTATTAGCAGTGTGTCGAGGAGTATTCTGACGAATTTGAACGGTTCTATGGGAAACGCAGAAATTCGACAATCCCAAGAACGCTATGCTTGCTTTCAAAAGAAAAAGCCCTGATTGAAATTAGATCAGGGCTGCGATAGGTTGGAAAAATTCCGCCTGGTGACGGTCTGGTGACGGTTATCGCGTTCAGCACCGGCAAGCTACTGAACCTGCCGAAAAGCGCCTGCCACCATTTGTGACTTCGCTTAGTTTAACCCATGGCTTCGGATAATGGCCCCTTCGGCTTTCCACTTCCCTTGAAATCGATGTAATGTCTGCCGCCCGACCGGATGGCTTGATTCAAAATCAGCACCGTTCCAATGTTTGTTTCAAACTGATGCTGGTTCATAGGCCAATACTTGTCTGTTACACCACTGCCAGACCATTCGCGCAATCCAACGGAAGGGGGATTATAGGTTACGGTAACCGGTATTTCCAAGAATCCAGAAATCATAATGCCTTTCCATTTTCCCATCGTCCACTCTCCTCACGTATTTGAGTGATATTATAACCGATTGGCGAGGGGGACTCAACAACAATCCGGCACTGGCCCTATCAGCATCAATTGACGCTAATTTTGGAACCCGTCACATAATCCCGCTCACAAAGACAAAAGCCACTGGTAGAAATGCCAGGGGCTTTTTTATTACCCTTGCCTAAAGCGCTACTGGGCATGCTGCCGATTATCTCTTTGTTCCATCGCCTTTTTTAATAGCTTCAAAATACTTATCCAATAGCCACCGCTGGATTTCCGGTGTTTCCAAGGTCCATTCATAGGCGCTGGCCACAACCTCGTGGGAATGCAGCAGTTCCATTTTCCCCAGCCCATCGGCAAGACTTTGAACGTCGGCGGCGAAGAAGCCCTTTTCCTTGAGCGCCCGCAGTAGGGCATGCTCAGCTTCAGGGCGGTTTTCCCATTCCTCGGCATGGCATTTTTCGCAGAGCGTGACTAAGGCATCTGGCGGGTAGTCCCAGGGTTCTTTACCCTGGACATAATACTTGTGGTGAACTTTTAGCTGCAACTCCTTATTAAAGCAAATCTGGCAAGTCCACTCGTCACGTTCGAACACTTTCAGCCGCACTTTTTGCCAGCGCGGGTCTTTTAGTTTGTCGGAATATTTGGTTTCTTTATTGTTCTTCTGTTGCTGATTCATGGCATCCAGGATCTTTTTGTTTTATCCCTATTATTATTTATCGGCAAATATGCGGGCCGCCTAAAACAACGCCTGCGGAAGAAGAAGGGGTCGCTGCTCAATGGCATAATATTTCCCCAGAAATTGGCACTCTCTCTTTGGCAGCTTTGAGATTTCAAGCAACGTCATGTTTCCCCGCGGCTTCTAACTTCGGAAGAGATCGGTAAATTACTGGCCTACTGTCCTCCCCCACCGCATCCTCTCCGGGATATTGTCATGGTCGGCCTCACCACAGGCATGTGTCGGCGCGAAATATCGGGGCTGAAGCGGGTTTACATCCGCCTGGATAACCCCCTCATCATCTTGCCCGTAACCAAAAACAACACCATGCGGGTGCTCCCGATCAATGACACGCTTTATAGAATCCTCTCAGAGATGCCGCAGAAGTCAGGGTATGTTTTTGGGAACAGAAAGCCCATCACGGACATTAAGCATTCCTTTACATCGGCTTGTAGGAAGGCGAGCATCACTGATTTTAGGTTTCACGACCGGCGCCACACCTACGCTTCGCATTTGGCCATGAGGGGGGTCCACATTCGGGCTTTGCTGGAATTGCTGGGCCACAAGACGCTGGCCATGACGCAGCGCTATTCCCACCTCGGGCCGGAGCAGTTATAGAATGCGGTTAAGTTGCTTGATGGAGTGATTGGGGAAAGGCGGAAATTGGGCGGGCAGGCATTCTCATAGAAGCAGGTTCTCGCTTTCACCTACAATCAGTTGTCTGCTCGCTTGCAATGGTCGATTAGCTTTCTGTTCTCCAAGGATAGATAAGATTCAGCTTGGCTTTCATTTCCTCAAGCTTGGCCTCCGCCCACTGGACTGATTCGGATATAGCCCGCCGTGCATCAGCCAACTCATAATCTTTTTCGAGAATGACTTTACTGGAAAAAGATGCACCGGCAGTCATCCAACTTGCCCCATGACCACCCGCTCGAAGCAGAACAGTTACCCAACGGTTATTCCGACATATCTCAATTTCTGCCAGATGACCCGAAGGTTCGGAATCATCGATGACGACAAACCGTGATATTGTCCCAATAGCGGTTACCTTTTGTGACAAGTCGTAATGCTCGAAGTCCGGAACATCTTTGATAAGTATCGGCTCATAGCCAAGCTCCTCCAGGATGCGCACGATGGTTGCCAAACGTTCTTTGCCTGCATCACTGTATGAGCCCAATACCAACACAGTCTTTTCGCGAAAAGATGAGATATATTCGTAAAGGTTAACCCTCTTTGTGTTGGCTTGCTGAACGAAAAATAGCGCCGACAACACCTCATCTTTGGCTCGGCTTTCTGCCTCAGCCATTGTCCATCTCTCTGCGCGTCGGTCACCATAGACTTCTGCGTATTCAACGTTGCGCACCCATTTTAATGCATCCCATAGAAATCGAACATCTTTAAAAGTTACGTTTGCTTGTGTGTCTGAAAGGCGAAATGGAAATCCATCAGCAAGTGTCAGACCAGCCATCAAAATGCTTGAGCCACCGACATTGAATAACGGCCCGATTTCCCGCAATCTTTTCGGCGCCTTAACAATAAGGTCTTCTATCCGAGCACTTCCTCCAATGGTTTCTATGGTAGTAGCCGCCGCTTTCGAGTATTCAAAAGCGACCCCAAATTGCGTTGAGACATAGCATATTATTTTTGCCGGAAGCAAGGATCGGTGAAGCAAGTTCTTAGCTTGATCAGGTTTGAAGAATCGACCAGAGATTAGATCAAGGGTCTCATGGAACCTTTCTATATAGGCCCGGATCCCCTCTTCTCTAATATTTATTAACCTACTTCTTTTCATAGAGGCTGCCAACTATGAACTTCAAAAAAGAAGTATCAACTGGATTAGCGGCACCCGTTAAGCCAAATCATTATTTTTGCCAGAGATCCCCTCAAAAACCATGACCCCATTTTGACACCGGCCCCAAAAAAAGAAAAGGGGAGTTAGCTAACTCCCCATAATAACTGGTAGGCGGTGAGGGAATTGAACCCACAACCTCCGGTATGTGAGCAAATCAATATCAATTTGACAAAGCCTGTTCTTATTTAGCTTTTAAAGACTTATCTCCACTGGATGGACGCTGAAACCCTTGCCACCGTCGCCAAATGCAGATTGTGTTTGACACCATTATGACACCGGCAGTAATGGTATTGGGTTATTGCTATCTTCAAATTCCGGAAAAAAGGAAAAATTTTACTTAACGATGAATAATCTCAATTTGAAAACCAGTGACCTCTTCACAAAGCTCCAAATCTAGATTATATTCTCCTGAAATTGGGATATTCGGGGGCGTATTTAAAGTAACTACCGCGAGTTGGGATGAATCATCTATTTCTACAGAGTCAATCTCGTAGCTTTTAATTGGGTAAAGGCAAGCAGTAATTTGTTCTTCGGATGACTCACACCAATCATGGAAATATACGCGTTCTCCCAACAAGCGTGGCCTTATCTTTCGCAAAGTCTCATGATCACGACCGTAACATATCTCCGATGCCCGATATTTTTGACCAACTTCAGGCTCCACCCACTTCACAATCACTTTTGAGCCACTCCCCTTATGCCTGGCAACTCTTACAATTTCAATTTCTTTGTTGAGAATTTCAGGAATTTCACCCTTAAGAATTCCAATTAGCTCGTCTTCTGGCGACTGAGCTTGTAATAATTCAGGAGGAAGCTCTATATTAATGAAAAATCCCGTTAACTCACTTGCCAGTTTTACATTTGATCCTCCTTTGCCTATCGCCTTGCCCAAGGATTCATGGCTATTTACGAGAACATTTGCAATTAAATTTTCATCATCAATTTCGATTTTGACGATGTTTCTGGGATGTAAGGGTCTAATTGCGTTGGCGATAAATTCCTTTGTATCATCAGACCATCGGGCGATTCCCATGAATTCTGTTGGAAAACGTTCTTTCAATTGGTTAAGCCGTCCAGCATTAATGCCAATGCAACAATCAATCGGATCACCAATTTTCTGTTCCGCTGCTCTAACAGCAACTTTTATTCCAAGGCCTTTTATCCTCGACATAGCAACAATATTGACTAACCCATCTTTAACCTCTGGAACGATTTCCATAAAAGCCTGACGAACTTCATCATAAAGCTTCTTTTGTTGCGCCAAGTAACCAGACTTTGGCTGGCAGACCATGAGTGTGGCTTTTGTGGTACCATGGACCGGGTAATCGTACCTCCTGATGATTGTTATTATGTCTTTCTCGATTTCTCCCTTTATTAAAAGAACCGCCCTTATGAATTCATTCCCCCAAGCAGCAAGGTATATCGAATCATAACCTTCCATTATGCGATTTTCAATTCTACGAATATATGGTTTAATACCATGTCTGGTGATTCTTTCACGTTTTGCTACAAGAATTACTGCTACCTTGACTTTTGAACCCTTAAAACTGAGTGGCACATATTCGTCTTTGCCCTTTCTTGCAATTATGTCTAAAAAATTGGCAAAGTCCCTTAATTCTCGCCTGATTGTATCAGTGGGTACTGTTCCCAATAACTTCTGCCCAGTTAAAGTGACCTCTGAGAGAAAAACCCGAGTTAGAAAACCTACTCCATCCAAATTTTCAATTAATTGAAGATCATTCTGTATGGAACTTTCCTTTTGAGTGGCTGGTTCCATTTCATTTTGAATAAAGTAATCGAATGCCCCCGTATCACGTCGAGAGATAAATACTCGCGAGGCAATTTTATATTCACAGCTTTGGCGAAGCGACTTGTCCAAATAGTTCTTTGCACGGGGAAGAAAACTTTGCCTTAAATAAAGTAGTGTAGATTCAACAATATTACGATCCTGGTTGTCATAATGCTTCAGTCTAACAACAGCTTTTCCTTTTGAAATAAAGGAATTAGGTGTATCCGACTTTACCCATTCTATTTTTAGAGCGTGCGGAAGGATATCCGGAGCCTCTTCATTAATCTGGTCACAGATGTGATTAACTGTGTCTTGGATCGATACTGCCACCAACCTCTTATCAATAGTTCCCTTAATCTTCGGGATATTAATGCTTAAAAAATATATAAATTGATAGAATAATTTCATCCAATGTTCAAATTTATCTGGTCTATTGAACAGATATAATATAACGACCACTGTTAAGGCACTACCACCTATCCATCCCCATAAATTACCCATTGTCCACCAACTCCTTCTTCATTCGTGAAACACATAAAGGACGATCGCATACAATGAGGATGTTGTTCTCCTTCGGGAAAACTCCCCCAAAATTCTCCAAATTAACCTTGCTACGACATTCTGCACACAAGCATGAACCAGCCTGTATTTCTATGAGAATACCGATGGAATTTAGGTACTCCGCCAAATCATTGTCGTGTACAGCGGTGACCACTTCCCTTTGGAGCCATCTTGTTTTTTTCATCGCAACATTTCCCTGGTGATGATATATGCAAAAATATCATTTGCCGCTTTTTTTGGTCAAGGAATGATATTCTAATCGCATTGTGTGAAGCTTCTTTTAGAAAGTATTGTGTTGACAGATTCTTCACTATCCCGAAAAAAACCCCATTCCTCTACCTACGAGTAATGGGGTTTCAAAATCTTCTCACCATAACCTTCCTCCGGAGCAAGGATATTGGAGAGCTAAGATCTTCGGGAATATTAACAGAACAGAAGAAAATGTCAAGGATACAAAGAAATTCATGTATATGTTCTATGATTATGTCAGTGGTTAATTGTTCAGTGAAAATGTCAGTATGGGAGTATGAAAGAGAGACTGACATTGAGCGAGAAAGAGCAGAAGCGGTTAATGGTATTGAATGAGGT
>Ga0187886_1001878_pt1 | contig 17851 bp, 12 predicted proteins | sample June2016WEW_20_1_FD_133001 | JGI IMG/M metagenome (GOLD analysis project Ga0187886, IMG submission 133001) | Peatland microbial communities from SPRUCE experiment site at the Marcell Experimental Forest, Minnesota, USA - June2016WEW_20_150 | ecosystem: Environmental > Terrestrial > Soil >... | reverse complement strand
GCCGGCGAAGAGCCGCCGGCCGAGGTCCTGGCTCTCCTCGGCCAGACCTGCCATGCCCTCGGGCAATTCCAGGAAGCCTTGAAGTATTACTCGGGTTACCTCTCCCGATACGGGATGCACATCGACATCCTGAATTACCTTGGGACGTGCTACTTCCAACTGGGGAACAAGGATGAGGCCCTCAAGGCCTGGACGAAATCGCTCGAGCTCAGCCCCGACCAAGAGAAGATCAAGAGCCTCGTTGAATCGCTAAAAAAGAAATAAGCGGACCCGCCCCGCGTCGCGATCAACGTTTTTCCCGGGACATCCCCTCTGCGTCTGCTGACTTTTGGAGTTTCAGCAACTCGTCGATCGGGGCGAACGAGTACCCGCGCCCTTCGAGCTCGGTGATGAGATCCTCTAGCTTCAAATAGAACTTGTCGGTTCGCTCCGGGTCCGTCCCGATGTGGATGAGGAGGATGAACCCGTTGAGGCCCTTGAGGTCCTTTTTCTCGTAGGCCAGGATCCGGCCGTAGATCGCCGCTGAGGAGAGATATTCCTTCATGGACGGGGTCGTGTAGTCGGCGTTCGAGGACGTTCCCGGGCTGAAGTTGAAGAGGACGAGCCCCATCTCGCGGGCCCAGCCGGCGATCTCAGCGTTGTACCATTCGTAAGGCGGGATGAAATAGGGCGCCCTGTCCTTCGTGACCCCGAACCTCTCCATCTCCCGGAAGTTGGCCAGGAGGTCCCTCCGGAACTCGTCCCGCGTGACCAGGGTCTTGGCCCGGTCGTTCCAATCGCAATAGAGGAGGTGGCGGTCCGAGTGGGGGCCCAGGTAATGCCCGTCGGCGGCCAGGCCGCGGATGAGGCCCTGGAATTCCGGCGTGCGGTAAAAGTCTCCGGTGAAGAAGAACCCCGCCCGGATATCCCTTTTCTTGAGGACGTCACGGATGTGATCGCCGCCGTCGGCGAAGGACCCTCCGGTGAAGATCAGGGCCAGCCGCCGGGACGACGTGTCGCCGCGGACGATTCCGCCCTGGTCGCAGGCGAATACACGGCAAGGGTCGCAAAGCGGGGCGGCAGCCGGCGGACAGGCAAAGCCGCCAGCCAGGAAAATGGCCACGGCCCCGGCGACGAGAACCCCGGCCTTCGGGCGCGCCATGCCGCGACTCTCCCCTCAGTCCTTGACGTTCCAGCCCCTGACCTTGAGGACCGGCTGTTCGCCCCGGAGGTCCTCGGTGGCGAAGACCCCGGCGATTCTCCGCCTTTCGCCCGGGAGCAGGGTGATGTAGTTGTCGTCTAGGAAGATCGGCAGGACGACTTCGCCGGAGCCGTCGCGGACGACCCGGAGTTCCACCTGGAGGGCCAGGTCAGGAGAGGGATTTTCGAGATCGACCGTGAACTTATAGCCCGCCCCGTCCTGGGAGAACTTGTCCCGGACCTTAAGCTGGACGGGCTTCAGGCTCGATAAAGCGGTGAGATCGGCGTAGTCCTTAACCGGCGTCACGAACCATTCGTTCTTGGAATAATCGAGGGTTTCCGGCTTTGTCGACAGGCAGTAGAAGTTCGTGTCGACCATGACGTCCTTTTCCCTGAAGAGCCGGAGGTCGAGGAAATAGACCGTGGTCAGTCCTTGGGGGTCGGGGAGGGTGTCGATCTTCTTGACCTCGTCGGCCAGGAGCCCGAGGGGGACGGCTTTGGAATACTTTTCCTTGAGGTTGAGGTCGTAGACCTTGATAACGGCTTTCAACTTTTCAGCGGGGTCGAGGGAGTTGTTAACGGCCATGATGTCCCGTGTCCCGTAATTGTAGATGAGATGGAGGGGTTCGCAGGCCTTCCGGGCGCCGTAGAAGGCCCCGTTCGGATTGAGGTAATAGTCGTAGAACTGCCACCAGAGCTTGGGCCAGGCCGAGTTGTACATCCACTGGATGATCCCCGTCGCTTTGGGCCTGTTGGCCACGAAGGCCTCGAACATGGCCCGCATGCCCTCGTAGTTCAGGAACTGGGCCTTGGTCGCGTATTCCGCGACGTCCTTGGCCGGGCCGAGGCGGTTGTCCATGGCCAGGTTGTAGCGCTTCAGGCCGAAGAACTCGTTCCGGGCGCAGTGGTAATACCAGACGGGGTTGATCGGCCAGAGGTCCTTCTCCGGGATCATCTTCCTGAGGCTCTCGAGCGGGGGGACCTGAGGCCCGGGGCCGGTCTCCGTGTTGAAGCCGAAGGCCCCGCCGTTTTCCGTGTCCACGTACCAGTAGACGGGCGGCACATAATCGTAGGGGCCGGCCATCTTGACCCCGGACTTTCCGGTCAGCGCGCTTGTCCGGTCCTTGGCGGAGATGACGGCCGGACGCGTCGGGTCGTCCTCCTTGAGGATGGCGATGTATTCCTTTTCGAGCTCGGGACGGGGGTTCGTGTCGCTCCCCTCCATCCAGACGAAGATGCTCGGGTGGTTGCGGAGCCACTTGACCTGGTCCCGCCAGGAGTCGGCGACGAGCCGGATGTCCTCGGGGTCCTTGATGCAGCCGAATTCATCGTTCGGCTTTCCGACCAGGTCCGCCCACTCCCACTGGCAGCTCCACCCGGCCATGAGCAGGATCCCGTTGGTATCGCAGAGGTTGTAGAGGTCCTCGCTCGTGCCCCAGAATCCCTCCATCCGGAGGGCGTTCAGGTTCATCTGCTTGGCATAGAGGACCTCGGCTTCGACTTTCGAGTGGCGGTTGTCGAGGAAGAGGTCATCGACCCAGCCGCCGCCGCGGACGAGGACCTTCTTGCCGTTCAGCTTGAAACCCCGGTGGCCCTGCTCGTTGAAGTAAGTTGAGACCTCCCGGATGCCGAAGCGGACCGTCCGGACGTCGGAGTAGGGGTCCCGGCCCATGAAGGGGCCGCGTTGCCGGGCGCCTCCCCAAGGGCCTTCCACCTTTTTATTGGCGTCCTTGTCTTGGCCTTTCTCTCCGCCCTTCTCCGCGGGCTTTTTTTCGGCCAGGGCTTTGGCTTCAGCTTCGGCCTGGGCCTTGTCCTGCTTCTGCCGGAAGGTGAGGGTGAGCTGATAGAGCTCCGGCTTTCCCAGGTCGTGGGTCCACCAGACCCGCGGGTCCTTGATGATGAGCTCGGGATGGCTGTCCGGAGTCAGGACGGCCTTTTTCGTCTCCTTGGGCCCGAGGGTCAGGTCCTCGCTGAACCTGAGAGTCCCGATCCGGCCTTCGAATGTTCCCGAAACCGGGTTCGCCGAGCTGTTTTCGAGCTCCGCGGACACGGTGAGCCGGGCTTCTTTCAGCGTGTCGAGGTTCAGCTTGGTCACGACGAACGGGAAGTTGACGGCGACGTCGCCGGTCGTCCGGAGCCGGACCTCCCGCCAGAGCCCCATGCTGTTGTCGGGCGGTTTGGGATTCCAATCGACGAAGCCGATGGTGAAATCGCCCTTCCGGGGCGGGAAGACCTCGACGGCGAGAGTGTTCCGGTCGCCCGGCTTGGCGGTCCCGGTCACGTCGATGGAGAATCGCCGAAAGGCGCCATAGGTTGTCGCGGCGTCGGCGACCTTCTTGCCGTTGAGCCAGACGTTGGCCCGGTAGTTGATGCCGTCGAACTCGAGCCGGACGCGGCGCGTGCCGGGACCTCCCGGGACGACGAACTCGCGCCGGTACCACCAGGAGACCTGGAACGGCTGTTCGGGCACGGCCTTCAGATTTTCACCGACGAGAACGTCCGGGTAGAGATTGTTCTGGACGAGGGTGCCCATGACCGTCGAGGGAACGACCGCCGGATACCAGCCCTCGATCTTGAAGCCGGGCTGGGAGATCTGCTCTCCGCCGGCCTTGACCTTTTCCGACGACTGGAGGAACCAGATATCGTTGAGATTGATGCTATGCTCGCCGGGGCCGCCCATCATCACGGGAGGCCGGCCCGGCATCCGTTCCTGGTTCCGATACTGGGACCGGGCGTCGGAGACGGCCAGGCCGAGAATAAGGCCGATCGCCAGGCCCGCCGGGACACTTTTCCTAAGAAGAGCCGCGGTTGATCTGTTCATGATACCTCCAGGCAAGAATCGAGCACGCTCATCGTTCTCAAACGCGTGCCTGATACGTCAAGATGCATCCATTATATCAATTCCCCCTGATTTGGCCAAAAGCACGGCTCAACGCTCGATGCGGAGCGTGACGATGCCGAAGCCGGGGACCTCGACGGGCCCGGAGGCCCGTTTCACCCGATCTTCGAGCAGGTTGCTCAGGTAGATGCCGTCCCGGTCGGCGAGCGGTCCGGCCAGCCGGAGCGTTTCGGGCCGCTCAACAGCGTTGAAGATCCGGACGATCCAGCCCCGGCCGTCCGACGTCGGCTTGAGAGAAGTCACGACGAGCTCGGGCGGGCCGATGGACAGCTCGAATCCGGGGACCGGCCGCGTTCCGTCCGCCTGGAGGGCGAGGAGCGGCCTGACGGCCTCGAGGCCGAGCTTCTTGACGACCGAAGTGCCGGAGCCGCCGTGGGGCTGGACGGCGTAGCGAAGAATCACCGGGCCCTCCTGGTCGGCCTTGTAATTCGTGTGCCAGTAGTTGTTCATGGCGTAGGAAAAAAGGAGCCCGGAGGGGTCGAGACTCTTGCGCCAGGCCCGGACATTCCCCGTCCCGAGCGTTTCATCGGTGAGGCCGCCGATCTCGACGAGCGGGGCGTCCAGGGATGTCCACGTCACCCCGTAATCCCGGTTGGAGACGTCGATGCTCTTCTGGGCGCAGAAGAAATCCCGGCAGCCGCCGGGGACCTGGTCGACCTCGGGCCGGACAAAACCCCAACCGATGTCGACGCGGACGACCCCGTCGGGAACGTTGAAGGGAAAGGCGATGTGGACGCTTTCCTTGTCGCGGGCCTTTTCCTTGTCGATCGTGTCGCGAAGCTCGAGACGGCCCGGCCCGTCGATCAGGCGGATCTCCCGGCGAAGCGACCGGGCCCCAGGAGCTCTGGATTCGATGACGAGCGACGCAATGAGCGGGCCCGTCTCGCCAGGCCGGACCCTGACCTGCGAGACGCCGACCGCGGCCCTGAGGTCCCGCCCAGAGACGTAGAGATAATGGTTGAGGCCGGGATAGCAGCCGGCATCCGCGAGCTCGAGGGTCCGGCCGTTTTTCCAGCGCAGGCTCCGGACCGCCCCTGATTGCGTGTCGATGGTCACGGACAGCGTCCCGCCTTCGAGCGTATTGTCTCGGACCAGGGCCGTTCCCTGCGCCGTGGCCGGCCCTCTCTCGACGAAATACCTCCGGGCTCCGAGGCCGGGGACTTCGGAGGCTAGAAAGGCCAGTTCACCCGTCGAAAGCCGCTGGGACGGGACGGGTTTCCCCGCATCGTCCTTGACCAGGTTGCCGGCCGCGCTCATCTCCTTAGAGAGAATGGCGACATCGGTCCTCGGCCAGGAGCAGGTGTTGACGACATCGACGGCCGTCCGGGGTGCCGCCGGGGCATGGACCGTGGGCGCGGCGAGCGTCCGGGCCTCTTCCAGGAGCTCCCGGGAAAGACGCTCGGCCTCGGCCGCGAAGGCCTTCTTGATGCCCCATTGGAAGCGGGCGTTTTCGCCGTCGGGATCGGAGACGCTGTCGGCAGCGCCCCAGGTGTGCTCGTCGAAAAGAAGGACCTGCCGCCAGGCCTCGTAGAACTTGTCGGACGGATAGCGCTCCGGCGCGACGAGGGCCCAGAGGGTCTCCGCCCGGAGGAGCCTCTCGGCGGATCCCCGGTTGATGGCAGTTTCGAGGGCCGTGGAGGCGGCCCCGTCTTCCCAGTAGGGAGTGAAGTCGCCGCGGACCGAGGGGATGATATCGCAGTGCCGCCGCTCGAGCTCGGCGAACATTTCGGATGCTGTGGCGATGACGAGCTTCGGCGATTCGTATTCCCGGTTCCAGCTCTTGACGTAATCCGCGAGCCCCGGGTCCGGCGGCCCGTTGTCCCCGCCGATCGTGTAGCGGACTTGGATCATGGAATAGGGATAATCCCGGTCGGCGAGCTCGGCGACGTAATCGAAGATTCGGGCGCAAGACGCGCAGCCGATGTTGCCGAGGTGAAGGCCGTGGAACCAGGAGTATCCGCGTCCGGCCATCCAGAAAAGGACCTTCTCCTCTCCTGAGGGCGAGACCCAGTAGAACGGCCTGTCGCCCCAGGTCTTGAGGGCCCAGCCGATCCGGTCGCCGCCGTCGGGGAGGTTCGGCATGTAATTGGGGCCGCTCGAGACATACCTGACCCCGGCCAGGGCCAGGGCCGGCACGATTGACCAGGACTGGCTCGGGATGTCCGTGACCATGACCGAATCCACGGGTTTTCCGGTCAGGCGGGCGACCTTCCTGGCGAAGTCGGTCAGGTGGAACAATTCCTCCGGGTGGCAGAGCCCGGTCAGCTCCCCGGCCAGGGCCGCCTGGAGGCCGATCGCCCCGCTTCGGACCGCGTCGATGAACTTTCGCCGGGTCTCTTCGCCCGCCTGCCGGAGATAGGTCTCGACCGCCCAGAGCTGCTCCACGTTCCACTTGAAGCGGGACCCCTCGGGGTTCGCCGCCGAACGTTCGGCCAGCCCGATCGCTTCCTCGTAATATCGCCAGTGCTCTTTCTCCACGACCGGCTGCGGGTCGGAATAGCCGATATCGACGTGAGAGTGGGGGAGGAGCCACATCTCCCTCGGGACGACGGGCTTGAGGCGAAGGCCGGCCTTTTGGACCGGCCGGCCCTCGACGGCGACCTCGACCACGGCATCCCGCTCCCGATCGACCGCGGGCACGGAGAGGCAGACGGTATTGTAGCCGGTCTGGAGACGGACCCTGACCGTGTCCTCCTCTCCGGTCGAGATGACGGCCTCGGCAGGAGGGGCGATGTGGCTGATCTCGACCCGGAGGAGCTGGCGGAGGGCACCGTCCTTGCGGACGGAGACCTGTTCGCTCTTGACGGCGATCCCGGGCGCGAGCTCGTCCTCGAAAACCATGAACCAATCGGGGCTCACGCCTCTCTCTCCGGTGACCTTGAGCCGCACGGGCTCGCCCGGCCGGAGAAGGGCTGCGGGCACGGTCAGGAGCATGAACCCGAAAAGCTCGCTGAACTGGTCGACCATCGCTGTCTCGAAGGACAGGGAAGCGCCGCCCGCTCCGCCGACCGTCCAGGTCCTGCGGGAAGAGTCCTCGGAGGTCGTGAAGGCAAGGGTTCGGACGCCGTTGACGTCGAGGTCGAACCGGTGGGCCCCCTTGCCCGTGGCCAGCCCCGACATCCAGATGAAGATGGCGGCGGATCCCCGGAACCCTTCCGGGACGGGCTCGGTCTCCCATTCGATGGACATCCGCCCGTCCGTGGCCCTCACGATCAGGGCGGAATTCGAGTCGGGGAAGGGGGAGTGATAGGAGATCGTTTCGCCCCCAATCGTTCTCTGATAGCCCTTGAGCCATTCCGGCCGCTCCCCGCCGTGGAGAACGGACGCTAGAAGAAAAACGAGAAGGAAGAAAGTGGCCAGGGACAGCCACTGGACGAGCCACCCGGCATTGGGGACGAGGACCCGCACGGCGGTCATCCCTTCGCAGGCGTCTCCGGCCGCATTTTGAAGACCCAGGCGTGGCGGCATGGCGGGGCCTTGACCGCCTGCGCCGGCAGGGTCAGCAGGACCCCCTTGCCTTCCCTTTCCCAGCGGACGGGGTCTTTCGTCCCGAGCATCCGGACCTCGGTCCCCGGCTTCGGGGCCAGGGAAAAGAGCATGATCTTGGCCGGAGGCGCGGCCTCGTCTTCGTCGGCGAGATAGATGGCATAGACCGTGCCGTCCGCAAGCGAGGTGAAGCACGTTTTCGCTTCCTTATACGGCGGGACCGGCCGGGTCCCGTAGATCGCCTCGCTGTTGACATCCATCCAGCCGCCGATCTCCTCGAGCCGGGCGAGGGCCTCGGCCGGGAGCTCGCCCGACGCGTCGGGGCCGATGTTGAGCAGGAAATTCCCGCCCTTGGAGACGATGTCGACGAGCAGATGGATCAGCCGGTGAGCGCTCTTGTAGCGGTCGCCCGGCAGGTAGGACCACTGGTCGCCCATGGTCATGCATGTCTCCCAGGCATAGGGGAGGGGTTTGTCCGGGACCTCCTGCTCGGGCGTCCGGTAGTTTTCGTACCGGCCCGTGACGGAACGGTCCACAACAAGTAGTCCCGGCAGGTGACGGCGGGCCATAGCCGCGATCCGGGGCATGTCGATGTCCATGTTCTTGGTGTTCTTGATCAAGACACCCGGAGCGGCCTCGACCATGGGCTGGGGCCGCACCCAGCCGCCGTCGAGCCAGAGGATGTCGAGCTTGCCGTAGCCCGTGACGAGCTCCTCGATCTGGCGGTAACTGAAATCGCGGAACCGCTGCCAGCGCTCCGGGTACTTCTCGATGCTGTAGTTGACGTTCCGGTCGGGGGTCGCCCATTCGGGCGCCCAGAAGTCCGGCGAATGCCAGTCGGGCTTGGAGAAGTATGCGCCGATGCCGAAACCCTCCTTCCGGAAGGCGCCGAAGACCGCGCGGGCGATGTCGGCCCGCGGGTCCGTGTGGAACGGGCAATCCGGTCCCGTGATCCTGTAGTCCGTCTGTTTCGTGTCGAACATGCAGAACCCGTCGTGGTGCTTCGTCGTGAAGACGACATACTTCATGCCAGCCGCCTTAGCGGCCGCCGCCCATTTCGCCGGGTCGAACTTGACCGGATCGAACGTCCTGGGCAGGGCCTCGTAGGCTTTCTTGTACTCGACATAATTGTCCATTTTGCGCCTGCACCAGGGTTCGTCCTCCGAGCAGATGGTCCAGGATTCAACGACACCCCATTGGCTGTAAGGGCCCCAGTGCATCATGAGGCCGAACTTGACATCGCGGAACCACTCGAGCTTCTTGAGGACCACGGGGTCGGTCTCGCTTTCGGAGCCGGATGCACGGGGTGAAGACGGAGCCAGGGAGCAGCAGAAGACAAGCCATAAGATCGCCAGAAATGACATGCCCGCTTTGTTCATCGCGACCTTCCTCGGACGGAGTTCATCGGAAAAATATAACAAATCTCCGGGCCGTGCAAGAGCCCGGGGGGAAGACCTTGACAGGATCAAAACGATATATTAAGATATAACTTAGATATATCGCAATATATTTATCAGATATGAAAGGAGATAGTCATGTTTGATGGGCAGCATTTTCGTCACTGGGGCCCGGAGCGCATGTTCCATAAGGGCGATTTCAAGGTCCTGATCCTCGACCTGCTCAAAGACAAGCCCAAGCACGGCTACGAGATCATCCGCGAGCTGGAGGAGAAATTCCACGGGTTCTACTCGCCGAGCCCGGGGACGGTCTATCCCACCCTCCAGTATCTCGAAGAGGCGGGCTATGTCACGTCCGACCGTCAGGAGGTGAAGCGCGTCTACACGATCACCGATGAAGGCCGGAAGTTCCTGGCCGAGCAGGCCAAGAACGTGGACGATATCCATGACCGGGCCTGGCCCGGTTTCGGGCCCGGCCATACGAGAGAGGGCTGGGAGTTCTGGACCGCCGAATTCCGGGACCAGTTCCGGGACGTCATGGGCGAGATCCGCGACCTCGGCAGGCTCATCGGCCGCCGGGCCCGCGGCATCAACGGCGAGAAGCTCCGCCGGATCGGCGAGGTCCTGAAGAAGGCCTATTCGGAGATCGAGAAGATCATTTCGGAAGAGCAGGCGCCCCGAGCTTGAAACCATCAGGGAGAGGCGCGGACGCCGGAAACCCCTCTTCTGAGGGACTTCATCCGGCCTGGGACATCATCCGGTTCCGGCTGATATGATTCATCTCACCTGGGTCCGGGCTGTTCTTTTCAGGTTATCGTTGGCCATGATGGCCAAGCCAACTCGCTTGTTCCGGAGGCGGCCGCCGGTAGGATCGCTCCGGCCACGGGACTCCGTCCGGCTGTACCCTCTTGCCGTGAACCGGTCAGCCCGCACGTTCCGGCTGTTCAGAAAGTCGGCCATGACTCTGGCCCGGCGCTCGGAGAGGGCGACGTCCGGCTCGTACCTCCCGGGAACGTAGGCCGGGCCTTCGATGAAAACGTGGGTATCGGGATACCGGTTGAGGATAACGGCCATTCCGGCCAGGCTCTCGCGGCCGGCCGTGAGGAGCTCGAAGCCGCCTCCCTCGAAGAACAGGCCGATGTCGAACGTGACACGGATTCCCTCGCCGAGGCGCTCGACCTCCGCGCCCTCGACTCCCTGCCGCATCTCGGCCGCCTGCCGGTCCATGTAGCTGCCGATATAAGCCCCCGCGGCCCCGCCGATGGCCGCCCCGATGATCGCGCCGAGGATCGCGTCCCCCGTGGAGTCGCCGATGAGGCTGCCGACGATGGCTCCACCCGCCGCCCCGACGAGGGCGCCCTGCCCGGCATTGTCGGTGGTGACGCAACTCATGCTCGAGAGGACGAAGCCGACAACCACTAAGCCGCTGACGATTTTTCTCATCGTGGTCACTCCTCGGGCGAGGCCCGTTGGCCCGCCCCTTCTAGCTTAGCAGGCAGGGAGCGGCTTTTCAAACCGGTGAACGGGTCCCTTGACCCGTTCCCGGATTTTGAGGAGGTGAAAGGAGGCAAGGAGGGCCTGGAGAGGAATCCCCGTTATCCTGCTCCATTTCTCGCAATAGCCTTGGATGAGGCCCTCCTTGCGATGGCTTCATGGTCGCAGGGCGCTTCCCGGCGGTCAATCGTCTTTCCGGGCTAATCGGAAGGGGATAAATCGTCCTCTACCCTCACCTGTAAAGGGGGGCCCTCCCTCCGGCCGCGGCTAATCTTTTATTGGAGGTCAAATCTTCAAATTTGCACTTTTCATAGACCTGACCCCATTATAACTTGCACATTATAAATCAATTAATGACGATGGGACTTGCAAAACCCCGCGCCGGGAAATCCTCACGACGCAGGATTTGATTCCAATCCGCGAAATCGGTATGATGAGGAAAATACGAGAGAGGGAGGTGCCCGTGAACGTCAAGAAATTCATCGAGACCCAAGTCGAGGAGATCGGGAGGACCGTCGGGAAAGGGAAGGCCATCTCGGCCCTCTCGGGCGGCGTCGACAGCTCCACCTGCACGGTCCTGGCCCATCGCGCCCTCGGCTCCCAGCTCAAGAGCGTCTTCATCGACAACGGCCTGATGAGGGCCGGCGAGTCGCAGGGGGTCGCTAAGATCTTCAAGGGCTTGGGGATCGCGGTGGACATCGTTGATACCAAGAACGAGTTCTTCGCCGCCCTCAAGGGGAAAACCGACCCGGAGGAGAAGCGCAAGGCCTTCCGCTACGCGTTCTACAGTTCCTTCGGCCGGGAGGTCCTCAAGAGCAAGGCCCCTTTCCTCGTCCAGGGGACGATCGCGGCCGACATCATCGAGACCCAGAAGGGCGTCAAGACTCAGCACAACATCCTGGAGCAGATTGGCATCGACCCCGAGAAAGGCTTTGGATTCAAGGTCGTCGAACCCATCAAGGAACTCTTCAAGCACGAGGTCAGGCTCGTGGCCAAGGAGCTCGGCCTGCCGGAGAAGATCTACAACCGGATGCCGTTCCCCGGCCCGGCCCTTGCGACCCGGGTCATCGGCGAGGTGACGCCCGAGCGGGTGGCCCTCGTTCGGGCGGCCACGGTGATCGTCGAGGAGGAGGTGGCGCCGCTCAAGCCGTTCCAAGCCTTCGCCGTCCTTCTCGCCGACAAGGGCACGGGGATCTCGGGCGGGAAGAGGACCTTCGGCAACATCATCATCATCCGTTCGGTCGAGAGCCAGGACGCCATGACGGCCGAGCCGACGCCCGTGCCCTTTGACATTCTGACCAGGATGGCCAAGAGGATCACCAAGGAGATCCCCGACGTCAGCCGAGTGGCCTACGAGCTGACATCCAAGCCGCCGGCCACAATCGAGTACATTTAGCCGTCCGAAGGAGGAGCCATGCCGTACGTCGGCAAGAAAAAGCCGGGTGTCCCAACCCTTGGGATTTTCGTCCCCTGCGACCCCCGGATCGACGAGGGATCGAGGACGCGGGCTTTCAACATCGGGAAGATGACGGCCGGCCTGCTGGGCAAGAGGCTGCGTCTCCCCGACGGGAGCGCTCCCAATATCTTCGCCTGCTCTCACCTCGTGGACAGCGAGCGGACGGCCGATGCCGGAGCCCTGGAGTTGAAAGAAGCCGGGGTCGGCGGGATCTTTATCGTCCCCGACACCTGGTTTTTCCCGGGGAAGACGGCCATGGCCCTGACCGCCCATTTCCCCCCGACGACGCCGATCGCCTGCGTCGGCGGCAACAACGCCCCGAAGCCGGGGGTCGTCGGCATCGACGCCCTGGTCGGGGCCTACGCCCAGACGGGCCGGCTCTGCCCCATGGTCATTGGCTCCATGCCCGAGTCGGGGCTGACCCCGGAGTTCGATGGGAAAACCCAGGACGAGATCGTCGACCTGGCCTACGCCGTCCTAACGAGGATCGCCCTCCAGGGCCGGCGTTACCTGGCCGTCGACACGGATTCCATGCAGATGGAGACGGCGCTCAACCATGTCCACGCGGCCCGACGGTTCTTCGGGCTCGAAAGCGCACGGGAGTCCATGAAGCTCTTCGCCGACATGCTTCAGAAGAAAGGCGGTTACGACCCCAAGGAGCTCAAGGCGCTCCGCGACTGGGTCGTCAACGTCAAGTTCAAAAGCCGGATCTTCACCAATACCGACGAGATCAAGAAGCTCGGCCGGGCCGTCTACACCGGCTCGGAGGCCAAAGCCCCGGCGCTCTCGGCGGCGGACACGGCCAAGCTCGACGAGGGCCTGGCCCTTTACTTGATCATCCGGAACTACATGAGGGACGTCAACGCGGTCGGCGGCGGCTGGACGGGCCAACTCGCCTGGGGCTCGGATCGGCGCGGCATCCCGCTCCCGACGGCCGACATCGCCGAATCCCTCTTCAATTCGACGGAGGACCATACCGGAAAGAAGCCCGTCGTCCCGTTCGCGACCGAGAACGACATCCAGGGGCTCCTGACCATGATCGCCTACTGCTATCTGTCGGGCGGCCACCCGACCCTCTTCATGGATTTCCGCAAGGTCTACGAGCCCTGGGAGATCGAGCGGAACGCCCGCGCTCTCGGCATCAATCTGGAGAGGCTCAGGAACGAGCCCTGGATAGTCCGGGGCTTCATCGACGGCGACAATTCCGGCTCGGCGTCGCTCGACTACGGCGAGAGATGGTTCCTGTTCAAGGCCGTCGGAGATTACTTCCCGGGACTCGGGTTCTCGGTCAGCTACCTGTCGCCGAAGGGGATCCGCGGGATGGCCGGCCGGATCGCCTACTCGGACCTCGGCGGGATGTTCACCATGGTCCAGGACGAGGCCCAGAGCGTCGAGCTCCCGGCCAAGCTGGCCGAAAAAGTCTGCCACGCCTCGGATTACACCTGGCCGCACACGTTCCTGACGTTCGACCACGTCCCGGCAAGCTTGGCCAAAATGGGGATGCCGGCCAATCATATCCACATGGTGACGGGCCTCGCCCGGCGGCGCTGGCAGCATTTCTCGGACTACGCCCTGGTCCTCAACTACAGGTGGGAGAACGCGCCGGAGTTCGTGGAGGGTCTTGACCGGCCGCTGCCGATGATCTTCCGGACGAACGGGGGAGAGGTGGTCGCTAAAATGCTCCTGGCGGGCCGGCGATAGGTCCCGCACCCCGGTTGACAGGCCGGCGAGATTCTGCTATTTTTGTTGGCCCTTGCGGGGCCATCGTCTAGAGGCCCAGGACAGGTGGTTCTCAGCCATCAGACCGGGGTTCGAATCCCCGTGGCCCTGCTTGCCTCGAGAGCCCGTCTTCCCCTGATATTCGTGGCACTTATTAGTTTTTGATTTTACTCACCGTTTAGCAAGAGTAGGCTAAATTACGCATTTTATGTCACCAATCTGTCACCGATTTGGTGGCGGTGAAGAGGTCTACGTTCCGCGCGAGCGACGCGCTGGACTCAAAATCCCGTCCGGGGCAACTCGGGTGTGGGTTCGATTCCCTCCACCGGCACTCTTTAATCTCTTTATAAATCAGCAACTTATAGGCCATCTTGGCGTGGCCTGTTCTATCCACCCTGGGCCTCGTCGATGGAACCAAAATACGCCAAAAAGGGCCTTTTTCAGGCACCAACACGAAAGCCTACACGAAAGGTGCTCAGACCGAACTGGTATGACGTGGGCGTGAGGCAACCCCTGTGTCAGGGCCGCCGGGGGGGCATGGGACCAACACCGCGCCCGAGCGCTGACGGGGCTATCGTGATCTCTAAAAAATATCCTCCATAGTTTCCAATAAAGGGCGCTCCTCGCTTCCAGAAGCCACCCTAGGCCGCCTCCAATAGCAGATCTTCGAACCCCTGCCCCCAAACCTATGCGGACCACCCACCTCATCCCGCGTTGGAAGCCCCCCCAGGTGCATCTGAGCGGCAAGAATAGGCCTTCTACGGCCGGTCCGTGACGTAATAAACTTCCCTGAAGCCTTCCAAGGCGCTGGACCGATTCTTGATTTTCTTTTCACATCATGCTCGGATCGATTTAAGGGGGGCGGGTCAGGGGTGTTAGACGGTGAATTAACTAAACAGGACTAGAAAACCGGGTTGACAAGCCTCCGGTCCCCTCCTAGATTGAGTTAGAAGGGAGATCGCTATGGCCCCAGACAAGAAAGTATGTCCGTTTATGTCCAGAATCGCTGTAAAGGTGTCTTGTATCAAAGAGGAATGCCAGTGGTGGTTCAGAGAGGACGAGCCCCAAGCAAAGGGTGATTGCGTTATCCAAGCGATGGGGAGGTATCTCTACCTGTCAGCCACGAAGCCGAAGTAAGGGGAGTCACGCCAGATACGGTGCCGCGCGTTCCTACTTTTGACCTTCCCGGCCTTTTCTGCTGGCTTCCCAAAACACGCTCCTTGACTCGTCAGGCGCGATCATAGCCCCTATTATGCTATCTGAATACTTTCCCCACGCCTGATAATTCTCCTCGTAAAGACTCAAAAGGTGTTTTTTGCTAATTACATCATCATTCATTTGTTCAAGGTATTTCCTAGCAAATCGAAGCATTTCTGGTGTACTAACAACCTTCATCGCCAGTTCTAGCAGAGCCTCATATTCTCTTCGGATGACGTGTATACTTTCTAAGGCCTTCTCCTTTATCTCTTTCTCGACCTGTTTCATAGCCTCTTGTTTCTCAGCATCGACTCTCTTTCTGTTGATTTCTATGTATTTTTCTATTTCATCTAGCCTGAAGATGCCCATGAACCTCTGCATGTTGGCCATAATTTCATTTTGTGATGTAACCTGAGTTTTCAGCGCGTTTATTTTCTTGCCTTGAAAATGGATCGTTAAGAGTACACCCATAATGTACGCCGCTAGAATGATGATGTTGCCGGTGGTCATTTCCCCCTCCCTAATGAGAATTTCCCCCACGTCTCATCGTCTATCCCTTATGAGGCGTGATTCCGCGATAAGCGTCTATTACTCCGCCGGGGAGTCCATACCCTCTGTGGTCCTTGGCTCCCCTCAGTGCCTCAATTCTTCTCGTCCTCGAGTACAGGCACATAACAACAGCGGCACAACGCTCGCTGGCAGCCCGCAATTGGCAAAATTGGAGCTTCATCCAGCCCATATCTCTTCCTTGCAGCCTCTTTACATACTTCGCAACTGTCTTCATAGCACAATGTTTTAATGTATTTGACCACCCCGGGCGCTCGATCGGACCTTAAACTGTACTTTTGGTCTTCGGTCATGTGGCGTCCGATGTCCTCTTTGGACTCTTTCCTATCCCTCTTGCTCCTCTTAGTGCCTCTTTAATTATGAAAGAATCTTCTTATCACTAGAGCCAGGATGCTTATGGTCGGGATAACACACAACAAGACCGTAATGAGCACAACTTCCAAAAAATACTCACTAAATTATTGCAGCCCCATTTTTTTCAGTGCTTGGTCAGCTTTGCTACTTTTTGGAGCGTCTTCGGGTAAATAAAGCATCACTCCACCCCTTACTGGTATTATTGTAATTTTTTTCTCGGTTGCGAGTTGATTGGTTATCTCGATTGGGTTTATTCCATCATAATACTTTCTAAATGCTTCGTTAAAGCCGCTATACACTGAATGAATCCCCTTGTAGTTGCCAATTCTTAGTTTCAAAATCGCTTGCCTTACGAATTCTTCATAAGAAAACTCTTCTGTCATTTTTCTTCCTCCGTTGAGAATATCTTGCCATGTTGGTGCCTCTTATTATGAGACGCCAAATTCGCCGCCTCAATCATATAAATTCAGTTCAACTTGGAGATCCTATTTTGACCCATCCCTCGTGTCTAAAATCCCATCTTTTATTAAAGCGTTCCTTCATAACAAACATGAGAGTCAGGGCATAATTGATCTCATCACCCATAAAATATTCTTTTACCTTAGCGCCCAGCCTCTTATTCATTAAGTAGTCACGGAGGTCTTCCAAAACATACGTCATATTGCGGTTCAACATATTATTAGATAAAGATCTTGTTCGAAGTTCTAAGTCGCAAGGAATCCATATATTTCTGATTAGTAGTTCTTTCCTTTCTTCTTTTTTTAGACCTTCCAGATGCAACTTATTGGATAAACCATTTTCGTATTTTCCTTTTTCACAACAATCGTTCCCTTCTCTCCACACCGTTGGCCACAGTTGCTGAATCTCTTCTGCGGTGCCGCACATCTTCTTGTAGAGCCTCGAAAAATTGTTTATGCGTTCCGCCCTCGTTTCTAATCCTTTTGGGAGTTCATGGGGCATCGGTCTCAGGCAAGCATTTTTATTCATTTGGCGCCCCCGCTTTCTTCTTTCAATGTCCAGAATGGGAAGATTGAGAAGACAAAATATTACCCCTTTAGATCATAATACGATACCCTGTGCAACACAATCTCCACTGGAGTGGCGTTCCTGGGTAATTTCACATGGAAATTTCAATTCGGGGGTAATACATTGAGTGGGGGCAGGTCAGGTTGACTTTGCGTTTTTACGGTGTTATAAGTTAACCAGCAAGGGATTAGGGGAAGTCGAAGGTCAGCCTTCTCGAAAAATCCATCTTTGCCGTCCCCGCGTCTCTGAATCGCCTTAAAAGGAGGGGGTTCTATGAAACGGTTTGTTGTCGCGGTCAGCATAGCGGTCTTGGTTTTCGCGGTCTTTGCCTGGGCGCAGACACCGGCTCCAAAGCCCGGTCCCGAACACAACAAGGTAGGAGTTTTTGTGGGGCATTGGACTTATGAGGTAGAATACAAAGCTAGCCCCTTCGGACCGGCCGGCAAGGCCACCGGCACCTATGATGCCCAGATGATCCTCGGGGGATTCTTTATCCAAGGCCACTGGGTGGAAAAGGGGGCTTCGGGAGTAGTGCGGGGCTTTGAGACCTTTGGGTACGATCCCGTGACTGGCAACTATCCCCAGAGCTTCTACCAAGATGATGGAAGTAAAGGCTCGGGCGCGTATACAGTCAGTGGAAACTTCTGGAACTACATAGGGGCGTCGGTCACCGGGGGAAAGAAGTACATGGTCAGGTGGACGATGACATTCGCAACGGACCTGATGAGCATAACGCAGAAGTTTGAATTTTCCGCGGATGGCAATTCTTGGACGCCTTTCGGGGATCAAAAATACACCAAGGCCAAACCCGCACCGAAGAAGTAGCTGCGTCAGCCAAAAGAAAGTCAGGGGACTTCGGGCGGTTGAGAACTGCCTTAATTCTTATCAACAGTGTTTGTCGTCAGGCGGTTTCGGACTCGCGGGCTGATTTCTTAAGCTACGGATTCCGTCTCTCATGATAATTTAGCTGACGCCGTTTGGCAAGGGTTCAAGCATCGCCATCCGGTTCAACTCCCTCCTCATCTTCATGGTCTCCAGCCGGACCTTTTCCCTCTTTTTCAGGATCACGCGGTCCCT
>Ga0187886_1001877_pt1 | contig 17852 bp, 16 predicted proteins | sample June2016WEW_20_1_FD_133001 | JGI IMG/M metagenome (GOLD analysis project Ga0187886, IMG submission 133001) | Peatland microbial communities from SPRUCE experiment site at the Marcell Experimental Forest, Minnesota, USA - June2016WEW_20_150 | ecosystem: Environmental > Terrestrial > Soil >... | reverse complement strand
CGGGGAAGATTTGCCGGCGGGCAGTGTCACCGGTGACATCGTTGAGGACTGTATTTTCACCAACCCCGATATGACGGGCGGCGGGTCCCAAGGTGGCATAAGGATAGACTACGGGGCGCAGAACTCTCTGATACAGAGGAACACGATAACTATAGAAGCCGGTTCCCTGGCCGAAGACCGAGATGGCGTCACCTGGTGGAGGGCTGGTGGTGGCCACGTCTTCCGGGACAACTATGTTGCTTCCACCTCAGACAAGTTGTGGGACGGCTTCGGCGGTGGTCCAGAGGATGTGGAAACAACCATGAATGACTGCGATTTCTACAGGAACACCGTTATCGGTGCCCATGACGATGGCATACAGCCTGAGGGTGGGGATGTCAACGTAAGGGTCTGGAGCAACCAATCAGCAAGCTGCCTTATGGGACTTGCCTGCTGCCCGGTACTGAAGGGTCCCCTATACGTCTTCAGGAACACCATGTTCAGCCCCATCATTGTCCCCAACACCCAGCTGGGTGATAGTGGAGCGATAAAGATGGGTGACAGTTCCGTGGGGAGGATATTCCTCTATCATAATACGGCCTATGGTATCACCGGCATAGATGGTCTCTTTGCCACGAACGATGGGCTGGCCAATATCGTTGCCAGGAACAATATCTTCGTGTCCGGATGGTACACTATTGAATTCGGGCATGACCACGATGGGGTTAATCATGACTTTGACTATGACAATCTTGCTCATCATGATTCAGACTGGCTGGTGAAGTGGGTTGAAACCAGGTATGAGGACGTTAGTTCTTTCTATGCCGCTACCGGACAGGAGAAGCACGGTATCGATGTTCTGGATAACAAATTCAGCGACCAGGCAGGTGGTGACTTCCATCTCCAGTCCAGTTCTCCCGACATTGATAAGGGTGTCGTTCTTCCCGGCTTTAACGATGCCAGTTCTCCCTGGCCTTATAGTGGTTCTGCCCCGGATATAGGAGCTTATGAGTTTATAAACCAGCCCCCGGTGTTTAAACCAATTAATAATCGGTCGGTCACCGAAGGAAATCTGCTCCAGTTTACCCTCTCCGCCATTGACCCCAACAATGATTCTCTAACCTATACCGCGTCCAATCTGCCGCAGGGGGCCAGTTTTAACCCGGTGACACATACCTTCTCTTGGACGCCTGCCCAGGGACAAGCAGGTACTTATAATGACATCAACTTCCAGGTGTCCGATGGTTTCCAGTTTGACTCGGAGACGATTAGCATTACCGTCAATGCACAGGCACCTCCTGCGGGTGGTGGAGATGGAGGTGGAGTAGGAGGTGGAGGTGTGGTTGCCACAGAAGATAAAACCATCACCTCTCTATTGGGGATTATCGGCCAAGACGGCACCGTGTGGGATGATATTGAAGCATTAAGCGTAGACGTCAATTTAAGCCTGAAAATCCCAAAACGTACCGTGGCTAGGAACAGAGCCGGCGCTTTCCTGAGCTCGATTTCTATCACCACGAAGAAAGAACCGGACCCACCAGGAGAAAACCAGAAAATAATCGGTTTCGCCTATGAACTGGGACTATCCAGTGCCACGTTCGATCCTCCGATAACTCTGTCCATAAAATACGACGCCTCGAAGTTACCATTGGGACTCCTTGAAAAGGACCTGGTGATCGCCAACTGGGACAGTTCCAGCGGCCAATGGATTGACCTAAAAAGCACGGTTAACCCAATGGCCCACATAGTAGTCACTAAGATTAGCCGTTTCTCAACCTATGCGGTCATGGCACATACTCGACCCGCTAGCTTTGAGGTGGCTGATTTGACCATAACACCTTCAGAAATAGATCCCGGGAAAAATGTAGACATCGGTGTCCTTATCAACAATAGTGGTGACCTCAGTGGGAGCTATAAAGTAAATTTGATGCTGGATAATGTCGAGGTACAGACTGAAGAAGTGACTCCCGCTGGCGGCGCTAGCCAAACGGCTCATTTCAGCGTTACCTCATATAGTGCCGGGGAACATCAGGCCAATATCGGGGACTTGACAGCAAGATTTACGGTTAAAGCCCCCAAAGTACCTGCAGCTTTCGAGGTAGACTCACTTAATATCACCCCGACCGAAGTCCGTCTCGGCGGGAGCGTCAGCATTAGTGTTCTCGTCACTAATACCGGCGATCTCCCCGGGAACTACCGAGCCATCCTTCGGGTAAACGGCGTTTCCGTACAGACCAAGGAAGTTTTCCTTGATAATGGCACTAGCGAGAATATTCGCTTCAACATCACTCCGGATACCGCCGGACAATACCAAGTAGATATCGGCGGTCTGCAGGGGACTTATGACGTCAAAGCATCTCCGGTAGCTACCAAGGTATCTCAGCTAGAAATCAGTACCTTCAGTGTTTCTCCCAGTTACGATACGAACACCGGCAAACTGGTTTCTGCCAGAATAGTCATTCAAATGAATAAACCCCTAGAGACTTTCCCTGATGCCAGGCTAATGATGAAAGTACTTCTCGATGATAAGTTCTTGGAAGAGCTACCTCTACTCACCCTGAACCAATTGCAGCTGAATAGCATGGCCAGTGATATGGAATATATACCATCCTCGGGGTGGGCCATCGGTCACTATACTTTGATAGTGGAACTATCCGGGGGTGAAAATGTCATCCCGAGCATACATCAGCAGCGTTTCACGGTAACATCTGAATCAGTAAAGAAAGCTCTCAACTGGAGAACTTTGGGAATAGTAGGCGCAGTGACCTTGGTCACTATAGCCGCCGCAACTGTGATCATGTTACACCACCGGAAGGGCGTCACTCATAAAAGTCGTCAAGGTTAAATCAATTAGCTATGAGAAAGAGTAAGTAGCAAGCTGACGTTGGTGCTTAACGTTTCCAAGCCTTTAAGGAAAACCTTTCTTCGTTGCCGTTATCCTCATTAAGTAACTACACCCTGTAAAATTATCCAATAAATATAAAAAGTTTATGGTTATATTCAAATTTTTTATGGGCGTCGCTCGCTACCGGCCCAAGCGCGATTTGGTTGTTTTAAAATGCTGGCCTCCCTACAGCCTCCAGCACTAGAAGATAATTAGCGCCAGCAAGTCACTACAGAAGACCGCCACTACCGCGATCAATGTTGCCAAATGGACCATCGCGTCGAATACCAGCGGGTGAGAAGCACAGCTAAATACCCCTGGAATTAAGAGAAGATGACTGGAACTGCTGATGGGAAGAAACTCAGTCAAGCCCTGGACGATACCCAGGACCAGTGCTTTGGAGAGCCCCACATTTACACACTAAGGAGAGGATTAACATAAAATTTATCTTATCATGTTGTTCAGCACAAGGTGGCGATAGTGGCTAAAGTGGCGTTCAGAAAATGCGGTGCACTACCTCAAGGTCAATGACAGTGACTTTATCGGATTCGCGGATAGTTTCTGCACGTACAGCTTCTTCCACATCAGTATTCTGACCAGAGTGACTTTCTCTCTTTCCACGAACCCCAACTTCTTGGCCAGCAAACCAGATTTCACATTGAAAGGGACATAGCCGCCGATGAGCTTTTCGTATCCCCTCTTAACCAGGCGGTCGAACATTAGATACCTTATGTCGGTGGCCAGCCCTCCCTGCCGGTGTTCCGGCGCCACGGTTATTTGCTCAGACCAAGCCTCTGATTCAGCTAAGTTAATATACCCTTCAAGATAACGCATATAGGCTTTCCCGATGCTGACCAAGTTGAAACCTGCCAGGCTACCATTGTTCCTGGCCACAACGCATTCGCCGCCGTTCTTTATTTTTTCCGATACCATCTCTCGGGACAGTCCGCTCAGCTTCTCGATCTGTTCCATCACTCGATTGTCATCTGAAGAAGCAAACGAAAACTCAAGTTGCGAATTACGCAGCTTGGGAGGGTCTGACGGGACAAGTTGCTTTTCGTAGATGATATACTGCCGGCACAGGAAGAACTTGCCGAACAGTCCGTCCTGCAGTATCCTTAGGAGCGCATGTTTAAGGCCAAAATCCCTCACAGCTACCCCAAACTTTATATAATATAGAGAAATCTTCCGACGAATCACGGCAACCATCCCTCTAATCCTTGAACCACAACTCAAAGCCATCGTGCGCAGGGAACGCCTGGCTCTCTGGGCTGAATCTAACACAGCCTTAGGGAGCAATGTTCTGGCGAGCCGGGTTATGTAGGGCAACCATAGCCTCTTAAAGAACCACTTTGGCTGCATTTTTACGGCTCGCAGGAGGTATTCATTGGAGGTTTTTTTATCCCGCCTTCCATGGGCATAGTCGGCTAAACGCAGGTACAAATGGAAATAAGCCCTGGGCCGCAGAGGTGAGAAGAGCTGCCCCAACTCAGGGTCATTGAACAACCGTTCAAGAATAAGGCTACTACTTCTTTCGACCTCAGCCATTTGACGTTTACCGCAAAGGTTGTTTGTGTGGAAACGATAATAGAGTAGGGGCGCTGCTATATAAGCTACAGAATGTGACCTGGCCATTCGCACCCATTTGTCAAAGTCCTCCGAGCCGGAGCGAAAGGCTTCATCAAAGAGACCATCCTCACGAAGGCAATTTCGACGGGACATAATAGTCGACGCCCGGACATGGTTGCCGCTTAGGATAGCCTTCTTAATTTCCTCTCTCCCTTCCCTGATATAGGAGCGTTTGCACTGCTTACTCAGGCCGAAGACGTGTCTTCTTTCGTCCATAAGATAGGCCTGGCCGTAGCTAAAAGAAACCTCAGGATGCCTGTCAAGAACCTCTACTTCCTTCTCGAGGGTGCCTGTCATAAGTATATCGTCAGCGCCTAGATATAAAACGTACTCGCCGCTAGCAGCCCTTAAACCGGTATCGGCAGCACCTGCCACGCCGCGGTTTTCCTGATACATATATTTTATACGCGGGTCTTTGAAGCTGTCGACCACTTCCCTCGTATTATCGGTAGAGCCATCGTCGACGATAATAAGCTCGAAGTCCGGAAAGGTTTGGTCAAGCACACTCCTAATGGCTTCGCCCAAGAAGCGGCCATAGTTATAAGCCGTTATTATCACACTCACCTTAGGCATCGTATTTTATCTCTCTTCCCCCGACCTATCATCATTTTGGTTTCATAGATCCTGGCCTCATGATAAGTCCGCACATTATTTTTATTATTATTAAACAGGGCGCCATTCGAGACTCTTCTTCCATGATTTGATGCTTGAGATGACCCTATCTCCCAGCAATGACCCGACTAGATAGATATATGGTCTGATAGACCAGGGATTGACCTTGATGGCCTCCCGTAGCTTTTTCCGGCCCAGGTCTCCCCTACTGTGTACTACCATATATTTCCCGTAGTTAAAGTGAGTAAAGCTTAACGCTCGCTTAACGAGTGCCAAGTTTGCCTTGGAAAGGGAATGGTTGTGGAGCACTTTGTCCAGAGTGCGTAGTGTTTCCGGATACGTTTCAATCCGGTGCGCTGTCAGAGCGGCGCCGTGCTTCCTACGCCAACCCAGCGGCATATCTAAGCACTCGATGGTAAAACGCTGGGTGATGCGGATAAACAGTTCCCAGTCTTCACCTATCCGCAGAGACTCATCGAAATAACCAGTTTCACCAAATATTACCCGACGCATTACCGTGAACTGAGGACGGATGAAGCATCCCCGAGAGAGCAATTCTCTTAGCGGCTGTTGAGATGCTCTTCGAAGGTTAAGACCAGGGAAATTTAAATGCCACATCCTGCCAAGGGTGGCTCCGGTTCGGTCATCAAAAAGGTAGCCATCAGAACAGACGAGACCCACATCAGGATGGGCATCGAGCATTCTTACCTGGAGCTCCAGGTTTTCAGGAAACCACTTGTCATCAGAGCCCAGGATGGCAATGTACTCGCCAGTAGAAGCTCGTATACCAGTGTTTTGAGCGGCAGACACGCCACAGTTCTCCTGGTAGATATATTTAATACGAGAGTCTTTGAAGCTACTGACGACCTCTTTGGTGTTATCGGTGGAGCCATCGTCAACCACGATAAGCTCAAAGTCCGTCAAAGTCTGGTCCAGAACACTCTGGATGGCTTCACCCAGAAATCGGCCATAATTATAAGTCGGTATTATCACGCTTACCTTAACTATATTGGTCACCGAACTAACACTCCTGATCTCCGAACCTTGAAACAGTTTATCCCGTTCCCCAGTAGTGAGCTTTGTCCTTACCAATAAATTTTTCCACCAGACCAGAGAAGCGGATATAGGGCTTTCTCAGGGGTAGGGGAAGGGATTTCTGCATATTCTTGAGTATCACCATATCCTCTTCGTGTACCGCCCTGAACACAAATATCAGGGCAATGTAAATGGCCACGCCCAGTGGAATGCCCAGAGCCAAACTGAGGATGATGCCCACCCGACTTTGCAGGGCGAAAATAGCCAGACCCATGATTAGTGAGGCTAGTGCCGTCTTGACGGTATCCATCACGGGCCAGGTTACCTGGGCCCTTTTGGTAGCGTACCAGCTTAAAATGATAGCGCCTAATGGTATTGAATTAACGATGGCTGCCCCAACAGCGCCATACCTGGGGATAAGCCACAGGCTTAGCCCGATTCCGATTAGGGCGAATAATATACTCGTTTTAAAAATAAACCCGGGGCGGTTAGTTCCGTAAATAACGGCACAAGCCGCTTGAGAAATGGGGTAGATAGCCGCTGGGATGAGCATGATTTGCAATAGCAATACGGCCGAGGCATAATTCATTCCGTAAAGCACCTTAATCATCGGGCCGGCCAGGACCATCATGCCCACCTGCACAGGCAGACCGACCATCAACAGGTAGCGGACCGAAGTCACATATATCATCTTGATTTTCCCCGTATCTCCCTTCCCGAACTGCTCCGCAATTGCCGGGGTCAGCACGAAGCTAAAAGCGGTGGTGAGAATGGCCATAGGCATCGAGCTCAACCTTGAGGCCAGCCGGAAGAAACCTACCTGGTCCACCGGGCAATATGACTCAATGAAGAATGTTGATAATTGGTTGGAGGCCAGGTAGCCTATGATTGCAGTGCCAAGCAGAGTCATAGCATAACGGAGAGCCTCTTTCCTCAATACCGGATCAGGGAAGGAGGGTATAAGCAATTCCTTAAGAGGTATGAGACGCCGAAGGAAATAGATTCCTATTATCATACCCAGGCCAAAGGTACCTATTTGCACGATCAGCACTTCCTTAAGGCCGGATCCGGTAATTAACAGAACTGAGGTCAATATCAGACGAAGCGGCGCTGTGCCCAGCATCACATAGGCCGCATACTCATATTTCTGAAACCCACGGAAGATGCTGATAAATGCATAGTGAAGACCATAGGGTATTATGGTCAGGCCGATGATGATAAAGAATATTGGGCTGTTGGCATGTCCGGTCATGCCTGGCCAGTAGATATAGAACAGAGCGAGCCCCAACCCGATAATGATAGCGGCGGCACACCGGAGAACCAGTGTCAGACGGACCAAGTCGACTGCCTGGCGACGGTTACCGCGCCCCAATGCCTCAGCGATAAACCTTTTGACCATCTCTGATAGCCCCAGGTCCACAATAATGGCAGCGAGACTCAATAACCATATGAGATAGGCATAAAGGCCGTACTTTTCTACGCCTAGGGTTCGAGCCAGGACAATGCCAAGTATGAAGGCCGTAATGAGGTCCACCCCGTTCTCAACAAAGCCGAATAGAGTATTTTTCGCGATAGTTCTGGTTACGCTCATATCTTTATTCCATTCTCCATACCTTCCGGCATATTTACCTCTTCCAGTCCTCGTTGCCGGCTGCCGAAGGAAAATATTTCTAGTACGGTGCGTAGTACAATCTTGACATCTAATGACAGAGACTGTCGGTTGATATAGTCAATATCCAGGCTCACCATGTCATCGAAAGTAATCCTCTTCCGGTTTTCAAAGACCTGCCAGAGGCCGGTGATACCTGGTTTGACCAGGAGTCTTTGCCTGTGATGGGTGTTATAAAATTCCAAAGCAAAAGGAACATCCGGCCGTGGACCGATAAAAGACATGTCCCCCTTCAGGATATTGAGAAGTTGAGGAAGCTCATCTAGGCTGGAGCGGCGAATCAGGAAGCCCATTCTAGTAATTCGAGGATCATGGATAAGCTCATAAACATCCTGTCCGTTTTCGTCCATCAGGGAAGCCGAGTTCTCCTGAACATATTTCTTCCAGTATGCCTGATACTTGCTATCATCATGGTTTTGATACATGCTGCGGAATTTATAAAGGATGAATCTGCGTCCATCCTTACCGATGCGCTCTTGGCAGAAAATCGGGTTCCCCTGGGAATCTAACCTGATCAGTATCGTGATAAGGACTAGAAGAGGCGATAGTATCACCAGTATCAGCAGGGCAAAGAAGCGGTCAAAGATTCCTTTCCACCATGCGTATGTAGCTAGACATGACGCATTTTTCTTCACTCTATGGACATTCATTAAAGAAAGCCTTCCTCAATCGTTAACTCCTTCTTGCCCAGCATTCTGGACGTGAATCTTGCCGGATTGGAATCTGATGACACGAAGACCGAGGTTCGCCTTGAATTCATCACACGCGTTTTTCCCACACGCATTCTTTTATCATCATAATGTTATGAGGTTAGAATTCGGTGATAATAGAGTTATTATGCGGATAGAAAGTAGGCTTCGCGGGTTCAATGACAACTACTACCAAATTCTCACTTACCTCAACCGCAATCTAACACGCGATTTATAAGATAGAAAGATAGTTGAAAGGCCATGAATCTAAACTTCCAAGCCCAATTAATACCATTAATAAGAACACTACAAAAGTCTTATGGAAGGGGTAGCTTGTGAAAGAGCCGGGAGCACGAAGAATCAAGTGGTTTCACATAGTATTAATCACCATTGTGGCTTTGCTACTGTTATCGCTTTCCCCCATTTATCCGGCCAGAGTTGGGAGTGCTGCAGATAATAGGACCCTGGTCGCTATTACTTTGGATGATGGCTACCACTGCTGGACTTCCGAAATAATGCCGGTGTTGCAGAAGTATGACATGCCGGCTACTTTCTATATTATTGACCCGCAGTACCAGAAAGGCTTCAGTTGGACTGACGCGCAAGAGCTCTATAACGCAGGGTATGAAATCGGCTGGCACACCGCCAAACATGTTTCCGTTGATATGATGGCAAGCTCTGAGATTGCCAGTGACTTCGAGAGTGCCGAACCCATGTTTGAGTCTCACGGGCTACCCCGTCCAGAGACATTCGCCTATCCCTCTGGTAGACATAGTGACCAATCTATGGAGGTCGCTTCTAGGTACTTCGTGGCCTCAAGGACTACGGAGGACGGCGTCAATTATCCAGACGACGTGCGGGAGAATCCCCAGCATTTGAGAGGATACAGCATGGAGAAAGGTCTCTCTTTTCTGGAGAAGAAGGTCAATAAATACAGTGGTCAAAATGTGTTGATCACCCTGGTGGGTCATACCGTGGGCGAGGTGGCTTCCTGGCAGACCAAGCCTGATATGACCGTTGATGATTTCAATGCGCTGGCCGAATTTCTCCATGAAAAAGAACAGGCCGGGCTCATTGAGGTCGTCACCTTGGATGAAGGTGTCAAGCGCTTACAGCAGCAGGAGCTCAGCTACACCTGGCGTATTAGAATAGACTCTCCATTTGATACCTGGTTCAGGTTCTGGGTCATTCCCGTTCCTGAGCGGTATTATATTTTTTACGAAAAAGTGGTTCTGGATTTCATCGGCCACCGTTATCCGCAGGTCCCGCGCTGGTTTGACCGTTACTGATTTATGACAGCTATCATTTCATATTGAACTTGCCGCTACCTTCAAACCTGGATACCGAGAGGACCTGAGGCACTTTTAGTGTTTATAACCAAATTCTTACAAATAATAGACCAGTATCTTACACCGGTTTCTTAAAATGGGGAAATAAGAGTGTATATAAGATGTATATAATAGGTAACACCATAATCACAAGGGTCGGGATATGGAAATGGTCGGAATGAATAATACTATTGTCCTGCAGGTAGCCGAAACAAGATTCGCCATCACGTGCAACCATCTTCCTTTTATAAAGTGGATGATGGAGCAATGCGGTGGTTTTATCTCCCGTGGGAAGCCACACCTACGGCTGGATTTGTGCCTAGATAGTATCCAGAAAGGTAGAAGCACCCGTCGTTCACTTACAGTGACGGCGGTGAGAGAATTATATCAGGATGGTGCCTTAAGATTCAATATGGAAAGTTCCAGCTACGCTGATTTCTTCTGGCTGATGCTGCAAATCTGCCTGCGCTGCGCTATAGGGGCAAAACAACCCCCAGACGTTCTGATACACTCATCGGGTGTTGTTCATGGAGGCATGGCCTATGTTTTTACCGGGAAATCCGGCTCTGGCAAGTCTACGATCTGCAAGCTCCTGGCTCCGGAGTCATCTTTTACCATTCTTCATGACGAGGTAATCGCCATTTCTCAGACAGATAGCAATTTCCATGCCTGGAGCACGCCTGTCCGGGGAGAGATGCCCGCCAGGTACCATCGTGGTGCTCCTCTTAAGGCTATATTTTTCCTGAAGCAGGATCAGGACAACTACCCTGTCAGGTTGGGCCGCCGGAAGACAGCCGAATTACTCTGCTATAGTTTGATTCCACCACTGGTGGTGACTCACGGCCGCCTGACACCCGAGCAGGCACCCTCTCTGAAGCAACTGCTTGCCCTGGCCGAGCTGGTTCCCTGCTACGAGTTACATTTCAGGCCGGAACCAAGCTTCTGGGAGTGCATTATGAAATTATCGGAAGATATATACGCAACAGCGTAAAGGAAGGGAGAATAACTATGGGTGGCAGTAATATTATAAAGGTTAGACCTTGTGAAGGGGCCGTCTGGCGGGTGATTGATGATGAGGTGGTCGTCCTGAGCCCTGAGGATGTATCGATTCATGCCCTGACCGGCTGTGGTGACCGGGTGTGGTCGCTTATCTTGCAGGGAACCACCATCCCGGAAATTATCCAGACAATTTGCGCTGAATATGAGGTGGAAACGGCGATGGCCACCAAGGACATTACAGAGTTCATCCACAAGCTTACCGCCATGAAGCTGGTGGAGCCGGTGCCGGCATGCGAGGGGGTACTCAGCTAATGGTAACCGGGACAAGAGCTACTAGAAACTATGCTGTTCGCCAGGCGGAGAGACGCCGGGCCGGTGAAGCGATTCCGGGTGTGGTGACGATGGAAGTTACCTACCGATGCAACCTCAAATGCTTGCACTGCTATCTCGGGCCTTACACCTACGGCAAAGAGGCACCGGGCGGCGAACTGTCCACCTCGGAAGTGACCGGTATCCTGGACCAACTATTTAAGGCAGGCACCTTTATGGTCGATTTTACCGGCGGCGAGGTCCTGTGCCGGCCTGACATCTTTGAAATTTTTGAATACACCAGAAAGATTGGTCTATTTTTCGGTATCAAGACCAATGCTACTCTGATTACCGAACCGGTGGCCGACAGGCTCAAAGAGCTTGGCATTGCCGGCGTTCACGTTAGTCTCTACGGGGCGACCCCAGCCTCACATGAGTTTGTCACCAGGGTTGCCGGCTCTTATGAAAAGACCATCCGCGCGGTCAAGCTCTTACGGGAACGGAGAATCCGGGCGCGCTTCAATACCACTATAATGAAGTGCAATGTTAAAGAACATCAGAAGATAGAAGACCTGGGCAAAACGCTGGGTGTGAAGAACAACTTTGACCCGTTTCTCCTCTCCAAGGTTGATCAGCCGGGTTCGGCCGCTGATATCAGAATAAATGATGAAGACCTGAAAAACCTTATTATCGAACGCGAGTGGGTCCCGGATGATGAACTTGTGGCGAAGTCCAGGCTGGAGTCTCATCTCCTGTGCGTCGCCGGTAAAAGGAGATGTGCCATTTCTCCCCTGGGAGAGGTCTTCCCCTGCACCTCGTGGCGTATTTTCCTGGGGGACCTCAGGCGGCAAAGCTTTACGGATATCTGGCAAGGAGAGGCCGTCCGCCGCATCCGGTCAATAACGGTGGAGGACCTGCCTACATGCGCCAGATGCGAAATGGTGAAATACTGTGCCCGCTGTCCGGGCATGATCCAAATGGAAAACGAGAACGGCGGCATCTCGGGGCCATCGTCAGTAAACTGCCGCATTGCGCGAGCTATAAAGGAGGTGAGAGATGCCAATGGCAAAGAAAATTTATGTTAGTCCAGGCGTAGAGTCGGAACAGCTTGACCTCCCGACGGCCTACGGCCACGGCGAACAATGTGATGTACATCTTGCCAATTCCTCAGCCTGGTACTACGGGGATGCTTACGGGTACCAGTACCCGACTTTCAACTGCTAGGTCTCCAGCCAGACCTATATCTGGCAGGGGGAGGTCGTCCGCCGCGTGAGGACAATAACGGTGGAAGACCTCCCTACGCACGTCAGGTGCGAAATGGTAAATACTGTGCCCGCTGTCCGGGGCATGATCCAAATGGAAAACGAGGACAGTGGCATCTCGGGGCCATCGTCAGTGAATTGCCGCATCGCGCGCGCCATAAAGGAGGTGAGAAACGCCAATGACAAAGCAAACTTACGTTAGTCCGGGTGTAGAGTCGGAACGGCTTGACCTCCCGACGGCCTACAGCGATCAATGCGACATGCACCTCGCCAATTCCTCAGCCTGGTACTACGGGGATGCTTACGGGTACGAAGTCCCGACTTTCGAGTGCTAGGTCTCCAGCCGGAGCAAGGGCAGTTTCTCAAGTAATGCATACAGAAATATGGTACAGATTAGTTTTTCGGCGGCGCCGATGGCAATACAAAACCAGAAAATCTGACGATAGTCCCGAGATGCCACGGTTAACCAGAGGGCCCAATGGAAAAGGAAAGTTTGGCAACTAAAAGGTTAGGCTGTACAACTCAAGATATCCTTGAAGAGATGTGGCAGGAGGTCTGCGAAAGGGGCGGAAGTCTCAGCTTCCGGATAGTATCGGGCAGTATGAGCCCTATGATTGAGGTAGATGATGTAGTCCGGGTCAGCCGGGTGGAGCCCTCTCGGGTCCGTATCGGTGATATTGTGGCCTTCCAGAATGGACGGAATGTTGTGGTGCACCGGGTCATAGGGAAAAGCCGGTCGGCTGGGCGGCTCCGCTTTCGCCAGATGGGCGATGCCGGCCGGTCTTCAGCCAGATTCCCGGCACAGAACCTCATTGGCAAGGTGACTGTCGTTCATAAGGAAGGATACGAGATTCATCTTGATTCACCGATACATGTGATAGGTAATAAGGTTATCGGCTGGAGGCTGCGGCTGGTTGATTTTATTGGCCGCAGGTTACTCCGGCGCATCAGAAGGTACCTCCGAAAGGCATTTTAACGATATGGACTTTATGCCGAGGCAGGCGGTTCCGCATTGATAGAAGGAAATTATGAATGCTATTAGCACATTCGGCTTGACCAAATGGTTTCAGCGCACCAGCGGCTATCGCGATTTATTGCCCTTCAGGGAAAGAAAAAAGGTTACCGCCGCGGAAGAAATTTCCCTGGATATCAAAGAAGGGGAATTCTTCGGCCTGCTGGGGCCTAACGGCGCCGGCAAGACCACCCTGGTGAAGATGCTCTGCTGCCTGGTGCTGCCCAGTTCCGGGACGGCAAAGATCTTCGGGTATGATATTTTAAAAGAGGAATCGAAGGTGAAAAAGCTGGTAGGGCTAGTCAGCGCCGAGGAGAGGAGCTTTTACTGGCGTCTCACTGGCCGTGAGAACCTCCAGTTCTACGCGGCACTGTACCACCTTTCCGGGCAGCAGGCAAGGAAGCGCATTGACGAGCTTCTGGACCTGGTGGAACTGACCGATAAGGCGGACATCAGGTTTCAGAACTACTCTACGGGGATGCGGCAGAAACTGGCCATCGCCCGGGGGCTGCTCAGCGAGCCGAAAATTCTTTTCGTGGATGAGCCGACCCGAAGTCTGGACCCGGTTAGCGCCCAGGTTGTCCGCCGCTTCTTCAAGGAAAGGGTGGTAGGAGAAGGGAAGACGGTGATATTAGCCACCCACAACCTCATTGAGGCAGAACAGCTCTGCAGCCGGCTGGCGATAATAGATCGCGGCCGGGTGAAAGCGCTGGGTTCCGTAAAGGAACTGCGTGCCCTCTTCCAGAAACAGGAGAAGTGCGAATTGCAGGTCAAGCATTTTTCAGAGGCGGTGTGGCCACTGCTGGGCAGCATCGAAGGCGTCACTGACTGCCGCCCGGTCGGCCGGCAGAACGGGGTCCTGAACCTCGAAATTAAAATAACTGACCGCGTGTCCGTATTGCCGCGGTTGCTGGAAGTTATGGTTAACAGCGACGTCGAGGTCTGCGACTGCCAGCTGACTGACCTGCCTCTTGAGGAGATTTTTATTCATACTTTACGTGGTGATAATTCACCGGAAGGGAACTAGATGGCTGTCGTAACGGCATTTTTGAAGCGAGATTTTTCTCTGGCACTGAGCTACCGCCTGTCGTTTTTAATGCAGCTCTTCGGCATCTTCTTCAGCGTAACTTCATTTTATTTCCTCTCCAGGCTCTTCGGTAATGCCATGGTGCCACAGCTCAAGGAGTATGGCGGGGACTATTTCTCCTTCGTTCTCATTGGCCTGGCTTTCTCCGGGTATTTAGGCCTATCAATATCAGGTTTTGCTCAGAGCATCCGGGACGGCCAGATGATGGGCACCTTGGAGGTTATGCTTCTCAGCCCTACCCGCCTTAGTTCCATCCTGGCGTCCTCGATTTTGTGGCCATATCTATTCACCACCCTGAATGTGGTGGTCTATCTGGTGGTAGGGAGCGCGGTATTCGGTTTTAATATCGGGCAGGCCAATTTAATCGCCTCCTTGGTGGTGATGATTCTGTCTATTGCCAGCTTTAGCGGCATCGGTATCTTATCGGCGGCTATCGTGCTTGTGATAAAAAAGGGAGACCCCGTAAGCGGGATCTACGGTAGTCTCTCCGGCCTGCTTTCCGGGGTATTTTACCCCATATCGGTATTACCGAACTGGCTCGAACCGTTATCCCGTTTCCTGCCTCTGACTTATGCTCTTGATGCCATGCGGCTGACAATGCTCAAAGGGTATTCGCTATATGAGGTTCGTTACGACCTGCTGATACTGCTGGTCTTCACCGCATTGGTTACGCCGCTGGCCTTTCTGACTTTCCGTAAGGCCCTAAAACGTGCCAAGATGGAGGGGAGCCTAGTACAGTATTAAAATAGCCAAACATATCATAGGAAAATTTACGAGAATGAAGGCCAAGCCGAAAGGAAATCAGTAATCTCAAGGGAAACACTATGCTGCGGAACGACATTCTGAATAGCCAGATCCAGGTGGAGACGGTTGGACGCTCAAGGTCATCTCTATCCGGGCGGCGGGCGGCCAGAGAGTTGCTGCTCCTTGGCACTACTGCCAACCTTTCTCCCGAAAGGAAAGAAAGGATCTCCCGAATTCTCGGCGGGGCCTTGGATTGGGGATACTTGCTTCATCTGGCCACACAGCATGGCGTCACACCGCTGATTGCCTATAACCTCACCACCGCCGGCCTGGCCAGTCAGGTTCCTGATTCCAATCTTGCAAGGCTGCAACAAATTTACCATAAAAATCTCTTTAGGAATCTCATCCTTGCTCACGAACTGACAGGAGTTCTGGCTGTTTTCTACCAGCACGGTATCCTCGCTATTGTCTTAAAGGGTACCGTGCTTGCGGAACATCTATACGGTAACCCGGCACTGCGTACCGTGGGCGATATGGACGTACTGGTGCCGCCAGAGAAGATGCATTCCGCTAGATCTCTCTTACTGGAGATGGGCTACCGACAATTTACCTCACCATCATGGCACCATGCTTTCCACGAAGCGCCTTACTGCAGGCTAGCACAGTTCCCGCTGTTTATCGAACTGCACTGGAACCTGGATGATGAGAAGCTGGTAACTATTTCCCGGCAGCAGGTCTGGAATCGGGCTCAGCGGCTACCGACACAGGAACAGGCCGGTATGGTACTCTCTCCGGAAGACACCCTACTCTTTTTGTCCAACCATCTTTCCAAACACTCTACCCACCTGTTGAGGTCATTAAATGATATCGCCGAGTTGCTCAAGAAGTACGATAGCATTCTGGACTGGGACTATGCCTTAGCGGCAACCCATTCTTGGGGGGTGGAGGCTGCTGTCTATTATGCCCTAAGGCGGTCGCAGGAACTGCTCGGGGCACCGGTGCCGGCGTACGTCATCAGGGCGATAAAGCCAAGGGTATGGCGCCGCCGATTGATCGACTTTCTGATAAGCCGGGACTTTTTCATCTCCAGCACTCATCGGGCTAGGTTAAGAGACGAAACCTACACCGTAGCCAGGAGCCTGATGATGAATAATGTCTCCCAGACGATATTGATTCTGGCTAGGAATCATGGCCGGAGTAATCGGATAACATGGTTTAGGACCGCCATCTGGGTAATATTGGTGTTTGGCGCGGCTTTAGCGCGTAGTTTGTTTAGAGTGGTCTCAGGACGTAAATGAGGCGGTGGCTTATCCCTTTGCTCGCCATTTGATAGAATCGATTTACCTGTCGCTGGGTTAGCCGGTGTTGAAATCGTCGTGCTCAGCGAAGAAGTGCACAATATCCTCTTACCGGTCCCTTTGGTCACCGCGGCGGGTAATGCGATATGCCCTGATAATATTACGGTTACTCTAGCGTCTCACGGTATTGACATGGACATATTAAAGACGCGCGAGATCCTTTACCGTCATTTGATTTCATGGTGAAGTTTGATAGCTTTGCCTTTTCCGTTTTTCAGGGCGGGTCTTATTATAGTGCCACTTCTGTAGCCAGCATTAACCTGCTTTTCAGAACGAGTCTGACACGTACCTCAGCCTGGGAAAAATAATTGGCCACTGTCCTAGGATCTACATCAAGGAATTCAGAAATCGTCTGTCGGTCGATCCCCTGTATCACCAGGCGGATTGTGTAGTACCTGGCAAGGTCAATCTTGTTGCGTGGAAACGGGATGCCAACGGCTTTCTGTATTTTCACCAGGTTCTGGCTCCCCAGACCGAGTTTTTCTTTTTCGATGGCGGCGACAATGTCCTCAATGGGGTATTTCAGCCGCTGGGTAAGCTGCTCGGCACAGTCGATAAGTTCCTTGCGAAGCGCTTTGGCCGCCTCCAGTCCGGCTTCTTCCTTCGAGGCATACTGCCCCATCATGTTAGGTATTACTAGGTTACTTGTCTGTAGTGCCGGCAGGTCCCAGCAATGGTGCAGCGCGTAACTCAGTTCATCTAAGCTGTCACCCAAGCTGTTTAACCGGCTGGAAATATAGTTTAAGGTCATATCCGAATCTCCAGACTGATTTTCCCGACCAAAATCCTTGGCCTTCTAAAGCCAGACACTTGTTACCTTCTATTATAGAGTCGGACGAGTGAAATGCTGGTTAGAGCTCAGAGAGAATGTCGTTTGAATATGGATGATTCCCGTAACCCCGAGAGTGGCGTATTAAAAGTTAATATCCGCCAATTTGAGACTGAAAAACCCCTGACGTCACGATTGTGTATTTCATAGTTATTTCATGTTTTTTACCAAGCTACTACTAATTTCATACTAGATTCATTGACCTTGTTGCGTAGGGAAGAATAAAATTCAAAGAGAATCAACTTTAAAACCGTCGAAATAGGCATCCCAGGGCTGAACCGGTATTAGGGAGTCTAAGGGAGTTTGAAATGCGAATAAAAACAACAAGCTATATAGCGGCAATAATAACGTTGATTTTGGCGATAATAACCACCCTCTGGCTTCCCTTAAGTGTAGCGCAGGCGCAGACCACCACTTACTTTGGTCT
>Ga0187886_1001876_pt1 | contig 17868 bp, 14 predicted proteins | sample June2016WEW_20_1_FD_133001 | JGI IMG/M metagenome (GOLD analysis project Ga0187886, IMG submission 133001) | Peatland microbial communities from SPRUCE experiment site at the Marcell Experimental Forest, Minnesota, USA - June2016WEW_20_150 | ecosystem: Environmental > Terrestrial > Soil >... | reverse complement strand
TCAACAGTTTCAATTTGCCGGCGACGCGTGGATAAAATACCAACAAGGCAAATTAGACCCAGATACGTATGGTGTTCCCAATTGGTGGGGATCGAATCCAATTCTTGATGCATTATGTCATGATTTAGCATCGGTATTGGGGAATGAATATATCTATTATAACCGTCCTCCTGTTTCTGCTGACACTACGATGAATGTAAAAAAGCTGCCTGCCTATCAGATAGAGATTATGAACAGAATCAGTACATTAATGACCAATGTAGATGCAAACTTTAATGAATTACTGAAGATCTTCGCCGAAAACAAACAGCTTCAATTTCAGACTCAACTACAGTAAAATCTCAAATAGACGGATAGGAAATGGATGATTAACAATATGAAGTCCGGAGTATTCTATGACTAAAATAAAAATAAATTTTTCTTATGCCTACTTATTGGCGGGCCTTGTATTCCTATTCTTTTTCAATGGAAGATGGATTATGCCAATAGCGGCATATTTAGCTCCTTTATTTCTAATCCGGTTTTTGCGGTTTCATAAGCCGTTGAAGGGATTCATATGCTTAGTCATTGTCGGACTGGTTTCCAATATCTTTATCTGGAAAGACATGATGCCGGTATCAGGACCCTTCTACTATATCCTGATGTTGATGATGAGCATCTTCACGTCTCTTACATTCATCATCGACAGGATATATTCCGTGAGGCTGAAAGGAATTGTTTCGACGTTTGTATTTCCCTCTGCCTATGTGCTCATGGAGTATATTACGGTTTCCACAAATCCGTCGGGTTCGTACGGGGCTCTGGCTCATACACAATCGTCGTTATCCTTTCTTCAATTGATTTCCATTACCGGAATTTGGGGAGTCACATTTGTCATCCTCTGGACAGCATCGGTTATCAACTGGCTATGGGACTCTGCCTTTGATACTCAGGCACTTCGCAATTCCTTCTGGATGTACGCAGTACCGGTTCTTATCATCCTTCTGTATGGGCAATTCAATTTAGCACGTAAGACTGCCGAAAGCACGGTAAGAATTGCCTCTATCAATATCCAAAAAGATGAACTACAGTATATTTATAATGATCATCCGGATTCTATCAATGAACGACTCAACGGTTCGTTTTTGGATAATTGTCACATTGCTGCGCTATCGAAAGCAAAATTCATTTTTGGAGCGGAGGTTATTATAAATGTATCTTCCGATAAAGAAAGCGAATATATAGAACGGGTAAAAGCGGCGGCCAGAAAGGACAGTATCTACATTGGGCTTCCCATGTTGGTCTATCCGATCGATAGTCCGCATGCACGGCCAATGAATAAAATTACCTGGATTTCACCGCAAGGAGAAATCTTATTTACCTATTATAAGGCGAAACCCACTCCTGGCGAAGGATCGTACGGCGATGGTATCATACGGTATTTCGATTCACCGTACGGGCGTATCGGTTCTGCTATTTGTTTCGACATGGATTTCCCTTCACTTCTCCATCAGGTCCGTTTGATGCATATCGATATCATGACAGTCCCCGGAAACGATTGGAAGGAAATTACACCTTACCATACGTACGTTGCATCATTCAGAGCTATCGAACAAGGTTTCAATTTGGTCCGGTCAGTATCGAGGGGATTATCTGCTTCATTCAATTATAAAGGGCAGGTAATTTCGTCGCAAGATTATTTTGTCACGAATGATGTCATTCTCTATTCCGATGTACCGATGAAAGGACAATCCACTCTGTATTCGATAATAGGAGATTTATTTGCATGGTTTTGCATTCTTTTCTTTGTTTCAATAAGTATTTTCATTTTTAGAAAGAGGAAGCGGGTAGGACAACAATAATTAAAAATGTTTGATTTGCTGAATTAATCTGTCAAAAGTCCTTTTTTTACGTAATATTACAGCACTAAATCACAACCGATTTATCCTCCGCGATTCCGGAATAATTTTTATAAATAAAGTCACGTTGATAATTTGCTTTGTCCTTATATCATTTATTATCGGAATGGCTCAAACGCAATTCCGGCTCTCGAGGTGCACAGACACAGCATGCCAGTATATTTACGGCCGCCTGGTGGAGAAGCCGTAGGAGCCGCTTAACCAGGGGCTCTCCGAAGGAGTCCTTCGGACAAGCTGTCTGTATGAGCGTTAGTACTAATTAACATTGTGCTTAAAGGTTTTGTGATGAAAGAAAATTTTCATCTTAAAACTTAGTTAGCTTTGCGCGATATTAAAATTGGTCACGCGGCAGTTTAGCCTCCATCCGTTAGAACACACGGGTCACATGTGACGAATTACAGGAGTCTGCAACAATTCCATGAGATACACGTAATTAAAAATTGTCATGCTCATTATATTGAAAAAGGAGGTATCTCATGAAACACAAAATTTTTATGCTTTCAGGCATCCTGCTCATATCTGCGATATTCAGTCAGGCTGGTGCACAAACAAAATGTATTTGGATTGTCAACTCACAAGACGGAACGCAAGTTTAAAAGGTTGGCATATCTCTCTCCCTTGTAAAGTTATTCAGTGGTTTAGGCAGAGATTTTGATATCAACGGCGTGAAAATGTCATACGAATTGCTCTTGCAGGTATACCGGGATGGTTCTGTTAAACGAATAAAGGACAGTAGCGGAAAAGGCGAGACAAATTTTTTTGGCGGAAAGTTCGATCAGGAAATGAAAGAAAGTTCTGAAATGCAGGACCGACTTATCATTGAAAGCTCCGACGGAGGATCGGTGCCAAAAATCTCCAAAGTGCGTGTGAAATCAATTGAAGCTGTAGGTATAATATTGGCCATGATCGAATCGAAAGACCTCGACAATGACATCGAAAGGATCGGAGCCGCGCTAGAACAAGGTGGCGTATTATATATCCGAGATGAACAAAAAGATTCTCGACTGTGGATTTATGTGAACTGACGGCAGTACAATCGACAGCATCGTGCAGATGCGAATTCGCAGCGTGGACCTGTTGATACATTTGAATTCACTTCAACCTCATACGAACATTCTGATCCAAAACATCCTCCTTCAGGAGAATATATGAATTTAAATATTGAAAGGATGTCTATGAATCTCACGTGGTTTGTGGGCTTTGTTATTATCCGCCAACGGTGACGCTGAAGCGATCGACTATGCTTTGAATACCTACTTTCCCCACCATTGGCTAAATGCGGCGTTGGGTTCAGTTTTTATTTTTTATCAGTTTCATAGTAAAATCCATTACTGTATCAATGCCTTTTTCAGTATTTTTTTTTACCTGTGTAACTTCATAATCAGGAATTACTCCTCTGGTTGTACTTGGATCTCCATTTGGACGTATTGCATAGTTTGTTGCCCCCATGGCAATCACATTACTATGAGGAAGCACAAAATAGCAGCCGTTTGCATCATTTGATGGACTTTGATTAGTTTCAGTGCCGATTATTTTTCCTATACTATAATCCTTGATACAAACTACAAAGTCAACAGCTGCTGAATTGGTCTTATTATCTGACAAAACAAACAAATTTCCTTTGAATCTTATTGAATCTGGTTTTGGAAAAGAGAATTCATTATCACATTCGTACCATTGACCATAATCATGTTCTGCTTCGCAGGAACCAAAACAATTACTTACAAGCTTTCTCATTATTGGATTATCTCTATCTTCAGGGTAGAGAACCAAAAGAAAAAAATCTTCTGCAAATTTACTCTTCTTGTGGTACATCTTTGAGCTGGCTTTGAAAGGTTTATCATATAGATATTTTACAACTTCAAGACTGTAAAAATTTCCTCCTTCATTGTCCCGTACATCGATTATTAAATTTTGAACCGGATGTGCTTTTAACTGATAAAATACAGAATCGAGAAAACGTAAATACCTCACAGTGTCCTTAATTGCGAAATCTCTAAATGTTAATTTGCTTGTTGCTTCATCGATCGGAGTATATTCGTATTGTCTATATTCTGTTCGTTCGATCGTGCCTACATTTTTCAGTTTATCAAGTTCAGCAGAAGGCTTTCCTCCGATTGAGTAAACAGCCTTCTTTGTCTCAATCTTGAATGGACTGGAAATATCATATACCCACCAAAGTAATAATGAAAAATCTGTTTGAACATCCATTAGTCTTGAATGTTGTGTTGAACTGGTCGAATATCTTAATAAACTATCGATTAGTGTTTTTGATTTGATATTATTTATTGAAATTATTTCATCGCCTTCAGTAAGGTGCGAGCTTGAATAGTCTTTATCGACTATCAACCGATTGTCAGAAATTTTGATATCGACAGGAAGATATGTGCCGCCTTTTTTATCAAAGATACTCTTATACACCCACCAATCTGGTTTAACTAATGTATGGCTTAACTTTAGATCGCTAGCTATCGGAACTATCAGCTCAATAAATTCTCGCCTTGTCAAAGGTTTATCAATTTTTCTTTTTAACAAATTGATCTCGCGATAAAATGAATCTTTTGTGATATTGATATATGGATTTACTCCAATTTCTTCTATCGTTTTAACAAATAAATCAATATCATCCCGTAATAAATTTGCAGGAATTTTTGTATTAAGCTTTTCTTCATCCCAGGGTTTATAAATACTATAAACGACCTCGTTTATTGTCCTTAACTGATTTTCCTGAGCGTAAGATATTTGACTCAAAATCAAAATAACAAAGCTGAACAAGAAAATTCTCTTCATGTTTAATCCCTCCGGATTTTATATCGTTTTTGAGAGCCACATCTATCAAAAGTCCCTTTTTTTACGTAATATTGTGGCATTAAGTTGCAACCGATATGTCCTTTTCGATTCTGGAATAATTGTGTTGCATATGGATTATCACAATGAACGTCAGCATAATAGTAAGCTATGCGGCTGAAAGGAATATTCTTAATGAAAAAAATTACAGTTATACTCTTCATATTTTTTGTTTCATTTTCTATTGGAATTACCAAAACCCAATCTGATACGAGTCAAGACATTTCAGAAAGAAATAAAGAGGCAGACAAGTACCAGCCTGGCTTCTACCTGATCGCTGCGGAGGCGGATAGTGCAGCTGCACTTCCCACTCCAAGCGCCGGACAGCAGGTAGTGCTCTACGACTACAAGTTCCTGCAGGTTACGGAACGCGGCAAGCCTCGGTACCTGCTGTTACCAAAGAACGCCGATGTACCACTCATTCTTGCCAGTAATCCGGAGCTGCAGAAGAAGGGCGCGAACGGCTTCCCCGAATTGCGGCTAGAACTGACACCTGAGGCGGCGGGCATGCTCGAGAGACTAACCCGCGAGCACCTCGGCGGGAAGGTTGCATTCATGATCGATGGCGAACCCGTGACGATTCACAAGATCCGGAGCGTCATAACTGGCGGGCAATTCCATCTATCGCGATGTACCGACACTGCGTGTCAATATATCTATGGGCGCCTTGTGAAGAAGGAATAGGGGCTCTACCTAACCAAACCCTCGTGTTATCTGAATAAGCATAAAAGCTATTTACTTTGCGTGTAAAGATCGAGGTCTCACTTTTCATTTCAGCTAATATAATGACATTGACTAGATTAAATAAACTAAATCATGGAGAATTATGAAAAAAAATTTAATGTTTCATTAATTATCTTTTTTGTTGCTATTCTCATGACTTTCAATTCAAAACAAATAACAACAGCCAAACTGTAGAAAAAAACAGATTGTCCCGACAGTAACGATTCCTGCTTCTCCCCGGATCTAAAAGCTTTGGTATGCCTCAAACCAACAAGCCAAACGCAAATGCTACAAGAATACGCAGACCGAGTACAAGTGTGACTGAACCCCGTGAAATCGTCACCACTGTCCTTGATTCGATGAGTATGAGCGATCCTTATATTTTTGCAGACGTTACCACTAAAACATATTACCTGACAAGCAGTGGCGGTTTGCCGTTTTGAAAATCTTTATGTTCTGATGACAAATCTGGGTTTATTTATTACTCCGTGGAGTTATAATTCGGTAATTCCCGCTTAAGTGCATGAGACTGAATAGGTATAACAAACCGTCATAATACGGATCAAAATATCCGTCGGAGTAAGGTTCAAGTTTAGCATTCCAGACTGCGTCGACAAATTTCCAGCTTTTAGCCTGTGTTCCCATAAGAGACGCTGCCGCGGAGGTGGCTACCAATCCTAATGAATGACGTAATGCACGGTGTCCGCCGGCAGGAAAAATGAAGTCGGGAAGTGTTCCGTCTACATTGTATTGATCTTCAAAAGAATCAATCCCCCGGCTAAAAAGGAAGTTTTGAATCCGCTTGCAGTAATCTTGCTGCCATTCCTTATCTTTAGCAAACCAGGAATAATCCATGGCGATATTCATAGGAACCCTCCATGAATCAAAACGAAATCCAGCATGGAAGCGGCCCCAACCCCGGGGGGCACCGCTGAAGTCTGTCGCATCTGCATTTAAACCAGTTTTGTCCATACAGGCTCTGTGAAGAAAGACACGTGCAGTATCGGCACAATCCCTGTAAAACTGTTCTCTGCCGTCTTTTGCATATTCAGCCCATACCTCAAAAAAAGCCGGTATAAAATAGGAAGGATCCGTCCATTTGTATCCGGATGTATCGGGCGTAAATGCAATCTTTTTTTGTTCAACATTAAAAACATTCATTATTCCATCCGTACCGTCCTTACTCCACATCGCATCAAGTATTCTTCGGGCTTCAGCATAATAATTGATCCCGGTTTCGTTTCCCCAGCGATTGGAAGCAAAAAGCAAATCGGTTATAAAATACAATTCTCCGTCGGAAGCTGAACCTTCTGATCTGTGTTTTCCGGTTTCCGGTTGTACACTCCAAGCAAAATAAGCATCTCTGGCTCCACCCTGGTGCTGCATATTTTTTTTCGTCCATCGCCACAAACGATCGAATACTTCTTCTTTATTTAACTGTACTGCCGCCATCATACCGTATGACAATCCCTCTGTCCGGGCATCATGGTTCTTCAAATCTGAAATGTACGCCATGGAATCACCCACTTCAAAATAGACCTTGCCTGGTCCTTCAAATACATCATGATATGCTTTGGCTAATTTCGCATCGATATCTTCTTGCTTATACCCCGCTTCCAAAAACACATTGCGGTACACACCTGTTTCCCATGCACCTTTTTCCCATGGTCTCATTTTCCCGCGAGTGTCGTTAATGTCCTTATCAAGATCATTGGCGAATAATCCCGTTGAAATAAATAATGTTGCAGAGATTGCAATTAGGTAAATGTATTTTTTCATATTCAATTCCTTGTGCAGAATTCTATTTTGCCGAAAAGAACATTCATTATTTTGTCAATATAATATATTTTTTGTAACTTAGCTCATAAGGAGTTCGCTCAAGCCCGTAATCACAAAAACGCACTGCCATCATCGAAAGGAACCATTTTCATGAGGTACATAACGTTTTTTGCTACGATGCTGATGATGTTTGTAGCCGGATTTGCCATTGCGCAGGATCCTGCGTCAGTGAAAGTTGAAGAGGGATTGGTACAGGGAGCATTTGAAAATGGGTTGACGGTCTACAAAGGTATTCCGTTTGCAGCCCCACCGGTTGGTGATCTCCGATGGTGCGCTCCTCGACCGGCCGCGAAGTGGGGAGGTGTGAAGCTATCCACAAAGTTTGCTCCCGGACCTATTCAGGCCTGGGGTGCTCCTGCGGGAAAGAGCGAGGACTGTCTGTACCTGAATGTCTGGACGCCGGCGAAATCCGCAAGCGACCGCATTCCCGTGCTTGTCTGGATCTACGGCGGTGGGTTCAATGGAGGGTCCACGTCAGAATCGAATTACAGCGGCGAGAATCTGGCCAAGAAAAGTGTGGTGCTTGTAAGCATTGCCTACCGCGTTGGTCAACTCGGATTCATGGCACACCCGGAGTTAAGCGCGGAGAGCCCGAATCACGTTTCGGGAAATTATGGACTTTTGGATATGATAGCGGGTCTACAATGGATACAGAAAAATATCGCAGCATTTGGCGGCGATCCTAATAAGGTAACAATCTTTGGCGAATCTGCCGGCGGAATTGCGGTCAGCATGCTGTGTGCATCACCGCTTGCAAAGGGATTGTTCCACGGCGCCATTTCGGAAAGCGGGGGCTCGTTCGGACCTCCGCGGCTCTTCACTTATCCTGGCGAGAACTTGAAACGCCTTGCCGATGCGGAGCGTGCCGGAAAAGCGTACCTCGACAGCGCCAAAGTTTCGTCCATCGCGGAAATGCGGAAGTTAAGTGCCGACAAACTCCCGGCAATCCGTGGGCTTGCATGGCCGATCATTGATGGATATGTAATTCCAGACGATCAATACAAGCTCTACGAAGCGGGAAAATTCAACGACACGCCAATTCTTGTGGGCTATAACTCGGATGAGGGCGCAAGCTTCATGCCTCCGAAAACGCCGGAGGATTACATCACCGGTGTTAAAGCACGCTATGGCAAGTTTGCAGATGATCTAATCAAAGCCTATCCCGTTGGTTCGAACATAGTTCCGAAAACCGCACGTGATCTGGCCCGCGATGCTGCGTTCGGCTGGCATACGTGGAGTTGGGCGCGGCTTCAAACGAAGATGGGAAAATCCAAAGCATTCTATTACTATTTTGATCAGCATCCTGATTATCCGGAAGGCTCACCCCGGGCCGGATATGGCTCACCGCACGGACAGGAAGTAGCTTATGTCTTTAAGCATCTCGATGCCTCGAATTCTCAGACAACGAAGACGGATCTGGAGATCTCGGAAGCAATGGCCACCTATTGGACGAACTTCACAAAGCACAGCAATCCCAACGGCGAAGGGGTCCCTGCTTGGCCAGCTTTCAGCGATGCAAATCCTGTGGTGATGTACTTCGGCCAGACACCGCACACGAGTCCAGTCCCCAGCACTGAATCACTGAAAGTGCTGGATACCTACTTCAAATGGCGGCGAACGCCGGAGGGAGAGGCGTGGGCGAAATAATTATTACAAAAATGAAAATATTACCATCAAAACTGTCTGTAAGACACAGAAGCTTAATGTCTGTAATTTTTTTTTCAGTAATGATTCTGATAGTAAATCCGGTTCAGGCTCAGGAAACCATTGATGTTGGCAAAACAGGTTGGGATGTAAAAAGGCCGGTAATGGCTGCGGCTTGCGAGAGTGGATGTCCATGGGGAGAACTGGGTGATTTTATAAAAGAATCAATGAAATCATATGGCTATTCTGTAATACTTTGCCGTAACTGTAACCGGTCATACGGACCACGTCTTGTCTCTGAGCATGATTATCCACCACCACTTGATGAAATAAATCTTAAAGATGGTGTTAATGAGCGTGTTGATGCACGTGTTGATTTTGGTGTAACATCCAGTGCTATGTTGAGTGCAGCTTACAGCGGGATACCTGCCGGTAAAGGACATTATCGTAACCTTCGCCTGATCGCAAAAATCGAAGATCCGTTCTACTATCTGGTTGCTGTAAAGAAGGAATCAGGGATAAAAGACCTTGCCCGTCTCAAACAGCTACATCTGCCTGTAAGAATTATGGGCACCGATGGTAACATGATGACCATCCTGAAATATTATGGCATAACTGCCGATGATATTAAATCATGGGGCGGGAAAATAGGAGTTACAATCGAAGAGGCTTTAAAAGGTGAATTCGATATTGTTGCCGGTTTTCTGGCAAGTCCGTCAATGAACCCTGAATCTTCTTTATGGACAACCTTAAGCCAGAAATTTGATATTTATTTTTTAGAATTGCCTGAAGATTTGCTGAAACTCATTGCCCAGCAAAATGTTGATGCTGAATTTGTCGAAGTGCGTCATGGTTTACTCAGGGGCGTTAACCGACGGATAAAAACTCTGGGCAGATCGGGCGAATCTGTCTTTGCACGTGATGATACTCCTGAGCAGGCAGCTTATGACCTTGCCAAAGCTATCGATGAAAATCACGGAGCACTAAAATGGTTCATCAGGGTATATACATACGACCCGATGACCGTCTGGCAAAATTTTGGTGTACCCTTGCATCCCGGCGCTGAAAAGTATTACCGGGAAGCCGGGTACATAAAGAAATGAGGATGAAGATCAACAGATTGATCCGGCAGCGTTTTTGAGTATAACAATTATTCTGTTATTGTTTTTTCCCTGTCGATGGAAGAACGCAAGGGTTACAACCAAACAGTCCAGAGTAAAAGAACCAGAGAGTGTTTTTATTTTAATTGGTTGTTTCACAAAGGCGACATAGCTATAAAACGGGCAATAAAGGCCGGCGAATACGGAGGACTTACCAATATCAATGTAAAAGTTGTGAAAGGTGAGGAAGCTGTTATTGCCTATAGCGATACAAATAAAGCGGCAGTGTTTAAACCTGATGACTGGCAGGAAGTAAATCTCCCACACGATTGGTGTGTAGAGGGAACTTTTGTAAATGATAATTCAATTGGTAGTCAACCGGCCGCTAACGGATATTTACCCACCAGTATAGGATTTTACAGGAAAGAATTTGAAATACCGGAAACCGACAAGGGGGAAAAAATTACGATTGAATTTGATGGGATTTTCAGAAATAGTACAGTCTGGATTAATGGCTTTCTCATGGGAAATCACTTGAGCGGTTATACTCCTTCATTTTATGATTTAACTAATGTTTTACGCTATGGGAATGAGGGTAAAAATGTAATACTTGTTAAGGTTGATGCCACCGAATTCGAAGGTTGGTGGTACGAAGGTTGCGGTATTTACAGGCATGTTTGGCTCACCAAAACCGATAAGTTCCATGTTAACCGATTCAGGACTTATATTACAACACCTACTATTTCGGCTGAAGAAGCTGTTGTTAGTATAAAAACCTTGCTGAAAAACGAGTATAATGTCGCCAAGAACGTTACCCTCGTTTCAAAAATTATTCTATAAGATGATCGCAACATATTATCTAAGGTTGTAGCAATATAATTTAGAAGCGAATAATTAAATAAATAATCACTAACATAGGGATGAACTTCTATGAAAAAATTACTTTTTATTTTATTGTTTGTCTTTTCTTCTTCGGTATTTACTCAAACAGCAAGGATCAAAATTGATGTAACCAGAACAGTAGGAGAGATTGATCCTAAGATTTACGGAGTATTTATGGAGCCTATCCAGTTTAGCGGGAGAAGAATGGGGTTACCAGACACAGTAAGCTTCAATACCCTTTATGGAAATTTATACGATCCATCCTCACCACTCGCAGACGAGAATGGATTCAGGAAAGATTATATTGAAGCTGCGAAAGAACTGAAAATAACAAACATGCGATGGCCAGGTGGAAATTTTGTCATGGGGTATAACTGGCAGGACGGTATCGGACCTAAGGACCAACGCCCAGCTCGTATAAATCTTGCATGGGGTGGCGTTGATAATAACCATGTGGGTACGGATGAATGGATTGAATTAAACAAAGAAATAGGGAGTGAAAATGTTGTATGTGTAAATCTTGGCCTTGGCACTATAGACGATGCACGCTACTGGGTTGAATACTGCAACTATAAGAAAGGGACATCCTTTTCCGATTTGCGTGCTAAGAACGGGCATGAAAAACCGTACAATGTAAAACTATGGGATCTCGGCAATGAAGTTGACGGTGCGCCTTGGGAATTAGGTCATAAAGACGCCGATGAGTATGTGAAGATTGCAAGAGAAGCTGCTAAGGCTATGAAATCCGTAGACCACACTATTAATTTTATTGTATCCGGATCATCGTACTACGAAAGTACCGGTCAATGGGTCGAATGGAACCGGAAAGTGCTCACAGGGCTTGGAGATATGATAGAGTATATTTCCATCCATCGCTACTGGGAAAATTCACCCGACTATTACACATACATGGGACAAAGCGCAATGGATTTTGAAGAAAAGATTAGAGTCACGGCCGATGAAATTGATGCTGTAAGTGTAATGAAAGGCTTTAAGAATCCAATCTCTATATCTGTTGATGAGTGGGGATCATTCGGTAGAAATTTTTTAAATGTTCTGCCAATAGCACAATGTTTCAATTCTTTTATTCGTCATGCCGATGTTGTTAAAATGACGAATTTCACCATGTTTACTTCGCTCTTAGGAAGTGACAGAGAAAAAGGAACTTTTAAGACGCCTTTGTTCTATGTTTTCAAATCATTCTCAAATAATTGTCTTGGCAACTCTATCGATACGTATGTTGAATGTGATACTTTTAATACCGAAAAATATAAAGGCATTCCGTTCCTTGATGTCACCTCTGTGTATTCAAAAGAAACAAATACAGTGTGTATTAATGTCGTGAACAGGCACAAAGATAAAGCGATCGCTGGAGAGATTACTAGTAACTCTGGCGTATTCACAGGAAAAGCCGAGGCAAACTTCATTACCTGTGAATCGCTTAGAGACCTCTTTACATTTGATAAGCAGAAACAGTATACCCCGGTAACAAAAGAAATAAAAGCGGAAGGAAATGACATAACGTGTTCATTCCCCCCACATTCATTTACTCAGATTAAAGTTAGAATAAAAAAATAACGAAATTCAAGGAGTAGCAAAACGACGCAGTAGATAAGAAAACCGTTTTAACAGCCCAAGATGTTCAAAAATCAATGATGGTTTCATTTGCCGGGCTTGTTCTATGTTGCGGCAGTGCAACCATATGCTGATAATGTGTCATAATTCAAATAACCTAAAAATGTTGCATGAAAAGAATGGTATATTATTTACAAAGATCCCTAATAAAATAATTTAACCGCTGGATAAGGCTTCATTAATAAGCCGACTCAGGACAATATAGATACATGTGCGCTGGTGAATCCCATAACTTATAGAGACATAAAAGATTCTCCTTTTCTTTTTCTTCACGGCAATTCAGATTTATGGTGGTCTTCTTATCGGTGTGAATTGCCTTAATGCTTTGCAGAGCGCGAAAGTACCAAGTTAAAAATGTAAACCTAATATTCTGAACATGTTCGATTCACTAATTACAATACGAGGAGTTACATGATTATGAGAACTGCTCTCACGTTATTTTTTATTTCTATATTTTTTTTCTGTCATTCCATTTGTGCCCAGGTTAATCAGAAGAATAGGGCAATCATACTGACTGATATTGAAGCTGACCCGGACGATACAGAATCCTTGGTTAGGTTACTCCTTTATTCGAACGTAATTGATATAAAAGGATTAATCGCAACGACATCTACTCACATGAGGAATAATGTACATCCGGAATCTATCCAGAAAGTTATTAATGCTTATAGCAAGGTTCATGCTAACCTGATAAAGCATGAAGCAGGTTATCCGAATTCCGAAGCATTATTAAAACTGGTAAAGGAAGGTCTGCCGGAATATGGGATGAAAGGAGTTGGCGAAGGAAAAGATTCGCAAGGTTCTGGATGGATAATTAAGGTTCTTGAGGAAAAAGATGATCGACCATTATGGATATGCGTTTGGGGAGGCCCTAACACACTTGCTCAGGCACTTTATAAAATCAGAAAAACGAAAACAGAAACTGAAATTAAAAGATTGATTGCTAAGCTTAGAATTTATACAATCTCCGACCAGGATGACAGCGGAATTTGGATGAGGAAAAACTTCCCGGATCTGTTTTACATTGTAAGTCCGGGCGGATACGAAAATTCAACCTGGGGCGCAATCAATCAATTCGTGCCGGGTATAAATAATGAAACGATAAGCAATAGATGGCTGGCTCAAAATATACAGCAAGACCATGGTCCGCTTGGTACTATGTATCCTGATGTAGCCTATGGAATGGAGGGAGATACCCCTTCGTGGTTGTCATTAATTCCGAATGGATTAAATGTGCCAGAGAATCCTGACTGGGGTGGTTGGGGCGGTCGATATGAAAAACACTTACCCGAGTATTCATCTTTTAACTCCGGATTTACCGGCGGTGTACCTATTGAACCCGAACCAAGAGAAATCTGGACCAATACAATAGATAGTTACATGCCGTACCTGCACAATGAATACGGACGAAATGTTCGACAAGATACTATCACGTTCACAGGTAATAGAGTTACATTGTGGCGCTGGCGAGATGATTTTCAAAATGATTTTGCTGCTCGTATGGATTGGTGTACGAAATCATATAAAGAAGCGAACCATCCACCGGTTCCGGCGTTGGGGCATCCTGATCATATAACTGTAGAATCAGGTGAAATCTTTATCCTGGATGCAAGTGGTACTACTGATCCGGATGGTGATAATCTTAGTTATCTGTGGTTTCAGTATCCTGAGGTTGGCTCGTATAAAAAAACAATTAGATTTGATTTGGCAGAAAATCTTTATAAGATTTTTTATATTAAAGCTCCGGTGGTTGAAAAAAATGAGACAGTTCATTTCATTTTAAAAGTTACTGACAAAGGTAAGCCGCCATTAACTCGGTACAAACGGGTAACTGTGAATATATTACCAAAATGAAAAAAGAGTTGATACTAGATAGTAATTAAAAATAATTCCCATTTTTTAAAAATATATGAATAAATAACAAATTATAGGTGAATAATGAAACGACTATTACTTTTGATTTCAGTTTTATTTACGTGCTGTGCGTTTTCTCATGCGCAAAACAACATCAACAAAACAGATTTGGGGGAACCTGCTTCGACCAATGTAAGCGGTGCTGAGTATCCACGGATTCTACCCGACAACCGGGTAATCTTTCGCATCAAAGCACCTAATGCCCAAAAAGTACAAGTCGATCTGGTTAAAAAGTATGACATGATAAAAGATACTGCCGGAGTTTGGGAAGCAACAACCGATCCGGTAATTGAAGGATTTCATTATTACTCTATTTTAATTGACGGTGTTGTTGTTTGCGACCCCTCAAGTCAAACTTTTTATGGAATGGGAAGAATGGCAAGCGGCATTGATATTCCTGAAAAAGGAGTTGATTATTATTTAGCTAAAAATGTTCCGCATGGACAGATCAGACAAATACGATACTATTCAGACATTACAAAAGCATGGAGAAGAGCTTTTGTTTACACTCCACCAGGATATGACATCAACCTAAATGAAAGATATCCGGTCCTGTATCTACAGCATGGTGGTGGAGAAGATGAAACGGGATGGCCAAACCAGGGCAAAGTAGATTTTATACTGGATAATTTAATTGCAGAAGGAAAAGCTAAACCAATGTTGGTGGTGATGGATAGAGGATCTGCAGTAGATCCGAATGCTCCGAAAAATGATAAAGAACCATTCATGAAACGAATGATTGAGGGAAATAAAACTCTGACCGATGTATTTATCAGAGAGATTATACCAACTATTGAAAAAGAATTTAGAACTATTGCTGATCGAGATCATAGGGCTATGACCGGCCTTTCGATGGGTGGATTCCAATCATTTCAGATAACTTTGAGCAATCTTGATAAATTCGCATACATCGGCGGATTCAGCGGTGCAGGTTTTATGATGCCAGGTACTGAAATAAAAGAAATGTATAATGGTGTCTGGGCTGATGCCAATGCATTCAATAAGAAGGTAAAATTGGTTTATATCAGTATCGGTACAAAAGAACCAGAAAGAATGTATCAAACAGTCAACAATTTTCACAAAGAACTTGAGAAAATTGGTGTAAAACATGTCTACTATGAATCTCCGGGAACATCTCACGAATGGCTGACCTGGAGAAGATCGTTGAATCAATTCGTAAGTTTACTTTTTAAATAATGTAGAGGATCAGATAAACATTGATTCAATTAGTGAAAATCTGTCAAATCTGTGTCTTCTCTTGTTCTAATTACAACATTCTAACCTTCAATTCTGTTGTTGATTCTCAGATGTACCTGCAAATTAAGGAAGAGTGATTTATGAAGTACTTTACATTTTTTATTTTTACTTTATTATACTTTGATTGTTTCAGCCAGCAGTATTCCAAAAGTTGGAAGGATCTAAATTATGCAAGCGATACAACGAAGTATCACATGCTGGATATTTATTTGCCCCAAGTTGAAAAGTCAATCTATCCGGCTGTGGTTGTAATTTATGGCAGCGCATGGTTTGGAAATAATTTAAAAGGATCTGATCTTAAAACCTTAGGCAAAGCATTGCTTGAAACTGGTTTTGCTGTAGTTTTCCCAAATCATCGTTCGAGTGCAGATGCAAAATTTCCGGGACAAATAAATGATATTAAAGCTGCTCTAAGGTTTATTCGAGCTAATGCTGAGAAATATCAAATTGATACTTCTTTTATTGGAATGACCGGAAGTTCATCAGGCGGACACCTGTCGGCACTTGCAGGGACTTCGGGGTTTATAAAACAATATACTGTTGGCTCAGCAACCGCTGATATAGAAGGCAATGTCGGTCAATATTCATCATATAGCAGTTCGGTCGATGCTGTAGTTGACTGGTTTGGACCTACAAATTTCCTAGTTATGGATTCTTGCGGAAGCAGAATGGCTCATAATGCACAAAATTCTCCTGAATCAAGCTTGGTTGGCGGGCCGATTCAGGACAATAAGGATAAATGTGCATTAGCTAACCCAATAACTTATATAGACGCAAATGATCCCCCGTTTCTAATTCTGCACGGTGATGCTGATCCTTTGGTACCACATTGTGAAAGTGAAATGTTTTTTAATGCTCTGCAGAAAGCGAATGTCCCAAGTCAATTTGTTTTAGTCCCAGGTGGTCAGCATGGGCCCGGTTTGTTTGTAGATAAGTATTTTAGAATGATGGTCGACTTTTTTATAAATGCATCCAAGAAAAAATAAGGTTAACACAAAATGAAAACATTAATAACTTCTATTGCTCTGGCGTTCATACTTTCTTTTATCGCCGAATCACAGCAGATAATTAACTTATTTGCTGGAGCTATTCCTAATTCAAAGGCAACAGGTATAAAAGAAACCAGTACTTCAGGAATGTATAGGAGCGTAATAACCCCGACACTTGAAATGTACCTTCCTGAAAAAGAAAAAGCTATCGGAGTTGCCATTGTTATTTGTCCCGGTGGTGGTTACAGCGTTGTCGTATATCAGGGAGAAGGGGTTTCAACCGCCAAAGAATTAGCCAAGAACGGGATTGCGGCTTTTGTCCTTAAATACCGTCTCCCCGACGATTCAACTATGCTGGATAAGAAAATTGGACCATTGCAAGATGCTCAACAGGCGATCAAAATTGTGCGGGAAAATGCAACACGATGGGGAATAGACGTACATAAAATTGGAATAATGGGATTTTCCGCTGGCGGTCATCTAGCTTCAACCGAAGCAACCCATTTCAAAAAGTCTTTAATTGATAATAGCGATAATACAAACTTGCGTCCAGATTTTCAAATTCTGGTATATCCGGTAATAAGTATGCAAGATAGCTTAACGCATCTTGATTCAAGAAAGCAATTATTAGGCAATAATCCATCCAAAGAAACAATTGATGAATTCTCGAATGAATTGCAGGTTGACGAAAATACTCCGCCGGCATATATTACGCATGCAGGAGATGATAAACTGGTCGATGTTGATAACAGCATTTTATATTTTGAGAAATTAAGATATCACAACGTTGCAGCCGAATTGCATGTTTATCAGAAAGGTGGTCACGGCTTCATATTCAGACATCAAGGTTGGATAGAACCTTTATTCAAATGGATGAAAGATTCAAAATGGATGAAAGATTAATGTAACCCATCAAAATCATTTCAATCACAAATTATTGTACATCAAGAAACCGAATTCACCATGAAAAAGAAAACAATTTTTACTTCAATAATTATTGGGGGAATGTTTTGTATCACCTGCATAGCACTAGGCCAGCCACCAAGAGGCCCGTTTATTATATCACCCCAGGTTAATCCTGATAAAACAGTTTTTTTTCGCTATCTGGCTCCCTCGGCAAAAGAGGTAAAACTGAATGCG
>Ga0187886_1001874_pt1 | contig 17875 bp, 18 predicted proteins | sample June2016WEW_20_1_FD_133001 | JGI IMG/M metagenome (GOLD analysis project Ga0187886, IMG submission 133001) | Peatland microbial communities from SPRUCE experiment site at the Marcell Experimental Forest, Minnesota, USA - June2016WEW_20_150 | ecosystem: Environmental > Terrestrial > Soil >... | reverse complement strand
GGAAAGCGAAAGAAGCGGGGAAGGATCTTGATGTGGCGATTTCTATCGGCGTGCATCCTGCGGTTTTGCTGGCTGCTGCCTCTCCTGTCCCATTCGACGTGTGCGAGTTTGACGTTGCAAATGCTTTGATGGATGGTGGTCTTAGCCTGGTTGAGTGTGAAAATGTGGATGCCTGCTCTCCTGCTGGTGCGGAACTTGTGCTGGAAGGAAGGATTTCGGCGACGAAAGAGGCGGTTGAGGGGCCTTTCGTGGATATCACGGGAACGTATGATGCGCAGAGGAAACAGCCAATCGTGGCCGTTGTTGGTGTTATGCAGCGGATAGATTACATTTATCATGGGCTTTTGCCGTCCGGGGCGGAGCACAGGCTTCTGATGGGAGTGCCGCATGAGGTGTTCATCTGGGAAGCGGTTTCAAAGGTCGTCCCCAAAGTCCATGCGGTTAATCTTTCTGTTGGTGGAAGTGGATGGCTGCACGCAGTGATTTCTGTTGAAAAGCAACTTGATGGCGATGGAAAGAATGTTTTGATGGCAGCTTTTGCCGCTCATCCCAGCCTGAAGCACGCAGTTGTTGTGGATCCCGACATCGATGTGTTTGACATTTCCAGTGTTGAGTGGGCTATTGCGACCCGTTTCCAGGCTAGTAAAGACCTAGTTGTTGTCAATAACGTGCGCGGATCAACCTTGGATTCATCCGCAGATCAGGAAACAGGTCTGACAACAAAAGTTGGCGTTGACGCAACGAGACCGTTTGCCAAGCCTAAGGAAAAATTCGAGAGGGCAAAAATCTCGGTTGGGAAGCGGACAGAAGCGCTCACAGGCAGGCTGCATGGTCTCTAAGGTTAGAAAGTTGTGCAGAGTTTATATATTTGTGTGAATAACTGATACGAGATTTGGTGGTTCAGTTGTCGAAAGATGAAGTTAAGGAGAAAGAGGGCGAGGTAACGTTAAGAGTTGAGGACGTGATGGTAAAGGAAGTAGTGACAATAGATGATAACGTGACGGTTAAAGAAGCTGCCGATGTTATGAACAAGTTTGAAATAGGCTGCTTGATTGCCGTCAGAAAGGGGAAGGCCATGGGGATATTGACTGAAAGAGACATTCTGAAGCGGATTGTTGCAGGCGGGAAGGATGCGGTCAAGACAAAGGTGAAAGATGCAATGACCAGTCCCTTGGTTGTTGCTGAGCCAAACATGGATTTGGGTGAAGCAGTGAAGTTGATGTTTCAGATGAAAATCAAGAAGTTGCCTGTGGTTGAAGGAAAGCGGCTGGTGGGGCTCGTGAGTCTGACGGATATTGCTCGTTTTCAACCTCAAGTGATATCAATATTGAAACAGCTTGCCGCTAAACAAGCTGCACCGAAGAGCATGAAGAAAATCATTGACCGTTACGTTGTCTGAGCATATTTCTACGTCTCTTCGTGTTCCATCTTGACGAGGTTTAAATGCTAAGATATTATTCTACCCTTGTTTGATGAAGAAAACGGTGTTGTTAAAGGTCGATCCGCAGGCCCCCGAAATCGAGAAAGTCCGCGTTGCAGCGAAGTTCATCAGGACAGGCGGTTTGGTAGCTTTTCCCACAGAAACTGTGTATGGCTTGGGGGCCGATGCTTTGAATGCAAAGGCGGTCTTGGCACTTTTTGAGGCGAAGAAACGCCCGTTAGACAACCCGCCGATTGTGCATGTTTGCGACATAAAGGATGTCTACAGACTGGCCGAAGAGATTCCTACAAGAGCTGAGAGGCTGATGGCGGTATTTTGGCCAGGGCCCTTGACTTTGATTTTCAAACGTTCAAGGATTGTACCCGCTGTGACTGTGGCGGGCTTGGACACAATAGCGGTGAGGATGCCTAGACACAATGTCGCTTTGGCACTAATTGGCGAGAGCAAGTGTCCAATTTCTGCGCCGAGCGCGAACCTTGCTGGCAAACCGAGCCCGACAACGGCGAAACACGTTTTGGACGATTTGGATGGAAGGATTGATGCAGTGTTGGATGCCGGTCCAACGGTTATCGGCGTTGAGTCTACTGTTCTAGACGTAACAGTTGATCCCCCGCAGGTTTTACGTCCAGGTGGAACGCCATTTGAGGCATTGAAAGGGGCTCTTGGTAAGGTGGAGCTCAATCCCGCGGTGACGGCTGAGAAACCTATGCCGGTTGAGAAGGTTCGTTCACCGGGGCTCAAGCATAAGCACTATGCGCCCAATGCTAATGTGATCGTTGTTGAAGGCGAATTGTCCGCCGTGGTCGTCAAGGTAAACGAGTTGGCAGTGTATTATACGAGAAGAGGAAGAAAAGTGGGGGTTTTATGTACGGACGAAACCGTAAGCTGTTATTATGCCGATGTCGTGAAGTCTCTTGGAAGCAGAAGCAACTTGGCAAGTGTTGCCAGAAACTTGTTTGCTCATCTGAGGGAGTTTGATTCGGAACGAGTCGATGTTATAGTTGCTGAGGGTGTACCTCTTGAAGGACTTGGGCTGGCGGTTATGAACAGGTTACGCAAAGCTTCTGGATACAAAATCGTCAAGGCAAGCACAACCTAGTTTTTTGTTCACTTCGCAGATGTCGCAACAGGTGGCGCAAGCAGCAACGTATTCCGTATTGAATGCTCCTATTTCAACATAGGCATTTTCACATTCTTCTCTTTTGCGATTCGCATGGCCTTCTCGTAGCCAGCATCTGCATGTCTGACTATTGCCATTCCAGGATCTGTTGTCAACACTGTTACTATTCGACTTTCCATTTCTTTGGTTCCATCAGCTACCAAGCACATTCCGGCGTGAATACTGTAGCCTATGCCGACGCCTCCGCCGTGGTGCACGCTGACCCATGTGGCCCCTCCAACAGCGTTTATTAGAGCATTGAGTATAGGCCAATCGGCAATCGCGTCGCTACCATCTTTCATGCCCTCGGTCTCGCGGTTGGGTGAAGCAACACTTCCACCGTCCAAATGGTCTCTGCCGATCCAAATTGGTCCAGAAAGGCTGCCGTTGGCAACCATGTGGTTGATTGTTTTTCCAAATCTTGCTCGTTCCCCGAAGCCAAGCCAACAGACTCTTGCAGGTAGACCTTGGAACTTCACCTTTTCCTTGGCTTTCATTATCCAGCGGCAAAGTTCTTTGTTATATGCAAAATCTCTCAAAATCACGTCGTCCAGCTTGTAAATGTCATTTTCGTTGCCCACAAGCGAAGTCCAGCGAAACGGTCCCTTTCCTTCACAGAACATCGGTCTGATATATCGCTGCACAAAACCTGGATAAGCGTAAGCCTCCTTAAATCCAGCGTTGTGAGCCTGTTCTCGCAGATTGTTGCCATAATCAAAAGTCACAGCACCTTTCTGCATCATCTTGACCATGGTCTCAACTTCCAAACGCATGCTTCTGCTGGCCTGGCGGCAGTATTCCTTGGGGTCGCTTTTTCTCAGTTCATCCGCCTCTTCTTTGCTCAGGCCAGCTGGATAATAACCGTTCAAAGAATCATGCGCACTGGTCTGGTCGGTGAGAACGTCCGGGATCACGCCTCGTTTTAGAAGTTCAGGATAGATTTCTGCCGCGTTTCCAAGCAGACCGATACTTCTTGGAATGCGTTGCTGCTTTGCCTCTGAAGCTAGCTTAACAGCTTCTTCCAAGCTGGCGGTCCACATTTCTAAGTACCTATGCTTAAGCCTACGATCAATCGCTTGCTTATCAACCTCTACAATTAATGCGACGCCTTCGTTCATCGTGACGGCCAAAGGCTGTGCACCTCCCATTTCGCCTAGGCCTGCGGTCAAAACGAGTTTTCCGCGTAAGCTTCCGCCAAAATGTTCCTTTGCAACCGCGGCTAACGTTTCGTAGGTACCCTGCAAAATGCCCTGAGTGCCGATGTACGCCCACGACCCAGCGGTCATTTGTCCATACATAATCAATCCTTTCTGCTCCAACTCGTAGAAGTAATCCCAAGTGGCCCATTTTGGCACGAGCATTGAATTGACGATCAGGGCTCTGGGGGCCCACACGTGTGTCTTAAAAACGGCAACAGGCTTTCCGCTTTGGACAAGCATGGTTTCGTCGGCCTCGAGTTCTGTCAGCGTGTCAACAACACGGTCAAAGCACTCCCAATTCCGACAAGCTCGGCCAGTTCCCCCATAAACAATAAGTCTTTCAGGATCCTTGGCCACTTCTGGGTCAACAACGTTACAGAGCATACGCAAAATTCCTTCAATCTGCCAATTCTTGCAACGCAGCTCCTGCCCGGTCAGACAATGAACAGGCCTCTCAAGCTTGACCAACACAGTTCGCCATGAACCAAGAATGCGAGGCCACACTTTAATTCTTTGCCCAGACCTGCAGACAGTGTATGGAAGCCCATTCACACTTTCTGTTCTTCCAAAAGTCGAAAATCGCTGCGACTTGCTTCTTTGTCAACAACAATCCTTCCGTTCTTAATTACCTTGTCAACCAGGTTCACGCCAAACCTATAGCCGAGAAACTTGTGGTTCGGCACATCTAAGACGGTGACATCAGCCTTCTTTCCCACTTCCAAACTGCCAACCTCATTTGCTCGGTTTATGGCGTGCGCAGCGTTAATCGTGGCCGCCGTTATTGCTTCAGCAGGTGTCAGCTTCATGAAGTGACAAGCGAGCGCTATGACCAACTGTTGATTTTCAACCCAACAGCTTGGGTTGAAGTCGGTGCCCAAGGCTATCGGGACTCCGAAGTTAATCATTACGCGAGCATCTACGTATCGGTTGCTCATTAGACTGAAAGCAGTCGCTGGCAGCAGAACGGCTACAACACCCTTGTCAGCCATGGCCTTGATGCCTTCGTCAGAGGAGAAAAGCATGTTATCTGCAGAAACCGCACCAATACCTGCTGCAAGCTCTGCTCCGCCCAGCAGGCTCGTCTCGTCTGCATGAACCTTGGGTTTTAGACTTGAGTTCTTGCCGGCAGTCAAGATGCGGCTAGCCTGTTCTAGACTGAACACACCTTTCTCACAAGAGACATCACAGAACTCCGCGAGTCCTTTCTCGCTCACTTTGGGGATCATCTCCTCGGTGACCAAGTTAACATAAGCTTGCGGGTTGTTGAAGAATTCAGGCGGAACGGCGTGAGCCCCGAGAAAAGTTGGTACGACGTCCACGCTGTGTAGTTGATTCAGACGTTGAATAACGTCTAACATCTTCAGCTCGTCTTTTGTCGTCAACCCATAGCCGCTCTTGGCTTCAATAGTCGTAGTTCCGTGCTCTAACATTGCATCCAAGGTTTCAGTGCCGTAATCGACGAGTTTCTCAAAGCTCGCCTTTCTCGTTTCCCTAACCGTCCTCAAAATGCCTCCTCCAGCCTTGAGGATCTCCATGTAGGAAGCACCTTCGATGCGCATCTGAAACTCATCTTCTCGTGAGCCGGCAAAAACAAGGTGCGTGTGAGGGTCAACAAAGCCCGGGAGAACAATTTTCCCATTTGCGCTTATCACGTTTTCAGCTTTGAAAGCCTTCGTAACGTCTGTGGTTTTTCCGATGGCAACGATTCTCCCATCCTTGATTGCTAGGCCGCCATCGCGTATTATTCCAATCTCCCGCATCTGCCTTCCTGTGCGCGGTTTCTGATTCTCACCCGAAAGCGTAACAAGCTCATTAGCATTTACAATGAGCAAGTCTAGTTTCTCTCGTGCTCTTGCTTTGACAGCCTTACTCAAACGCACCGCCTTTTTCGATAGCATTGTCTATGGCTATTTCCAGGATACGCTCTTCAGCTAGATTGTCAACCTTAACATTTACGCACTCTACTATCTCCGCCATGTTGCGTTCACTCTGCTTCTATGAGCGATATAAACAAATAAGTGTGTTTCGGGAATAGAAAAAACATGCAACTAGGAAAATTAAGTAAATCGTCAGATCACGTCTTAGCATCTTAAGAGTGTTCTCCATGTTTGCTTGGGACTCGATAATCAACAAGACTTATGTATCTCGATTTTCCCATGGGAGATAGACTGTCCTGAGAAGCGTTAGAACTTGGAAATCCGAGGAAGAGGATGAAAAAGATGCAAAGCTGCCGAAGTCCAAATACGATTGAACAGGTCAGAGAGTCGTGGATGGAGTCATTGGGGAAGAAATGTGCTGACATACATTCAAGAATTTAGAAAGTACTGCGAAATAGCGGGCTTCAAGAACTTGGAAATCGACAACACTGAGGGGTTTCTGGAGGAAATCAATAGGAAAAAGCCAGTAGATGTGGAAGTCCAATTTTTCGACGCGGATATTGTCGCCACATGGCAACATCTCTACTTTGCTGTCTTGAACGCGATGACGGCTTTCAGGAACCGGGAAAACATTTCCAAGAGTCTCTCGATAGAGACCCTGCTCTATACCTCTGCACGAAGGCAAATTCGAAAGGCCATGCAACTTGTCGGAATCAAACCCACATCGCCGAACATAGCACTTCTAATAGTTGAAGGAAAACCCGACGCTGTGAAATCGGCCCTATCGAAGATTTCGACGTGCATTGACGGGCAGCCTGACGACTCAGTTCTCGGGCTTTCAGCAGAGAAGATAGAGAGAATTAAGAGAGCCTTCACGATATCGGAGGCGCAACTTGAAACTGTAATGGACAAAGACGGCGTGGAAAAGGCCATCATTGACCTTGTGATAGAACAGGTAGCGCTGTTGGCGACTCTGCGCTAACCCTAAAGAAGCTTCTCCTTCAGAACTGACAAGATATCCTCCGGTTTTATCACTGACACACCGGTCAATCCGCCAATAACCTCAATTAGGACGACCTTGTCCGGTGCGGTCAAGTTTACCTTTCTTTTAATGTTCCCCGCGACCTTTTCAACTATGTCCTTCGTGTGCGTTGTAGTGAAGCGTTTCTCGACAGTCACGCGGAAAGTTTCGTTCTCGCCGATTTTCGAACTGAGTTCTACAACCGCTTGTTGGATTTGGTCCAAGTCTGTGCAGACGACTTTCTCGACGGGAACTAACCTCAGTACAAAGCGAAATTCGTAGGGACGCTGACGCAAAATAGCCCGAAGCTGCCTGATGACCTCGATAGAGTCCATGTTTGTCTTTACCGCAATCAGACCAGAAATTCCTGTTTTTTCAATAGCAGGTGCAGTATCCCCTACCTTTTCAAAGAGAAAACGCAGTTCGGAACGGGCGTACGTTTCGTATCCACGGGAAGTGGTAGCCAGAAGATTGAATTCTCTACGCATAAGCTGTACCATCCTCAGTATCGTTCCTGTAGTGATTTAACGCTTCCAAGAGACAGGATAGTCCACCCTGAGTTTCAGGGTCAGTGTGCGTAAATGGCTCCTTCATTGCCAGTGGCTCTCAGCCGTCGCCTCACATCATCCCACAAGTGATATTCGGTCGCATGGATTTATCCATTTTGACTGTTCGATGGCGCTAGACTTAAATTCGAATCATGCAAGTTCAACGTATCCAGTTTGAGAGTGATGGAAAGATGACGGGAGCCCAGAAACCGACGATAGTTGTTCACGGTGGGGCGGGAACCTGGCAGCCTGAACGCAGCGAGCCCGGTATGGAAGGTGTCAAGAGAGCTGCTGAGACGGGTTGGGGCATCTTGAAGAATGGAGGAAGTGTCATTGACAGTGTCATGGAAGCCGTTGCAGTTATGGAGGATAATGGGGCATTTAACGCGGGGTATGGTTCCAGCTTAAACATGGAGAAAAAGGTGGAAATGGAAGCTTCGATAATGGACGGAAAAACACTTCAGGCTGGAGCGGTAGGGTTGTTGCGAGACGTAAAGAATCCCGTTCGTCTCGCAAAGATTGTCATGGAAAGAACAGACCACGTTTTTGTCGTGGGTGAAGGCGCAGAGAAGTTGGCCAATCTTGAACACCTTGAAAGGCGTAACCCAATAACGGAACTCAGGCTGAAGTATTATGAGCAGCAGAAGAAGGCCCTGCTTGAAGGCAAATCTGAGCTGCCAAAGCTAACTATCCTGGTTAAAGATCATCCAGAACTCTTCACCCTTGAAACCGTAGGAGCGGTGGCCATAGATAAAGAAGGAAATGTGGCAGCTGCGACATCAACCGGAGGTTTTCCATTGAAACTTCCTGGAAGAATTGGAGACTCACCATTAATTGGCTGCGGAACGTATGCGGACAACCTGACTGGCGCTTGTTCAACTACTGGTGTTGGGGAGATTGCAATAAGGCTTGTCCTTGCAAAGACTGTCTGCAATTATATGGAGAATGGAAAAGCACCACAGGAGGCTGCTGAAGTGACAATAAAACTTGTCAATACCCGAATGCCATCCGGGTACAATGCGATGGGTTTGATCGCTATTGATTCACATGGAAGAATCGGCGCAGCTCACAATTCGCCAAACATGTGCTGGGCTTACATTACTCCAGGAATGAAAGAACCAAAGGTGTCACTCACTGCGAAGATTGTGAAAGAACACTTGTAAAATGGCATCGATATACGTGTCCTTCATTTCTATTCTCGACAACTGACGTATAATAATCCTTAAAGATTGCGAGAATGCTTTGACTATCCATTCGAAATGTTTGGAGGTGAAAAAGCGTGATAGATGAGGAAGAGGATACTGAAGAAGAAGATTGGGATGAGGAAGAAGACTTTGAGGAGGAAGAATGGTAAGAAGGTCAGCTGAACAATCAGCACTTTTGTGCTTTTTCTTTGGCCGAACCGTTTTTTGGACGTTTATAAGGACTTTCTTGAGGTTCATGTTTATAACCTACAAGTAAAGACCATTCACTGTCGGGTCGCGATGACAAGAGTTGCCGTGTTAGATGCCGATAAATGCAAGCCAAAACGTTGCAGTAGGATGTGCTTTCGTTTTTGTCCAATCGTGCGGAGCAAAATAGAAGCAGTGCGCTTTGAAAATGAAAAAGCAGTTATTGTCGAGTCCCTGTGCACAGGCTGCGGAATCTGTGTGAAGAAATGTCCTTTCAGAGCAGTATCAATAGTTAATCTTCCAGACGAGCTTGAAAAAGACTGTAGCCATCGTTTTGGAGAAAACACATTCAAACTTTACAGGTTGCCAACGCCTTCACCGGGCTTGGTACTAGGTTTGCTGGGACAAAACGGAATCGGCAAAACAACTGCCCTCAAATTGCTGTCTGGGGAAGTGAAGCTAAATCTTGGAAACTACGAGAACCCGCCTGATTGGAATGAAATAGTTCAGCATTTCAGGGGTTCGACCCTTCAGGAATATTTCCAAAAAATGGGAGAAGGGAAGCTCAGAGTTTCGCATAAACCCCAATATGTGGATAAGCTTCCGAAAGTCATCTCTGGAAAAGTGGGGGAACTGCTTGAAAAAGTGGATGAAAGGAAAAACCTTGACAAGATTGCTGAGCAGCTTGAGCTCAAGCAGTTCTGGGATCGACCGCTTGAAGTTTTGAGCGGTGGAGAGCTGCAACGTGTGGCTGTGGCAGCTACAATGTGTCGTGAAGCAGAGGTGTATTTGTTCGATGAGCCCTCAAGCTACTTGGACGTGAAGCAGAGACTCGAAGTGGCAAAGACGATAAGAAGCTTGAAAAATGATCAAAAAACAATAATCATTGCTGAACATGACTTAGCAATAATCGATTATTTGTCAGACCAAATATGCCTCTTCTACGGTGAACCAGGCGTTTATGGAGTAGTCTCAAGCGTTCACGGCGTCAGAACAGGCATAAACATTTACCTGCAAGGCTACATTCCAGACGAGAACGTTCGTTTCAGAAAGGAGGCAATAATATTTCATGAAAAGCCGCCGACGGTCAGTGCTGGCGTTGGCGAAACGATGCTAGCGTGGGAGCAAATAGAAAAAACGTACGAAGGGTTCAAGCTTGTAGCCAAGTCCGGAGAAATCAAGAGGGGAGAGATAGTCGGGATTCTGGGCGCCAATGGGATAGGCAAGACGACTTTCATAAAGATTCTGGCTGGAATTGAAGAGGCTGATGATAGAAGAAAATTCGGCGAGCTGAAAGTAAGTTACAAACCTCAGTACATTTCAGCGGAGTATGAGGGTACGGTTCAAGAGCTTTTGATGAGCGTTGCTAAAGAACAGTTTTCTTCAGGCTTGTACAGGACCGAAATTCTTCAACCTCTGAAGGTAAATCTACTGTTGGCCAGAAATCTGGATGAACTCAGTGGGGGAGAGCTGCAGAAAGTGGCCATTGCGGCTTGTCTCTCACGCAAGGCCGATCTTTACCTGCTGGACGAGCCAAGTGCGTACTTGGACGTTGAAGAAAGATTGAACATGGCGAGGACTGTCCGAAGAGTCGTTGAAAATCGCAACGTGACAGCCTTCGTGGTAGAACATGATGTCGTCACACAAGACTTCATAGCTGATCACCTGATGGTTTTCACGGGAAAGCCCGGGACGAACGGCGTGGCCAATCCGCCGACGAGCTTACGAAAAGGAATGAATACGTTCCTGAAAGATATGGAGGTTACGTTCAGAAGAGACCCTGCCACCAAAAGGCCCAGAGTCAACAAAGAGGGTTCAAAACTTGACAAGTTTCAAAAGCAAATCGGTGAATACTATTACGTGCGCAGACTTCGGAAATAGGGCGACGAGATGATTATGACCAAGATCGGGGAGACGGAAAAGGAACTGTTGGATGCCTCTTTGAGGGCAATGAAGAATGCGTATGCGCTTTGGGGGTTCAAGGTTGGCGCCGCTGTGTTTGCGGAGGATGGGCAGATTTACGAGGGTTGCAACGTGGAAAGTTGGGTTTCAGGATTGGGTACATGCGCTGAAAGATGTGCAATCAACCATGCTGTGTTGCATGGAAATCGAAAGATTAAGGAGATAGCAGTAGTCATGGATGCTGATTCAGGGGCCGAACCCAGACCGTGCGGCGCATGTTTGCAGTATGTTTCTGATTTTGCTGTAAACTCAAAAGTCAAAGTTGTCATGGCAAAGGCAGATAAAGACAAGATAATGTTTGGAACTGTTAACATTAAGATTCTTGAAGAGTTATTTCCGTTCGCCTACAAAAAATGACAAATCTTCTGTTGAACGTAGTTAAGTTAAAGAATGAGCAGAGTATATCATAGAAATAATTTGGTGCAGAGAGGGCTGGGAAGGCTTAAGTGGCTCGGAGGCTCGAAGAGATAAACGTTCAGAAATATGTCGAAGTTTATGACAAGGGCTATTCGATTTATGAGCTTGGAGCCTTTAGTGACTGTTCCTATACGGGAATGATGAAACGAAGGGGGGATGAGCGGTGGCCCAGACATTTGAAGAGATAAGCGCCGCCGACTTTTTTCTACCGCAATCGGGACATCGCTGGGTTTACTAATCCGTCCAGAGCCATTTTCGTGGCGATAAGAGAGTTAGTGGAAAACTCGTTGGACGCGGCGGAGAGTCAAAGGATACCGCCAGACGTCTATGTTCGCCTGTCTTATGAAGGAGAAGCTAGTCAGACAGGCAAAGGGTTCAACCCAGTTGCCAATGAATCTGAGAGAGAAAGTGAACATGCTCTTGAAGGAGAGGGCAGCGACCTCCAGAAACTGGGTGAAAGAGAAGTTACTCAAGAGAGTCAGGTTTACAAGTTAAGAGTTGAAGACAACGGCACAGGCGTCCCACCTCGCCATGTTCCATCCGCTTTTGGGCAGATCTTATTCGGTTCAAAGTACAAGTTGAAACAGCAGAGGGGAACGTTCGGTCTTGGCGGCAAAATGGCAATCCTGTACGGACAGATCACCACACATCAACCGGCTACTATATTCTCAAGCACGGGCACTTCGAAGATTTACATGTACAAGCTTATGATTGATATCCAGAGAAACCGTCCGCTAATAATGGACAGAAGAGTTCTTATAAATAAGGAAATGTGGCGGGGCACTGTTGTCGAGTTTACGCTTGAAGGGGATTATTTCAGGGCGATGCCCAAGATACTGGATTACTTCAAGCAGACAGCCATGGTAAATCCATATGCAAACCTTACTTTTGTTGATCCGAAAGGTAGGCTTTACAGGTTTGCCAGAGTTACTAAGGACATGCCGATACCGCCGAAGGAGACGAAACCGCATCCGTACGGCGTTGATGTGGAGCTGCTTCAACGTCTGATGCAGATAACTCCTTACAAGAACATGTTGGAGTTTTTGAAGAACCACTTCCATCGAGTCGGACACATTACCGCCCAGAAGTTTCTGGGGTTCAGCAACATAAGCTCGTCTAAGAATCCGAAGAGGCTTGATCACGAGGAAATTGTCAGGCTCATGCAAATGCTGAAGAAGTTCAAGGAGTTTCTGCCGCCTGACGCAAGCTGCTTGTCGCCCTTAGGTGAGGAGTTGCTGAGAACCGGCATTTTGAAGGAGCTCAAACCCGAGTTTGTAGCTGTTCACCAGCGTAAGCCTGCGACCTATGCTGGACATCCGTTTGTAATTGAAATCGGCGTCGCTTACGGGGGAGAGATTCCAGCAAGAGGAAGCTTCATTGTCTATCGTTTTGCCAACAGAATCCCGCTGTTGTACGATGAGGCGAACGATGTTTCGCTTAGAGTGATTGAAGCGATGAACTGGCGAAGATATCACGTGACGCCTGAAATGCCTGTTGCCATCGCAGTGCACATCTGCAGTACAAAAGTTCCGTACAAAACAGTTGGCAAGGAGTTCATTGCTGATAGACCTGAGGTTAGAAGGGAGATTGCCAACGGGTTGAGAGAAGTTGCACGGCAACTTCAGCTCTTCATGTCAAGAAGAGAGCACGTGGACAAGGAGAGGAAGAGGTTGGGTGTTTTCAGCAAGTATCTACCGAGGATTGCCCAGTTTTCCACTCAGCTGGCGGGCAAGAAAAAGATGCCAGATATTGAGAAGCTTTTGACGAGTGTGAGGAAGTATGGATCGGAAGAAGTATAAGATCAGTGTCAGTGAGAGAAAGAAGGAAGTTTTAGCAGGTCTTGGAAATCTTGGAACCACGATTTATGATCAGCTAGACAAAGGAACTTTTCCGGCAATTGACATGCCGAGCCGCTCGACGGACAACATAACATATGATGAAAAGCTCAGACAATTCATCTTAGGCGACAGAAGGGTCAGAAGAAGCGCACGCAACATCAGCCACGTGAAGCCGTTCACGCAGCTGGTTTGGGCCGCACTGTTTGCTAATGAGCTTTCTTCGCAACGTAAAACATCAACTCTAAGGGATGTTTATTATTCTGCGCAAGCTTATGAAATGACTTTCAAGGACCAGCAGGAATCAAACAATATTATAACTGACTTGGAAACCATTTTGGGCTTTTCACGAGAGGACTTTAACATCTTTCCGGAGGAGCGATCGGCGGTTTTCGGTGACCTGACAATAGAGTACACGGTGCCAGGCTACGAAGGAAAAACGCTGGATCTAACCTCGCACCCAGACGGCGTGCTAATCGGTCCGGCATTGACCTCTTCGGAATTTGTGAGAACGTCGGCGGACAAGGTCATAGCCATAGAAAAAGGTGGCTTGTTCACGCGGTTCATAGAGGAAAACGTGCACAAGAAATACAATTCCATTCTTGTGTTGACGGCTGGGCAAGCACCGAGGGCAACTAGGCACTTCATCAGAAGGTTAAGCGAAGAGCTCAACCTTCCTGTTTATGTTTTCACCGACGGGGACCCTTGGGGAATGCATATAGCCATGGTCATAATCTCAGGCTCTGTAAATGCTGCGCATTTGAGAGAGCTTAACACTCCTGACGCGAAATGGAGTGGGGTGTGGGCCACGGACATTGTCAACTACAAGTTGCCAACCGACCCGCTTGACGAAATGGACATGAAGCGACTTTATGAACTGCAGAAGGACCCGCGTTACAAGGATCCGCTATGGCGGCGGGAAATAAAGACCTTCATGAAAATCAAGAGAAAGGCTGAGCAGGAGGCTTTCAGCAGGTACGGTTTAACGTATATCGTCGACGAGTATCTGCCTCAAAAACTTGAAGAGACTAAGTAAAAAGAGGCGAAATTTAAAATAACCCTTTGTCGTTCTATGTAGGAAGCATAATGGAAGGATTCGACCGAAATGAGCGAAGAAAGCGGTTTTGGACTGAATTTGGCTGAGAAGTTCTTCGGCCTTATTATTCTATTGACGGGTATATTTGCCCTCTATTACACTGTTACGAGTTCTCAAGCCCTTGTGGCATACACGGGTTTTTTCGGTTTTCTAAGCATCATCCTAATAGTCCTAGGTTTTGTTTTGTTGATTGCCAAAACTGAATAGATTTATTCTCTTCTTTCGACAACTATCCTGCAGTTAGTGGCTAAAGCAGCTATTGCGCCCAATGCAGCAAGCCAAGGAGCAAGAAGCACTCCAATAACCCCTAGTGGCAGGAATCTCAAGCAATGTTTTCCCTTTTTCATCCTTGATGATAATTCTTGTCACGTTGCCTTCATGAAGCAGCTGCTTAACCTTCTCAATAAGGTCATCAGAGGAAACTGTGAATTCCTCTCTAGTCACCTTAGCAGTTGCTGCACCGCAAACAGAACAGAATCTGTCTTGGTCGTTCAGCTTTGCTCCACATTTCCAACAGTAGGGCAAACCAACTCACTATCCGAATGAGTATTTATTAGAGCAAGAGCTTATTAATTTTCAAATGTTTCAATGAATTAGGCAACTTGCTCGACGCTCGGAAGACTGAGGGATAGACTGGATGCCAACCCGTCAACCAATCGTGTGCGTTCTTGGTCATGTTGATAGCGGCAAGACTTCTCTCTTGGACAGAATTCGTAAGACCAGCGTCCAAGCGAGGGAGGTTGGAGGGATCACTCAGCATATCGGTGCAAGCTTTTTCCCGGTTGAAACGCTCGGCCAACTGGTCGGCTCGATGCTTTCTAGAGTTAAGGGTGAAATAGAGATTCCGGGTTTACTCATCATTGACACGCCAGGACATGAGGCTTTCACCAACCTCCGCAAGAGAGGGGGCAGCGTCGCTGACATCGCAATTCTCGTGATCAATGTCCTACGAGGTTTCGAGGCTCAGACATACGAGTGCCTAGAGATTCTGAAGGCTCGGAAAACTCCCTTCCTAGTCGCTGCAAACATGATAGATCGCGTACCAGGCTGGAATTCCTTCACGGATGCACCGTTTTCGAAGACGTATCCACAGCAAGATCCTTACGTTCGAGAGGATTTGGACAACAAAATATACGATATCATAGGTGTTTTCTCTCGTTTAGGCTTTAAAACGGACCGTTTCGACCGAATAAAGGACTTCACCTCAACCGTGGCCATCGTGCCCACAAGTGCAAAGACAGGAGAAGGCATACCCGAACTCATAACGGTTCTCATAGGCTTGACGCAGCAGCATCTGAAGAAGCGTTTGCAGACAACGGAAGGCCCGGCTAAGGGCACAATTCTGGAGGTTAAAGAGGAACCCGGACTTGGCTTGACACTTAATACCATAATATATGATGGAGTACTGCAGAAAGATGACTTGATAGTTGTCGGCGGCAAGGAGAAACCAATTGTAACACGCATACGGGCGATTCTAGTTCCCAAACCGCTGGATGAAATCAGAGATCCGAGAGACAAGTTCTCCTCCGTCAATTCTGCGTCCGCTGCTGCAGGCATCAAAATCGTTGCGCCAGACATAGAAGGAGTCTTGGCAGGAGCACCTATATACGCTGTCCCTCAGGGCGAAAAACCTGAAAGGTACGCGAGGCTCATTGCCGAGGAAATCGAGAAAATAAGAATCGCGACCGACGTTGACGGCATCGTTTTGAAAGCCGACACACTGGGTTCACTTGAAGCCATCGCAGACATTCTGAAACAAAACAACATCCCTATCAGACTAGCTGATGTAGGAGACATTTCAAAACGGGACATCGTAGAAGCGTCCGTGGTTAAGGAACATGAACCCTTGTACGGTGCAGTGTTGGCTTTCAACGTTAGAATCTTGCCAGATGCTGAAGAAGAAGCTGGAAGTAGGGGCGTTCAAATTTTTAATGAAAAGATAATCTATCACGTGATAGAAAACTACCTGTCTTGGTTTAAAGGAAAACGAGAAGCTGGGCTTGAGCAGGATTTTGACATCCTTGTCAAACCTGCCAAACTCCGAGTAATGGAAGGGTACGTTTTCCGAAGGGCAAAACCGGCAATTTTCGGTGTTGAAATCTTGGCTGGAAGCATCAAACCCAAAATTGCCCTTGTCCGACAAGACGGTGAGGAAATAGGCGAGATTCAGCAGATTCAAGATAAGGGGGAGGCATTGCCAAACGCTCAACAAGGAATGCAGGTCGCAATTTCAATGGACAAACCGGTGTTTGGAAGACACATATTTGAAAAAGACCTGTTATACGTGAAAGTGCCAGAACGACAAGTGAAAGTTCTAATGACGACGTTCGCTGAGAGATTGATAGCAGAAGAGCAACAAGCATTGAGCGAGTATGTGAATGTCATGAGAAAGAAAGTGCCGTTCTGGGGAGCATAGAAACAAGACCTCTCAGGTCACAGGGGCAACGTTCTTCCAACATTTGCTTTCTTCGCTTCTCGGTAGACGTAAATGGCCGTTGCAATGTCTTCTATTGCCAAGCCAAGATTCATTGCCATTATTCGCTCCACTGGGCTTTCGCGACCTGGTTTGGCGCCTGTTGTGATTTCGCTCAGGTCTGCGTACACGTCTGGCAGATCGGCAAAGTAGCCTTGAGTTTTATAGTACGCCAGTTGATTTCGGTCGTCAGTGCAGAACTTGTGCACAGAATGCATGGTTTCTGGTTTCCAGTAGGAATCAAAATCCAATGGACAGGCAAGACCCCCGTCTCTGAACCACGACTCTTCGATGATGGGTTGCGGTTTTTTCAGGATAGGGCCGCTAGTGACTACTATGTCACAGCTTTCAACAGCTTTCTTGGGCGATTCGACGGGAGTTGTGCTTATTCCGTGCAAGGCAGTCATTTCTTTCACGTATTCAAGCAGGTTCTTCCCATTAGTGTCATAGGCCTTAACATGTTCCAGATTCTTGCACACTACCATCAAGGCTTCAAGGTTGCTTCTGCCCTGAACACCACAGCCGAGAACGCCTAGGACTCTCGAGTCGTCTCTGGCCAAGTGTTTAGCTGCAACTGCAGTCGATGCACCAGTGCGTTTGGCCGTGATCCACGTGCAGTCCATGACCGAGATTGGAAAGCCAGTCTCAGAATCGTTCAAAACGAGTAAACCAGAAATGTAAGGCAGGCCCCTTCTTGGATTGTCCGGAAAGCCTGCCACCCACTTAACGCCTGCCGCCTTCATTGTTTGCAGATATGCGGGCATCGCGTGGATGAAAGCGTCCTTTTGGGGATGGACTCCTGGCTTTGGAGGCATTTCAGTTCTTCCCGCGGCTTCTTCACGAAAGGCCTCTTCTACGATTCTAATTATCTCTTTCATTGGAATGTTCAGTTTCTCAATGTCAGCCCGAGAAAGGTACAGGAATTCACCCTTGGACTCCATAATTAACACACAACCAAAATCGTAGGTTAAACAGAAAAACTTGGAGAAAATGCGACTGGTCAGCCGCCTCCGACTGGCGGTATTATTGCTAGAACATCGCCATCTGAAAGCTTCGTGTTCAATCCTTCAAAAGATGATATGCTTCTGCCGTTAACAAGGAACTGCAGAAAACCTCGGACCTCGCCGGTTTTGTGGTCGTAAACGTATTCAGCAAAGCTTTTTCCGTGTAGCTCAACTAAGCGTTCAAGTGCACTGTCAACTGTTACGGTTTCTCTTCTAGAGAATTCTAGAGTCTCCTCTTTTTTGCCAGTCACTTCTCTCAGAGTTGTGAAGAACCGCACCGAGACACGCACGCCGTCATTCACCAACATTGAAGTTCTCAACCTAAAATTTAAACTGTTTCACAGCGAAAGCAAGGTTTTTGATCAGACTGTATGTAATAATTTGCATAGTAAACTTGGAGCAGGGATTATGAACAGAATTATCCACTGATCAGTTCGTCTCAAACGTTCACG
>Ga0187886_1001873_pt1 | contig 17895 bp, 13 predicted proteins | sample June2016WEW_20_1_FD_133001 | JGI IMG/M metagenome (GOLD analysis project Ga0187886, IMG submission 133001) | Peatland microbial communities from SPRUCE experiment site at the Marcell Experimental Forest, Minnesota, USA - June2016WEW_20_150 | ecosystem: Environmental > Terrestrial > Soil >... | reverse complement strand
GTCAAAGGCTGATACGTGATAACACTGACATCTCTGCGGGACCGGGGTATGCATCATGCTGGCCGTTTAGCTGTCGTCAGCGAGGTTCAGAACGGAAAGAGATGCCAGATCACGATTCCTTGTTTCATCCCGGCTTCAGGAGTTCTCAACCTATGATTCTGCTTCTTGGCGCATCCGGCTACGTCGGCCAGGCATTCGCGCATGAATTGCGAAGGCGTCGGTGTTGCTTCGTCCCGCTTACGCGGAAGGCGATCGATTATACTCAGTTCGATCTCCTGTTCGATTACGTCCGGAAAATGAGGCCCGCCTTCATCATCAATGCGGCGGGTTATACCGGCAAACCGAATGTGGACGCCTGCGAACTTGCCCGCGAGGAAACACTGAGCGGCAACACGCTCCTTCCTCAGACGATCACGCGCGTCTGCCTGATGACGAATACGCCGTGGGGACACGTTTCGTCTGGCGGCATTTACAACGGTGCCAAGGTGCTGGTGAACGGCGAATCCCGGATCGAACAGGACCTCAACCGACCGGAGATCCGCTATCTGCTGGCCGAGGATCCGGAAAGAGTCCATGGGTTCACCGAACTGGATGATCCGAACTTCTCGTTTCTCCAGCCGCCATGCAGTTTCTACAGCGGCACGAAGGCACTGGCTGAGGATGCAATCCGAGGCGTCGGTCACTGTTATATCTGGCGCCCGGGTCTGCCTTTCAATGAGCACGATGAACCGAGAAATACTCTTTCGAAAATCCAACGGTATCCGAGAGTGTACGACAGTGTGAACTCGATGTCGCATCTGGGGGATTTCGTGCGGGCTTGCCTCGATCTTTGGGAACAACAGGCACCCTTCGGTATCTATAACGTTTCCAACCCGGGCGCTGTCATCACCCGGCAGATGGTCGCCATGATGCGACGCATCCTCAAGCTCGACCGGCCTTTCGAGTTCTGGAAGGATGACGACGAGTTCTACCGATTTGGCGCCAAAGCGCCACGTTCCAACTGCATTCTGGATGTGTCAAAGTTGCTCGCGACGGGTGTGCGCATGCGGCCCGTGGAGGAGGCGTTGCAGGACTCGTTGCGGAGATGGCGTGCGGCGACGCCCACTGTGGAGTCGGAACTGGTGCGAAGTGCGTGAACCTTCGATCAACGTGCTCAAAAATGGTGTAGCGGCGCTTCCCTGCCCCGAAAGCTTTCGGGGTGAACGAAGCGCCGGGCCACGTTTTTTAGAAGAATTTCGGCGGCTCATTCACCCCGAAAGCTTTCGGGGCAGGGAGCCGCTACAACACCAGCGACTTTTTCACCAGCCCGCCAGAGCCGCTATGGCGACGGCGCGCGGCTCGCCCTACGAACGGCGGGACGGGGTCACAGGGTTGCGCGGGGTCAGGAGACCCTCGCACAACTGGGGACGCCTCAACGGAACCTTGCTTATAACAATGTTGCTCTCCCTCTTGGCCCTTGCTCGCGCCGCAGAAGCGCAAGAGGTAATTAACCCGCCGCCGCAGCCTTCTGTGACGCCACCGTCTTTACAGCAGATCCAGCCCGGTAAGATGGGGGTGATCCAGCCCGCTGAGACGGCGCAAAGTGTTCCGGAGGCAACGCAACCATTTCAGTGGGGACCAATGAATCTCAAACCTCACTTGTTGTACCGATTTCTCTACGGGAACGGGATTCAATCAAGCCCGGGACAGCCACTGACCACCGCCATCCATGAAATCGCTCCAGGACTCCTCTTGGGTGTCGGCGGCCATTGGACTCTGGATTACACGCCCACATGGACGTTTTATTCGAATCACCAGTTCCGGGACACCCTCGACCACGCTGTCGTGTTGACTGGCGGCACGGCTTACGGTGATTGGGTGTTGGGGCTTTCGCAAAGTTATGTTTCTTCCGATCAGCCACTCATTGAAACCGGGGGGCAGACCGCTCAGGAAACCTATTCGACGGCCCTGAATGCTTCCTACCGCTTTGGCAGGGCAATGTCGGTGGACCTGGCCGTCAATCAGAACTTCACCTTCACCGAGAAGTTTACCAACTCCCGCGAATGGTCAACCATGGATTGGCTGAATTATCAACTCTGGCCGCGATTCGACATCGGGATCGGCGTTGGCGGTGGCTACGTCGATGTAAGCCCGGGGACTGACATGACATACGAGCAATACCAAGGCCGTGTCAATTGGCGGGCGACGGACAAAATCAGCTTTCAGGTCCGCGGCGGTCTGGAGGATCGGCAGTTTCTCGATGCTGGTACAGGCGACCTGATCAATCCGCTCTATGGCGCGACGGTTCAGTACCAGCCTTTTGAAGCGACAACGCTTTCCTTAAGCGCCAATCGCGCCGTGTCCACTTCGCCTTTTCAAAACGAAGTGACCGAAAACACCGATCTGAGTGGGAGTCTGAACCAGCGTTTGCTGGAGAGATTCAATTTGAGCCTGGGTGCCGGGTATCATACCGGGAAATACATCGTTTCGGCAGCCGGCTTCCCGGCGGGCCGCAAGGACGAGTACTACTCCTTCAATGCCAGGCTGAGCACCACCTTTCTGAAGCGCGGAACGATTGCCGCTACGTATCAGTTCAGCAACAATTCCTCCAGCGTTGCCGGATACGGTTACTCGAGCAATCAGTTCGGGCTCGAAGTCGGCTACCGGTATTAGAGCATGTTTGGCAAATCGCAGAATGGGCTTCCAGCCCCGAAACCTTTTTCGGGGCCAGCCCGTTCACGCAACCAAGCGAGACAGGCGAGACGCCTGTCCTACAAAATCTCGAAAACACCCCTCACCCGGTCCCTCTCCCCTCGCAAAACGAGGGGAGAGGGTGTCCGAAGGACGAGTGAGGGGAGTCATCAAATTAAGCCTGACAGAGCACAAGACCGATGACCGCCGACAAACTCACTAACCTGGCGAAAGAACAACACGGAGTCGCGGCGCAGCAATCGTCCGCGAGACGGAGCGGGGGACCGGTCAAACGTTTCGGGCCGTTCGGGCGCTTCGTGCTGGTAACCGTCGGCCTTGTGCTTTGTTTCAGCGGGCCGTTGTATCACTTGGTCCGGGTTGCGGCCAACAGCCAGTTGTATTCTCACATTCTTTTGATTCCGTTCATCAGCATGTATCTGGTTTGGTTGAAGAGACAGAGATTGCCGCGCCATTCCGAGCCTGTCCGCCGACTGGCTGCGCTTCCCTTGGTAGCCGGCGCGGTGGTGCTCGTCGGTTATTGGTTTGCTGTCCGTTCCGCCTCGACGCTGGCCAAGGAGGATTCTCTGGCATTGACTACCTTCTCCTTTCTTCTGTTCTTTATCGGCGTCTGCTGTCTGTTCCTGGGGAAGGAAACCCTGCGCGCCATCGCTTTCCCTATCGGATTCCTCGTTTTCATGGTGCCGTTCCCCGCGTTCTTGCGCGATTGGATCGATGTCTTCCTGCAACACACTTCTGCCGCAGCCGCCTATGCAATGTTCAAGTTGTCGGGCACACCGGTTTTCCGGCAGGAACTGGGATTTCACTTGCCAGGTTTCAGCATGGAGGTAGGCCCGGAATGCAGCGGCATCCATTCCAGCCTGGTGCTGTTCATCACCAGTCTGCTGGCCGGCCATCTCTTCCTGCGTACTCCCTGGAAGCGGGCGGTGTTGGCCTTGGCAGTGATTCCGCTGGCCATCCTGAGAAATGGTTTTCGAATCTTTACCATCGGGCAGCTTTGTGTTCACATTGGTCCTGAAATGATCCATTCCAACATTCACCGGCGGGGCGGCCCGTTGTTCTTTGTTCTATCTCTGGTGCCGTTCTTCCTGTTGTTGATCGTCCTCTGGAGGTCGGATCGAGTCAGGGAGAAAACCAACCCCAAACAGCTTGGAGTATAAAGCATGAGAAAGTTCACTCATTTGATTTTCACATTGGTGGCGGTGGCGCTGTTAGCGAACCTCAGCGTCGGCTGTTCGCGCAGCGCCAAGAAGGCCCGCTATTTGGGGCGGGCGAACCGGTATTTCGACTCTGGCCAATACGACAAAGCGGAAATCGAATACATGAATGTTCTCCGGATTGATCGCGAGAACCGCCAAGCGATAGGCCGCCTTGGCATCATTTATTCCGAACAGGGACGTTACGGACGGGCCGCTCCTTTCCTGCTCAAGGGCCGCGAACTGGAGCCAAACAACCTGGATGTACGCCTGAAGCTGGGACTCATCTATCTTGCAGCGGGAAAGTTGAAAGAGGCGCGGGATGAAGCCAGTTTCGTCCTCGACAGAAGGCCTCAAGATGATGAGGCGCCGCTCCTGTTGGCTGAAACGGCCGTCACGACCAATCAAATCGAGGAAACCCGGCAGCGCCTGCAAAAACTGTCGCAACCAGCGACCGAAAGGGCGCCTTTCCATGTGGCCTTGGGGACCCTTGATTTCCGACAGAGCGATTTCAAAGCAGCGGAAGCCGCTTTCAAGCGCGCGCAAACCCTCGATCCAAAATCGTCCGCCGTGTATTCTGCGCTCGGGAACCTGTACTGGATTCAAAACGATCTTAAGCGGGCCGATGAAGCCTTCAAGACAGCGGCTGAACTGGCTCCCGCCAGGTCACCCAGACGGCTGCGATATGCCCAGTTTAAGATTCAGACCGGAGATTTGGAGGCAGGCAAGCGCATCTTGGAAAAGATTGTCCAAAAGACTCCGGACTACCTGCCTCCTTGGACGGGGTTGGCGGAGATTGCTCTTGGTGAAAAGAAGTACGACGAGTGTGCTGCCGTGATCGACAAGATGCTGGCGCGCGACCCAGCGAATTATGACGCTTTGGTGCTGAGTGGTCGTCTCAGGCTGGTGAAGGGTGAAGCCGCCAAGGCTACAACGGAGTTTGAAAGAATCGCAAAGATTTATCCGCAGTCCGCTGGTGTTCATTACCGGCTCGCTCTGGCATACCTTGCAAATGATGAGACGACGAAAGCCGTTAGCAGTCTCAACCAGGCAGTGACCTTGGCCCCTGATTTTGACGAAGCCATCCTGCTGCGGGCCGGACTCAAGGTCAGATCGGGTGACCTCAGCTCGGCCATCATTTCCCTGAAGCAGTTGGTTCAACGGCGACCACAAATCGTCCAAGCCCAGCTTTTGCTCGCCGACGCCTACCGCGCCCAAGGCAATCTCGATGATGCCCTCAAGGTGTGCCGACAGTTGGGGGAATTAAATCCGCGGAATCCGGCGAGTCCCTTGCTGATGGGATTTGTCCTTCTCCAGCAAAACAAAAAAGACGAGGCACGCCAGGCGTTTGGCAAGGCACTTGAACTGGCTCCGGATTACCTGCCCGCACTGGAGCAACTGGTGGACTTGGACCTGGCGGAAAAGCAATACGACACGGCCTTGCAACGCGTGCAGAAGGTGCTCGAGAAGAACCCGAAACAGCCGGAGCCGCGTCTCCTTCTGGCCAAGGTCTTCCTGGCGCAACGTGATACGAACCAGGCGGAAGCCGCGTTGTTGAAGGCCATTGAATTGAAGCCCGACCTCCGAGCAGCCTATTTGTTGCTGGCCCGCCTGTATGTGGACTCCCACCAAAACCAGAAAGCGCTGGAGAACCTCCATGAAGTCGTGGCGAAAAATCCGAAGGATGTCGGGGCGCTGATGCAGATCGGGATGATCCACGATCAAGAGAAAAACTATGATGCCGCCCGGGGTACTTACGAAAAGCTGCTGGCAATCAATCCTAAATTCAGCCCGTCCCTTAACAACCTCGCATACTTGTATTCGGAGCATTTTGGACAGCTCGAAAAGGCGTACGAGATGGCGAGCAGGGCCAGGGAATTGCTCCCGTACGATCCGTTTACTGCGGACACATTAGGGTGGATCCTGTACAAGAAGAGTCAGTACCCATCGGCACTGAGCCTGCTCCAGGAAAGCGCCGATAAATTGCCAGCCGAACCTGAAATCCAATTTCACCTGGGCATGACGCACTATATGATGGGGGAGGAGGAACCCGCTCGCGTCGCGTTTCAGCGCGCCCTCCAACTGAACAAGGAATTCCCCGGTAGGGACGAGGCCAGTCGGTGCCTGGCCGTGTTGGCTATTGATGTCAAAACGGCTGGGGCCGAGGTGCGTGCAGGCTTGGAAAAGAGAGTGGCTGAACAACCGGATGACCCGATTGCCCTCGTCCGCCTGGCCGCCATCTACGAGCGGGACGGCGCTGTTGACAAGGCAATCGGGGCTTACCAAACGGCCTTGAAAGTGAACTCCAAGAATGTGCGGGCACTGATTAACCTGGCCCAACTTTACGCCGTGCGTCTTCAGGACACGCCAAAAGCCATCGAGTTGGCCAAAGCCGCGTACAAACTGGCACCGGACGATTCCGGTATTACCCACACACTGGGCCGCCTGGCCTATCAGACGGGGGACTACAAATGGGCGCAGAGCTTGCTCCAAGCAACCGCCAGCAAACAGCCGAATGATCCGGAAGTGCTCTTTGACTTCGCGGAGGCTTCTTACAGCGTGGGCCAGGTTCCGGACGCGGAGGCGGCGATGCGAAGTGCTTTGCAGGCTGGCGCTCCTTTCTCCCGAGCCGACGAAGCGAAACGCTTTCTGGACATGGTCGCTCTCTCTGCCAATCCCTCGCAGGCATTGACGGCGGCGTCCCGAGTTGAGCAGATTTTGAAGTCAGAACCCGGCTATGTGCCAGCCCTCGTGGTTGTGGCCGCCATCAGCGAGCAGAAATCCAATGTCAGTGTGGCGAAGCAGACTTATGAAAAGGTGTTGAGCCGGTATCCTGATTTCGCCCCTGCCAAAAAGCGCCTGGCGATCTTGTCGGCAGAAGATCCGGGCGACGGTCAGAAGGCCTATGAACTGGCAACCAAAGCTCGGGAAGCGTTCCCTGACGATCCGGAACTCGCGAAGGCGTTGGGAATCGTCGTTTATCGGCAGGGTGATTACGCAAGGTCGGCAAGACTGCTCCAGGAAAGCGCCAACAAGCTGAATGGAGATGCCAAGGTGTTTTATTACCTGGGCATGGCCCAGTATCGACTCAAACAACAGACAGAAAGTAAACGATCGCTCCAGCGCGCCTTGGACTTGAGTTTACCCGGTGAACTCGCCAACGAAGCGCGGCGCACGTTGGCGGAACTAAAGTGAGTTCTCTCACCGCCCAGAGTATTCAACTTCCACCGGGAAGTGTGAGGGTGTGATTAGAAGTGGCGGTCAGGAGCCAGCGGCACCCCTCACCTTGGTCCTCTCCCCCAAGGGGAGAGGATATGGCAGAGAAGCATGCCTCGCCCCGCCGGGGGAGAGGCCGGCCCCGCTGCAGTTTGTGGGGACGGGTGAGGGGGAACTTGATCCAGCGACCGCCAGTTTTAATCGCACCCGAAGTGTGACGCTGGTGTAGGCCGCGTGCCCTCACGCGGTGATCTATTCATGCAATGAGCGCGGCCATCGTGCAAGGAATCATCGCCGTCAGACGCACTTGGAATCGGGAATTGACGTCGAAACGGCGGTCTTTATAGGGGTGCTGATGGACTTGGCGGCGTGTAAACTATCCCTGAAGAACGTCGGATTCTTTTACGGTTTTCATCCGCCATCGCGGATGATTAATCGCAACAGAACACTTCGACTGATACACACTATGTTGTGGATTAGCTACTTATGAATCAGAGAATCAAACCGGAAACTGCTTGGCATTTCGTGTGCTGGATGATGAGCCTGTTGGATGGTTACAGAGCCACAGAAACAGAATATAGGGACAACATAGGAGAGAAGAATATGAAGAGTTTTATTAGATATTTCGCGATGGTGGCGATAACAGTTTTGTGGGTCACTGCGGCAAGTGCGATACCCACTACGGATACATTGGCTAACCTTAAAGCCACGGGCGGATCTGTTGGTATCGGTGACAAAGTCTTCAGCGGTTTTGATTTTACTCCCAGTGGCTTGACTTCGTTCAATCCTTCACAGATCAACGTCACTGCGTCCATTGTCGGTGGCATATATTTTCTTACTTACGGTGGCAATATCAGCTTCGCAAGCGTGGGCACTGCTTCGGCGGATCTGTTGCTTACCTACACTGTTACGGCGAGTGCTGGGCGGATCGATGCGATCGATCAGAACTACACAGGAAGTGCGCAGTCTGGAGCACTAGCGATCGATGAAACGGCTAAGGTAGGGATTATGGTTGTCGGCTACAGTCATCTGCAAGTCGGCGACCTTAGCGATCCCTTTGCAGAAGTGGGTGACATTCTGGATATCAATCCTGCTCAATCGGTTCTCTTAGTAACCAAAGACATCACTCTTTTCACAACTGGGGGAGCGACAGACCAAGGTGCGGTTAGTATCTCTCAAATACAACAGTCATTTCACCAGGTCCAGGTTCCAGACGGCGGTACGACCGTTCTCCTGCTGGGCGCAGCACTTTCAGCACTCGGTTTGATCAAGCGACGTTTGGCGTAATTCGACTGAGTTTGTTTTCGTGGTTCTAAAGAAGGGCAGGGGTTCAAACCCCTGCCCTTACCATCTTCGCAGGTCGAGTTCATATCTCCCCTTCCGCGTGTAGAATCTGCTTGGAAGAAGCGAACATGAAAGCCAGTAGAGGGTCCAATGAGTTGTAAGGTGCGAAGCCAACAAGGTCTCGCGCCGAAGATCCTGCCAAAAACAGCGGTTGGCAAACCTTTGGGCTGCCAGCCTTACAGTAGTTCCTCCGCTTTTTCTGTAACCCTTTGGGCTGACTGATTACACTCTCTGCAACGGCTTCGATAAAAGCTGGTCGTCGTCTCCTGAACAAAAGGTTATGAACGTTTCGTTTGCACTGGCAATCAGCGCTGCCATTCTCAGCGGCACCTTGGCCTTGGGCGTCGCCATTCGCGCGGAGCGTTCTTTTGTCCGTTGGACCTTCGTGCTGGGAATGCTCGCCTTGTCAACGGAGAGCGTTTTCTCGGGGATGAGCGTGGACGCCGTTCTGCCGGGAGAGGTCGTTCACTGGGAAATGCTGAGGATGATTGTCCTCTCCTTACTCCCCGGAGTCTGGATCCTCTTCAGCTTGAGTTACTCGCGGGGGAATGCCCGGGAGTTTTTGGCCAGATGGTGGTGGGTACTGACGGCTGCGTTCCTTCTGCCCGCGGGGCTTGCCGTGTTGTTCCGCGAAAACTTGATTACTTCGATTGGCCAGAGCGCAGTTGAGGATCACTGGATGCTTCGCTTGGGTCCGACTGGAATGGCGTTGAATCTTCTCTTCTTGATAGCCGCCGTATGTGTTCTGATGAATCTGGAACGCACGTTACGGGCCTCGGTTGGAACCATGCGATGGCGGATCAAATTCATGATCGTGGGTCTGGGGGTGTTGTTCGCTGTCAGGATCTATACCAGCAGCCAGGCGCTGCTATTCCACGGAATGGACCAGAACCTGGAAAGCGTCAACTCGGGCGCGCTCCTCGTGGCCTGCCTGCTGATTGTGCGCTCGCTCTTACGCGCAGGTCATTTCGACGTGAATGTTTATCCGTCTCAGTCCGTTCTCCACAATTCACTCACCATTTTGCTCGCGGGGATTTACCTGCTGATTGTTGGGGTGTTTGCCAAGGTGGTTACCTATCTCGGTGGCGACGCCGCGTTCACACTGAAAGCGTTCCTGGTGCTGGTCTCACTGGTGTTGCTCACGATCTTGCTGATGTCCGACCGAGTCCGTCTGCACACGAGACGCTTTGTCAGCCGTCATTTTCAAAGGCCGCTCTACGATTATCGCACCGTATGGAGAGGCTTTACCGAAAGCACGGCCTCGCATATGGAGCAAACGGAATTGTGCCGAGCGGTTGTCAAATTGGTCGCAGACCTGTTTCAAGTCCTGTTCGTGACCATCTGGTTGGTGGACGGCAAGAAAGAAAAACTGACGTTCGCTACCTCGACTTCACTGTCTGAAGCCAGAGGCGGCGAGCTGGGGCCGCAAGGCACGGAGGCGATTGAAGTGATCCGTGCTCTGCGGGACCATCCGGACCCGGTCGACATTGACTCATCCAAGGAGAATTGGGCTGCCACGCTGAGGAGATGCCATCCTGATGAGTTCCAAAAAGGAGGCAGCCGTGTCTGTGTACCGATCATCAGCGGCGGCGAGGTTCTCGGCCTGATAACGTTGGGTGACCGCGTGAGCGGGATCGCCTTCTCGCAGCAGGATTTCGACCTGCTCAGGTGTATCGGCGATCAAGCAGCCGCCGGCTTACGCAACGTCCAGCTTTCTCAGAAGCTTTTGCAGGCCAAGGAGCTTGAAGCCTTTCAGACCATGTCGGCGTTTTTCGTCCATGACCTGAAAAACACGGCTTCGACCCTCAATTTGATGCTGCAGAATTTGCCAGTCCATTTTGACGATCCCGCGTTCAGGGAAGACACGTTGCGGGGGATTTCGAAGACGGTGACCCATATCAATCATCTTATCGGGAGGTTGAGTCTCTTGCGGCGCGAGTTGGCGATCCAACCCACTGAATCTGATCTTAATGAAGTGGTCTCCAAAGCCTTGGCTGGCTGGGAAAAGGCTCCCGCTGTCGATCTGGTCAAGGATCTGCATCCGTTGCCGAAAGTGGTCCTCGATCAGGAGCAAATGCTCAAAGTGGTGACCAATCTGGTGCTCAACGCGACGGAAGCGGTGTCCGGAGGAGGTCAGGTGCGGATTGAGACGAGCCAACGGAACGGCTGGACGGTTCTCGCCGTCACGGACAACGGCTGTGGGATGAGTCCCGATTTTTTGAATCGCTCGCTGTTTCGTCCCTTCCAGACCACCAAGAAGAGCGGGCTGGGCATCGGGATGTTTCAAAGCAAGATGATCGTGGAGGCGCACGGAGGTCGAATCGAAGTCGAAAGCGAACTGGGTAAGGGCACGACTTTTCGTGTATTCTTGCCTGTCCAGAGGCAAAGCAGATGAATCCCAAATTGCTCATCGTTGACGACGACGAAGAGATCCGCACGCAGATGAAGTGGGCCTTGGCGAAGGACTACGAGATCTTGTTGGCAAACGATCGCGCCAGTGCGATGGAGACATTCCGTTCCGTCCGGCCAGCGGTCGTGTTGCTTGATTTGGGTTTGCCGCCCCATCCCAACAATCCGGACGAAGGCCTTGCAGCCTTGTCCGACCTGCTCGCCTTGGACAGGCTGGCCAAGATTGTCATCATCACTGGACAGGGAGAGAAGGGAATCGCTCTTCGGGCCGTAGGAGCAGGAGCTTACGACTTCTTGTGCAAGCCCGTGGAAATGGAAGATCTGAAGCTTCTTCTGAAGCGTTGTTTCCATGTCGCCCGCCTTGAGAGAGAGTATCGCGAGATGCAGCAACAACTGCAAGGAGACGGCTTCGAGGGCATGCTGGGCACGAGCCCCCCAATGCAGGCAGTGTTTGATTCGATCCGCAAGGTGGCCACGACTGATGCGCCCGTGCTCATCCTTGGGGAAAGTGGAACCGGAAAAGAAATGGCGGCGCTGGCGATTCACCGGAGAAGCGCTCGAAAAGATGGCCCGTTCGTGGCCATCAACTGCAGCGCGATCCCGGAAGCGCTCCTGGAAAGCGAGCTGTTCGGACACGAAAAGGGAGCCTTCACTGGTGCCCATGTCCAACGCAAAGGGCGAATTGAGAATGCCAGTGGAGGAACGCTCTTCTTGGATGAAATCGGAGAAATTCCGCTGCTGTTGCAGGTGAAGCTGCTCCGGTTTCTCCAGGAACAGCGCATCGAACGTGTGGGCGGGAGGCAGGAAATCCAAATTGATGCGCGCGTCGTCGCTGCAACCAGCGCAGATCTCAAGAAAGGCATGCAGGCTGGAGCATTCCGTGAGGATTTGTACTATCGCTTGGCCGTAGTCCAGATTGCGTTGCCACCGCTTCGGAACCGGGAAGGCGATATTCGCTTGTTGGCCCAGTCCTGCCTGCAACGGTGCGCCGGGCAGGTCGGCAAGCGTGGTTTGGGCTTTGATCGAGAGACCCTCCAGACGATGAACCGTTATTCATGGCCGGGGAACGTTCGAGAACTGGAAAACCGCGTGAGACGCGCAGTGATTATGGCTGAGGGAAAGCGTCTGACAATCCAAGATCTCGAATTGGCAGGGGCCACGGAGGCGGCACATCCCGCCACTCTCAAGGAGGCGCGGAAAACATTGGAGCAGGAAATAATCCGACAGGCTTTGCAGAAGCATTCATGGAAAATAGCTCCAGCGGCGGCTGAACTCGGAATCAGCCGACCCACCCTATACGAGCTGATGGAAAAGCTGGGTATCGCCAAGGAATAGAAGCGCCGACGGCGCTGGATGCCAAGAAGGTTCTCGCCTCGCAGGGGTGACAGGCTTGTTCGGATGACGCTTGAGGTACGTCTGTCCATCGCCCAATCTCGCACAGGACGATTCACGAGTTCCACACCTTTGCAGTGGGCATCCGTCAATCGTCGAGTGCATCTAGCCTGGGAGACCAGGTCAAGCCGGTGATGACAAGCCCAGCATTCCGAAACACAAGACTTTCTGCCAGCCACGAACCCGCAACCTCAAGCGATATGCGACATGCCGAAACAAGCACACAAACGGAGTACGCAGATAAACACCACCACCTGCAGAATCCCGCGTAACTTTTCATTAAGCCATTTCGCCCTCCTCCTCACAATGCTGGCATTGTATTGGCCGGGCGCGCTGAATGCGCAGACGATTCCGGATACGCCCAGCAACTTGGTGGCCACTGCTGTATCCGCCGGCCAGATCGATCTGAGTTGGACCGACAACGCGAACAACGAAGATGGATTTAAGATCGAGCGGGCAAGCGCGGAAGGCGGTCCGTGGACACAGATTGCGCAGGTGTTGCCCAACACCACGAGTTATCGAAACACCGGGCTTGCGCCCAGCACCACCTATTACTATCGGGTGCGCGCCTACAATTCTGGAGGCGACTCCGCTTTCTCCAACACAGCAAGTGTTGACACGCCATCTCTGTGCCCCGCATCCGTGGTTGCTTGGGGCAACAACGACTACGGTCAGGCGACACCGCCTGGGGGGTTGACCAGCGTGGCGGCCGTCGCTGGCGGCGGCTACTATAGTCTGGCGCTGAAGAGCGACGGCACCGTCGTCGGCTGGGGCTTTGACGGCTACGGGCAAGCATCTTCTGCAACGAATCTCACGGGCGTGGTGGCCATCGCCGCCGGTTGGAGTCACGGCTTGGCGTTGAAGAGCGACGGTGCCGTCGTCGGCTGGGGTTACAACGGCTTCGATCAAGCATCCCCTCCGACGAATCTCACGGGCGTGGTGGCGATCGCCGCTGGCGACCGCTACAGCCTGGCGCTAAAGAGCGACGGCACCGTCGTCGGTTGGGGCTCGCCCGATTACGGCCTGGCATCTCCTCCGACGAATCTCACGGGCGTGGTGGCGATCGCGGCGGGTGGTTGGCACAGCATGGCATTGAAGAGCGACGGCACCGTCGTCGGCTGGGGCTTGAACGACAACGGCCAAGCGACCGCACCGACAGGGCTGACAGCAGTTGTCGCAATGGCCGCTGGCGACAAGCACAGCTTGGCGCTAAAGAGCGACGGCACTGTCGTCGGCTGGGGCTTGAACGACAACAACCAGGCATCGCCTCCGACAAACCTCACGGGCGTGGTGGCAATCGCGGCCGGCTACGCCCACAGCCTTGCATTGAAGAGTGACGGCACCGTCGTCGGCTGGGGCTTGGACTACAACGGCCAAACGGACGCACCGACGGGATTGAGCGCGGTAGTGACCATCGCGGCGGGCGGCTACCACAGTCTTGCCATGAGCTGTGCTCCTAATCCCCCGTCTGTGCTGACCGCCATCGCTATCTCCTCAAGTCAAATCGACCTGAGTTGGACGGACAACTCCAGTAACGAGGATAGATTCGGGATCGAGAGAGCAACTTCGTCCACCGGCCCGTGGAGCGAGATCGCCAGTGTGAACTCCAATGTGACGGCGTATTCAAACACCGGGGTGACCTGCGGCCAGACGTATTTCTACCGCGTGCGTGCCTACAATACCTCGGGTTCCCCTTATTCGAATGCAGCAAGCGCGAATACCTCGACCGTGGATACGGATTGCGACGGCATTCCGGACTCTTGGATGCTGCAGTACTTCGGTCATCCAACAGGCCAGGCTTCGGACAACTCGCGAGCGGCCGACGATGCGGATGGAGATGGCATGTCCAATTTGCAGGAATACTCGGCCGGCACCAATCCAATAAATTCAGCCAGCGTCCTGCGCATCACTGCCATCGGAGCTGTTGGAGTTGACATCCGTGTGAGTTGGACCGCGGTAACGAACAAGACTTACGTGGTACAAGTGACGACCAACTTGGCTGACGGCAGTTTCACCAACGCGTTCACTGACCTTGCCGCCGTTGTCGTGCCGGCAGCGCCTCCGATTACCGGGACCAACTATCTCGATTTCGGCGCTGCGACGAACGGCCCGTCGCGGTTCTACCGGATCAAGCTGGTAAGCCCGTGAACAGGGTTTGTAGGGACGTGCCAATCGAACCGAACGCCGGCGACCCGCTAGCCATCGCGCAGGCCGACGTTAAAGCCTCACCGGCGGAACAGGTGCGGTAGAACCCCGGTTACCCATCCATCCGCCGGGCGTTACTGGCATCGGTCAGTGGCGGTGTGCCACGTCAACGGCGTCCCCCCGCAAGCACCACCACCATACTACCCGGCATAAAGTTGTCTGCATTCAACACTGGCATCCGGTGTCGGGTACGGTGGCACAACATCCACCTTGTCATTTAGCTTTGCCCCCATGCGGGTCGCGGCCCTGCTCAGCACACCATGGTCGTGCCAGCGCTCTTTCCGTGCCTGCATCCTGCGCAACCCGAATGTTCGTTTCCTCGCAAATCGCGCGTATGGCTTACAATCGTAAGACTGAACTTGTCGGAGAGTAAGGGAGTTGCGTAGCGCAACGATTCTGGCTGAACTCATAGATGCGAAGTCCATTTTCACAACTCACTCAGAACCAAGAAAATTTCTCTGGTACGTAGACGATGTCAGAGGGCTTCAAATAAAAGGGCGTGCTCTGCTTTCCCTGCAACACGAGCTTCAAATTCAGGGTGTAGTTCTTCACATGTCCCTGCTCATGTCGGATCACTGCTACGGCACCGAGGTTGGCTTTTGCATAGTCAAAACCGCCCGCCTCCATGATCGCTTCGAGAACCGCAATCGGGTGGTCGGACAAGATCTTTCCCGGACGAATAACTGCTCCGGTCACGAAGACCGGAAAGGACGAAGATATCAGCGTTACCGTGACCTCCTTCGAGACTAGCTGCGAAGAGTACAGTTTGATGATCTCCTTCTCCAGTTCGGCAGGCGTCATTCCCGCGGCTATTACTTCCCCAACCAAAGACAGAACTATTTTGCCATCTCGCCTGATCTGCTGAGTTGTATCGAGGTTCGGAGCACCGGGAAAGGAGATCCTCAAAACGTCCCCCTCACGCAGAGTAATCGCTTCGGAATACTTGGGAGGTTGTTCGACGGGTCCTCTGACCTGAGGCGTCTGACAGCCTGTGACTGCTGTTAAAACCGCAAACGCCAGTGCTGTGAGCGTCATCGTCGATGGCCGACGACAAAGACCGCTCCTGTTCTTCAGCGAAGGCTCGCAACCGTTTCTAGCAATTGAACCCTTTGTCATTCGCTGTCTCCTTTCGATGTCATACACTTGGTTTGTATGGGAGCGCTTACGAAGTTGTCGCTCCGGATAGTACCTGCGCCAGTGTATAACGCTCGGAGCCGCTCGGTCAAAGAAATTTTCATCCAAGTTTGTGCACCGCGTTGACCTGCAACCACTATCTCAAGACCATCTTGCGCCTGGCTCAACCGCCCTCTGAATCGCCCGCTGAAGTCCCCCCTCAAGTTGCCTGCTACTGGCTTCTCTCTCCCAGTTGAACGATGATCGACCGACCCCCCGCAGTTCCCACGTATGCATGGGCTGGTGTAAGCCCGCCTCTGCTCTACCGAGTCCGGGCAAACCTCTCCACTATCGTGCTCGGTCATAACCAACGGAGTTCCTGCTGCCCCACAAGACACCCAGCGCAGGTTCTGTAAACAAGTGTCGGAAGAGCATACACTTTCCACGAGGTGGCCTGAATCCATGGATTTGGCGTGCGTCAGCGTAACCTCCTTATCATGAACATCGTACGCGACGCAACAGATAGGATCATCAAGGGGCGGCACACCGCATGCTCACTTTTTGCGACTGTGGACTAGGGATTCTTAAATACGTCATGGAGACCAATATGAAGACAATGAAAAAACTGCAAGTTCTGACCAAAACTTTTCTCGTGGCTATCGGTATCTTTGTCACGACAGCTTCGGCAACGCCTGTCACATACACATATAATGGCGAAACGGGCGGACTCGTGATTCAACTTCATACCGGTATCCCGGGATATACCGACGCAAGTTTCGCTGTCGGTCAGTTTGACATGAGAACTTCGAATCCTAGTTGGATCAGCCCGTTATACACATATTGCACGGATGTCGGCATTCTTCTCAGTGTTACACATGCGTATAAACCTTTGGCTTTTTCATCCTCGGAATCAATTGGGGTAAACCCACTGTGGGTGACGGGAGGAATCCAGAATGCGGCCAAGCTTTGGTACGCCTACAACAACGTAGCCTCTACGTATGCCGAGAAGGCAGGGCTCCAGCTCGCCATATGGGAGGCGCTTTATAACAACAAAAGCTCCTATGCCGACAGTGATTTCTTCAATAACACAAGCAATGGCGGTTTCTATATTAGGTCTTCCAACACAGGCAACATCGCTGTGGCAGTGGATTATGCTGAGTTGGTTCTGAATGGACTGAGTACCCTTCCTTCAACTCCTGATGGTTATTGGCTGGCACCGGTCTTGGCAGATGGTACTACTATTGGGGGATCACAAGGTTTGTTTTACCCGACTACGAGCAGCCCGGTGCCTGATGCTGCCTCCAGTATCACGTTACTAGGCATTGCCATTACAGCCATCGCCGTTATTGGGAGGAGACTGCGTTCTATCTAGTTTACGAACCGCTTGCCTTTACTTCTTGGAAGCACCTGCTTGAGTTGTTTGACGAGAGCTTCGAGCAACCGTGAGTGGTTCTTCGATATCCAACGACCTCTCCAACGGCACGCACAAGAAAGTGGGTGGTGTCCAGAATCTTTCGCACTTTCTGATTTGGTTCTTGGTCTGATCATGGGTTCTCCCTTTTCCCATCCCCCATGGGGGATGGGAAAATTCTTTCATGCAGCGACGGCCGCCACCTCCCGCAATCGATCCATGTCCAGATAGCGGCGCGATCCGCCCCGGCCTCCAGCAACGCGTTCAGCATCTCCTCGACGCTGTTGCGCACCATCTTGATGGCCGCTGTCCCAGACGCCGATGGCCCGGCAGTCCAACCAGCCGGCATTCTTGAACGCCCGCACCGACATCCGTCCCGTCTATTTACGCAGCCAATACTCGTTTGGTCAGCTTGATACCGTCTCCAAGTCGCCCCCTTCGGCTTTGAGCACAGCTTGGATCATTTGGTCGAGGAAGAACTGGAAGCGTCGGTGTCGACGCCATCGACAGTGAGGCTGAAGAGTTGGCCGCTCTCCGGACACACCGCACCGAATGTGTTCTGGCGGTTGTGATCGCTCAGATACAGTGTAGTGGCGCCGACGGATCGCTGCGGCCAGGTTGGGCTTTGCGGCGTAAGTCAGCTCAGGTGCTCATCAGCGGCGCCAATGCCGAGCGGGTGATTTCTGGCTGCATTAACGTGGCTACGGGCACGAGTTTGCCCTTGGCGCGTGGCCAGCGTGGAGAGGATTTCCTGAAGACTCTGCGGCTGGAATTACCGGGTGATGTATGGTATAACCTGACTTATTCATGAAGTTTTGCGCAACGAACTGCCCCTCACCTTGATCCTCTCCCCGCACGCGGGGCGAGGAGATTTCCCCTCTCCCTTTCCAAGGGAGAGGGCCTGCCCGCCGAAGCCTCGGC
>Ga0187886_1001872_pt1 | contig 17906 bp, 14 predicted proteins | sample June2016WEW_20_1_FD_133001 | JGI IMG/M metagenome (GOLD analysis project Ga0187886, IMG submission 133001) | Peatland microbial communities from SPRUCE experiment site at the Marcell Experimental Forest, Minnesota, USA - June2016WEW_20_150 | ecosystem: Environmental > Terrestrial > Soil >... | reverse complement strand
CATTGCAGTTTCCCGATAGATGTGATAGACGAAAGCACCTTTGTAGAAGGGCTTGGATTTGATGGTTCGTCCATTCGAGGTTGGCAGGGAATTCATATGTCAGATATGTTGGCACTTCCAGATCCAAATACATTTTGTCTGGATCCTTTTTTTGCAAAACCAACCGTAAGCATCATTGCAGATATTGTCGATCCAGTATCAAAACAGAAATATACTCGAGATCCACGCTTTATCGCACAAAAAGCAGAAGAATATTTAAAGCAAACTAAAATAGCTGATACTTGCTTCATTGGACCGGAACCAGAATTCTTTATTTTTGATCAAGTTCGTTATGAACAAAATCAACACTGTGGTATGTACGAAATCGATTCTCAAGAAGGTGCCTGGAACACCGCCAGATTTGAAGAACCGAATTTAGGTTATAAACCCAGTTTCAAAGGTGGTTATTTTCCAGTTAGCCCAACTGATACCTACCATGATCTTCGCGGCGAGATGGTTTATGAAATGCGTAAAATTGGAATCATTGTAGAGGCTCATCACCATGAAGTTGCCACTGCTGGCCAAAGCGAAATCGATATGAAGTTTACCAACTTATTGAAAATGGCCGATCAACTAATGTGGTATAAATATATTTGTAAAAATGTGGCCAAGAAAAATAATAAGACTGTGACTTTTATGCCTAAACCGATATTCCAGGACAATGGAAGCGGAATGCACACTCACTTCTCCCTGTGGAAGGAAGGCAAACCATTGTTCGCGGGAGACGGTTATGCCGGTCTCAGTCCAATGGCTCTTAACGCTATCGGAGGCATTTTGAAGCATGCACCGGCTATTCTTGCTTTTGCTGCACCAACAACGAATTCGTACCGTCGGCTTGTTCCGGGTTTTGAAGCGCCAGTTAATCTGGCCTATTCAGCCAGAAACCGCTCGGCCTCTTGCAGAATTCCAATGTATTCTCCAAGTCCGAAAGCAAAACGTGTGGAATTCCGCTGCCCCGATCCAAGTTGCAACGGATATCTAACTTTTTCGGCTATAATGATGGCTGCGATGGATGGAATTCAAAACAAGATAGATCCGGGTAAGCCGTTGGATAGAGATATCTATGAAATGACGCGAGAAGAACTGAAGTCCACTCCAAAAACGCCGGGCTCGCTGGAAGAAGCTATTATTGCTTTGGAAAAAGACAATGCTTTCTTAATGAAAGGTAATGTCTTTACTGAGGATCTCATCGAAGCTTGGATAACTTGGAAACGAGAGAAAGAATTAGATGAAATGCATCTCAGGCCTCATCCATATGAATTTCATCTGTATTATGACAATTAAATAATCTTTTATTCAATCCATATTTCCGGGGCCATAGTTTATTCAAGCTATGGCCATTTATTTTACTTAGCTATAATATTTTTACATAGATTATGCTTTTCAACCAGGTGACATAATTCTATGCGAATTGCTCTTCTTCAATTAAATCAAATTGTCGGTGATCTGGAAGGAAACGCAAAGCGTATCAAATCAGCAGTTGAAACTGCACATGCACAACAGGCTGACCTTATTGCCACATCAGAGCTTTCACTTCTCGGTTATCCAGCTAGAGATCTTTTACTTTCAGAAAATTTTATTCGAAAAAGTTTAAAGATATTAGAAAAACTAGCTTCTAAACTTCAAACTTTTCCAGCAGTTCTTGTAGGCATAGCAAAGCCTAACCAAAGCAACGTAGGTCGGCCTCTCTTCAACTCAATGGCTTTATTATATGAAGGGAAAGTTCAGCAATTCTTCTACAAAGAACTTCTTCCGACCTATGACGTTTTTGATGAAGATAGATATTTTGAGGCCGCTTCAAATCCACAACTATTAACAAAATCCAACATTACTTGTGGTATTTCAATTTGTGAAGATATTTGGAACGACACCGACTTCTGGCACAATCGTCGTTACCATCAGGATCCTATTTCACAACTAATTCATGCTGGCGCCCAATGTATTATCAATATGTCTGCATCACCTTTCACTGTTGGAAAACAGCAGCTCCGTCAATCTATGCTTTCAGCAATAGCTGCAAAACATCAAAAACCTTTACTTTATGTCAACCAAGTGGGCTGTAATGATGACCTGATTTTTGATGGACGCAGTTGTGCATTTGACAGCAACGGAAAGCTAATTGCTCGAGGATATGGATTCAAAGAGGACATTGTGATTGTTGATATTTCAGAGCAAAAACAAAGTGGAATTATTCAACAAGATGATTTCACAGAAGAATCGGAAACCTGGAATGCTCTTGTTTTAGGAACAAAAGATTACGTTCAAAAGTGCGGGTTCTCTCAGGTTTTGCTAGGATTGTCTGGAGGAATTGATTCTGCAATAACAGCAACAATCGCTGTGGACGCCTTAGGACAAGAGAAGGTATTAGGAGTTCTAATGCCCTCACCTTATTCTAGCCAAGGAAGCATCGATGATTCGCTTGAACTTGCTAAGCGACTTGGAATACGTACTTTAACTTTGTCTATCAAAGACATTATGAGCGCTTACGAATCGACATTACAAGAGGTATTTGCAGACTGTGTTTCAGACGTAACAGAAGAAAATATTCAAGCAAGAATAAGAGGTAATCTTCTGATGGCACTTTCAAATAAATTCCATGTCCTTCTCCTGACGACGGGAAATAAATCGGAATTGTCCGTTGGTTATTGCACTCTGTACGGTGATATGTCTGGTGGGTTAGCAGTTATCTCCGATGTACCGAAGACAATGGTATACCGCCTAGCGAAATGGCTAAATACTCAACGGCAAAAACCCTTAATACCAAAGTCTATTCTAATTAAACCACCTTCCGCCGAATTGAAATCAAATCAAAAGGATCAAGACAGTCTTCCCGATTATGATACACTTGATGAAATTCTAAAAATGCATATTGAACAACATAAATCTGCAAATCAAATCGCTGCTGCTGGGTTTCAACCCTCAATAGTCTCTAAAGTTCTAATGTTAGTCAAGAATGCAGAATTCAAACGCAAACAGGCAGCGCCTGGAATAAAAGTTACAGATCGAGCATTTGGAACTGGCTGGAGAATGCCTATAGCTAGTAAAATTTGGGAAGAGCTGATTTAACAATTCATCCGAATAACACCTGTCAAATTTTACACTCCGAACAGCACTATTCTGTACAATAATACTTCTAGAGTTAAATCATCACGTACAGTTGGTTGAAATACGTACTAATCTTATATCAATCAGTCTAATCCATCAATTATTTAAGTACAAATCTCTGTTTTCAAAAAATAATCCAACTTTTATCATTATATTAGTATGTAATTCATCGTTGCTTTCAAGGAGAATAGTGTAAATGGAAAAAGAATCATTAGTGCTACAGGAATCGTTGGAAAATACATTTGCTTCTAACGTCTTTAGCGATGCAGTGACAAGAACACGGCTGCCGAAGAATATCTATAAGATGTTGAGAAAAACCGTCGATGAGGGGTTGCCGCTTGACCCGGCAGTTGCTGATATCGTTGCAAATACTATGAAAGATTGGGCTATCGAAAAAGGCGCAACTCACTTTACACATTGGTTTCAACCTATGACCGGAATTACTGCTGAAAAGCATGATTCCTTTATTTCTCCTACCGCTGATGGACGTATCATTATGGAATTCTCTGGCAAGGAATTGATCAAAGGCGAACCGGATGCTTCTTCCTTCCCATCTGGCGGGTTGCGTTCAACATTCGAAGCACGCGGATACACTGCATGGGATTGTACATCTCCAGCATTCATTAAAGACAATACTCTTTGTATTCCTACAGCGTTTTGTTCGTACACTGGTGAGGCGCTTGACAAGAAAACACCTCTTCTTCGGTCGATGCAAGCTCTTTCAAAAGAAGCAGTTCGTATTCTCAAGTTGTTGGGAAATACAAAAGCCGCTCGCGTTACAACGACGGTTGGACCAGAGCAGGAATATTTTGTTATTGATAAAAAATTGTATGAAAAACGATTGGACCTGATTCTTACCGGACGAACACTCTTTGGCGCAAAACCACCTAAAGGACAGGAGTTAGAGGACCATTATTTTGGAAACTTAAAAGAACGCATAGCAAAATTCATGGCAGAGGTTGATCAAGAACTTTGGAAGCTCGGTGTATTGGCAAAAACAAAGCATAACGAGGTTGCCCCGGCACAGCATGAACTTGCTCCTATCTATACGACTGCTAACATTGCAACCGACCATAATCAGTTAGTGATGGAAACAATGAAGAGAGTTGCTGGCCATTACGGTTTGGTTTGCCTATTACATGAAAAACCGTTTGCCGGTGTTAATGGCTCGGGGAAGCACAACAATTGGTCAATGAGCACCAACGATGGACAGAACCTGCTTGAACCAGGAAAAACTCCACATGATAATGAACAGTTTCTGCTATTCCTTGCTGCTGTGATTCAGGCAGTGGATGAATATGCCGATGTGCTCCGTGTTTCCACTGCCAACCCAGGAAATGATCATCGGTTAGGCGCGAATGAAGCACCTCCAGCCATTATCTCGATCTTCCTTGGAGAACAGTTGACTGATATTTTAGAGCAAATCGAAAACGGCGGAGCCAAATCCTCCAAAGTCGGCGATGAGCTGAAACTCGGAGTCACAACGCTGCCGGCATTGCCAAAAGATTCAACAGATCGGAATCGAACCTCGCCGTTCGCATTCACCGGAAATAAATTCGAATTTCGTATGGTAGGATCCTCTGCATCTATCGCGGAACCGAATACTGCTTTGAATACGATCGTTGCCGAAATTTTGTCGCGTATTGCAAGCCGCTTGGAAAAAGGAAAAGATATTGACACCGAAGCGCAGAACATTGTAACGGAGATTGTGAAGAAACATAAGCGGATTATCTACAATGGTAACAACTACACCGAGGACTGGGTGAAAGAAGCTGAGAAGCGCGGATTGCCCAATATCAAGTCCACCGTTGCCGCCATTCCCTCGTTGATCAGCGAGAAGGCCGTTAAGGTATACGAGAAGCATGGCGTCTTGAGCAAAGCCGAAATGCATTCTCGATATGAAATTTTCCTTGAAGGATATATCAAAACAATCAATATCGAAGTGTTGACAATGTTAGACATGGCAAAACGTCAAATCTTACCGGCTGCTCTTGAATATACTGGAAAAGTTGCGGCTACTTTGTCCTCATTGAAAACCGTTGCCGCTAAATCAAACACTGCGGATAAATTACTTGCAGAATTGACATCAACAATCGATTCCTTCGGCAAAAACATCGAAGCACTGGAAGCAGCATCGGTCGGTAATGGACACAGCATCGACATTTTCAAGCATGCCGAGTACTATCGCGATGTAGTCTTTACAACGATGGGAAAACTGCGAGTCGATGGTGACAAACTGGAAACAATGATCGATGCAAATATCTGGCCTCTGCCGACATATGCCGATCTGTTATTTAGGGTTTAAGGAGTTCTCGTTCCCACTTTGATGAACACGAAAAACCCCGCATTCAAAATTCGAGTACGGGGTTTTGCTTTATCATCTGAAAGCAGTTATGCAAATAGTTTCTGCCCGAACTCACACTCAGCACATCGTCCCTCCAAACAATAATACTTGTAGAGTTGAATTACTGCCTGTTGATGACCCACATGGTCTTGAGGATGCCGCCCTTTTAATATTTGTTTCTCCATAAGCCGAGTGATAGAATTATCTTCAATGGCTGGAAGAGATAAGTACACACCGAGGGCACTTTCGCGAACAGTCTTATCTTTGAAGATGCGTGCATACAAGAGTGTTATCGGGAGTACAACATTAATAATGATCTCGCGAATACGCATGGTCCCAAGCGTACTAACATTCTTCGGCGCCGCTTCATCAAAATTGTAATGATGTTTCCAGAAGTCGTTTGTCTCCGTACTGAACAATCGGATAAGTTCGCGTTCCTTTTCTCCCTCCGAACTATTGGCCTTTATCGTTTGAATGATGCGTCGGAAAAGATCATCGAAGAAGAACTTGTTGATAAGAGCACAAGCAGCAGCTATTCGGAGAGTTGGAAAGTTCGATGGACGGGTCGGGAAGAATTGCCAATCTGCGGAGTGAAGGATTTCGGAATGAAACGAGGGTTTCAGCGTTTTCCAATCATGCGCAAGTCTCCGCACATAATCGCGTGATAGCTTCTCTTTGAGAGTATTTTGCCTGGGAATCAATCCCGCCACTCCAAAGAGCAACGCTTCCATTTTTCCATTTTCACTCTGGAATCTATAATCTCCAATCCGTTTCAATGTTACACTTTGTGATAATCTCAAGAATGGTTCTCGATTCTTACTGTATCCGAGTCCCTCCATAACTCCTTCGTAAAGTACTTGTTCCCAAAGTTCTTTCTGTGAGAAATCTTTTTGGGTAAATTCGTGGAACGGCGGTGGAATTTCATCGTGTTCACCCTCTAACGGCGGCTCGCCATACGGCCGCTGTCGTTCCCGTACCATCATTCGCTTTTCATGAGCAAGCTGCTTCAATCGTTCTTCAAACCGACGGAGTTTCAGTTCAAGCCGCTCCACTGCCAGCTTTGTGAGCCAGCTATCAATCAGTTGGCTTGAGAGTGCATCATTGTTGTTACAACAGCGAAGAGTTACTGACTTCTTCACCCGTTCATCGAGAATAGCTTTTTGCCATATTGTGTGAATAGATTCAGAAAGATAATTCCCAAGAACAAGAACCGGGATTTCCCGTCCGCTTTTTACAAGTGTAGGCGAAAATTTAAAGCCGCTTTCGAGAACAACATGGAGAACAACTTTGTTATAACGAGGATCTTCTTGATGCTGATGCTGGAACCAATCGAATGTTGTACGGTGAATTTCGATGTCACCCGCATAAGTAATGTCTCCCACTTTCACTTTTGCATCCAGAAAATCCGGACCGCCATCGGAATTAAGCTGACCGACATGTAAAACTGTCAGCGCTTTTCCATCTGCAGTTGTCAACTTATTTTTTAGGTATTGTTTGCTCCAGATATGACGAAGAAAGCGTTCATGAATGTTCCATGCACGGCGTTTCATACTTCCTCCCGTTTGTGGTTGATAATTGGCGTGTCTCTAAAAGCTCTTTTATTATATGTTTCTCATTTCATTTACCATTTTCTTCGCTTCCGCCCGCGCCGCTTCCGCAAAATCTTTTCCTGATGATGCATAGATAATGCTACGGCTTGCATTGATGATGGCAAGCTGTCCATTCTTATCACAGCCATTGCGAACCGCCGACTTCAAGTCGCCGCCCTGCTTACCGATACCAGGAATGAGCAAAGGCATCGCAGGAACAATTTTACGTATTGATTTCAATTCGCGCGTATGAGTTGCTCCGACAACCAGACCGACGTTCTGATTTGCATTCCACTTCTTTGCTGCTCGCACAATTTTTTCATACAGCGGTTTCCCATTTATCTTGAGTCGTTGAAAATCTTTTGATCCCGGATTGGAAGTCAACGTAACCAGAAAGACACCTTTCTCAGGATTCTTCAGAAATGGTTCAACGGAATCAAATCCCATATAGGGATTAACAGTAACCGAATCAAATCCAAGATCATCAAATAGCGATTTCGCATATCGTTCAGCCGTGTTGCCGATATCGCCGCGCTTACCGTCGCCAATAGTGAGAACGGATGTGGGAATGAGCTTCAGCGTCTCTCGTAACGCAGTAATTCCACTTTCACCCATTGCTTCATAAAAAGCAAGATTTGGTTTGTACGCACAGACAATATCGCTGGTTGCCTCAATGATCTGCCTGTTGAATTCAAGCGCTGGATATTCTGCCGATTGTAAATGTTCTGGAATTTTCTTTGCATCCACATCCAAGCCAATGCAAAGAAGAGAGTTTTTTTGAAGTTGAACATCACGAAGTTTTTGTGTAAATGTCATTGGTTTTTTATCCTTTGATAAAAATCGAATACACAATTTCACCTGCTAAAAGTAACAGCACAACAGAAGATACGAAAACAAACCGCCAATCATGCTCTATCGCAAACCCGACAATCGCTGTGATAACACGGAGCACGGGTGTGAGCATAAGAAAAACAAGTCCTGCAAACAATAACGTTATAGGATCGAATGAACCGGAGAGCATCCGCATCACTAAGTTGCTGAGCGTTGGATTGCCGGAAAATGCAACGATAGTTGAAGGAAAAATCGCTGCGATAAGCAAACCTGCTATCATGAAACTTGCACTGACCCATACACCGATCCGAAGCACGCGACCTGTCCAGCGTTCAGCGTCGTGCCCAACATCATTTGATATGGAAATAGAGTCCATTATGTGCTTATCGTAAATACAATTGAACTGATATTCCTAATAGCGCTAATGCAAAAATCCACGTCAGCACCTTGCCATGAATCCTCCGGCTAATGCGAACACCTGTCATTGAGCCTGCAAGTACGCCAAGTGCAGCGATCGAAGCAATAAAAGGATTCAAATGCCCGTGTGCAAAATAAATGAAAGCACTTGCCGCCGCAGTCACACCTATCATAAAATTGCTTGTTGCCGTCGCCGCCTTCATCGGAATACCGGAAAGGATGTGCATTGCCGGTACTTTAAAAATTCCGCCACCGACACCAAGCAATCCGGAAACATTACCGGCAACAATCGAAATCAGCATTGCGACCGGTATTTTCTTCACTGTATATAGTACGTTTTTTCCAGCAGCATCATCATATAATGAGCTGGGAAGAGCACCGTCGGTATAAATCGGTTCCTGATCGGTATGCTGCCGCACCCGCCACATCATCACGAGTGCAACCAGAAACAGCAATCCAGAGAAGAGTTTCGCGAGAACATTTGCACTTAAATAATTAGCGGTAATTCCGCCGAGGATGGCGCCTGTTACTGTGGCAATTTCCAGCAGCATTCCAAGACGTATATGAACGATGCGGCGCTCAAGGTTCATAGCAGCACCGGCACTTGATGTGGCAATGACCGCTATGATGCTTGTCGCAATCGCTTGGTGCATCGGGATACCAAGAATCATCACAAGGAACGGAATGAGCAATACACCGCCTCCAAGTCCAAGCAAGGCACCAAAGGTACCTGCAATGAACCCGCCAAACAAGAGCAAAATAAATGAAATGATCGGCATGCGAAATTCCATGTGGCAATTGTGTATGTCTGTACTTCGATGGTACGAAAAAGAGGCGTGAGTTTCAAATGAGTAAGCAGTCGATTGTCAGTATTCGGGAATTAATTTATAAATTGAAAAAATGAAATATTTTCTTGTCATGGAGTTCATTTCTAAAAAAGAATTCTTATTTTAATTGAAGTTTTGCATGCTTCTCCACAAATATGAATCTTGACACTCATCCAATCGGAGGGAACTGAGATGAATGCATTTTATGACATCGTTCTCAACAGTAATATTCCATTTTCACAGAGACAAGGTTCTATTCTTGTGTTTGTAAATCCAGATAAATTGCAAAAGAAAAAAGTAATAAGATGAAACAATGGTACGAAACGCTTTTTGAAAACTACGCGCACACTTACGACCGTGAAGCATTCACACAAGGAACGCTTCAGGAAGTTGGATTCATAGAACAAGAGATCAGCTCCAATAAATCGAAACGGATTCTTGATATTGGATGCGGTACCGGACGACATACAATCGAACTGGCAAAACGTGGATATACAGTAACGGGGATTGATTTGTCTGAGTCTCAACTTAGTAGGGCACGGGAGAAGGCAAATGAGGCAAAAGTCAATGTCCACTTAGAAAAATGTGATGCGCGCGATTTGAAATTTATTCAAGAGTTTGATGTTGCCATCATGCTTTGCGAAGGTGGATTTCCATTAATGGAAACGGACGAGATGAATTTTGCCATCCTGCAGGGAGCAGCGAGGGCGTTGAAATCCAAAGGAATTTTTATTTTAACTACGCTCAGTGCTTTTTATCCACTGACACATTCCCTTGAAGAGTTTATGAACACGAATATGGTCGAAGGAACGAGCAGCGGACATGCATTCGATACAATGACTTTGCGGGATATCTCAACCTTTGAAGTCGCAGACGATGACGGTCATGTGCGGACACTTCACTGTAACGAGCGTTATTACATGCCATCAGAAATAACATGGATGCTGAATTCACTGCATTTTATTAAGATTGATATTTTTGGTTGTCAGGTGGGAAATTTCACACGCGGTATGCCGCTTGCTCCAAACGAACTTGAAATGCTTGTTGTCGCAAAAATGGAATAAGGGAAATCAAAATAAAGAACAAAAAAACTCATGGCCCTTGAAGTAGTAAAATTTTCTTATCTCAGCGAGTTCATCCATTTACCGGTCGTCCGGATCAGCGACAACAAACGGATCGGTAAGCTGGTTGATCTGGCGGCAATTACATCCCAGGTATATCCGCGTGTAACAGGATTGATGGTACGAACACATCGCCACAAACCGCCGGTGTATATTCCTTGGAGCAACGTTAAGCGGTTTGCGTTCAAGCAGCATATCGCGATCGATGATTCTGCTATGAATCAAGAACAGCAAAGAAAAGCGGCAGAAAATGAAATTCTCATTTGTAAAACATTTCTCGACAAGCAAATCATCTCGACATCTGGATATAAAATCGTCCGAGTAAACGATCTTCAATTACTCATTGAAGACAAAGCGAAAGAAAGTACAAACCTTTGGGTAGTGCACATCGATATTGGTTCCAAAGGAATTCTGCGACGGCTCGGATTCCTGCGTCCGGTGAATGCCGCATTTCGCTGGGTCACTGACCGCGATCTTAAAGACGAGTTCGTTTCATGGAAGTATGTTCAGCCGACAGCCACCACATCGGTGTATGCATCGGTACAGCTGAAGACAGATGCATCGAAGTTATCAGAAATCCATCCCGCTGATCTCGCTGATATTCTTGAAGATCTGGGCACTGACGAACGCATTGCCCTCATCGAGTCGCTCGATCATTTTACTGCCGCTCAGACACTTCAAGAAATGCAATTTAAGAATCGTCTGCAAATTGTTGAATCGATGGAACCATTCAAACTGGCACCGATTATCAATGAAATGCAAATGGACGAAGCGGTTGATATGCTTGATGCCTGTGATGCGCAAAAACGGCAGTCGGTCTATGCTATGCTTTCTACGGAAAAAGTGGCTGAACTAAAAGAGCTCTCTCGACTTTCCGCATATAGTGTCGGCAGTATTATGAATACAGACTTTATAACTGCCAAGTCGACCGAGAGGGTAAGCACGGTACTGGAACGCATTCGTGTGGAATGTGAAAAGTGTGAGGTGTATCGATATGCTTATATTCTCGATGACGATGGACGACTTAAAGGAGTCGTCAGTGTACGTAATCTGCTCATGAGTGATGAGAAGATGTTCATTGTTGATATTATGGCAGAACAACCGGTTTCTGTGCAAATTGATACGCGTATTCGGCGTGTTGCAAAACTCTTTTTCAAATACAACTTTGAAGCGATTCCTGTTGTAGATGAGGATGATACACTTCAGGGATTGGTTTCCTATCGCGATGCTGTGGCATCTCTGTACCCAGAAATCAAAGAAGAGGACACTGTATAATATGAACTTCTTCCGTCGACTGAAAGATAATCCGGCTCTTCGCCAACTTGCAATCTTTTTAAGCATTTTGGGCCCTGGAATTGTTACCGGCAGTGTAGATAATGACGCAGGTGGAATCACGACTTACTCTATCGCTGGAGCATTGTATGGGTACAAGCTACTCTGGACGTTAATTCCGTCATTCATCGCACTCTTGGCTGTTCAGGAAATGAATGCCCGCATGGGCGTTGTCACCGGTAAAGGCTTGGCGGACCTGATCCGCGAGAGTTTTGGTGTTCGCATCACTTTTTATATGTTTATCTTCCTTTTGATTGCCGATGTAGGCAACACGGCAACTGAGTTTGCAGGCGTGGCAGGCAGTATGAATATTTTTGGTGTAGACAAATACATCTCTGTGCCGCTTGCCGCTTTAGTGGTGTGGGTGCTTGTGCTAAAGGGCAACTATAAATTTGCCGAGAGAGTGTTTTTACTTTTTAGCGTATTCCTGCTTTCTTATGTTGTGTCTGCTGTTCTTGCCGGGCCCGATTGGAAGGTCATCGGTTCAGCAATTATTACTCCAACCATTCATTATGATACCGAGTACATAACAACTGTTCTTGGTATTATAGGTACTACCGTAGCGCCATGGATGCAGTTCTATATGCAGTCGGCAGTGATTGAAAAAAAATTAAAGGTGAGTGACTACAAGTACACATTGTGGGATGTTATTCTTGGTTGTATTGCAACAGTTGTTGTCGCATTCTTTATTATAGTTGCCTGCGCGGCAACGCTGCACGTTAACGGCGTTAAAATTAATGAAGCGTCGGATGCAGCGATGGCATTAAAACCTTTGGCGGGTGTCTTGGCGGGTCAATTATTTGCGTTTGGATTATTTGTAGCATCTATTTTTTCTGCAGCGATTCTTCCATTAGCAACGGCATACTATGTCTGTGAAGCATTTGGATTTGAAGCGGGCATCGATAAAAAATTCAGCGAGGCGCCGCAATTCTATTTTCTCTTCACCATCATTATTCTGATCGGTGCAGGCATCATTCTTATTCCCGGCGCACCTCTGATTGCTATTACCATCTGGACGCAAGTGATCAATGCAATCCTGCTGCCTGTCGTTCTCATTTGTATGATGATTATCATTAACAACAAAGAGATTATGGAGGATTATACTAATAACCGCTTGCAAAATCTCATTGGCTGGTCAACAACCATAATTTTGATTGTGCTTAGTGCGTTCTTGTTATTCTCAGGAGTAGGTTTAGGATAAAAAGCGTAAAACTCTAGACAATTTTGCAAAGAGGATTACTATGAAAAACTTTTCTCTTCTTCTTTTTCTGTGTACCAGCATCTCTATGGCACAGACATATGAAAACAATTTTACCGGCGCGACAATGAGAGTCGATTACTATCATATTGGTACGAAGGGACAGGACCAAATTACACTCGACAAAGTATACGAAGAAGGATCATGGCCCGGTAGTAAGGTCAATTTGCTGGACACACTCAATCTTGGCGATAGTTTTGTAAAAGTGAGCGATCTCCAAACAAATGCACTCGTATATTCGCGTGGATATTCAACGTTGTTTGGCGAATGGCAAACCACGGATGAAGCATTGAATGGTATTTGGAAAACATGTCAAGAAACTGTCCGTTTTCCGTTCCCGAAAAGAAAAGTTGTTGTGAGTTTCTATCGCCGTGATAAGTTCGTTGCCGCCGGTGAAATGATGGCATTCAGAGAGGTATTCTCAACAGTCATTGATCCGAATAATCCTGCTATAGTAAACCATGAGAAACGTCCGAGGACATTTACTGTATTTGATGTTATGATCAACGGCTCGCCGGATAAAAAAGTTGATATTCTTATTCTGGGCGATGGCTATGCAAAGGACGATATGGAAAAATTCCGGAAGGATGCAAAACATTTTTCCGAAACACTCTTTTCCTATCAGCCCTTCAAAAAGCACAAGAACGATTTTAATGTTCGTGCAATAGAAGTGATTTCAGCTGAGTCGGGAATCGATATGCCGGATAAAAATGTCTGGAAGAATACCGCGCTTGGTACTATGTATAATACATTTGGTTCGGCCCGCTATGTTTTAACAGAAGACAATCGGGCGCTCCGTGATATTGCAGGCACAGCACCGTATGATTTTATTACCATTCTCGTCAACGACAACCGTTACGGCGGTGGTGGAATTTTTAATCTGTACACAACATCATTTACGCAGCCGGCGAAAACCGGACAGGAATGGGAAATGGATTATGTGTATGTCCATGAGTTTGGACATTGCTTTGGCGGTTTAGGAGATGAGTATTACAGCTCTCAAACATCATATATCGATTTTTATCCAAAAGGTGTTGAGCCATGGGAACCGAATGTGACGCGAACGAACACCAAAGAGACATTAAAGTGGCGCGACTTAATTTCCGACGGTACACCGATTCCAACGCCATGGCGTAAAACAGAGTACGATAGCATTGAAGCACTCCGGGGAAAATTAGATCGACTTGCACCTGATTACTATGACAAACGCGAGAATTTACTAAAAAGTTCAAATGAAATTCTGAAAGATCCAAGGTGGGTTGGTAAAGTCGGCGTATTTGAAGGATCTGGATATACTGCAAAAGAAATGTATCGTCCTGCAATTGACTGTAAGATGTTCGCATTGAATCCGGTCGATTTTGATCCCGTGTGTGCAGCAGCGATTGAAAAGATGATTGCAATGTATGTGAGATAAAAAATAGGAACTGATAACAAATGAACACAAATCCCATTGCACTTATTACAGGCGCCTCAAGCGGCATCGGATTAGAACTCGCAAAGCTCTTTGCTCAAGAAAAATACGATCTTGCCCTTATAGCGCGCGACTATGACACACTAAAACGCATCGCTGAAAATTTGCAGCAAACATACGGTGTGCAAGTGAAATGCTGTGATAAGGATTTATCCATTTCGTGTGCACCGGATGAAATTATTCAGTCACTTAAAAGCGAAATGATAGAAGTAGACGTGCTCGTCAATAATGCGGGTTTTGGCTGGCGCGGAGATTTTGCAAACATGGAACTGAGCGATGCACTCGAAATGATTCAGGTAAACATCACTGCTCTGACACACCTTACGCGACTTCTTCTACCGGATATGCTAAAACACAAGCATGGAAAAATTCTCAATGTTGCGTCAACCGCTGCATTTCAACCCGGTCCGTTGATGGCAACCTATTATGCATCCAAAGCGTATGTACTGAATTTTTCGCTGGCTCTTTCGGAAGAATTAAAAGGAACAGGAGTGACCGTCACAGCACTATGTCCTGGCCCTACTGCAACGGGTTTTGGAAAAAGAGCCGGTTTCACTAATGAAAAAAATCTCGGTGGTGTTTTATCCATGGATGCTTCTGCTGTCGCGCTGGATGGATTTAAGGGGTTATTGAAAGGAAAGCCGCTTGTTATTCCTGGATGGAAAAATTGGCTTAGTACCCAGCTTGTCCGATTAGTGCCAAGAACGCTCCCTGGAAAAATAGTGAAATCTATTCAGCAAAAAAGAGGGACCTAAAACGAACAGGCGCAATCCTTTTTTCTTCGATACTCCTTGCAAAGCAAAATAAGTATGAATATCATAAAGCCACCTCGCCTTCAAAAAGGCGATCTAATCGGACTCATTGCACCTGCGAGCACTCCTTCCTCTGAAGAGAAAATTCTCAAAGGTGCGCTCTATCTAGAGCAACTGGGATATCGTGTCAAGTGCGGCAAACACATCCGCACGATCTATGGATATCTTGCCGGGAGCGATGAGGAAAGGTCTTCAGACTTTAATGAGATGGTTCGTGACAAAAATGTAAAAGCTATTTTTGCTATTCGCGGCGGGTATGGTACTCCACGTTTGCTGCAGATGATCGATTATCGTGCGCTGAAAGCACGACCCAAAATCATTGTTGGATACAGCGATATAACGGCATTGCAGCTTGCCATCTTCCGCAAAATCGGACTAGTAACCTTCTCCGGCCCTATGACAGGTTCGGATATGTGGAGAGATTTCAATCCATACACCGAAGAACATTTCTGGCGCATGCTTACATCGAACAAGAAGATCGGAACCATGAATAATCCTGCTGATGAACCGTTAACAATTCTCAGGCATGGCAAAGCAAGCGGACGATTAATGGGCGGGAATCTGTCACTCCTCGCCTGTTTGCTAGGCACGCCATTTCAGCCGCCTTTGAAGGATACGATACTCGTTTTGGAGGACGTTGATGAATCACCGTATCGAGTCGATCGAAAATTGGCACAGCTTCTCAATTCCGGAATTCTGCACAAACTTAAAGCATTGGTCTATGGTAAGTTCACCGATTGTGTGCCCAGTAATCCAAACGATCCATTTTTAACAATCGACCAAGTTCAGGAAGATTTCGCGCAGAAGATCGAATGTCCAGTTGTAATGAATTTTCAGTATGGCCACATTCCCCGCAAACTCACAGTACCATTGGGATTAAAGGCAAGGATTGATACGAAACGTGGGAAGATTGAGGTCATAGAGAGTGGCGTGAGTTAACCATTGAAGGTACACACAACCTCAAAGAAATTACAAGATAGAACAGCAATATAAATAAAGCGATGTCTGTTAATTTTTTTTGAAATCTCTTTTACTTCACTTTCATCGAACGATCTTGAAATTAAAGTTGGGACTTTGGAATTCCCCATAAAGTCGCACCCAAATCGGTAGCAGCATTTCTGTTGCGCGCGCGTTTGTAATATCACCCAAATCAATGATAGATTTCCAGCCAAACCAATCTCGTAATATCTTTGTCACGGTTGCTTTTGCTTCAACATTGTTTCCGCATAGAAAGATATCATGATCACCGTTGGCGACAAGATTGGGATTGACCATGAGATTACAATTCATTGTATTCAATGTTTTAATAACTTTCGTGTCGGGAAAAGCACGCTGTATTTGTTCTCCGAGAGAATCTGTGTTGCATACGATAAGTGAAGGCAGCGTTCCCTTTGAGAAATCCAACGCGTTTGCGATATCAATCAGAATTTTACTCTTCAAATTGTGCACTCCTGCAAGGTTGAGTGCTTCAAGTGATGCTCCACCATGGGTACAATTGAATACAATTTCACCGAAAGAAGCGGCATCAGCAAATGTCCCATGAGAAGCGCGGGTTCCATTCTTCTTCACCCAAACAGTGGCTTTTTCATTTGTTGCTGTGCGTGATCCCATCTTGACTTCGTGCCCGCATTGAACAAGTTTCGTCCCGATAGTATCGCCAACCATACCTGTTCCGAGAACTGCAATCTTCATATTTTTCTCCTTTTATAAGTGTTTTTCAAATCATTCCTTTTCTTATATAACATCTCTTTCTATGTATAGGGTTCCACTTATGTCAACCTTGATGACAGAAAGGAATATCGAGGATAGAAGATAGCGTTGCACGAGTGCTTCTTTAATCCAGATCAGTTTCTATCCATGGATGTATGGACTAGGATATTCGTCAGAATGTGGAGGGTTTCATCAGCGTCCAATTTATGCACATGGTGGTGATACTTGCAGAGAATACAATCCTACTGATGAAGTATTATCGTCCAGTTTGGGGACTTTTAACTTTATCCCGTCGTTCAAGACAGTGGCGCACAAATTCCACCAATGCTGGGATACCTGGAATAAGAACAAGTGCAATGATCACAATGGAAAAGTTCTGTTTGACGAGCGGTATGTTGCCAAAAAAATAGCCGGTCAGAACAAACAAATTGACCCATAATAATGCACCGACGATGCTGAAAAGTAAAAATGTACGATATGTCATACGTCCGATACCGGCAACAAACGGCGCAAACGTACGTATGATAGGAAGGAATCGTGCCAGAATTACGGTAATCCGTCCATGTTTATCATAAAACCGATTTGTGCGTTCAAGATATTCTTTATTAAAGAATCGTGATTTTTCTTTACTGAAAACTTTCGGACCAATTTTTCTCCCAATCCAATAGTTTGAATTGTCGCCGGTGAGAGCTGCGGATATCAGCAGTGGAATGGCGTATTCCACATGCATTGCACCGATGGCTGCCAACGAACCAATGGCAAATAAAAGCGAGTCGCCCGGTAAAAAAGGAGTTACCACTAAACCGGTTTCGCAGAAGACAATGAGAAACAGAATTGCATAAATCCACATTCCATACATTGCGCAAAGGTCAATCAAGTGCCTGTCTATGTGAAGAATGAAATCTATGAGTTGTTGCAGGAATTCCATAATTTTGATACTCTAATGCGACGCACTTTAAAAGTACGTCGCAGAGAGGTATTTATTATTTAATGGAAATCAACTCGATGTCGAAAATTAACGTGGTGTTCGGGCCGATCGCTTGTCCCATG
>Ga0187886_1001871_pt1 | contig 17908 bp, 11 predicted proteins | sample June2016WEW_20_1_FD_133001 | JGI IMG/M metagenome (GOLD analysis project Ga0187886, IMG submission 133001) | Peatland microbial communities from SPRUCE experiment site at the Marcell Experimental Forest, Minnesota, USA - June2016WEW_20_150 | ecosystem: Environmental > Terrestrial > Soil >... | reverse complement strand
GGAAAAAGCACAAACAGAGTAGATCGGGAAGACAAGAAAAAAGAATAATCGTCAGAATATTTCTCAACCAGTCCTTCGATAGGCATCCCAAGGGTAATATCTACCGACTTTTTCAGCGATCTCTAGCTTTATACCATCCTGGAAACTTTGGGAGGAGGGCGACACTCTTTTTCAAAGTAAAGCCTTTGTAAATGATCATAATGAATATTATGGAGGAGAATATTTAGTTGTAAAAAGATATTCATATAAAAATGAAATTAATCGGTTTTTACCAAAATAATATTTCGCCCAACAATGCGCTGAAGCCGACTTGGCCTTCGGCCAAGCGTCAAGGCGTCTGGAGTCTTCGATGGAGGATGTTGTAAACTGAGCCTAGTCCGGCACAGCCGGCAAAGCGGCCTAGCGCTGTGCGTTGGGCAGATGCAAGCAATAATAAGCAAATGATTCTCCCCAAAGTTCGTGATCCTCGCTTTATCACTATCCGTCGCGGTGGAAAACTCACAGATTCTGACCATTACCTTCTCGCTTTATGGGCTGCTGATTGTGCGGAGCACGTCCTTCACCTCTTCGAGTCGGTCAAGCATTTAGACGCTCGTCCGCGTTCTGCGATTGAGCAAGCCCGTGCTTGGGCGCGCTACATTCACAGGACCCGCGCCAGGAGTCATTTTCTAGCGAACAAAGGAGGAACACAATGCCCGTTAGACGACCTATCGATCCAAGATACCGGGTGGCGGAACTGGAAGTATTAAGGCTAGTGGAAGAGTTTCCCGGCAAATTGGATTTCTTCGATGTCGTCAATATGGTTCCCGAAAGAAGCACGGTGCATAAGGGCGAAGCCATAAGATGCTTTCAAATGGCTGCAGGAAGACTTGGAATAGGGATCGGTCATGAACCAACCGAAACGAGAATCCGATACTATTGTTTCTTTAATAATCAGGTTAAGTGTTTGCAGTTTTTCTGGAATTGAAACCAGCATTCCAGAATAAAAAGGCTAAAGGACGAGAAAATGACACAGAGACCGCAACAATGTTCCTCAATAACGTCTATAATTGAACGGATCATATTGTTTATCTTCTTGCATTGAGGAAGTCCATCTTGGCGAAGAGAATAATTCGTTTTTTTGACATGTTTTGCGGCGGAGGCGGAAGTTCACGAGGTGCTGCCATGGCTGGGGCCACTCCTGTTGCAGCACTTGATATGTGGAAAAAGGCCACTGAAACATACAAGCTAAATTTTCCAAATGTCACGATTTATCGAAGGAAGGTCAAATCATTGACCCCCCGAAAGGTGATTGGGGATGTGGGAAAAATAGATCTATTGCTCGCTTCTCCCGAATGTACAAATCATAGCATTGCGAGGGGTAATAAACCAAAAAATGAAGATAGTCGGGCAACGGCTTTTGAAGTTGTCCGCTTTTTGAAAATAATGAAACCCCGATGGTTCATTGTGGAAAACGTCATGCAAATGAAACAATGGGATCGGTTTACCGAGTGGCACGAAAAAATCCGGGCAATTGGCTACAAGACCTCCATCGGAATCCTCGATGCAAAGTATTTTGGAACACCCCAATCCCGACGGAGGTTATTTGTAGTCGGTGACCTCAAGAACCAACCGCACCTCCCCAAAAAAGGCTCGAAAACCACAAAGACAGTTGCTGATATTTTGGGCCGCGGTGATTCAAAAAAGGCTCCATGGCAATTTTCACCTGTTCATTCACCAACAAGGGCGAAGGCAACAATCCGTCGGACCAAAAAAGCCATTAATAAACTTGAGAAGACCTCCGGGTTTATCATGGTGTATTACGGCACGGATGGCGCGGGAGGATTTCAAACCCTTGACCGTCCATTACGAACCATTACTACAGTAGACCGGTTTGCCTATGTCAGGAAAAACGGATCTGGATATGAGATGAGGATGCTGCAGCCCCCCGAATTGGCCGCCGCAATGGGTTTTCCGGCCTATCACAAATGGGCCCCCTCCACGCGCAGGGAGCGCATCAAACTTATTGGCAATGCAGTCTGCCCCCTGGTCATGCGTTCCATTGTCAACGCACTCACCAATGAATAGCGGGGAGGTATTGAAATGACCGGACAGCTTACTTATTCGGATAGGTCGCACCTCCTTCAGGTCTTTGATGGGTTTAGAGCCGAATGGCATCAAAATGATGCCGGGCTGTTGCGTTCCGTTTTCAAGTGGACGAGGGCCCTTTCCCCGAGTTTTGGATTTGAAAAAGAGTTGATCCGCGACATTACCGAACTATCAAATTACCTTGCATCCCAAAAATTAACCCCTGATCTTGCCAATATCGCCCGTGGAGGGCTTCTTTATGTACTCCATTCCCATAAAGCGCATCCGCAGGAAAACAAGATGCTTGACATGTTAGGTATCGCCTTTATCACCGGTTATGCCATTCATGAAATACGGACAAGGCTTGGCGAACCCGCCATATACAGCCCGCCCCGCTTGGCCGGGGATGAACAAAAGCGTGCGGAAAATTTGTTTTTGGATCTGATTGACAAACCCTCAACCGATGACAGGAATCTAATAGTACGTGCTAGGGGTATTCTCGGGGGGATGAAGACCCTGGCAGATTGCGGCTATCTTCTACGGTTTCGAAGGAACGTGGAGTATCTCCTTTCGTTTATCGGAAATCCAAATTCGAGTCAGGAACATCGAACATATGCCTGTGCGGCAGTTAATTACTTCATCCGTGTTAATGATGCGGTCGATGACCGCCTGGGCATTGCCGGATACCTGGATGATATTTTTATTGCCCAGTTGGCAGTGGACTTGATAAATCCAACAAGAACCCCATGGGTGGATATTTTGGATGAAATCGCGGCGGCTTGGCCGTTTCTCAACTCATTAATCATTCACGAAGATGGTGATTGGCCTGTATCGGAATTCATGATGATAAATGCGGGCCTCCTATGTCCATCGTTGCGGGAAGCTGAGTCTACCCATTCAATCCTCGTCATACCCGATACCGGTCCCTTGCCCTTTTTCCTCGGATTCTTCGCAACCCTTGGGCTTCTCTATCAATCAGCCGAAAGGAAACAAGGGGAAGAATCATTTCACCCCGGGCAAAAAGTCCTGGTGGACAACAACGCAGTTGCGGAATTTGACGGCATGATGGAAGTTTATGGAAAACGAATGTTTGGCCTGAAACAATACACCCGTGCAAGAGGCCATCCGCTGGCAACCACTAGATACTGGCCGATCACAGAATTGCAGCGGATTGTTCCGGTGGATCCGGACCGCTTGATACGGGGTGACCTTACACGCGATTTGGACCATTCGGACGCACCAGTTCCCGCGCTCGATTTTGTTTTTCACGCAAACAAAACGGAACAATTGTCAACCGTGGTCAAGAAAATATTGGTGGTCTCATCCTTGAGGGAAACCCACACACTTGCTGAAAGGCTGAGCCTCTACACCTATCCACTAAAGGATGTCCTCCCGATGGGGCACCTATCGGGCGATCAAATCCGACCATGGTCCACCCGGTTCGGCCAGCAGGATCCGATCCTGGTATTTGCCCGCGACTTGGATTCGGCCTGCCTTTATGCCGAATCGCATCTGGAAGAAATTGAAAAGATCGTTGTGGACTTTTCCGAAGGGAATGAAACAAAAACCGCAAGTATTAGCACTTTGCTTCATTTGCCCGTCGGACTATTAGTTGTGGCTCCTGAAAGGCATGTTGAATCCCTGCCAGACTTTAGCGGAGAAATGATCCATGTCTGGGAATGGCAGACCGCGGATTTTTCCTCATTGTTATGGGCCGAAATACCAGGGGCCGCAAAAGGGGTGATTGGGAATTATGAGCAAAATGTTCGGGATGCTTCCCTTTATTCCCCCCGTGAATTTCACATTGACGATTCACTTGCAGAGGAGATCTTTGATTCTTTGTCGGACCTGAAATCAATTGTGCAACAACGCGGTGATGACCAACTGTTAGAAAACGAACAATTGGTGGACATTGCCTTCCAAACTGGATTGCGTTTGATGCGGACGTCAACAACCATGGAAGCAGGCGATTGGTCTGTTCTTCAAACAGAAAAGGACCTCCACCAAATGGACCTTATCATCATGAACTCGCAGTACCAATCTGAGGCTGAGAAGGCAGCCTCCAAATCAACGAGGAATTTGCTCGAAAGCTTTTATAAAAAATTGGGTGCTCGCAACCAAAAATCAGACATTATCCGGGATCTGATTCAGGAAAATCCGGGGATCACAATTATCAGCCCACATCCCCGGTATTTGGATGAGTTGGAAAGAGATTACGGCCGCAGGGGGCACAAGATCCTGACTAATCGGAACATTACAGATCTTCAAAATGCACATGGTGTTATTGTTCCGGGCTGGTTTGGACGAAAACGCATGTCAAGAATCCTGACCCCGCCTATCACACAACCATTGTATCTTGTCCTTTATGGGATTGAACAAAGGTGGCACATTCAATATCAGGACAATGTGAAAGCAGCCAGAATTCGAAGGGCATCCCAGTTTCCACGAAATAGAGTCTTTCCATTCGTGAAAGGGTGGATTGATTCCCCCTCCGAGAGCCCTGCTCATCCTGCCAGCCAACTCATCCGTTTGTCTCCTGATCTTGATGCTCTTCAAGGATATGTGTTGAATAACCTACGGAACAATGCCTACCGTACAGCACAATCCGATGGAAGTGAAATGACAGTCCCCGCCCGACTTGTGCTTTTTGATGGGGGTTTTCATGCCTTTCTACGGAATTCCTACAGAGCGATTGTGGTCACACATTTGCTCGATGAGCCCCCCCTCTCCCCGGAAGAGGAGGTCGATGTCGAGAGAAAGCCAACCGGAGAATTGAAACCAAATGATGCCCTATTATTTCATCGGCGCTCCAATCGTGATGTCATCCGAATTGCCGCAGACAAGGAACTCCCAAAGGGATTACGGGAGACCGCGACGTTGTGGCGGAGATCCTTGGTCGAGTACACAAAGCAAACCGGATCGGACCCTGAAGAGATCTGGAAGCTTCTCTCAAATCATGGATGCCCATTAGCTCCCCAAACAATAAGGGGGTGGTTGGAGGACGAGGACATGATTGGACCACGTCAATATGAAAGGGACGTACCAATCATTGCAGAGGCTACCGGTGACCACCAGCTTTCTGGGCAAATTCCGGTTGTTCTCGCAGCGATCAGGACGGTTTTTGGAGCCCATCAAAGGGCATCCCACATGCTTGCACTGGCTGTGCGGCAGCATGCATTGAAAATGTTGCAGGATGTCACCGGGCGCACGCGGCTTGTGGAGGAGGATTCCGATATTATTCTGGTCCGCATTATGGAAATCGACACCGTGGAAACCAATGTGAGATTTTCAGTAGTAAATCAACTGCTGGAGTCCGAGCACTGGCAGGAATGAACGATCTTGCCGCAATTCAACCGGGTCGATCCCCTCTGCTTCGAGTTGAGGTATCCAGATGACCTATGTCGAAGAATTCCGCAATGCGTTGATCGCAGCCCTGCGAAATGAAATAGTGGGGCCCGAATGGACCGTCCCGGTCAGCGATCCGAAAATGCAGCAAACCGAAATCCTTTATGAATCCCCCGTCCAACGATACTCCGCAGGCGTATTGTTCCCGGCCAAACAACCAATTCTTGAAATGGAGGACACCAATCTCGCGGAAGCTCCAATGATCGTCGAAGATCCGGTTGCCGATTCCTCATTTCCGCAAACCGAGATTGTTGGCTTGGGGGAGGATTCGAATCGTAGCGGGGATGTTGATGATTACTATGAGGAAACCGTGAGACTTGCCAATGAGTTTCTCCCTTCGGCAATGGGAATGACCTTCATCATGGGCGAGTATCCACCGGGCCTGATTGTGCAAGCACATGCCGCGGTCTATGAATCCCGGGAACCGAGTGACCCCGCCGCCAAATTCCGCGAGTGGGTGCGTAAGCCCCTCGAATTAAAACCCGTCATCCTCCGCATTCCATCAACCGGGAAATGCGGGATTATAAAAATTGACCTAGCGGATCATTTGTTGCTCCGGGCAATTCATCACCGGAGGCACGATGGAAAAATACTGGTAACCCTCTCCCTTCTTAATAGCAAGGATGCCCCTGGGGATGGATACCCCCCAGCTGCCGACTGCTTCTTCCAGGTCGGGTTCGGAGTTACTGCTCATGGCGGAAGCGATATTTTCCACGAATTCAAACCGTCAGACAGGCGAATAACTGAACCAGAGGACGCCTCATTGGAACTCCTTTACAGGAACCGGAGGTCGTTTGCTGTCGGCCATGGCTGTGCGGTTGTATGGGGAAGCGATAATGAGGGTAAAACCGACAACCTGAAAACCTCCTTAATCCCGGTTTGCAATGTCGCACCAGTGAAACCGAAGGAAGGCAATGGGGATGGCACATCCATGTTCTTCTTGTCGGGGTCGGAAGGTCCGGCACAAAGGGGTGAAATACCAACCCAACTCGAAGCCATTGCTCGAGATTATGCAAAATGGATATCGGAGCAGGAAAGCGGTTTGGGAATAATACCCGCCAACCTCCGGACAAGCGCAGAAAGCAATCTTGCCGCTTGCAATACTTGCCTTTCAAGAATCCGGGCGGGAATCGAAACCCTTCGCAAGGACGAGAACATGTTGACTGCGTTCATGCTGGCCAACCGAGCCATGCTGATGCAGCAATACCATTCCCGCCGAACAAAAAGACGTCTGGCCGATGCATGGGAAGAAATACCCGGGAGCTACCAGAGTGATTCCAGCAAATCAGGGCAATGGCGTGTATTCCAACTCGCATTCATCCTCATGAATCTGCCCTCTATTGCGCTCCAGACCGAAGGCCAGGAACATCCGGACCGGAAACTGGTTGACCTGATCTGGTTCCCCACGGGGGGTGGAAAAACCGAGGCCTATCTTGGCTTGGCAGCAATTGACATTCTCTACCGCCGGCTAGTGTCCCCCCAAAACGCAGGCTGCGCCGTTTTGATGCGATACACTTTAAGGCTGTTGACCGCTCAACAATTTCAGCGGGCCAGTTCCCTGATTTGCGCCTGTGAAATCATCCGTCGAGAGATGCCTGCAAGGTTGGGGGACTCACCCATCAGCATTGGACTTTGGGTTGGCCAGTCGCTGACCCCCACGAGGCGTACGGAGGCCATCGACAAGCTTAATGCCATGGTAGGAAGGCAAGGCCGGCCCGAAAACCCGTTTCTGCTCCTGAAATGCCCATGGTGTGGAACGGCACTGGACGATCCTGATCATCTGGGATACCACCGTCAGCTTGATCCCAATACCGTGATCTTCATGTGTCCGGATCCCCGTTGCCCGTTTTCTAAACGGGGGAGACATCTTCCTGTGCTTGTCATCGATGAGGATATATACGAGGCGCCACCATCCCTCATCATCGGGACCGTGGATAAATTTGCCATGCTCGCCTGGAGGGCTGATTCCGGCCGTATTTTCGGCGTAGGGACGGCATTTGGTCCCCCCGACCTTATCATCCAGGACGAACTGCACTTAATTTCAGGCCCCCTTGGATCGATTGTCGGTCTGTATGAGGGTGCGATTGACATGCTCAGTTCGCGAACGGGTCGGCCTCCAAAAATCGTTGCATCCACAGCAACCATCTCCAGGTCAGCCCGCCAATGCCAGGCTTTGTATGACCGGCCAACGGCATTGTTTCCCCCACAAGCGCTGGACATCTCGGACTCATATTTCGCCTCCGAGGATCAAAATGCACCGGGCCGGTTATACGTTGGTGTTTTTGCCTCGGCCTCCCCCTCTTTCGTTACGGCCCAGGTCCGCGCCCTGAGTTCGATTTTTCAATCCTGCAAATCCATCCCCCTCCCCGAAGGTGCCGGCGAGGAAAGCCGTGACCCATATTGGACGGTTGTCCAATATTTCAATAGCCTGCGGGAGCTTGGTCATGCCGTCACCTTGGTGGAATCAGATATTCCGGAATATATGTGGGCAATCGCCAGTCGGGATCACATTCGAAAGGATCTTTGTCGAAGATATATCCATGGTGAGGAGCTTACCAGCCGCAGAAGCGCCGAAGAAATACCGAAAATCCTTGAACATCTAGAGGTGCGGTATCCTCGTAAACCACAGGAGGATGCCCCCCATCCGCTGGACACACTCCTTGCCACGAACATGATTTCGGTTGGTGTGGATATATCACGGCTGGGGCTGATGGTTGTAATTGGTCAGCCCAAAACCACTTCGGAATACATCCAGGCCACCAGCAGGATCGGACGCACGGAGCAGGCACCCGGATTGGTCATCACAATGTACAACCCCGGGAGGCCGCGGGACCGGTCGCATTATGAGCAGTTCATTGCCTATCATTCGGCATTTTACAGGTTTGTTGAACCCACCAGTGTCACCCCCTTTTCCATCCCCGCCCTGGACCGGGCTCTTCATGCAGTACTGGTCATCATGATCCGACAGTCAACCGGTATGAAGAGGCCTTCCGATCTTGACCCGAAAGCGGACATAGTCAGCAAAGCCATCAATTACCTCAGGCAAAGGTGCGGAGACATTAGTCCCGAGCACGCGATGATTTTGGATCATCGACTGCGGGTCCTTTTGCATGATTGGTCTGAATTTCTGCCGGGGGAGTGGGGTGGTTTTGGACGACCACCCGAAAATCAACCATTAATGTATCCCGCCGGAACAGACCCCCGAATTGAGTGGGACTTGTCCTGGCCGACACCATCCTCCATGAGGAATGTGGATGTGGAATGTCTGGCCAGGGTGAAATCCTCCTATCCAGACCCAAACGCACCACCTGCCGAGGAATAAAAATGGCCCGAATGACACTGCGAAGATCCCAGGCAATCACTCCGTTTGGTGTCGGTGCAATCATAGATTATCCGGGGCAGAGCCTCATGGCCGCAGGATTGGATGCATGGTCGGACCAACCGGAGTGCCGAATATCAGATGACCGGCTGGCAAGAAGGCTGGGTGTCAGTTATTTCCGATCACCCCCCCCGCCGCCATCGCCAGAAGCAAGTCGTGAAGGGGCATACCTCCCATTTGTAAGGTTCCCCCTATGGCATTATTGTCCACGTTGCCGGATGATGAAGAAGGCTAGTTGGAATGACGCCTTTCCACCCAGATGCGAGAGCACCATGGCCCCCCTCCATACCGGAGGAAAACCCTGCGGAACATTTCCCGAACGCCGACGACCCAGGATGATTGCGCTGCGTTTTGTGGTGGCCTGCGACGAAGGGCATATCGATGATTTTCCGTGGGTGCTCTGGGCACACAGCCGCCCCGGCCTACCGTTGGATCTTGCCGTACCATGTGCCAACCCCCTTCTGCGATTGAAAAGCATAGGCAAGGCGGGTTTGATGGGATTATTGGTCAAATGCGAGGGGGAGGGATGCGCGGCCAAGGGAAGGTCGCTTCTGGGATCCGCCGGACCCAGATCGTTGGAGGGGCTTAAATGCTCGGGCAACCGGCCCTGGCTCGGGCCGCATGGGGCGGAACTCTGTCAATCCGCCGGAATTCCCCGGATGCTTCAAAAGGGGGCGACTAACCTATATTTTGCAAAACTTGCCAGCTCCATACTCATTCCCCCATACAGCGATCCACTCCGGAAATTGGTGGACGATGAACATAATTGGAGACTCCTGTTTGGCAATGGATCAGGGAATGGAATGCCTGATGAGTCACGCCTCCGCATTTTTGCACAAATGAAGAAAATAAATTATGAAGCTCTGAAGAATACTGTCAGTCAGAAGATGAGTGGACTTGGCCCGGGGGGTGTCCGACAGTCGGAGGAGGAATACAGGTTTTCAGAATACCAAGCATTGCTGGCACCGGTGGGGTCGACTGAACAGGATTTCATCACGGAATCGCCAAGTATGGACAAATACCAAAAAATCATCCTTGAATACTTCGACAGGATAATCCTTGTTAAAAAGCTGGCCGAGACACTCGTTTTAACAGGTTTCTCACGGATCACCCCACCACCCTATCGTGAATATGATGAAAAGGATCGCCGTCAATTGAGTCTCATTGCGAAGCCATGGTTGCCGGGGGTCCGGGTTTTTGGTGAGGGGGTGTTTCTCACCCTGCGCAAGGCACAGGTTGATTGCTGGCTTCAGGGAGATGTCACCGGACGGTATGATGAAATTCTTAAAGCCCACAATGAAATCTACCGGAGAATTGGCCGGCAACCACGCGAGATACCTTCAAAATTTTTCCTCCTGCACACCCTAGCCCATTTACTTGTCCGGCGATTGAGTTATGAATGCGGCTATGGCAGCTCAGCCTTGAGGGAACGCATTTATTGTTGGGAAGGGGGCGGTATGGAGATGAACGGATTTCTGATCTATACCGCCGCGGGAGACAGTGAAGGAACTATGGGCGGGCTTGTCGAACAGGGCAGACCCGGGCGGTTCGAACAACTGCTCATGGCCACCCTTGAGGATGGAATTTGGTGTTCGTCCGACCCCCTGTGTATCGAGAGTCGAGGCCAGGGGATTGACTCGCTAAATCGGGCCGCCTGTCATGCTTGTGCCCTGCTGCCCGAAACAAGCTGTGAGGAGGGAAATCGTTTTCTCGACCGTGTAGCTGTAACCGGGACACCTGAGGCCCCGTCACTGGGATATTTCGGGGACATTGTATCCAGCATCCTGACGGGAAGTGATGGAAAATGACAAAACACGTTCCTTCAACCGATCTGGCCACCGTCGATTTGCTCGTTGATGCCGTCTACGAGGGGGGGCATTCAGGGAATGCGGGTGATGACCCGCTTACCAGGTTGATCGGGGTCAGTAATCAGGGCGGTTTCCGTTATCTGGGCAGGATGGAAGCCCCCCGGCTGATTGTCCTCACATCATCATTCGACGATCCAGACTGGCCCGATTCCATTGATCGGGAAACAGGCTTGGTTACATATTTTGGTGATAATAAAAAACCAGGCCATGAATTACATGACACACCCAGGTTCGGAAACATCCTTCTCCGCAACATTTTTCATGCCTTGCATTCCAATCCCGCGCAACGCGGATTAATCCCACCAATTCTCATTTTTGGAAAAAGTGGGGCTTTCAGGGATATGGTCTTCTATGGATTGGCTGTTCCCGGATTTTCTAATATAAGGATGTTGGAGGATCTGGTCGCAGTCTGGAAGCTTTCCAAGGGGAAAAGGTTCCAGAATTACCGAGCATCGTTTACCCTGTTGAACATTCCGATGGTCACAAGGAAATGGATTGAAGACATCAAGGCGGGATGCCCATTGTCGGATAACTGTCCGGAGGTTTGGAGGAGATGGGTGCTGAACGGAGCCTATGCCCCGCTGACCGCTAAAAAAACAGTTGAGTACAGAGATAAAAATGAGCAAATGCCACCCATGGGCATACCGATGAAATTTGTTCAGATCATCCACTCCCATTTTAAGAGCAATCCCACGGGATTCGAAAAATGCGCCGCAGATATTGCGAGAATGATGGATACCAATTTCTATTCGTATGAATTAACCCGCCCAAGTCGTGATGGTGGGAGGGATGCGATAGGGCTATATCGTATTGGAACTGGGCCTTCTGCGTTATATATCGATTTTGCTTTGGAAGCTAAGTGCTACGCATCCAATAATTCTGTTGGGGTCAAGGATATGTCAAGACTCATCTCGCGCCTCAGGTATCGACAATTCGGTGTCCTTGTAACAACGTCCTACATTGACCTGCAGGCATATAAGGAATTAAAAGAGGATGGGCATCCAGTAATCATTATTTCCGCCAGAGACATTGTGGATATTCTTTATAGTGCAGGGATCAATACCATTTCTGATTTGAGTAATTGGCTTGTTTCCAACTACGCCCAATGAATAAATGGCAAGGATAATCAAACTCAATGGATGTCTTTGACAGGAAGAAGCGCTCGGAAGTAATGTCACATATTCGCGGGTCGAATAACCGTGATACCGAACTTGCCATGATTGGCATTTTTAAAAGGGTCGGAATATCGGGCTGGCGGCGTCATCAACCCCTTTTTGGAAAACCCGATTTTGTATTTCGTAGGGTCCGGTTGGTTGTATTTGTTGATGGATGCTTTTGGCATTCATGCCCAAAGCATGGGAAGGCGCCAGCAACCCATCGGTTTTTTTGGAGGACCAAATTGCAGGAGAATGTCTGGCGTGATAAATTGGTAACAAGCACATTGCGGCGCCTGGGGTGGAGGGTAATCCGAGTATGGGAATGTGAAATAAAGGATCAAAATCAGAAGATACGATTAATTCGAAAATTGAATTTGTGATATTTCAGGCGTTCCGTTCATTCGCATTCTATTCCCTTTGATGAAATATTCCCATTTCTTCTTGTCCTATGAATTATTTTAGCATCTCGCCGAATTACCAGGGATACATTTCCAATTAGCGTTCCAGCAGTAGGCCAGCGGCCAGGTTGAGAATTGCTCGACCAGTTCCCACCTCAATAACTTACCAAAGCGCTTCGGTTATAACTATTGGGTCAGCCTACCGTACCTGGGCAGGGGCCTCCTCTTCCAACTCCCAGGGAAACCCATTCCTAGCATGCCCCACCCATTTCTGAACCAACTTACCCTCGCACGGTGCGTAGTCTTGCGAGAATACGTCCACCACCGCTCGTTTTTCTCGGATTCGAGGTTGGCCATTCGATTTATAGTTAGTGGTAGCCTTGCGAGATACAGTTTTGTATTTGGTTGATTGTCCCTTTTTTACAACCTCCAATTGTCCACCGGGCTCGCCCGCTTGTGAGCCGCGGCGATGGCCCGAAGAATGGACACAAGCCGAGCTAAACTGGATAGGCTGTTATCGCTGGAGAATGCCTCGGTAACATTGGCCACGCTAGATTTGCGCTGCCTATGCCTTGGGGAAAAAGCTAAAGATCGAGTTGGTTTAGGCTTACAGGATTCTGGAGTAAGAATTGAGGGAAAAGAGCCCCGAGCGTATTCGGGGCTCTTTTCTGGAATATCACTCATTCTTCCCTTCCCGATGGGAAAAGTATTCCACCGACTGTATGGTGGTCTTTACCAAGTGCGGCTGGTGTAAGGAAAAACTATGTATCGTGAAAATAATTTTTCCTTGCTTTTTCTATTTTCCACCCACATAACTCTGCTTGGTTATTTCCATTCGATTGTGACCCAATTGTTGTGAAACAAACTGGATGCAACGTCCGTTGTTTTCAGGCAATGTCTCCCGCGCGAGAAGATATTGCCGCACGGCGAATGCCTTCCGAAATCCATGGGTGCCCAGGCAGGGGATCGTGAGCTGCGTACACGCCTCCCGCACCATCACCCTCGCCCGATCCGGGAGTGAACTCCGGCCACGAAAGATGTGTTTGTCGTTGTTAGCATCCCCCAAGAGCGCGATTTCAATCAAGAAAGAGTCATATTCCGGTTCGACAACTACCCTTCGCGGGCGGCCGCCTTTGGTCCGATTGGAATTATCGCGCAGATCAAGTAGTTTGTTCTCGAAATCAATGTTATCCGACCGCAAATAAACCGCCTCGGTTATCCGAAGCCCTGTGACCCACATTGTCGCGAGCAGGCGCGCCACCTCAGGATCCATTTTTTCAATGAATCCAAGCAACGACCGAATTTGATCAGCCGAGTATGCCGTGGTCCGGCAATCTGAATGGAACCCCTTAATTTCCCGCGGCAAGAGGCTCGGACAATCAACCGGGACGATTCCCGCTTTTCTGCATGCCAAATCCAATTTACGAATGGAAGAAATCACCCGGCCGATCCGCCCGCCCGATCGTTCGCATACGCGCAATTCGGCGATAAATGCCTGCGCCATCGCCGGAGTGATCTGGGCAATCGAAATGGTATTCGGACAACGGGTGCGAACATAGCGGGCGAACTGAGCGACGTCCGCCATATTGGCTCGCATCGTTTGAATACCACGGATTATTTCGTAACGCCCGTTCTTTTTATCTTCATGCCTGCTGTGCCCTGGCCGGAATACCGTTTTTAATGTCTCCTGCATCTGATACACAAGGCTCCCGCGTCCAGACATTCTTCCTCCCGGCTGTTTCCCGCTGTTTCCTATAGCTGCTTCTTTTTCGCCAGACCCCGATTAGATGACCTTGCGGCCACACTCCCGAATGGGAGCCGTCACCAACGTGACGTTGATTGCTTGGCTGGGGCCCAGATATCGAGGTAGCAATCGGATCCCCGATATGCGATCCTGCCGGCGCGGCGGCTGCCTGCAGGATTGTGCTCTCTCCCTAACGGTTGGGGGTATTTCCATCCATCGTAAGGGAGGTATAGGAGGAATAACTTCCAACTTGTGGGGTCCCATTCCGGGAGATAAACGGCAATTCGCCGATATCGATGACCTGCCGCAATGCCTTCTGGGTTTGCAAAGGCAGCGTGTTGAAATACACGGCTTGGAGTTGGGTAAGTTCCTCCTGAAGGGTTTGGATTCGGGCGATTAGCACCTGGCCCGTTGGCGCTTCCGCGCGCTCTTGTGCCACTTCACACTTTCCCAACAAAGCCATTTGTTGTTGGACTTTTTCGGGTTGCATGCCATCTACCAGACTGTGCGAGGAATTGGTGATGAGAGCTTCCTCTTTTATTCTCAATTTCACATACCGCCTGGACATATCCAGCGTACTGTGTCCCAGAAGGGCGGACAATTTAAGGAGATCACCACCTTCGCGTAAAACGAATTGGGTTGCGAAGGTCGCCCGAAAGCGGTGCGGAGCCAGGTTCGGTACCCCTGCCCTTTGGCCCCACCGTCGGATTCGACGCATCACATTGATAGGTTTGAGACGAGTTCCCGCGCTGCTTTGGAACAGAAACGCGCATTCCTTATTGGGTCTGATTTCCTGGACATATTTTCCCAATAGCTGACGCGCATGTTGACCAATGGATATTTGGCGATTCGATCCCCCTTTTCCATTTCGGATGGACAATCGATCGCCAGTCCAATCCGAAAGTCGCAGATCGCAGAGTTCTGCGCAGCGCGGTCCGGCTTCTAAAAATATGGTAACCATGCAGAGATCACAAAATTCATTATCATTCCTTGCGATTTGAAAAAGCACGGATTTCATTTCTTCCTCCGACAGCGGTTTGGTTGGCGTGGATTGCACCCGTCGAAACGCAAGCGATTGCGACAGGTTGATTTGCAGCCATCCCGTCCTTTGCATCCATGCGAAAAAGGACTTGATTAGTTTGAAGACCTTGTTTTTGGTTGTTTCGCCCATTCCCGGAAAGTCTTCGTCCAGGGTGATCAAAAGGTCGGAGAGGTGGTCAATGCCAATCTGATGCACCAACCGGTTGCCCAAACCCGTCTTTCTTGCGAGCCGAAGCAATACCGACCCCAAATAAGCGTAGTATTCCTTCGTTTTTGGGGCCAGCCCGCATTTACTTTTAAGAAAAACATCCAAAGCATGCTCCAAGGTTGGTTTTTCCATAGTCACTTCTCCGTGTCCAAAATTAGCAGGAAATATTCGTGAAATCCAGAGGTTTTTTTCATTTGAAATTCATTTGAAACTGCCTCGGCCAAAATGCCGTCCTGCAGGATACCGAGGGATCAAACGTGGTGGAGACTACCCTCGGCCCTGTCATGCCTGTCGCAAGAAAAGCAAAAAGCCTATATAATTTTGATCTGGAATAGCTGTCAATCGAATAGCGCTGTTCGGCGCACAAAGAGATAAACCAATCACAGCCGCCGGTTAGGGGTTTCCCAAAAGCCACAGGCCAACCAGCGGGACACGTAAACACCAACGGAGATTACACGGTCTTTTCCTTTCCAAAAGGAAATTCGGTAATCTCTATTTAATTTAATGAGGTCACCTTTGCCCGGTTCCCCAATATCCTCCGTTCTCTTTAATTCCATGCTTCGGAATCTGTCCGGCATGACGGATTGGACAGGCGAACATCGTATGTTCTTACTTTACGATGACGCACTGACTATTTTTTCAAATAAGAAATGGCCGCGGGAGCGAACTCCGGAAGATACAGATCAGAAATTAATTCGGTCAGTAAACTGGGCATTATTGACTTGCTATCTGCTAAAATTGGATCTTGAAAATCGAACCCTTTCAAAAGAAAAAATTGCCTGCCTGATTTGTATTTTCTTGAAATACGTTTGGCCGAATTATTCAATTTTAATTAACGATGATTCCCCGAAGCTCACCAAAATCCCTACCTCTCAACAAATAAGAGACCAATTGGGAGATAGGATTTTCCTTTCGAGCACTCTTTACGCAATTGGGACGGATATCTCGAAGGATAGACTTGCCTACTATTGTGACTATGCGCAAGTAATCGCAAGCAAATCCAATCCCACTATCGGCCGGTATATCAAAACAGGATTGGCAATTCTCCTGGAAGACGTAAACAAATTCCTAGATCTTCCGGTTACTTCTCCAGGAGAAGGCCTTCAGAAAACCTCTCTCTCTGAAGCTGGGGAAATGGAAGAGGGAGCTACCAATTCGAATGAATTGATGTCCACAGCTTTGGAACATTACTTTTCGACTGGGTTTCTAAAGGCCTTGGTTTCTATCCCCGAATGTGTCCCAGCGGTTCGTCGTACCTATGAAAAAGGCGGGGCGGATACAACCATCCTCGATCTGGTTCCGGAATACATAAAAATCAAAATGGAAAATCTGAAATTCAATAGCCTAAAACGTCAGCAAGCGGATCACATGATGAAACAGATCGTCAAGTTCGGAAATGGCAATGATCGGTCCATTCTCTTTACTCATCTACGAAATGTGTGCTCGGATATTCCCGATCCCCTCTTCTCGGAAATCCTTTCCGGCCTGTATGATCAACATCTGGCAGAACCATCCGGATCGTCGGTTTTCCTCCAGCAACCCATGGTAAGAGAATATTTTTGGCTGCTCCAGGAATCGGATAAGGTCCTTCCACCCGACGAGAGCGGAATTCCCCTCATCCGCTGGCGGTTTTATTGTGATCTTCTTCAAAGCACATCAAATATCGCGCCGGAAAAGATCGGATTCCTGGATGTGCTAAAAGGACATTTGCCAGGTGTCTTTTCAGGAACCTGGCAACAACTCGTCACGCTGTTCGAGGCCTACCCAGACCGGCAGTGGTCCAATCCGGATCTGCATTTATTTTCCGCACTCGCCTGCAAAGTGGCAGCCACCGTAAAATCGATCAAACCGGATTATTCTTTTCGTCCTCCAAACCTCCAATCAAAATTTTCTATTGACTGTTTCTCCTGCCATCCAAAGCTCTTGCACATCCATGATGAATTTACCGGTTCTTGCGATGATGCCATTCGATGGGTGCGTCAAAACGGGATGGATGGGGATCAATTGATAGGCGCGGTGCTCGGTCCACAAATTAATCTTACTGACCGACAGCTATTACTGAAGAGGCATCTGGCATCCATGCTGAAATTCATTCCGAAGGAGTCGGAAGCCGGGTTTCCGATATTCTTCCGTGTTGCGATGCAGAAATCATTCCGCCAAGGGTTAACGGACGTTCTGACAGGTTCCTCCTCCTCCCCGGAGAAATTGCTTGTAGCTGAACCGCTGATTGGTTGGGGAGGAGCGAATTTGGAGAGTGCACTTAATCAGATGTCAGTGACTGGCAATTCCATGGACATCCGGCGCGAAATCCTGCTGAAAGCAGCGCAAGGGCTCCCCGGCTACAGAGACTGGGTGTAATTATTCGGCCGTTGACACACCCCCGAGGCAGGGTATAATTTGCTCGGTTTAGGTCACAAATGTGTAAATCGGGGAGCAGCTGAATCGTGAGATGCCCCTCCTCGGACGGTCGGGAAATAGAGCAACTGATTCGACTTTTCCCGGATCAATGACTTCAAAATGGCCCACTAGCTCAATCGGTAGAGCAGCTGACTCTTAATCAGTTGGTTGAGGGTTCGAGTCCCCCGTGGGTCACCACCAACGGCACCGATTAAGCGATTGAGCCAATCCCTTTCCGGCAGCT
>Ga0187886_1001866_pt1 | contig 17945 bp, 19 predicted proteins | sample June2016WEW_20_1_FD_133001 | JGI IMG/M metagenome (GOLD analysis project Ga0187886, IMG submission 133001) | Peatland microbial communities from SPRUCE experiment site at the Marcell Experimental Forest, Minnesota, USA - June2016WEW_20_150 | ecosystem: Environmental > Terrestrial > Soil >... | reverse complement strand
TGAAAGAAGGGGCGACCGTGATGTTCGTGGACGACGAGGAGTTCATGCGTGTCCTGGGCCGGCGTCTCCTCAGTCGCCTCGGCTTCAACGTCATCGAGGCTTCCAACGGCCATGAGGCGGAGCGTCTCCTCCAGTACCACGTTGCGGACGTCGCCTGCGTCATCCTGGACCTGACGATGCCCGGCATGGACGGCACAGAAACCCTGGTCAAGCTGCGCGCGATCAAGCCGGACCTTCCGGTCATCCTCTCGAGCGGCTACCAGGAGGACGAGGCTCGCGGGAGGGTCCGGGAGGCGTCCTTCTCCGCGTTCATGCAGAAGCCCTACGACGCGAGCACGCTGTCCGCGCTGCTCGGGCGCGTTCTCGAAGGGGCCACTGACTGAAGCACGTTCCGAGTCGCCGACGCCAGGCCGGCCCATCTAGTCATGCAACAGGCTGGCGGCGGTCAGGGCCTCGCGGCGGATGCGGACTTCGACTTCATCGCGGATTTCCGGCAGGACCGAGATCCGGCGCCTTGCCACAGCTGGCGACCGAACCTCGAAGGAATGGCCACGGGTTGCGTCACCGAACCAAGCCACCAAAGCTGCCATCCCCCACGAATCAGCCATCGTGCGGGCTTCCGAGCGTGCTATGAGACGACATCGAGAGAGCGCGAGACGGGGTCTCGGACCAGCGACGATGGACGGTGCCCTACGCCGACCGGATGTCGCGCCGCTCGAACGCGAGAGCGCCGACGACTGCGAGCAGCACGGCAGGCCCGCCGAGGAGGAGGTAACGCCAGATCTCGGCGCCGTTGACGAGCGGATCGCCGCCGAGCGCCCAGCCCCACGGCGCGATCTGGCGCCAGGGGGCGAGGAGCGAGCTGAGCGGGAAGAGCGCCAGGATCAGGTAGCTGAGGTAAGCCACACTGAAGCCGACCGATTGAACTAGCTGCGGTCGGGCGACGAGACCAGCCACGGTCAGACACACGCCGGCCACGAACGCGCCCAACAGCCCGCATAGCACGACCGTGGCTATCACCGGTCCGGCGTCGATCGGCACACCGAATATCTGATCCGAGGCCAGCTGCGAAGCTAGCGCCACGAGCGTGAGCACGGCGAGCCAGGCGAAGACGGCAACGCTGCGACCGGCGAAGAAGGCGACCCGCGAGACAGGCTGGGAGACGAACAGCTCGAGGCGCCCGGCGTCCTCCTCGCCCGCGGTCGCACTGTTGGCGAACAGGACGGCGGCAGCGGCGAACACGAGCGGTATCAGCAACTCGTACAGGCCACCTCTCAGGTAGCCGGCGGGGGTCCCGAAGCCTTGTAAGCCGAAGGCGTCAAGCAGCGGCGCGGGCATCTGATCGATCGCCTGCGTGATGCCGGAGGCGCCCCGGAAGGCTGGCCAGAAGGCCACCGTGCTAACGATCAGCACCACGAGCGCGATGCTCCAGCCAAGGCCGGCCCGCCACGAGGCACGGAACGGACCGCCGATGAGCTCGGCCCACCGCCCTCTCATGACGCCGCCTCGTAGAGGTCCAGGAACGCCTCCTCGAGATCGGGCTCCTCTACCAGCAGGCTCACCACATGCTGCTGGACCAGGACCGCGAGGAGCGGCTCGATCGATCCGGCCAGCAACGCCGTGAACCGATGGTCCTCGGTGTGTTGGTTGACTAGCTCCGGCAGCGCGGCGAGCTCTTCTGTCGGGGCCGGGCCGTCGAACCACACTTCAATCCGCTGACGCGCTCGCCGCCGCAGCTCGTCCACGCCACCGACCACAATCAAGGCGCCCCCGCGCAGCACGGCGACGCGGTCGGCGGCCCTTTGCACCTCACTCAGCACATGCGAGGAGAGGAAGATGGTCCGGCCCTGCTCTTTGGCCTCCCGCACGAGGGCCAGGAACTCACGCTGCATCAACGGGTCGAGCCCGTTTGTCGGCTCGTCGAGAACGAGCAGCTCCGCGTCGGCAACGAACGCCAGCAGCAGGGCGACCTTGCGTCGGTTGCCGCTCGAGAGCTCCCGCAGGCGCCGTGAGAGATCTAGGTCAAGACGCTCCGCCAGGGAGTCACGACGTCGCGTGTCAAGGCCACCGCGCAGGCGGCCAATGGCCGCGACCAATCCCGCGCCCGTCATTCGCTCCGGCAGGCGAAGCTCCCCGGGCATATAGGCCACCTGGCTGCGCAGGGCAAGGCTGTCCTGTCGCGCATCGAGGCCCAGGACCTCGAGGCGTCCCGCGGTCGGCCGGAGCAGGTCGAGCAGGCAGCGGATCGTGGTGGTCTTGCCTGCGCCGTTCGGTCCAAGGAAACCGAAAACCTCGCCGCGACGCACGTCGAGGTTGATCCCCCGAACTGCGTGCACCGCGCCGTAGTCCTTGACTAGGCCCTCGATATGGATCGCCGGACCGTCCGTTGTGAGCGCTGCCTGGCTCGTCTGCGCGTCCATGCGACAAGTCTAGGTGAACGGCACAGCCTTGAGAGACTGTCGCTGACGAGGCCACGACACGACGGTGTCATGGTGTCGACGATGTGAGTGGGAACGACGCCTAAGTGCGGACTGCTCGAGGCCGTATTCCTAGCAGCTGGTTCTTGAGGCACCTCGCCAGCCATGCTTCGAACTGTTCGGCGCTCCATCCCTGGCTGTCCGTGAGTTCTGCATAGACTTCCGGCAACGTCAGCGCATCGAGGACCGCCGTCGCGTAGGCAACGTCAATCCCAGGCGTCAGCTCGGTCTCAAGCGAACGAGCCAGACGAGCGATGCCGTTGCGCCGCATGTCGAGCACCTGCTCAACCTCGGCCCGCACGGACGGATCGGTCGCGCCTGCGTCGCGATGGATCGCGACAACATCGTGCCCGAACTCCCAGCGTCGCCGGATCGAGCGCGCGAACAACTCGAGCTTCCGCTCCGCTCTGGGCTCTCGCATTGCATCCTCGTACAGCGCCTCGGCGGCCGGTTGGCGCAGGACCGTGTCGCGAAGCTCGTGGAGGATCCCCGCCTTCGAACCATAGACCGCGTACACGGTCTGAACCGCGACGCCCGCCTCCTGTGCGACGGCCTGGAGCGTGGACGCGCCGTAGCCGCGAGTGCGGAAGAGAGTCCGTGCCGCATCGGCAATGCGCCGGCGGGTTACTCCTGCCCGCTCGTCCCGCAGGGTAGGCCTCTCTTTGACATCGCCCATGTCAGTAGAGTATCAGTCTATCCATATAGAGTACAACTCCAATCACTGAAAGAGAATGGCATGTCGACAGAAGACAACATCGTCGCGTTTCGCAGGCTAATCGAAGTCGGGTTCACCCAAGGCGACCTTGGTGTCGTCGAGGAACTGGTCTCCCCCGCGGCGATCGAGCACCAGCGAGGGAGCAAACCTGGCATTGATGGCGTAAAGGCCACGATCACCACCCTGCACGACTGGTTCTCGGATTTCGAGCTGACGGTCGCCAGGCTCGCGGCCGACGGTGACACAGTCTGGGCGCTCAACCGCGCCCGCGGCGTGAACACGGGCTCGATCTTCGGTAACCCACCCACCGGCAAATCGATCGAGATCGACGTCATCGACATTGCCCGCTTCGTGGACGGCAAGCTCGTCGAGCATTGGGGCGTACCCGATCAGCTCGGCATGCTCATGCAGCTCGGGCTGATGCAGAGACCTCAGCCAGTCGGCGCACCCTGAGGCCGAGGATCCCGGATCGACAGCCCGTGCCCGCTGACCCAGGCACCGCGGGTACGTCCATCAGGGCCCATTCTCCGTGACCGCGCCGCCTTCGGCGACCGTCCCCGGTGCCAGCTTGCGCCGTACCCAGCCGGCAGCGATATCGAGCGCCTGCCGTCCGATCGGGATGCGATAGGTTGTTAACGCGTGTCCAACACCTCTCGCACCGACCAGCGATCAGCGCGGACGCTGCTTGATCAGTCTCCCGCGCCTCGAGATGGCATGCGTGGATAGCGCGGCCACCCCCATTGCCACGAGCGCGCGCTCGGCGGTCGGCAACGGCCGCACGATCGACAGGAACTCCTGTGCCCTCGCTCGGTCGACGAGACCGAGCAGGGCCTGACCGCGTCCCGTCAGCGTCAGGGTCCGTTGACGTCGATCCTCCGCATCTTGATTGCGTTCGATGAGCTGCCGCTGTACCAGGCCATCGACAAGGCGGCTCGCCGCCGACTGTGAGCGGCCGAGGGCATCGGCCAGATCCGCGACGGTCATGGTGCCGCTGTCGGCGAGTGCATACAGGGCCGCAAGCTGGGTGAAGCCGAGGTTCAGCTCGCCCAGCTGGGCCGCGAACCCGATGACAAGGTCGCGCCAGATGGCCCGGCCCATGGCGATCCGGTCGGACAGCTCACGCGGGTTCTGGAGACGATGGCGAGCCGCCTCCACCGGCGCCGACAGGAGCTCTCGCGCGGCGGACTCGACGGCCGCGCGGCTGGGCACGGTCAGCGTCGGCATGTGCAAGAACGGTCGTGGCGTGCCCCGCAGCAGCCGGAGTGGCGCCGTCCTGTCGGGCCTCGTGCCTTCGATGTCTTGCTGCGCAGTTCCGCTTGCCGGCGCGCCCGCCGGCCCGTGCGACCCTGCCTCGGGAGTCGCATCGACGCCCACCGGCCAGGCCGTTCCGTCGTTGACGGCCACCTCGGGCGCCGGTCGCGACGACTGACCCGACCCGCCTTCCGGCGGTCGCGACCCAAGGTTCGGGAGCTTCGGTCTGAACTGCGGCACCTCCGAAATCTACGCTCCCGGACTGATATATGCAAAGCTGCACACGTTTTCCCTCATGGTGAGGAGCTGGACCATTACGCTACGCAACCAAGTCGACCGCCGGACAGTCGGTCGAAATCGGTTCACAGCCCCGGCCGTGAGTGGTCCGCCTTCCCTGGCGCGACCCCCGAGCCAAGGAGACCAGACAGACCACATGGATCGCATCGCATTCGTATTCCCCGGGCAGGGATCTCAGGCGGTGGGGATGGGCAAGGCGCTGGCGGAGGCGTCGCCGGCCGCTGCAGACGTCCTGGCCGAGGCCGATCGGGCCTTGGGCGAGCCGATCAGCCGGCTGGCGTTCGACGGACCCGCCGAAGAGCTCGATTTGACCGTCAATGCCCAGCCGGCCCTGGTCGCGGTCTCGATCGCCTTCCTGGCCGCGATGCGCGAACGATGGGCAACCGCCGGGGTCACGGCTCCCGAGCCCAGGTATGCGGCCGGCCATTCGATGGGTCAGTACAGCGCCATGGTGGCTGCCGGAGTCATCTCGCTCGGCGATGCAGTGCGGCTCGTCCGAGAGCGCGGCCGCCAGATGCAGGCTTCCGGACAGGGTCGCTCGGGGGCAATGGCCGCGATCATCGGCCTGGACAACGCTCGCCTCGAAGAGCTCGTCGCGCTGGGCGCTGGCCACGGCAGCCTGACGGTCGCGAATCGCAACGCGCCCGGCCAGGTGGTCATCTCGGGCGATCGCGCCGCCGTGGAGGCCGCCGCTGCCGGGGCAAAGGGTCTTGGCGCGCGGCTGGTCAAAGTGCTGCCGGTCTCGGTCGCGGCGCATTCGTCACTCATGGCCGAGGCCGCCACGGGCATGGCCCGCGTCCTTGCACCCGTGACCTTCTCCGACCCGGCCATCCCGCTTCTGGCCAACGCGGATGCGCGCCCCATAGCGACGGCGGCCGGAGCTCGCGACGAACTGATCGAGCACCTCACCCGCGGTGTCGATTGGATCGCCGCCGTCCAGAGAATGTCCGCCGACGGCGTCACCACGTTCGTCGAGGTTGGGCCCGGCAAGGTGCTTACCGGCCTGATCAAGCGGATCGCACCGGAAGCAGAAGCCGTGGCCGTCGACGACGCGGCGGCCCCCGGCGCCATAGCCGTGCCCTTCGTCGACGACAGGACACTCACTCACTGAGCAATCAGCGGGCGGCGTGCTCGCGGCCGAGCCAAGTCCAGGAGGATATAGATCAAGTGCGCAAGCCCGATTACACCAGGCGCGTTGTCGTTACCGGGCTCGGTGTTGTCAGCCCGATCGGCAACGACAAGGACGCCGTCTGGGAGAGCCTCGTATCCGGCCGTTCCGGCATCGGCGAGATCACGCATTTCGACACCACGCCCTACGAGCACAAGGCCGGTGCCGAGGTCCGTGACTTTGACATCACGAAGTACTGGAACTTCAAAGACGCCCGCCGAACGGAGACCACCGTTCATTTCGCCGTGGCATCCGCGAAGATGGCGGTTCAGGACTCCGGTCTCGAGATCACTGACGAGAACCGGTACGACATAGGCGTCATATACGGGTCAGGCGGCGGCGGACAGGGTCTCTTCATCTCCAACCAGGAGGTCTGGCACACAAAGGGCGCGCGATTGGTCAGCCCGTTCTTCATCGCCAACGGTCTGGTCGATGCCTCCTCCGGAACCATTGCCATCGAAACGGGCGCCAAGGGCCACAACTTCTGCCCGGTGTCGGCTTGCTCGACTGGCACAACGGCAATCGGCGAGGCCGCCGAAGCAATCCGCCGAGGCGACTGCACCGCCGTTATCGCCGGCGCGGCCGAGTCGCCGCTCCTGGAGCTCGTCCACATTGGCTTCACCAACATGCGCGGCATGGGCTCTCCGTTACCGGGCGAGCCGATCGGAACGGTCTGCCGACCCTTCGATCGCACTCGCGACGGCTTCGTACTCGGGGAAGGTGCCGGCGCCCTGATCCTCGAGGACCTCGAGCTCGCCAAAGCGCGCGGGGCCACGATCTACGCCGAGGTCGTCGGCTACGGCTCGGCCGCGGATGGCTTCGACATGATCGCCCCGGCGGACGGAGGAGAGGGTTCGACCAGGGCCATGAAGATGGCCCTCGAGCGACGCGGCGTGCCGGCAGATGAGGTGGGCATGATCAATCCCCACGGGGTCTCCACTCCTATCGGGGACAAACGCGAGAGCGAGGCCATCTGGGGTGCCTTCGGTAGCCACACGCCGAACATTCTGATCTCCGCAACGAAGTCGATGACGGGCCACATGATGGGCGCCGGCGGCGCCTTCGAGGGCGTGGCGACCGTCCTCTCCCTCTACCACCAGACCGTTCCGCCGACCCTCAACTACCGCGAGCCGGATCCCGACTGCAACATCAACATCGCGACGGAGACGATCGAGAAGCCGCTTCGCTATGCCCTCTCGAACAACATCGGCCTGGGCGGCCACAACGCGGCGGTAATCTTCAAGCACTACACAGGCGACTGAACCGGCGACGTCCGCTCGAACCACCCACCGCCAGGAAATGCTGTTGTAGCGCCACGGGGTGAGGCGTACGCTTCGAATGCCTGCGGACGACGGAGCGGCGAGGTGGGAGCGTCCCTGGGCCGCGGGGTAGAGGAGCGGCGATGGCGCGCGATCTCACGGTGGCCTGGGAACTGCTCATGGTAGTGACACGCGCGCGACAGATACTCGCGACGGCCCGGCCCCAGATCTGGGAGAAGGCGCGCCTGCCCACGGCCCAACACTTCACGATCGTGAAGGCCTCGGACGATCGGGGGCCGTGGCGTGAGTGGAACCTCAACGGCCCGGAGGCGGTCGTCGTCAGAGTGTCGATCGAGACGCTGCTTACGGATGGCCGGCGCCTGGCTAGCTGCCTGGATGTCGTCGCCGGCCCGACCCGCTGGCTCGCCCTGCCCTACATCATGCTGACCGAACGGGTTCCGCGGCTCGTCTGGGCCGGCCCGACGACCGAGCTCGACGAGTCCGCCGGTTTCGCCGGCTTCGTCGACTCGGCCGCGAACAGCCTCGTCAAGGCGACGGTGGAGCTCGACTTCGGCAGCGTCGACGCGCTGTAGGCCCGCCGCCAGACCATCCGACCGGGATTCCGCCGGCCGAGACAATGCGTTCGAGCGTGGCCAAATCTTGCCCTGGGGAATGTTTAGTAAAGTCGTCATGGTATAGTCGCGACATGGCTGACGGGACCCCCACTCGGGGACTCGACGTACCTCGGGCCCGACTCTCCGACGACGCCCTCGAGACGAGCCGCATGCTGGTCGAATTCCTCCACGCGGCCTACGCGATACGCCGGGAGGATGAGGGCGACGTTGCCTCCCCTCGCGGGAGTGGGAACGGCGGCGGGGACAGTGCCACGGGTCGGACCGGCATCTCGAACCACGCGGTCCGGGCCGCCATCCACGTCTACCAGCATGGAGAGCGGACCGTCGGACAGCTGGCATCGGGCCTGGGGATTTCCTATGGCTGGGCCAGCCGTGTCGTCGAAGAGCTGGAGGCGGCTCGCTACGTCATTCGCGAACGCGACTCCGACGACCGCCGAATCGTCCGCGTGCGGCTGAACCCGGACGTTCTGGAGGACGTCGAGCGCGCCTATCACTGGCGCGGGCGGGCAGTCGAGGAAGCTCTCGATCCGCTCAGCGAGTCCGAAAGGGGTGCCGTACGCCTCTTCCTTCGACGCGTGACGGAGCTGCTCCGCGAGGGGGCAGCCGAGCGGCGGTAGACCGCCGTGCCGGTCCCGAGCCGGTACAATCCACACGTCGGATGTAGCCGTGCCGTGTGAGGCCTGGTTGCCCCGACCGCCGTCCCACCGGCGGACGACACTACGTTCCGCCGGGCCAGATAGCCAGGCGCCGCCAGCGGTGGTCGCCTCCGCTTGCTACACGTCCTAGGAGATGGCCCGTGCCCACCAAGGATCCTGCCCGTCGCGCTGTCGTCACCGGTCTGGGAGCCGTAACCCCGATCGGCAACACGGCCAAGGCCTACTGGGAGAGTCTCCTGGCGGGCGTCTCGGGTGTGGGCCCGATCACCCAATTCGATTCCTCGGGGCTTGACGTCCGGATCGCGGCCGAGGTCAAGGACTTCGACCCCAACGTAGCCATGGACCGCAAGATGGCGCGCCGCATGAGCCGCTTCATCCACCTGGCGGTGGCCGCGGCGACCGAGGCCGTGGACGACGCCGGCATCGACTTCGCGGCCTACGACCAGGACCAGCGCGATCGAGTCGCCGTGTGCATGAACACCGGCGGTGGCGGCATGGATCAAGTGATCACGGGCACGCAAGTCCTCGCCGAAAAGGGGCCCGGCCAGGTCTCGCCGTTTGCTATACCGGCCCTCTCGGGCTCGATGGCGGCCTGCCAGATCTCGATGAAATACTGCATCACGGGCCCGGTCCTGACCCAGGTTGCTGCCTGCGCGAGCAGCGTCATCGCCTTCATCGACGGCCTGCGCATGATCCGCGATGGCGAGGTCGACGTCGCGCTCGTCGGCGGGACGGAAGGCTCCCTCCTGCCGATCGCATTCGCTGCGCTCGGGAACATGGGCGCCCTCTCACGCCGCAACGACGATCCTACGCATGCATCCCGCCCGTTCGATCGCGACCGCGACGGCTTCGTCTTCGGTGAGGGCGCGGCGGTAGCGGTCCTCGAGTCGGCCGAGCACGCCATGGCCCGCGGCGCGAACATCCTGTGCGAGGTGATCGGCGGAGGCATCACCGCCGACGCGTTCCACATCAGCGCCCCCGAGCCGACCGGACGTGGCGCCGCCGCCGCGATGACCAAGGCACTCCGCAACGCCGAGATCGCCCCCGACGAGGTGGACTACATCGTCGCCCACGGCACTTCCACGCCGCTCAACGACATGACCGAAACCCGGGCGATCAAGTCCGCATTCGGCGCCCATGCCTACAAGACGGCCATCAGCTCGCCCAAATCGATGGTCGGCCACCTGCTCGGCGCCGCCGGCGCGGTGAGCGGCCTGGCCGCGATCGGAGCCATCCGCGAAGGCGTAATGCCGCCCACGGCCAACCTGCAGAACCCGGATCCGGAGTGCGACCTGGACTACATCCCGAACGTGAAGCGCGCCAAGAAGGTCGACACCGCGATCATCAACGGCTTCGGCTTCGGCGGCCAGAACGCGGTCGCGGTCTTCCGCCGGTTCGAGGCCTAGCCTCCGGTAGTCGATCGCGCCGAAACCAGGCGCTCGACGCGATAGTCGAGCGCGCGAAAAGCCCGGCCCCACAAGGCGTCGGGGTCGATCGATCGGGCAGTGTACGATTCGCCCGTGTTGCGCCGAATTCTCCCACCCTGGCTGCGACGCGGAGTCGAGGCCGGCGTAGTCGGCGCCTTCATCTCGATTGCCACGCCCGTGGCCTTCCAGGCCAGCCGGCCAGCGCCGCGCCTGACGCTTCCCAACGGACTCGACGGCGCGCTGATCCTCACGCCGGCGGTCGTCGCTCTGGGGGTCCTGGTCGTCGCATATCCGACCTTCCTCGCGGCCACGCGCAGCGATGCCGTGCTGGGTGCGATAGCCGCGTTCTTCGTGGCCGCCGACGCGTTGCTCATCGTCTCGTTCGTGGCTCGCGAAGCGGTGATGATCCACCCGTTGGGCCGCAACCTGCCACTCGGCGTCGTCGCTGCGGCGCTGGCATTGCCGGTCGCTGCCGCAGGCCTGCTGGTCGGGCAGCTGACCGCGCCGTTCGGGTTCGGCAGGTCAGCGGGATTCCGCTCCGCCCTCGGTGGCGCGGCCCTCGGGCTGATTCTGGTCGTCGCGGTCGCTTACACCGTGTGACGCGCGCCGGCTAGGCCGCGCCGGCCGTGGCCGCGGCCGAAGTACCGGCCGATGCGGCTCGCCGTCCCAGCGAGGCGCGCCGAAGCCGCAGCGAGTTCGAGACGACGCTGACCGAGGAGAAGGCCATCGCGCCGGCCGCCAGGGCGGGATTGAGCGTCACCCCGAACATCGGGAACAAGGCGCCCATCGCGACTGGGATGAGGACGACGTTGTAGCCGAAGGCCCAGAACAGGTTCTGGCGTATGACCCGGCGAGTCTGGCGTGACAGGCTGATCGCGGTCGCCACCGCTCGCGGATCGCCCCCGACCAGCGTCACGTCGGAGGCCTCCATGGCCACGTCGGCGCCGGTTCCGATTGCGATCCCGACGTCGGCCCGCGCAAGGGCAGGTGCGTCGTTGATGCCGTCACCGACCATCGCCACTCGAAGACCTCGCGCCTGGAGCGCGGCCACGGCGTCCGCCTTGCCGGCCGGAAGGACCTCGGCCATCACCCGTTCGGTGGGAATGCCGACGGCGGCCGCGACCGATCCGGCGACTCTCGCAACGTCGCCCGTGACCAGCCAGACCTCGATGCCGGCGTCCACGAGCTCACGGACGGCGCTCGCAGCCTCCGGCTTGACCTCGTCCACGGTCGGCAGCGCACCGGCGAGGACGCCGTCGACGGCCAGGTAGGTCACGGCAGAAGCGGCACTGGCAGCCGCGGGGGGATCCGTGTTCACGCCACTCCCCTCGAGGAACGCGGCCGTGCCGACCAGCACCTCCCGACCCTCGACGCGGCCGCGCACGCCCCGACCTGCGACCGCCTCGAACCCCTCGACCTCTCGACGACCCAGGCCCGCTTCGCCGGCACTTGCCAGGATCGCCGCGGCCAGTGGGTGCTCGCTGCCCCGCTCTACCGAAGCGGCCAGATCTAGAACTTCGTCGCGGGTGAACCCCGGTGCCGCAACGACGTCGCCAAGCGACGGCCGGCCGCGCGTCAGCGTGCCGGTCTTGTCGAAGACGACGGCATCGATGCGAGCGGCCATCTCGAGCGCCTCGCCGCCGCGGATCAGCACACCCGCCTCGGCGCCCTTGCCCGTGCCGACCATGATCGCCGTCGGGGTGGCCAGGCCCATCGCGCAGGGACACGAGATGACGACCACTGTGATGAACGCTACAAGGGCGTGGGTTGGCCGCGGCTCCGGCCCGAGAGCGAACCACACGGCGAAAGTGAGGGCCCCCAATCCGAGGACGACCGGGACGAAGACGCCGCCGATCCGGTCGGCCAGCCGCTGGATCGGCGCCTTGGAACCCTGCGCGCGCCTGACAAGCTCGACGATATGGGCCAGCGCTGTGTCGCGTCCGACTCGAACTGCTCGGAACAGCAGCGACCCATTGCGGTTCATGGTGCCGCCGATCACCTCGTCCCCCGGCTTCTTCTCGACAGGAACCGGCTCGCCGGTCAGCATCGACTCATCGACCGCGGAATTGCCGTCGACAACGCGCCCATCCACGGGCACGCGCTCTCCCGGCCGGACACGAACCAGGTCTCCCACCCGAACCTCTTCGAGCGGGACGTCGATCTCCCGCCCGCCGCGCACGATCCGGGCCGATCGGGCCTGAAGCCCGAGGAGACTCTTTATCGCGCCGACGGTCTGAGCCTTCGCTCGAGCTTCGAGCCAGCGGCCCATCAAGACCAGGCCGACGATCGCGGTCGAGCTGTCGAAGTAGGTCTGCGGTTCGATCCCGGCCGATCGGAAGATCCCAGGCGCCAGCGTGACGAAGACGCTGTAGGCCCACGCGGCCGAGGTTCCGACCACGACGAGAGTGTCCATGCTGGTCGAGCGGTGGATGGCCGCCCGCCAGGCCGCGCGGTAGAAGCGGCGGCCGGCCCAGAACTGGACGAAGGTCGCCGGTCCGATGAGCACCCAGGCCAGCCCCTCCATGCTGAGCGGGACGCCCGGCGCGTACATGAGGACCATCGTGACCGCGGCTACGGCCAAGGCGACCGCTGCCGCGAGGCCCAGGGAGCGCTGCTCGCGCGCACGCCCGGCTGCCTCGGCGTCGGCCTCGTCGACCAGGCTCATGGCTGCCCCGTCGGTCGCCTTCGGGAGCTCGCGGACCTCGTATCCTGCCGCCTCGATGGCGCGAGCCAGCTCATCGAAGCCAGCGATCTCCGGCAGGTAGCGGACCGTCGCGACCTCGGTCGCCAGGTTGACGCTCGCCTCGGCCACGCCCGGGGTCTTGCGCAGGTACCGCTCGATGCGGTTCACACACGACGCGCAGCTCATGCCCTCGATCGGCAGCTGGATCTCGGCGGATAGGGCGGTCGGAAAAGTGGGAGCGGGGCCGGCTGTCTGCATACTCCCGGGGAGTATACCGCACGAGTCGCCGCCACGACAACCGGGGCTTCTTTCCGCCGCGACGCACAAGCGGCAAACTACGTCGATGACGCCGGTGATCGCCGCCTTCACCACGTGCCCGGTCCCCTGGGGAGTGCTTCACGTGGCCACGACCGCGGACGGGATTGTGGCCGTTGGGCTCGACACTGAGACGCCGGCCTTCGTCGACGGACTCGCCCGACGGCTCCACGGCACCGTGCTACCGGCAGAGGACGGCGAGGTTCCCCCCGAATGGCGAGGGACGCTGGACGAAGCCACGCGGCAGATCCGCGAGTACCTCGCGGGCGAGCGCCGCGCCTTCGATCTCCCCGTCGATCTGCGAGTCTCCGATTGGGATCGCCTCGTGCTGTCGGGCGCGGCGCGGCTCAGCTACGGGGAGACGGCCAGCTACGGCGAGCTGGCGGGTCGGATCGGCCGGCCGGGCGCTGCCCAGGCAGTAGGCGGAGCGATGGGTCGGAATCCCGTCCCGATCCTCATTCCATGCCACCGCATCGTCGGTGCGCACGGGGCTCTCGGCGGCTATGGCGGTGACACCTACGCCGGTCGCGAGGCAGCGCTCGCCATCAAGCGAGCCCTCCTCGGCGTGGAGGGTTCCTGGCCCTCAGATTGACGGCGGAGCCGCGATGCCGGTCTCGAGGTCCTGCGGTCTTGGGCTCAGTTGGTCGCGGAGGGCGAACAGGACGAGGCCGTATCCGATGACGAGCGCGCAAGCCAGGTGGCCAACAACACAAGCGTCGCCGCAGGCGCAAAGAGGCCCAGGAGCGTGTCGCGTGCCTCTCCACCGCGGCGGCGCCCGGCGAACCGGAAGACCCGCCACAGCCCGCGGACCAGGTAGCGCCCCAGACGGAACCAGCCGGGCGATGGGCGCGGGACGACGATCGTTTCGAAGAGGTCCCACCCGACGAGGCTCAACAGCAGGATCCCGAGCAAGAAGGCGATCGCTTCCATGAGCGCCGATCATGACCCACGGATCGACCGAGCGCACGGATGGCTCCCCCTGCGCGACCCGGACCGCCGCTGCAGTCCTGCGAGCCGGGACCGAAGGCGGTCCGCGTTTCGCTAGTTCGCGCCCGACAGGAGCGGTAACCTGACGCCGTGCGTGCGCTCGAACTCGGGCAGCCGAGGCCGGCGGCCGAGAACCCACTCCGGTTGATCGAGCGAGACATGCCTGCGCCTGGGCAGGGCGAGCTGCTGCTCCGCGTCGAGGCCTGCGCAGTCTGCCGGACCGACCTCCAGCTGGCCGAGGGCGACCTGGCTGCCCGGCGTCTTCCGATCGTGCCGGGGCACCAGGCCGTCGGCCGGGTGGCCGCCGTGGGTAAGGGCGTAACCGGGTGGGCTATCGGCGACCGAGCCGGGGCGTACTGGCTCTACGGTGCCGACGGGACGTGCCGCTTCTGCCTGAGGGGGCGCGAGAACCTGTGCGAGGCCGCGGAATTCACCGGCTGGGACCGCGACGGCGGCTTCGCCGAGGCGATGGTCGTGCGTGCGGACGTCGCCGTCAGGATCCCCGACGCCTTCGCCGACCTGGAGGCCGCTCCCCTGCTCTGCGGCGGCGTGATCGGTTATCGAGCGTTACGAGTTTGCGGTATCGAGCCGGGCGGACGCCTCGGTCTCTTCGGGTTCGGCGCATCGGCGCTGCTGTGCATCCAGGTGGCGCGCCACTGGGGTTGCGAGGTCCATGTTCGGACTCGATCGGAGACCGAACGCGAGCGCGCGGCGGAGATGGGAGCGGCCAGCGTTGGCGCGTACGCCGACCCGACACCGCCGCTCGACGCCGCGATCACCACGGCGCCGGCAGGGGACGTAGTCGTTGCCGCTCTTCGCGCGGTAGACCGTGGCGGCGTCGTCGCCGTGAACGCCATCCACCTCGACCGAATCCCGGAGTTCCGGTATGAGTTGCTGTGGTGGGAGCGCCAGCTCCGCAGCGTCGCGAACGTCACGCGCCGCGACGCCGCCGAGTTCATGGAGCTGGCCGCTTCGATCCCGATCCGCACACAGGTCGACGTCTTCCCGCTCGAGGTCGGCAACGAAGCCCTCCAGGCCCTGGCCGCGGGCAGGATCCACGGCGCGGCGGTGTTGACGATGCGATGACGGCCGCGACAGACCGGGTATGCGGGTCTGGTGGACTTCGCTCCAATCTCGACCGCTCGAGGGCGCTACTGGCGCGCGACGGGCCTCATCGGGAACACGCCCACGACGGCGGGGCTTGTAGGGTCGAGGAGGAGCTCGCAGCCGACTTCGCCCGACTTGACCAGCTCACCGAGGAAGCCGGCTTCACGCTCCGGGAGGCCGACGTAGAGCGTGCCCTTTTCGACCGTCATCGGGCTGACCTCGTCCTCGATGCCGTCGATCAGGAAGCGACGGCGCAGCTCGTGGACGGGCACGTAGGGACGGCTCTTGATGAATCGCCGCATCTGGGCGAGGGTGCACGATGCCTTCTGCCCCGGGGCCTCCTGGTCCGTCGTGGCGGCCTGAACTGCGGGCCTGGGCCCGTGGCGCGGAACCGCGGCTGCGGCTCGGGAACCGGCGTCGCTGCGGGAGGCCGGATTCGGCCGGGCGGCGGCCTCGCTGCGCGAGCCGGCGCCGACCTGGCCCTCGCTTGCGGCCGGGCCGGCGATCCACGCCGGCCGTGCCGGGCCGCCGATCCGCACCGGCTGGGTCGGCTGCGCCGCCCCGGCATCGCCAACTGCGTTCTGACCGGCTTCAGTGGGTAGCGCGCTCGCAGCTCCGGGTGGGGCGACTACGGCCGTGCCCCCCATCCCGCGTCCGCGGCCGTGTCTTCGGGGACTCATCGGGTCAACCCGACCTATCGCCGCGCGGCGGCCAGCTCGACGGCCTCCGCGGGCGCTGTGCCGGCAAGGACCTTGGCCGCGTAGCGTTCGGCAAAGCTGCTCGCCGCCTGTTCCGGCACGATTTCCTTGATCGCGGCCTTGTCCAGCCCGTAGCCGTATTTGATGGCCGCGATGTTCTCCTCGGCGTACTTCTTGGGCAGCGCGGCCAGGAGGTGCTCCTCGGTGAACTCGACGTCGCAGACACACAGCAGTCTGCCCAGGGCGATCATGTTTCCGAAGAGGTCACGGCCGAACTTCTCGACGCCCAACTGAAGGAACGGGATCTCCTCGCCGGTCTCGCCGCGCTTCGTCAGCCCGATGTCGGCGATCACGTAGTTCGCCTTGAGGTGGACGGGGCCGCGGTCGGCCAGCCGGACGACCACGTCGGCGCACTCGACCACGAAGTTCGAAATGGGCTCGCGGTCGTATTGGAGGAACGCCTCGCTCATGCCGCCCCGCACCGACGAGTCGTAGTCGAAGAGGAGCGTGACCTCGTAGCCCATGACCGCAAGCAGGCTGGCCATGGTGTTGCCAATGACGCGGACGCCCTGACCGCCGACTCCGTCGATGACGATTGACTTGGCTGCCATCGGAATCTCCTCGCCCTGACCGCTACTCGCCCGAGCCGTTGCCGGACCCGCCGGCGCCCACTGGCAGCGGCTTGCCCTTGACGATGCCGAGCTGGTGCGACTCCAGATGAGTCGAGCCGGGAGGAGCGGCCTTGTACTCGGTACGGTAGTTCTGGAGCATGTCGTTGGCGCTGGCGAACCCGATCCGCCGGCCGTTGTTCTCGATGCACTGGCTGGCCACGTCGACGAACGAGAAGCCGGGCCACTCGATCGCTTCCCTGATCGCCTTGCGCATCGGGCCCTGGTGGTAGACGGTCGTCTTGGCGTAGTACGAGTTTGGGTTGGTGTTGACGACGCCCTGCAGGTTGATCGGCGAGTAGGCGGCACCGACCGGCGACGAAATCGTGTTCGTGCCCTGTGGCGTGGTGGGCCCGGTCTGGCCGCCGGTCAGGCCGTAGATCTCGTTGTTGTTGCAGATGACCGTGATGTTCGGGTTGCGGCGGATCGAGTGGAGCAGGTGGTTCCCGCCGATCGAGGCCGTGTCGCCGTCGCCCGAGACCACGATCACGTTGAGCTCGGGCCGGACCGTCTTGATCGCCTCGGCGACGGGAAGCGTGCGGCCGTGGAGCGTGTACACGGACTCGAAGTTCATGTAGGCGCCCATTCGTCCGGTGCAACCTATGCCGGTGACCAGGACAGTGTTCGTCTTGTCCAGATTGAGCTCGTCCATGACCGTGGCGAGCTGCTGCATGATCAGGCCGATCCCGCAACCCGGGCACCAGATCGTTGGGAAGAGATCGGTCTTCAGCTTGTCCTTGACTGCCATAGTGGTGAACCTCTTCGGGACGCGGGTCAGCCGACCTTGGCCGGCGACGCAGAAGCTGACTTCGCTGACTTCGGCGACTCTGCAGGCAGCATGTCGATCGCATCGAGACCCTCGCGGATCGCCTCGATGCTCATTCGGCCGCCGAGCAGGGGCACGCGCTCGACACGCCGCAGGAGCATCCGCTCCACGACATTGGCGTACTGCCCATCGCTGCCTTCGATGACGATGATCTTCTTGTAGCGCGCCGCGATCTCGGTGAGCTCCTTGTCGAGAGTGGGCCAGATCCGGATCGGGCGGAAGAGCGCGAAGTGAGCGGCCAGCGGCTGGGCGATGCGGCGGGTGATGCCGAACGCGATGACCAGCGTCTCGGCCTCCTTGTTCCATCCGTACTCGTAGAAGGCGTAGCGCTCGGCGACCTTGAGGCGCTGGTCGCGCGCTTCGTAGTACTGGCGGATGAACTCGTCCGCATCGGCGGTGGCGGGTTCGCCGTCCGGGTACGTGGCCACACCTGAGAACAGCCGGGTGCTGCCCGACGCCAGCGGTTCAATCGTCCGCGGGACTACCGGCACGTCGATCGAATCGAGGTCGGCGACTTCGTTGAGGTGCCCGAGAAACGCGTCCGAGAGGAGGATGACCGGGCTACAGCTCTCCTCCGCGGCGTTGAACGAATGGATCGTGTACTCGTAGCATTCGGCGACCGTCGACGGATAGAAGGCGAAGCTGGTGTAGTCGCCGGTCGAGCCGTAGCGCGCCTGGTTGAGGTCACCCTGGCCTGGCATCGTGGGCATTCCCGTCGCCGGCCCGACGCGCATGACGTCGACGATCACGGTCGGGATGCCGACCTTGTGGCCGTA
>Ga0187886_1001865_pt1 | contig 17947 bp, 15 predicted proteins | sample June2016WEW_20_1_FD_133001 | JGI IMG/M metagenome (GOLD analysis project Ga0187886, IMG submission 133001) | Peatland microbial communities from SPRUCE experiment site at the Marcell Experimental Forest, Minnesota, USA - June2016WEW_20_150 | ecosystem: Environmental > Terrestrial > Soil >... | reverse complement strand
GTCCGATACGAATGCGCCCTGCGTCCTAGCCTCGAACCACGATCTCGCACTCATCCGGCGCCCCTCCGTCCCCAGCCGAGCTCCCTAGCCTCGCACTCACCGATCACACCCAGTCGACGGGTCGTCAATTGAAACCAGCCCCTAGAGCTTGACCTATCTCGGTGATACGTGCCTGCCAGGAATGCCCCGCCGCCGCGCGGGAGCGGGATCGTCGCCTGTCCTCGTTATCGGAGGCGAGCAACTCGTCGAGGGCCACGGCCGTCTCGGCGGCGTTCGCCGCGAAAGAGATCTCCTCGACGCCCGCGAGCGACGGAAGTGTGGTCGAGACGATCGGCAGTCCGGCTGCGAGATACTCGTAGACCTTCATCGGAAAGATGCTCGCGGTCAGCCTATTCAACCGGTAGGGGATCAGCGCCGCGTCGGCGCCGCGCAGCAGCACGGGCAGCTCGCTCGGCTCGCGGTGCCCGAGTAGATGGACGTTCGCTTTCGCGGCCAGCCTCGAGACGTCGGTACCGGGATCGCCGAGCCCGACGGACCCGACGAGGACGATGCTCCACTCCGGCCTCAGCTCGGCGAGCTCGCCGAGAAGCTCCAAGTCGACCTTGACGGCGCTGACGGCGCCGACGAAGACAATCCTCGGTCGCGGCAGGGCTTCCATCGCCGGGTCGATTGGCCCATCCTCGAGCGCAGTCGCGAAGAGCTCGGTATCGGCTACGTTCGGCATCAGACGCACGTTGTCCGCGAGCTCTCGCATCCGCTCGGCCAGAGGAGGCGAGCTGGCGATGACGAGATCGGCGCGTGCGGCGAAAAGCTTCTCGGCCCGGGCGAAAGCGTCGGCGTCGATACGCGCGTGGGCGGCGATGTCGTCGACGCAGTGGTAGACGACGCGGCTCGGCTGCAGGGGCGCGACCAGCGCCAGTGCCTGGGGGACGTATCCCCACAGGATCGGGTGCTCGATTCCGAGCCGGCGCGCCGCCTTGCGAACGGCTCGGCGAAGGAGAAACCCGTTCAGCCTCTGAATCGAGCCGTGGCCATGGAAGGGGATCACGAGCGGCGAGAGGACGTGGACGCCGTCCCTTTCGCTGAGCGGGCGCAGGCCACGTTTCAGGCGGCCTGCCATTCGGCGCAGGTCGCGCGCCGAGACGGTCGGCCGGCGCAAGCCGAGCGACTCGATGAAGAGCACCCGGTTCTCGCGCGCCAGGCGCGACATCAAGTGCTGCTGGTTCGTCCAGTTCTCGGTCTCCCAGTCGGCGAAGCCGACGCAGACGATCGACGCGCCGTGGAGGGGTCCCTTGCCGCTCACGACGACCCGCCGCCTCTGCGCAGGCGCGCGAGATGAGTGGCGCTCTCCCCCGGGTCGGTCCGCTCCGGATCGATCACGCCGCGCAGTCCGCGCAAGCGCCGGGGAAGCATCCGCGCGACGACTCTCGGCCGGCCGGTAAAGACTGCGAGTGCGTCATATGGTCGAAGCTGCCACTCCTGGTCGAGCGCTCTAAGGATCCCGAGCGGCGTCAGGCGACCGACCCGGCGCACGCGAAGTTGAGCTTTTCGCGGCTGTTCGTTGCTCACGAGCGCGACGTCGGCGCCGACGTCGCGGGCTGCTTCCAGCCAGGCGAGCGCCCGTTCTGTTTCGGCGCCGGACGCCAGGCCGACGAGTCGCGGCGATCCGTCGAGACGATGCTCGATCGCGAAGTGCCCGGGGCGCGTGGACTCGGGCTTGCGGCGGCTACGCAGATAGGTGGTCCAGACGAGCGCGTCGGATGTGCAGTCGAGCCAGATCTTCAGCCAGCCGCGCCAGCCGTCCCGCCAGCCGCGAAAGACGAACATGCGCGTGAAGAACTTTGTCGGCGGCCTGAGCACGATTCCGACCAGTGCTGCCCGCAGGCTGCGCTCGACCGCCACCTGCTCGGCCTCGAGGCGGGCATAGCGAACCGCGTCGCCGGCAGCCTCACGCGCGGAGGTGGCGAGCAGATGGTGCAGGTCGCCCTCGAGCATCCAGACCGGGCCGCGAGGCGTGAGTCCCTCGTGCACGTTGCGCGTCTCGTCGTGGCGGTAGGAGCCGCGGCGAAAGAGGCGGTGGCGGTAATCCGGATAACGGGCCGAGCCCGCGAGCGGCCGGCCGAGGAAGATCTGGCGGATCGGCATCGCGGCGATGTCGTGCTCCTTGCTCGCCGGCGTGGCGAGGAAATCCCCGAGCGATACTTGTAGCTCGAGAGTCACGCGCTCGTCGGCATCCAGCTCGAGGATCCAGTCGCAGCGGGCTCTGTCCAGAGCGAAGTTGCGCTGCGCCGCGAAGCTCGTCCAGGGGTTCTCGATCACCGTCGCACCTGCCTCGCGTGCGATCTCCCGCGTCGCGTCGCTCGAACCGGAGTCGACCACGATCACCTCGTCGCAGAACTCAACGCTGGCGAGCGCCTCCGGGAGCGCCTCCTCCTCGTTCAGAACGATCAGGCAGGCTGAGATCGTGGCGCGGCGCCTTCCGGTCGATTCCCGGTCTTCGGGGACTGCTGGCGTGAGCGGCAGAGCCGACCTCCCTGTGGCGTCAAGAAGGACGATGACAGCTCGAAGAGCCTACAGCGATACGGGTTCACGACCCAACGACGGCGTAACGGTCGTATGAACCGGACGCGCCCGCTTCACATTCGCGTCGGATGACTATCGAGGCGCTGCCTACTCGCTCGAGGCGGGGGTAATCTCATCGGAGAACCTCGTGCCGGCGAAGATAAGCCGGTTTTCCGAGCGGTGTTCGTGGCCGGGAGGAGGAAGGCATGGTGGAGTCGGCCGTCGAACTGTTTTCGAGCTGGCAGCTATGAGCCTCTTTCGACGCAAGCGGGAGGGCGAGGACGGACGCGACGAGCGTCCTCCGCCGCCGCCTGCCCGAAAGTCGGAGCCGAACGAGCCGCAGTCCGGCGCCCAGCCGCAGCTCCCCGATTCGCGGGAGCCGGCCGGCTGGGAGCCCGAGCAGATCGAGACCAAGGAGGATTGGCAGGAGATCGAGGGCCGCTTCGCCGGTGCGATCACCGCTCCCGCCCCCGGCGAGATCGTCTCCGGTCTGGTCGAGGTCGGCGTTCTTCCCGCCGGGCCTGTGCCCGAGCCGGTCGTGCTGCGGCTGGAGTGGTCGCGCGACGAGGTGAACTGGCGAAGCGTCGATCCGGGTGGCGCCGACGATCAGAACCGGCCCCGTAGCGAGATCCTGCCATCGCCGCTGCACTGGGACACGAGCTCCCTTCCCGACGGCGCCTGCTTCCTACGCCTGGTCAGCTCGGATTCCGGCGGCGCCGATACCTTCAGCGAGCCCGTTTCGCTGCAAATCGACAACCTGGGTCCCGAGGTGCGCCTGCTCGAGCAGCTTGCCGGGCGCACGCTCTCGGGCGTCGTGATGGTCAGCGTGGACGTCGAGGATCTCGTCTCGGGAGTCTCACTGGTTGAGCTCGAGATCTCGAGCGGAGGCGAGCGCTGGCGCCGAGTCACCGAGGTGCGCGCGGCGCCGTTCGCGCTCCGGTTGAACACCGAGGAGATCACGGACGGGCAGTACGAGCTGCGCATCGCGGCCCGGGATGGGAGCGGGAACCTGAGTCGCGGAGAGCCCTGGACGGTCGAGATCGCCAACACCGCCGGAGCGGCCGAGCTGATCGATCCGGGTGAGCATCTTCACGGCCGCGTGAATCTGATCGCGCGGGCAGCGGACGCGCGCTCGACACAGATGATCTTCGAGATCGCGGCTGCCGGTAGCGACGAGTGGCGGGCGCTCGGCACCGCCCGTGCTCCCTTCCATCTTCCCGTCGATACTCGCCAGCTCGTGGACGGGATCTACGAGCTGCGGATCGAGTCGCTGACGGCCGACGGTCAGTCCACCTACTCCCGGTGCTTCGGTCCCTACACCATCGACAACACGCCGCCCTCGGTTGCGATCGCCGAGCCGCGTGAGGGCGACACCCTCCAGGGCTGGGTCGAGCTGGTGGCCGAGGCCAGGGACGACACCAGCGGCGTGGCGCGGGTCGAGCTGAGCTATGCGGAGTCCGGCGAGTGGAGGTCGCTGGCCGAGCTGGAGCCGCAGGACAGCGAGGTACGCGGCTTCTGGCAGACCGACGAGTGCGCGCCCGGAGCCTGCCGGCTGCGCGCGACGGCGTTCGATCGGGCGGGGAACGAGGCCAGTCACGTGATCGCGGTGACGATTGCGCCGTCGCCTCCGCAGTCCGAGCCCGCGACCGAGGAGGCTGCTCCCGCTCTCGGTCCGGAGCCGGTTCACAGCAAGCCGTCCAGCGCGCGTCCGCCCTCACCCGAGGCGGCCGGCCGCTTCGGACAGGTTCCGAACTGGAACTGGGAGCGACCCTCTCGCGCCGAGCCACCCGAAAGCGAGGCGGAGACCGCCCCGCCCGAGCCGATTGCCGAGCAGCAGGCACAGACCGCCGAGGTCGAAGCCCCCGAGGTCGGCATACCCGAGCCGAAGGCGCAGCCGGCCGCAAAGGGAGTCACCTGGCGCTGGAAGGCGCCGCAAGCGAGCGAGGAGCCCGAACCGAAGTCCGAGCCCGAGCCCGAGCCGGAACCGGAACCGGAGCCCAAACCCGAGTCCGAGCTCGAAGCAAAGCCCGCAGCGGAGATTCGCCTCGTCGAGCCGCTTCAGTTCGAAGAGCCGCAGGCGAGCGGCGAGGAGAGAGACGAAGGTGTGGCGCCCGCGGAGGAGCGGAAAAAGGAGCTGGCCGCGGCGTCCGGAGCCGAAGAGGGCGGAAGCGTCGTTAACTTTCCGCGCGTGGCCCGGGGCTGGGATATCTGGGAGCTGAGCGAGTTGGTGGATGAGACGCTCGGGCAAGACCCGGCTCGCCAGGAGGAGCGGCGCCAGATCCTCTACCACCTGCGCGAGCACACCGCGGTCGACGGCCGCATCCCGCCCGAGTTCGATGGACTCATCTATGAGGTCTTTGGCGAGCTGATGCCCGGCGACCCGGGCGCCTGACCTGCTCCGGGGAGCCGGCACCGCCACCACCGTCCCGCGGCGGCACGATTGCTATCGGTTACACCCGGAGGAATCCAGGTTTCCTCTCTGGTCTTCCTGGAAAAAAACGGTCACCCTCCTCCATCTGAGGCTCCGGCCAGGATCGAACCGAAATGCCCAATCTTCCGATAACGAGGGACTTCTCGCCCGCGCCGGGATTGGCCGCGAACCGAAAGGCGGCGGCCGCCGGAGTTCGGTGGGCGCTCTGTCTCGGGTCTGCGAGGCCGCCGTGTGGAGCCGAGGCTGAGGATCGGATGTTCGGGTCTTGCTTTTTTCTCCGAGACAAGTCTGAATACGAGGTGTCCCCTGAAATGCGGCTCGCGGTCGACTGCGGTCGTCCGAGACCGCATTCGTCCCCCCATGAAGTCTCTGCGTTTTTGGCCGTAGTAATAGGAAGATGATTCTGCGAACCCCCCAACCGCCTCTCCTCCCGTGACCGAGACCGTCTTCCATCGGCCGACTCTCGGCACCGTCGAAGGGCTCAGGCTCGGCGCTCGCGCGGGCGTCGGCACCGCCAGGCGCAGCGATCACTACTGGCGCCTGACCCGCTTCGCGCTCGACATCTTCTTGCTCGGGTCGGCAATCGTCGTTTCCGAGCTCGCCTCTCCGGCCGCGCATGTGAGAACGGGTGGCTACCTGTGGCCATCGCTGTTTGCGCTCGTGGCGATATCCGTCTTCATCTCTCGGGGTGCCTATGCGCAGCGCCTGAAGGTCGACTTCCTCGACGACATGCGCTCACTCGTGGTGGCCGTCGGCCTGGCGACGATGTCGGTCGTGACTCTCAGGGTCATGCTGTACACGGCTCCCGTCGACACGGCCGCCGAGACGATCAGGCTGGCCGTTTTCGCCACCGTCTATCTCACCGCGGGGCGGATCGGCCTCGATTTCTCCCAGATACGTGCACGCCGCTCGGGTGAGGCTGTGCCAACGCTGGTGATCGGCGCCGGCAAGGTCGGGCACACGACCGCAAAAAGGCTGCTCGACCATCCCGAGCTTGGCTTGCGCCCGATCGGCTTCCTCGACAAGGAGCCGCGCGAGGATTCCTCGGCGACCCGCCACCTGCCCGTGCTCGGCGCGAGCTGGGACTTCGAGCAGGTCGTGCGCGAGTACGGCGTCGGCCAGGTGATCATCACCTTCTCGACCGCGCCCAACGACGTGCTCCTGCGTATGGTCAAGCGCTGCGAGGAGCTCGGAGTCGGCGTCTCGCTGGTACCGCGCCTGTTCGAGAAGGTGACCGACCGGCTGACGATCGATCACCTCGGCGGCCTGCCGCTGCTCACCTCTCATCCGGCGAACACGCACGGCTGGCAGTTCGCGATCAAGTACGCGCTCGATCGCGTGCTGGCGTTGTTGATACTGATCGTCTGCGCCCCCTTGATGCTCGCGGCCGCGCTCGCAACCTGGATCTCGCTCGGCCGGCCGCTCCTCTTCCGGCAGCTGCGCGTCGGCCTCGACGGTCGTACCTTCGAGATGCTCAAGTTCCGCTCTATGCAGCTGAATTGGGACGTACCAGAAGAGGCGATAGAGGCGGCGACGCTGCCCGACGACACCGCGCCCGGTGGCATCGAGGGCGACGATCGCCGCACCCGGGTCGGGACGATCATGCGCAAGACCTCGATCGACGAGCTGCCGCAGCTGTTCAACGTCGTCATGGGCGACATGTCCCTGATCGGGCCCCGGCCCGAGCGGCCCGAGTACGTCGAGCTGTTCGAGTCGCGGGTCTATCGCTACAACGACCGGTTGCGAGTGAAGTCGGGCATCACCGGCTGGGCCCAGATCCACGGACTACGGGGCAAGACCTCGCTCTCCGATCGTGTCGAGTGGGACAACTACTACATCGAGAACTGGTCGCTCTGGCTCGACTTAAAGATCGCGCTCAGAACAACGCTGGCGATCGCCGGCTTCTTCGGCAGCGTCAAGTAGCGTCATCAACACCCGTGGCCAGGCCGCTCTTCTCGAGCTGGCCGATGATCTCTTCGGCGTACTCGGGGTAGAACTCGGCCAGGCAGCTCGGGCAGAGGCTGTGGCTGAACTCGGCCTCGGAGTGTTGCGACACATAGGACTCGACCTGGCTCCAGTAGCCCTTGTCGTCGCGGATTCGCTTGCAGTGAGAGCAGATTGGCAGAAGGCCGCCGAGTAACTTCTGTTGCGCCTCGGCGCGGTCGAGCGCGGAGGCGCCGGCGAGTAGCGCTATCACGAATGTGGCGGCCACGGTTACGGCGGCGATCGCGTGGCCGGTCGGTTCGTTGTAGAGGGCGGTCTGGACTCCGATCAGGATCGGGGAAAGCAGGACGAGTGGCGCGAACCTCCGCGCCATTCGGCCGCCGGCGCCGGGCGAGATGAAGACCGCCAACCAGGTCCCGCGGGGATTGAGCGCCGCCAGCCCGACCACCAGGATCGCGAGCCCGGCCAGAGCGTTCACGCCGATGCCGTTTACCGTAGAAAAGCCGCGCAGGTAGTCGACGTTGTAGGCGTAGCCGATGATGCCGGCCGTCACCACGATCGCGAGCGCGTTGTTGACCCAGGCCGCCGCGTATGCGCGGCCCTTTCTGGAGCGGGTGAGCAAAATCAGGTTCGCGCCGGCGAGCAGAAGGCCGACTGCGGCATGAGGCGACGGACGGCCGGGCACGGGGCTGCCGGTCGTGTCGCGGAACAGCAGCTCGTCGATGCCGAGACCGCGCCAGGAATCCTCGAGCAGAGTGAGCGCCGAGACCACGACGCAGAACGCTCCCGCGGCGCCGGCAAGCAGGCGCTCCCGGCGCCTCGGCTCGGCCCGGGCAAACGCGGCGAGTCCCGCTCCGGCGGCGACGAGCATCACGGCGGCGTTCGCCTTCGTCGCGGGGACGCCGGGCCAGATTCGCATGAGTACGGTCAGGTCGAGAGCCCAGCCCACGAGCACGGCCACGCCCAGCCCGGCTGCTGCGATCCCGGCGATACGCGCCACCAGGTATCTATCGAAACCCGCGCGGGCGAGCATGTCTCAATTCTAGGGAGGTAACGGCGGCTCAAGTAGGGGCAGGTGGCGCAATCGGGCGGGGGTCAGTCGGACAGATGGACGGTTTCGGCGCCCCCGGAATGCACTCGGAACCGGCTGTCGCTGTCGACGCGGGCTCGCCTACCGGATACGCGGGGCACAGGCGTACGCTGATGCACCGCGAATCAAGTCCGGGCGTGCTCCGGCCGAAAACCCTTTTGCCGGGCCTTTTACGCGCTCACGCTCGGCGGCATTTAGACCAGAAGCCCTCAGCTAACATGGGTGTATCTCGGCTATACGAACAGGCGACGTAGAGGAAGGGGGTCGAGGATCTTGTTCGAGCGTTTCACCGAGCGAGCCAGGCAGGTAGTCGTCCTCGCCCAAGACGAGGCGCGTGCTCTCAAGCACAACTACATCGGCACCGAGCACATCCTGCTCGGGCTCCTCCGCGAGGAGGAGGGGCTCGCCGCGCGCGTGCTCGAGTCCCTCGACATCACCGTGGAAGAGGTGCGGGCCCAGGTTGCCCGTATCGTCGGTCAGGGCGACGAGGTCACGACCGGCCAGATCCCCTTCACGCCGCGCGCCAAGAAGGTGCTCGAGCTCGCTCTGCGCGAGGCGCTCTCACTCGGCCACAACTACATCGGCACCGAGCACATCCTGCTCGGGCTGGTGCGCGAGAACGAGGGCGTGGCGGCGCGCATCCTGCTCGACTTCGACGCCGACGCCGAGAAGATCCGCAACGAGATCATCCGCATGCTCTCGGGCCCCGGACGCCGTCAGCAGGGTGCGGCAGCGGGTGCGGTCGGCGGCGAGAAGTCGAAGAGCTCGAAGCTGCTCGACCAGTTCGGGCGCAATCTGACCAGGCTCGCCACCGACGGCAAGCTCGACCCGGTGGTCGGGCGCCAGACCGAGATCGAGCGCGTGATGCAGATCCTCTCGCGCCGCACCAAGAACAACCCGGTCTTGATCGGTGAGCCTGGCGTGGGCAAGACGGCCGTGGTCGAAGGCCTCGCTCAGCGCATCGCCGCGAACAACGTGCCCGAGCTGCTCAAGAACAAGCAGATCTACACGCTCGACCTGGCGGCTCTGGTTGCCGGCTCCAAGTACCGCGGTGAGTTCGAGGAGCGCCTGAAGAAGGTCATGAAGGAGATCGGCCAGCGGGGCGACATCATCCTCTTCATCGACGAGCTGCACAACCTCGTCGGCGCGGGCGCGGCCGAGGGCGCGATCGATGCGGCCTCGATCCTCAAGCCGGCGCTGGCGCGCGGCGAGCTGCAGACGATCGGCGCGACCACGCTGGACGAGTACCGCAAGTATCTGGAGCGCGACGCCGCGCTCGAGCGCCGCTTCCAGCAGATACGCGTGGACGAGCCTTCCGTCGACGACACCATCCAGATCCTGCGCGGCTTGCGCGACCGCTACGAGGCGCACCACCGCTGCAAGATCTCCGACGACGCGCTCGACGCGGCAGCCCAGCTTGCCGACCGCTACATCCAGGACCGCCACCTGCCCGACAAGGCCATCGACCTGATCGACGAGGCCGCCTCGCGCATGCGCATCAAAACGATGACCGCGCCTCCGCGCTACCGCGAGCTCGAGGAGGAGATCGAGACCGTCCGCAAGGAGAAGGAAGCCTCGATCGAGGCGCAGGAGTTCGAGAAGGCGGCCGCGCTGCGCGACAAGGAGCGCAAGCTGACCCAGAAGCGCCGCGAGCTGGAGGAGTCCTGGCGCGAGAGCGAGGGCGAGGCCGAGCAGCCCGAGATCGGCGAGGAGGAGATCGCCGACATCGTCTCGATGTGGACCGGCATCCCCGTCTTCAAGCTGACCGAGGCCGAGTCGCAGAAGCTGATCCGCATGGAAGACGAGCTGCACAAGCGCGTGATCGGCCAGCACCCGGCGATCGAGGCCGTCTCCAAGGCGATCAGGCGCGCCCGCGCCGGCATCAAGGACCCGAAGCGGCCGACCGGCTCCTTCATCTTCCTGGGCCCTTCGGGCGTGGGCAAGACCGAGCTGGCGCGCACCCTGGCCGAGTTCCTCTTCGGCGACGAGGAAGCGATGATCCAGGTCGACATGTCGGAGTACATGGAAAAGCACTCCGTGTCTCGGCTGGTGGGCTCGCCTCCGGGCTACGTCGGCTACGACGAGGGCGGCCAGCTGACCGAGTCGATCCGGCGCAAGCCCTACTCGGTGCTGCTCCTGGACGAGGTCGAGAAGGCCCATCCGGATGTCTTCAACATCCTGCTGCAGATTCTCGAGGACGGGAAGCTGACCGACTCGCAGGGGCGGAAAGTGGACTTCCGCAACGCGATCGTGATCATGACCTCGAACCTGGGCGCGGCTCAGATCTCCAAGAACCAGTCGCTCGGCTTCACGCAGGGCGACGATGCCGGCCTCTCCTACGACGAGATGAAGTCTCGCGTCACGAGCGAGCTGAAGAAGGTCTTCCGGCCCGAGCTCCTGAACCGCATCGACGAGGTGATCGTCTTCCACAAGCTCGACAAGGCCGAGATCAAGCAGATCATCGACCTGATGCTGAGGCGGCTGCGCGAGCAGATGGCGACCCACAAGGTGACGATCGAGCTGACCGACAAGGCCAAGGACCTACTGGTCGAGAAGGGCTTCGACCCGGCCATGGGCGCCCGGCCGCTGCGTCGTGCGATCCAGCGCCTGATCGAGGATCCGCTCGCCGACTTCGTGCTCGGCGCCGAGCTGATGGCGGGCGCGACCCTGATCGTCGACCGCAAGAAGAACACGGAAGACATCGACATCAAGGTCATCCCCGGCCCCGAGCCAGAGCCAGAGGAAGAGCCCGAGAAGGTCGCAGTCTCCACCGACGTCGCCGCCGACGAGAGCTCCGAAGAGCCCGCGGACGAGAAGTAGCCGGGAGCGCCCTTTCGAGGGTGCTCGCTACCGCTGTCGAGCCCGGCGGGAGCCCGAGATGCGCGGCGACGCGCTTCCCGGCTGTACTCCTCGTGGGCGCCCGGGTCGCCTCGTCTCCACGATCGCCCTATGCTGAGACTCATGCTCGCGACCATCGACGCAGGCGACATCGCCACACTCGCGGTGATTGTCGCGCTGATCGCGTTCGGCCTGTCCGCAAACCGGGGAGCGAAGCGGATCCGCAACTCGCTGGAGATACGAGACGGCCGAGTAGCCCTGAAGGAAGAAGTTCGGCTCAGGCTGGAGAGGAATCCGCGCCGCTTGCACCGGATCGAGGCGCTCATAGCTAGCACCTACACGGTGAACGAGCGCGGTGAGATCGTCGCGCGCGGGGATACCGACGATGTGCGGGCGCCCGCGCCGGAGCCCGTCTCCCGCCCGGCGAAGAGCGCGAGCTCGCAAGAGGACGAGCGCTTCTGCTCGGCCTGGGACGAGCAGGACGCCGGTTCCTCGATCTGGGACGAGCAGGAGAGAGCCGCATTCTGGGGCGATACCGAGGAGCGCGACTAGCGCCGATCTCTGAAGCGGTGCGATCCGGCACTTGGGTTAAACTCGCCCCTGTGAGCGAGACCGTCGCAGCCCAGTTTGCCGCGATCGACGAAGTGCTGCTGCTGCTGTCGGAGGCACGCGAGCGAGCTGAGGGAGCGGCACGAATGATCGCTGATGCGGACGGGCAGGCTCATCTAGCCGCCGCGCTAGAGCGGGTCGACAAGGAACTACTGACGCTGCACCGGCGCCTGCTCGACGAGACGCTCTTCCATGTGCCGGCTTCCGAGAAGCCGGAGACGCAGCTGGCGCTGGACGCCGCCTAGCTCGGCGACGACCAAGGCCGAGGCCGAGGCCAACGAGGCGGAATACGACGGGCGAAACAGCGAGTAGAGCAGCGCCCCAGGAGAGTAGAAGGAGCGGCGATTGAAGGGATTTACAGGCAACATCGACGAGATGACGCTCGCCAACTCGGACTTTCGCAAGGTGCTCTACACCGCCCCACGGAGCCAGATCGTGTTGATGAGCCTGAAACCGAATCAGGCGATAGGCTCCGAGATCCACGAGGAGAACGACCAGTTCTTCCGCTTCGAGTCGGGAAATGGCCGAGTGGAGGTCGATGGCACCGTCTACAACGTCGAATACGGCTCGGCGGTCCTCGTCCCGGCCGGCTCCCGGCACAACGTCATCAACACTTCGAGCGAGCGTCCGCTGAAGTTCTTCACGATCTACTCGCCGCCACGGCACAGAGACGGCGCCGTGCGCACGACCAAGACCGAAGCCGCGCGCAGCTCTCCCGAATACGACGGGCAGAACAGCGAGTAGTACCGGAGAAAGTCCGCAGGACTTTCTCCGGCGGTGCTTCTACGAACGAGTCGCGCGCTTTCAGCGCTTGCGACTCGTCTGCTCCTACCTGCGGGGCGTTTTGAGCTCGATTTGCTTTGTGGGGTCCGGCTTCGGTTGGGGACTTGCGCTCGTTAGCCGCGCCCGCCGTGTCGGTCGCGGCGGCATCGCGAGATCGTCGCGGAGTGTGCGCTCGATCTCGCGAGTAGTTCTCTTGTGGAAGGAAGGTGCCGATTCTGGTTTGAGCGGGATAGCGCCTCTTGGCACTGAACCGGCGCAGTCGCCGTCTGAGGCGGTCCGTAGACTCGTCCTTCCATGGCGAAGACGGCCGTTCAGTTCGCGTGCACGGAGTGCGGTTATGCGACCGGGCGCTGGCTCGGGCGCTGCCCAAGCTGCGAGAGCTTCGGGACGCTGGTCGAGGAGGTCGGCGTGCCACGCGCGGCAAAGGCGCCGAGAGTGCAGCGGCCCATGCTGCGCCTGGTCGAGGTCGACGCGGCCGAGACGGATCGCATCCCGACCGGCGTGCCCGAGCTCGACCGAGTGCTCGGCGGCGGTCTGGTGCCGGCTTCGCTCGTGCTCGTCGGTGGCGAGCCCGGGATCGGCAAGTCGACGCTGCTCCTGAGTGCGCTCAGAGCGATCGCCGAGGATCGCCGCAGCCTGCTCGTCTCGGGCGAGGAGTCGGCGGCCCAGATCAAGCTCAGAGCGGAGCGACTGGGTGGGGCGGGCAAGGTCGAGATCCTGGCCGAGACCGAGCTGGAGGCGGTCTGCGAAATGCTCGAGCGCGAGCGCCCGCAGGTCTGCGTGATCGACTCGGTACAGACGCTCTACTCGGCCGAGCTGAGCTCGGCGCCGGGCTCGGTGGCGCAGGTTCGGGAGGCTGCCTCACGCTTGCTCAGAGTGGCGAAAGAGAGCGGCGTCGCCGTCTTCCTGGTCGGGCACGTGACCAAGGACGGCGCCGTGGCGGGCCCGCGCGTGCTCGAGCACCTGGTCGACTGTGTGCTCCAGTTCGAGGGCGACCGCTACCGCGAGCACCGGATCCTGCGCGCGATCAAGAACCGCTTCGGCTCCACCAACGAGCTCGGGGTTTTCGAGATGACCTCCGCCGGCCTGATCGGCGTTCCCGACCCCTCGGCGGTCTTCGGTCACTCCGAGCCCGGTGAGATTGGCGCCGCGGTCGCCTGCACGCTCGAGGGTTCGCGTCCGATTCTGCTCGAGGTGCAGGCGCTCGTCTCGCGCAGCGAGCTGGCCATGCCGAGGCGGGTCGGCACCGGCGTCGATCCCAAGCGCCTGGCGATGATCGTGGCCGTGCTCTCGCGCCATGCCCGCATTCCGCTCGGGCAGGCGGACGTCTTCGTCAACGTCGCCGGAGGAGTGCGTATCGACGAGCCGGGCGCCGATCTGGCGATCGCCTTGGCCATCGCCTCGGCGGCTCGGGGCGTGCCGGTGCGTCCGGGGCTGGCCGCCTTTGCCGAGATCGGATTGACCGGACGGTTGCGAGCGGCGACGCAGGCCGAGCGCCGGATCGGTGAGTGCGCCAAGCTCGGGCTCGAGCGGGTGCTGGTCAGTCACGGCACCGTCAAGGCGAAGGGCAGGCTCGAGCTGATCGAAGCGGCGAAACTTGCTCAGGCGCTCGCGAGCGGTCTGGAGCCGCGGCGCGGCGATTAGGCCCGCGCGCTGCGGCTCGGCGACCTCGACGCGATCATGGAGGCCTCCGAGGTGCAGCTTCAAGCGGTCGAGGATCTCGGTCCGCGCCGCGTGCGCGAACTCAAAGACGGGCTGCGCAGGTTGAAGGAGCTAGACGTGGCTGAAATCCGTCTGAGCAGGGCTTTTTCTGCAAAACACATAAAAAGGCGCGTTTTCCAGCGTTTTTTGCTACCATGGAGTGGTATTTCAGCCGACGGAAATCTTCCGTCGGCCTTTTCACGGACAGGAAGCTCGAAAAGGGAGTGTCGCTTGTTCGGAGTCGGCGATAAGGTCGTGTACCCCCACCACGGGGCGGGGACGGTGGTTTCCAAGGAGATGCGCACCATCCTCGGGCAGAAACGCGAATACCTCACGATCAGGATCCTTCACAATGACATGACGGTTCAGGTTCCGAGCGAGAACGCTGAGCGCGTCGGGCTGCGACGGGTGATCGAGGAGAGCAACATCGACGCGGTCATCACCGCCCTCACCGCGGGCAAGACCGAGATGCCGAAGAACTGGAATCGCCGCTTCAAGCACAACCGCGACAAGATGAAGACGGGCGATATCCTCGAGCTGTCCGAGGTCGTGCAGAACCTGTCCCTGCGCGAGTACGAGAAGGGCCTCTCGACCGGCGAGAAGCAGATGTTCGTAAAGGCCAAGAAGATCCTCTCCAGCGAGCTGATGTACGCGCTCGACCTGACTGAGGAAGAGGCGGCCGCGTGGCTGGAGAGTGTGCTGACCCGGAACGGCAAGAAGGCGTCGGCCGCCGGCTCGAGCAAGCGCGAGCCGGCCGCGGCTTCTGTCTCTTAGCCGGGGGACCGGTTCCCGCGCAGGGTCGCTTCCTACGTCGAGGTCGCTCGTGACGAGTGCGCAAGCCTGGGCTGTCGTCTGCGCTGCGGGGGCGGGCGAGCGGCTCGGCGGCGAACGCCCGAAGGTATTCGCCGCTTTGGCCGGACGGCCGCTTCTGGCCGAGAGCCTGGAACGGCTCGAGGCCTGCGAGGAGATAGAGGGCATCGTCGTGACGGCGCCCGCCGGCTGGGAGGAGCCCGTGATCCTGCTCGCCGAGGAGCTCGGTTGCAGCAAGGTGAGCGCGGTCGTAACCGGTGGCAGCACGCGGGGCGGCAGCGTGCGCCTGGCGCTGGCCGAGATTCCAGGTGAGGCAGAGCTCGTGCTCGTGCACGACGCAGCTCGCCCGCTCGTGAGCGAGGAGATCGTGGCGCGCGTGCTCGAGCCGCTCGGGCGCGGCTGGGAGGCCGTGGTGCCGGCGCTCCCCGTCGCCGATACGGTCAAGCGCGTCGAGGGCGAGCGCGTCGTCGAGACGGTCGACCGCGGCTCGCTCGTCTCGGCTCAAACTCCGCAGGCCTTCCGGGCCGGGGTGCTCCGCGCCGCCTACGGCGCCGGGCACGACGAGGCGACCGATTGCGCCGCTCTCGTCGAGGAGCGAGGCGGGCGCGTCTGCTGGGTCGAGGGCGACCCGCGCCTGCACAAGGTGACAACCCCCGACGACCTGGCGCTGGTCGAGGGCTGGCTGGAGGAGAGTTAAGGTTTCAAGGGGCAAATGGGCGAGCTCAGAGTCGGAATCGGAGTCGATGCGCACCAGCTCACAAGCGGCGTGCCGCTGGTGCTGGGCGGAGTTGCGATCGAGCATCCGCGCGGACTCGCCGGCCACTCCGACGGCGACGTGATCGCCCACGCGCTGATCGACGCTCTGCTCGGGGCGGCCGGGCTGGGTGACATCGGCTTGCTTTTCCCCTCCGAGGACGAGCGCTGGAGTGGCGCCGACTCACTCGACCTGCTCGCCCGGGCCTACGCCGAGGTGAAGGGCGCCGGCTGGGCGCTCGTCAACGCCGACTGCGTCTTGATCGGAGACGAGCCCCGGATCGCGCCCCGGCGCGAGGAGATGCAGCGGCGCCTCGCGGAGGCGATCGACGCCGAGCCCGGGCGCGTGACGGTTCGCGCAACCAGCACCGACGGGATCGGGTTCACAGGTCGCGGCGAGGGGTTGGCGGCCCAGGCAGTTGCCCTGCTCGAACGCTGAGGCGACTAACGACCGCGGCGGCGGCCCGGTTTGCCCCGGTCGCGTTCCTTGCCCTCGGCGTTCTTCTTCTTGCCCTTGGGCTTACCCTTGGACTTGGCCTTGCTCTCGCCCAGGCCCTGCCGCTCCAGCTGGCGGCGCATCTGCCGGTTAGAGATCTCGGAGCTCGAGCTCTGCTGCTGCTCGGCGGCTTCCATCCAGGCCCGCCTCTCGTGGGCGCTGAGGGTCGAGAGGGCTTTCTGCATTCGCTGTGGATCGCGCATTGCTCCGGCCCGCTCGAGCTTCTTGATCGCGCTTGCGAGCGCGGGGTTCGAGCGCTCGATGGCCGACTCGGAGAGCTTCCTGAGCCCGCGTCCGAGCAGCGGAACCTTCATCAGTCCGGCCATGATCGGACGCATGTAGCGACCGCCCCTGATCCGAGCCAGAATCGCGAAGACCCCGAGCAAGAGCACGAAGAAGAGCAGAACCCAAAGCGGGGTCAGGTACCAGAAGAACGACGCGAGCATCGCCGACGATCCTAGCGTCTAGAACCCAAATGTGACGAGTATCTGTCGGCGGAAGGGCGCGCGCGTGGCGCTAGAGACGCTTCCAGCGTTCACGGCTGAGGAAGAATCCGTGGCCGGCTTTGTTGCGGCACGTGAGCCCCTTAATGGCCGAGCTGCACGTGAACGGCCCGTAACGCCAGGTCTTGCCGTAGGCGAGCACCGGCGCCTTGGTCGGATCGGGCAGCACGGCGTCGCTCACACAGCCGATCCGGGTGCTTCCCTTGGCGCTCAGCGTGAGCGTTCCACCGTAGTCGAACTCGCAGCCCTTGGGCCGGGCCGGCTTCGGCTTGAGGCCACTTGTGATGTCGCAGCGGAGCCAGGCCGGTGAGCCGTTGTAGCCGCCGCAGACGATGTTGTGAGAGGGCGTCTGGAAGCCTTTGAGAGCCGCGCTTGGAGAGGCGAGGGCAGAGCCGGCGAGAGAGGTAAGGGCGAGAGCGCCGGCGACGAGTAGGTATCTCATTGGCTTGATCATAAACCCGAACGAAAGAGGCGACAGCTCGTTCATCCAGGCGATCCGGAGAGCCGCCGGTGTAGACAAACGTCGCTCGGGGTAGGCCTCGAACTATGCTGAGCTTCTTTAACTCGGGCAGTCCGGGTCGGCGGCGCCGGTTACGGGAATCTGGCGCCCCTAACGTGCTCCGCCGGCTGCGCGGAGCCGAGCTCTCCACAGTCGGAAGCCCTATACTCCGCCGTTCCGATACGGAGCTCTCCGTGACAAAGAAACCCCTTTCCTCCGTACTTTGCCACGGCCGAGAATCGATCTTCGGTCCGATTCCTCTCCTTTGGCCTCGCGAGAGGGTTCCGGTGCTGAACGCGGTCACGGTAGGAAGAGGCTGAGTGTCGGCGCTCTCGCCGCTTGCCGGCGATGCCGCAGGGCGAAACGGGTCGGAATCGTTGCCGATCGTGGTCGCAGCATCGGATCTCGTGCGCCACTTCGGTGACGTCGTCGCCGTCAGCGGGGTCTCGTTCGACGTGGGCGAGGGCGAGATCTTCGGTTTTCTCGGACCGAACGGCGCCGGCAAGTCGACGACGATCAACATGCTCTGCACGCTGCTTCAGCCAACCTCCGGCAGTGCCCTTATCGCCGGTTTCGACGTCGTCCGAGAGCCGCTCAAGGTGCGGAGCCACATCGGCCTCGTCTTTCAGGAGACGACGCTCGACGACTACCTGACGGCTTCCGAGAACCTCCAATTTCACGCCGAGCTCTACGGCGTCGGGCCCGAGGCCCGTGCAGAGCGTCTCGAGCTGGTGCTCTCCATGGTTGGCCTCGCGGACCGCAGAGACCATCTCGTGGGCACCTTCTCGGGGGGCATGAAGCGACGCCTGGAGATCGCGCGCGGGCTCATCCACTCGCCGCGCGTCCTCTTCCTCGACGAGCCGACTGTCGGCCTCGATCCGCAGACTAGAGCGCGCATCTGGGAGTACATCCACGAGCTCAGGGATCG
>Ga0187886_1001864_pt1 | contig 17947 bp, 15 predicted proteins | sample June2016WEW_20_1_FD_133001 | JGI IMG/M metagenome (GOLD analysis project Ga0187886, IMG submission 133001) | Peatland microbial communities from SPRUCE experiment site at the Marcell Experimental Forest, Minnesota, USA - June2016WEW_20_150 | ecosystem: Environmental > Terrestrial > Soil >... | reverse complement strand
GGATGAAAAAAAAAGTAAAGAGAAGGGCCGCAATGGCTCCCCCATAAAGAGTCAGACCCCCATCCCAGAGACGAAATATCTCCCCCGGATGTTTGGAAAAGTGCGGCCATTCAGTGAGAACATAAAGGAATCGGGCCCCGATGACGCAGGCGACGCCCCCATAGATGCCCATTTCAAAAAAAGGAAAAGCGGGGAGGCCCGCCCGCCGGGCCCGGCGAGTGGCCCAAAAGATTCCGGTCAGGAAAGCCGCTGCCACCAGAATACCGTAAGAATGGAGCTTGAAGGAACCCCATTGAGCAATCACTGGGTACATGGTCCGTCTTTTCCCCTTGGCCGGAGGTAAAGTTTCCTTCCTATAGCTATTAGTTTAATGCAGGTGATCCCCGGAGTCAATCAAGTGGAGGTGAGATATTTCATTAGGGTGTTGCGGACGCGATCGGAGAGTTCTCCCTCCCTTTCGGGGGGCATTCCGGCGGTTTCAATGGGTGGGGCGATGATAATATCCACTTTTCCCGGATGGATGCGCCAGCCTCCTTTTTGCATGATTTTCCCAGTTCCCCGGATCGCGATCGGTAAGATGGGGGCCTGGGATTTGAGGGCGATGAGAAAGAGTCCCTTTTTGAAAGGCTGAAGGTTTCCATCCGGGCTGCGCGTCCCTTCAGGGAAGATCATGACCGATACGCTTTTTCTAACTTTCTCTGCTGCCTGGAGCATGCTGCGATAGGCTTTTTTGGGGCTGTCGCGCTCGATCGGGATGTACCCGATGCGGGACATGGCCCATCCCAGGAAAGGGAGGCGGAAAAGCTCCGCCTTGGCGATCCAGCGGAACTGGATTGGGAGGTATCCCAGGAGGGTGAAGATGTCGAAATTGCTCTGGTGATTAGAGACTAAAATGTAGCTTTTTTGGGGGTCGAGATTCCCCAGGCCCCGAATTTTTACCCTCGTGCCAGTGGTGCCAAGCTGAATCTTGCCCCAGAGGCGGGCGACGAGATGGGGGATGTTGCCGGAAGGGTCGAAAAGCGAGAGGAGGATCGCGACCGTTCCCAAAATCACAGTGGAAAAAAAACAGATCCCCCAGGCGAAAAGCGTCCGGAACATCGGTTTGCGATCCTCCATGGTAGGGTTGAATGATTCTATTCATACTCGATTCCTCAGGAACTGTCAACGTCCGTTTTCAACTTGCCACCCCCAGTTTTTAAAAAAAGCTGGAACCGCTCGTTCTTTGCGGAGCCCTTTTCAATAAACCCTTGACTTCCTTCCTTCGAATGATAGAATTCCTTTGGTTGAAGGAGACCAGAGAAATAGGGCGGGCAGAAAAAGAGATTCGAGGACGACCCGGGTAAATCCGAAGGTTCGTTCGGCAAGGAGGGAGGGGGACTCGTGGTCAATAAAGTTGTTCTCATCGGCAGATTAGGCGCGGACCCGGAGATTCGTTATACGCCCAGCGGAGCGGAGGTGGCCAGCTTCCGAATGGCCACCAGTGAAACGTGGACGAACAAAAGCGGCGAGAAAGAGGAGCGGACCGAATGGCACCGCATCGTAGCCTGGAGGGGATTGGCCAAAATCTGCGGGGAGTACTTGAGTAAGGGAAAACTCGTTTACATCGAAGGCAGGTTACGGACCCGATCCTGGGAGGACCGGGAAGGGAATAAGCGGTCCACCACCGAGATCGAAGCCACGGAGATGAAAATGCTCAGCGGGGTCGGAGAGGCCAACCGCAAGGCCAAGGAACCGGAGACGGAGTATGCCCCCCCTGCGCCGAAAGATGAGGAAGATATTCCCTTCTGACCGGAAATTTCTGTCAGCGAGAGGCTCTTTTGAATTTCGAGCAGGCCATTAATTTGATCGAGGAGGAGGTGAAGGCGGTAGAGGAGGAGATGAACCGAAACCTCTTCTCCGAGATCCTCATGATCCCGACTGTGAGCCACTACCTCATCTCCAGTGGGGGAAAACGGGTTCGTCCCATTCTGCTACTTTTCTGCGCTCACCTGTGTGGTTATCACGGCCCCCGGGCCGTGGCCTTGGCCAGCACCATCGAATTCATCCACACCGCCACCCTGCTGCACGATGATGTGGTCGATCGGGCCTTTGTGCGGCGCGGAATGGCTTCGGCCAATTCTGTCTGGGGCGATGGAGCGAGCGTGCTGGTGGGGGATTTCTTGTTTACCAAATCCTTCTCCATAATCGTCCAGGATGGAAACCTGCATATTTTAGAAGTGATCTCCGACGCCACGACGCGGATGGCCGAAGGAGAGGTGATGCAGCTGGTGAAAATGGGCAACCCCGAGATAACGGAGGAAGATTACGATTATGTGGTAATCAACAAGACGGCGGTTTTGATTTCCGCGGCCTGCGAGATTGGGGGGATTCTCGGCAACGTTTCTCTGGAAAAGGAGAAAGTCCTGGCCGATTTCGGGCTGGATTTGGGAATTGCCTTCCAACTGATGGATGATAATTTAGATTACGTATCCGAAGAAGAAACGCTGGGCAAAGCCATCGGCAAAGATTTGAACGAGGGGAAGATCACCCTCCCTTTGATCCATACTTTACAGGCCTGTTCCCACACCGAACGGAATCGCCTCACCGAAATTATCAAGGACCCGCATCGGCGGCAGTCAGATTTGGGGTACGTAATGAAAATCGTGCGGGACTGTGGGGGAATTGAGTACACGACCCAGCGCGCAGAAAAGTTTGTCGCTAAAGCCAAATCCTTTATCTCCCTCTTTCCGCCGAGCAGAGAGAAAGAGGCTCTCCTGGCCCTCTCGGATTATACGATCCGGAGAAAGTGGTAAAAGAACAGGGTTCAAGGGTTTTAGTTTTTTGTAAGGCATTTCACTTGGCCCCTCGAAGCCTAGATCCCTAGAACCCTTCTTTAGGGTTTATGCAAATCCCGGTAGGCCGGAAGGAGTCCTAAACCATCGGCTGCCAAGATGGCCCGGGTGACTGAAATCGCCACAACTTCTTCAGCCATCAAACCCACCGCGTTTACATCTGTCTGTAAATCCCCCGCGGAGAGAGCGAAGATCAAGTCTCCATCTACTGTGGAATGGATGGGGGAAATGGTGCGAGCGAACCCACTTTGGGCCATCTGAGCGACCTTAATGGTTTGGCGCTTGGATAGCTTCACGTTCGTGGCCACAACGCCCAGGGTGGTACTCTGGAAGCCAGCATCCTTCCTTTGTAGAGAGATTCCCCCTTTGATCATGGCAGCCGAGTCGATGAAGCGGGCAGGGTTCTGGGGGTCTCTCGCTCCGGCGAGAATCTTTCCCTCTCTCGGGTCAATTACATCGCCGAAGGAATTAACGGCCACAAGGGCGGCCACAATCACCCCACTGGGCAGGATGATGGAGCTCGTCCCCACCCCTCCTTTTGTGGCCAGGCGGGTACCCAGGAGCTTTCCCACGCTGGCCCCGGTTCCCACACCCACGCTTCCTTCTTCAATGGGTCCGGATTGGCTATTCAGACAAGCCTGATAGGCCATCTCCCTGTCTGGTCGAACCCCATTTGCCCCTAAACCCAGGTCATAGATGATGGCGGTGGGGACGATCGGGACCTTGGCTGCGGAAGTCTGGTATCCAATGGACTTTTCTTCAAGAAATCTCATCACCCCTCCGGAAGCGTCTAGGCCAAACGCGCTCCCCCCCGAGAGAAGCACGGCGTGGACTTCATCGACAAAATGGGAGGAATGAAGAGAATCGGTCTGGCGCGTCCCTGCCGCAGATCCCCGGACGTCCATCCCTCCTACCGTTCCCGGTGGGCATAGAACTACTGTACATCCTGTCGCTGCTTGACGGTTTTCAGCATGGCCCACCCGGAACCCCGGCACGTCAGTTATAGCGTTGTTCATAATGCCCTTCCCTTCATGTTTATGCGATTATTCCTACAACCATTCCACAAAGAAGTCAAGGCATTACCCGACCTTGCCCCCACTCACTTTTTGGAAAAATTCCGTCAACGCCTGGGCGGCAGGCCGAATCTCTCGGAATCATCAAGCAGGTATCCCTCCTTAGCCAAAGCGGACTTCGAGGTAGAATTCTCGGCCATCCTTCGGATCCGCCATCTCTTCGCGGAAACAAAGTCGGGGCCTCCGGGCAAATCTTCTCCCGCTGATGATTCCTCGTTCATCGCCCTGCCGCCCAGGCCATTCCAGTCATCGCAAGGCAATCGAGGTCCGGGTGGAAGGACAGCTCGGGATCCGCCCGGAGAAATCGGGGACCCCCAATTGGACCCAGCTAAAATAAAGGGTTGCAGCCCCCGCTCGGCCTAGAAAGGGAGCCCGCCCTCATTTCTGCAAGAGCAGGGGCCTTGCGCCGAGATCGCCTTGATCTTCGAGTTTCCTTATAAATTCACACCCAAACATTCAAAGGCCAAAGTGTCACCCAAGTCTGTTTACTTCGCAAGGCCAGCGGAAAAAGGCTTGACGGGACGGAAAAGCGCCCTTAAAATTTAACTGGTGTTTGATCTTTAGTTTTGGATGGCAGAAACCGAAAAATTAGAGGAGCTTTGAGTAGGTTCCCTTGACCATGATCTTCAATCTCCCTCATTGTTAAGAGCGGATACCCATGGAAGTAATTGGATTTAATAAGGAAAATATAGATGGTGATTAAGAAATCTTTTGACAGAAAAGGGGGGTTGCTACCCCGCTGGGTTAAGGAAAGAAAGTCAGACCTTTTAATCACTTTCATGGGACTGGTTATTGTGCTTTTAGCGACCATTTATGTTCATTTCTTGACCCCGCCAAGCTGGGAGCGGCACGCAAAAGTCGTGATCATCCCAGCTGGGGCGAACTTCCATGATATCGCCAGGATCCTGGAAGAAAATGGAATCGTTCGAGACCGCAGGAGCTTTTATCTGCTGGCGCGCCTTGAGGAGGCTATTTCAAGGGTTAAGGCTGGAGAATACGAGGTTGACACCGGGATGAAGCCCATTGAAGTTTTGTCAAAGCTGCTCCGGGGAGATGTGATTAAATACCCCATTACCATCCCGGAAGGGTATAATCTCTTTCAAATCGGAGAGGTTTTGGAGCAAGCCAAAGTCTGCACCAAGAAAATTTTTCTGGAAAAAACGAGGGACCATAATTTCGTCGCTTCCTTGGGTTTAGACGGAGAAAATTTGGAAGGTTACCTTTTCCCGGATACATACAATTTCCCCAAAGGGTTTGGGGAAGAACAGGTTATCCATCAGATGGTAGCGCGCTTCAAAGCTGTTTACGCCTCGCTGGACAAACGGGCGGAGCAATTGGGGTTAAGCCAGAAAGACGTGGTCATTCTGGCTTCCATGATCGAAAAAGAGGCCGTAGACGATCAGGAGAGAAGGCTGATTTCGGCGGTTTTTCACAACCGCCTTCATCGGGGGATGGCCTTGCAGAGCGACCCCACCGCGGTCTATGGGCTCCGAACAAGAAAGGTAGGAAATGAAAGAATTACCAAGCAGGACCTGCTCAGGAAATCGCCTTATAATACCTATCATATCATGGGCCTTCCGAAAGGGCCCATTGCTAACCCCGGATTAAAATCTCTCCAGGCTGTCTTATATCCGGCGGATGTAAATTATCTTTATTTTGTGTCCAGGAATGATCGAACCCACCATTTTTCCAGCACCCTGCAAGAGCATAACCGAGCAGTCGGCAAATACCAGCGGAGAGTGAAGAAGGAGAAGAAGGGAGAAATGGATAAGCCCCTTAGCAGTTAATCTCTCCTTACCAATCTTCCCTGCGGCTCAGAAAGTCCTTGCCCAAGATTTTTATCTCCCCTTGGTCCGTTTCCACCTGAAATAAAAAAATAAAAAAACATTAAATTTTTCTTGACAACTTTCCGAAAACCCTTATAAAGTGGTATAAAGTGGATAATAGTGGGATACTATAGAGGATAGGGACATGTTTCGGGGAAGGTTTGAGCACACCATAGATTCCAAAGGACGCGTATCCATTCCCGCAAAGTTTCGCGAATTGCTTGCGGAAAAATACGATGAGCGGTTGATCCTGACAAATTTTGATCGGTGTCTAGTGGCTTACCCGTATGAAGAGTGGAGGGTCGTCGAAGAGAAGGTGGGCTCGCTCTCCATGGTCAAAAAGGAAGTGAGAGCGTTCCAAAGATTTTTCATTTCCGGGGCTTCGGAATGCCCGATCGATAAGCTGGGTCGGATATTGATTCCCCCCACGCTTCGCGGTTACGCCCAATTGGAGAGGAACGTCGTTTTTAACGGCATGCTGAAAAGGTTTGAGGTTTGGTCCAAGGACCGCTGGCAGGAAGAGATCAAGCGTTCAGAGGAGAATTTCGAGGGCATGAGTGAGGCATTGGCTGATCTGGGGATTTAGAAAGAGATGGAAGGAAGCCGACATCTTCCGGTCCTTTTGCCAGAAGTCCTCGAATATCTCGCCTGCCAGCCCGACCGGGTTTATGTAGATGGAACCCTTGGGAGCGGCGGTCATGCCCGGGCAATTTTGGAACGGAGTTCGCCCACGGGGAGATTGATCGGTTTAGATTGGGATGAGCAGGCCATCCAGCGCGCGAAGGAAAACCTGGCTGGTTTTGGAAATAGAGTCGAACTCCAGAAGGAAAATTTCAAAGATTTGAGGTGGGTCCTAAAATCCCTTTCTCTCACGGCCGTGCATGGGATTTTATTAGACTTGGGGGTTTCTACCGAACGGCTTGAGGATCGGGAGAAAGGGTTCAGCTTTCGCTGGGATGGACCCTTGGATATGCGCATGAGTCGGGAGACGAAGATTACCGCGCAAGATCTTTTGCAGAAACTTTCTGTCTGGGAGATGAGCGGAATCCTCCGAGAGTACGGGGAAGAACGATGGGCCAACCGGATCTCCAGGGCGATTGGTCGGCGGCGCCAAACTAGGGCGATCCAGACAACTCGAGAACTCGTCGAAGTGATCGAAAAATCCGTCCCTTTTCACCGCGGACGCATCCATCCGGCCACCCGCACCTTCCAGGCTTTACGCATCGCGGTCAACGACGAGCTGGGCAATCTCAAAACTTTTCTGGCCGAGTGTCCAGACCTCCTTTTTCCCGGGGGGCGACTTTGTATTATTTCTTTTCACTCTCTAGAAGACCGAATCGTAAAAAATCATTTCCGCCAGTGGGCCAAAGGACCAGAGGGAGGATCTCCTTCCTTCCGCATCCTGACGCCCAAACCTGTGGTTCCATCGTCCGCAGAAGTTCTTTCGAATCCAAAAGCTCGCAGCGCCAAGCTGAGAGTGGCCGAGAAGCTTTCGGAAACATGAAAGGGGGAAGGGATGGCGGAAGCAACCTATAAACCGATTGTCCTCAGCACTCCGGAGCGGGAGCAAGAAGCAGGTTCCCTGTCAAAAAGGGTTAACCGTGACTTAGTCACCGTAGCTCTGCTTGGGGCTTTGGCTTTAATCGGATGTTCTCTTTTTAATGTGTGGGCGCACCAACAGGTAATCTCTCTTGGGTACGAGATCTCTCAGATGAGCCAGGAGGAACAGAATTTGCTGAAGGAGAATAAGAGATTGCGTTTGGAGTTGGCCGCTCTGAAATCCCCCAGGCGGATCGAGAACATGGCTTTGAAAGAGTTGGGCTTTGTAAACCCCCAGAAGGAACAATTGATCATCGTCCGATGAAGCCGCCCCCGAAGACATGGCTTCGATTTCGCATCGCCTTCCTCCTCTGCCTTTTTTCTATTCTTTTCTTGATTGTCTTAGCGAGGGCCTACCAGCTCCAGGTGGTCCAGAGCAAAAAACTGGCCGCTTTAGCCGAGCGGCAATCCCGGGGGATTATTCATTTGGTCCCCAGACGGGGAATCATATACGACCGGAAAAGGGAAGAGATGGCTATTAGCCTAGAAGTGGATTCGGTCTTCGTTCAACCGGCGAAGGTGGCGAACATCCTGGAAGCGGCGCGAAAAATTGGCCCCGTGCTTGCCAAAAAACCCCCGTCTTTGCTAAAGAAAATGAAAGAGGACAAGCCCTTCGTCTGGCTGGAAAGAGGAATCACCCCGGGGCAAAGGGCGGTCATCGAGAAGCTGGGAATGGAAGGGGTGGATTTTCTGAAAGAGACCAAACGATTCTACCCCCAAGGTGAAACGGGATCCCACGTCATCGGGTTTGCCGGGTTAGACTCCAGGGGCCTGGAGGGAGTGGAGTTGGCCTATGATGAGTTCATCCGAGGAGAACCCGGTTACATCCTCATCTCCAAGGATGCCTTCGGAAGAGCCATTACCCCAGAAGACCCGGGGTTCCGTCATTCTGCAGAGGGCTTCGAAATTATTCTGACCATCGATAAGAACATCCAATACATCGCCGAGAAGGAATTGAAAAAGTCGGTGCAGGCTTGTTCGGCAAAAGGCGGGATGGCGATTGTCATGAATCCGAAAACAGGGGAGGTGTTGGCCCTGGCCATCCAGCCATCTTTCGATCCCAATCGCTTTTCTCTATTTCCCCCCCAGGTCTGGAGGAATCGGACCATCACAGATACTTTCGAGCCGGGGTCGACGCTCAAAATCTTCCTTTTGGCCGCCGCCTTGGAGGATCGCGCAGCCGCAACGAGCGATGTCTTTTTCTCCGAGAATGGGACCTATGCCTTGGGAGGAAAGGTCATCCACGATATCCATAAGTACGGGTGGCTCTCCTTGGGGGAGATCGTCAAGGTTTCTAGCAATATCGGAGCCATCAAGGTGGGACAGAAGCTCGGCCGAGAAAAGTTCCACCGTTACCTCAAGAGTTTTGGGTTCGGCTTAAGGACCGGAATTGACCTTTCCGGAGAAGTCCCGGGGTATCTCCCTGCCCCTCAGCATTGGTCGGAAGTGGGGCTGGCAAACATCAGTTTTGGGCAGGGAGCTTCTCTCACAGCCTTGCAGTTGACCACGGCTCTTTCGGCCATTGCCAATGGCGGGGTCTTGATGAGGCCTTACGTTGTGAAAGCAGTCTTGGGGCAGCAGGGAGATGTCGTGAAAGAAAATCAACCCAGGGCGATACGGCGGGTCATTTCGCCGCAGACGGCCAGAATGGTGGCCTCGATCCTGAAGACAGTCCTGGAAGAAGGAGGAACTGGAACCGCTGCCCTCCCCTCTGGCTACGAGGCCGGGGGCAAGACCGGTACGGCGCAAAAAGCTCTGGCCAACGGCCGGGGCTATTCCGACCAGCACATGGGTTCCTTCATCGGTTTCGCCCCCGTTGACAATCCTCAGGTGGTCATCTCCGTGATCATCGACGAACCCCAGGGGATCAGTTACGGAGGAGTGGTTGCCGCCCCAGCCTTCAAAGGAATCGCCGAACAGGTTTTGCCCTACATGGGGATATACCCCAAAGGGGTAACCTATCTGGCCAAAGGGGCTCCCCTCAATCCGTGCGGTGAAGAACAAAAAATATTCGGCCCCCTAGCCCAGGCCAAAGCAGTCGAGGTCTCGGAAGAACCGGGGATCATGCCAGATTTTTCCGGGAAATCCATCCGCCAAGTCGTGCAAACCGCGCAGAGGTTGGGGCTGGATTTGCAACTGGTGGGGAGTGGGAGAGCGATTGCCCAAAGCCCCTCACCCGGCCGAGTCCTCCAGGGAAACACGAAAGGGGTGGTGAGATTCCAGTCGCCGATTTAGCAGGCCCCGGAAAACAACCTTCCATGATTTACCGGCAGGCTGAAAATCAGCCTCCAGGGCCGATTTCGTGGTTTTGCCCTTCTTTCGAAAGAGAGTATAATGAAGAAAATTTACAGCCCATGAATTTCTTTTTTGGACGCAGATGAATGCCCCGCGAGGGGTCGAGATTCAAGATTCTAAAATTTTTTCCGCGGGTAGAGGAGAAAATCTATCTCCCCATTCATTTAAAACCGTTGCGGAAGGAGAGAGAACAGGTGAAGTTGGGGGAACTCATTTCGGGCTTGCCAATAAAAGAAATTTTCGGGGACCCTGCGGTTGAGGTGAAAGGGCTGGCCTACCACTCCCAGAAGGTTGAGGAAGGATTCCTTTTTGCAGCCATCCCTGGCTCGCAGGAAGATGGAAAGCGTTTCATCCCCGAGGCCCTCTCGCGCGGAGCCTGCTCTCTTTTGGTCGGCGAACACCTGGAATTCGCCAAGGTCGTCCAGGTAGTGGTGCCAGACGTAAGAGAAGCCTTGGCCCGGCTTTCCGCTGCTTTTTACGGAGACCCTTCTTCGTCCCTCACCTTGGTGGGGATAACGGGAACGAATGGCAAAACAACGACCTCCTACCTCATCGAATCGATACTAGAAGCGGCTGGGAAGAGCGTCGGAGTGATGGGCACGATTAACTACCGGTTCGCAGGTCAAGTTCAGCCCGCCTTCACGACCACGCCCGAATCCCTGGACCTGCAAAGGAATCTGCGAGCCATGCGAGATGCCGGCGTCACCCACGCGATCCTCGAGGTCTCCTCCCATGCTTTAGACATGCAACGCGTCCGCAGTTGTGATTTTGACGTGGCTCTTTTCACGAACCTCACCCGGGACCACTTAGACTACCACGGCTCGATGGAGAATTATTTCCAGGCCAAACAACTGTTCTTTACCCAGTGCTTGTTAGAGAGTAAAAAAGGGGAAGCTTTCGCAGTGATCAATCTGGATGACCCCAAGGGAGAAGAGCTTTCCCGGATGGCCTGTGGGACCCTCATCGGCTATGGGATCAAAAAGCGCGGGCAGGTTTGGCCGGAAAAGATCGAGGAAACCCCGGAGGGCTGGCGGGCCCGTGTCCATACCCCCTGGGGCTCTTTTGATCTGGCTTCCTCTTTGATCGGTATCCATAATCTCTATAATATCCTGGCCGCCGTGAGTGTCGCCGAAGTCCTAAGACTTTCCCCAAAGACCATTGCTGCTGGGGTAGAAAGGCTCACCCGGGTTCCGGGAAGGCTGGAGCGTGTGCCGGGGGGTGACGGGATCTGGGTGTTCGTGGACTACGCCCACACCGGGGACGCGCTGGAGAGAGCCCTGGAAACCTTGAAAAGAATGCGGCCGGGGCGGCTGATCATTGTCTTCGGGTGCGGCGGAGACCGGGATCGGGGGAAAAGAGCCGTGATGGGACGGGTAGCCGCTTTGGGAAGCAACTTGGCGGTCCTCACCTCTGACAACCCTCGCACCGAAGACCCGCTGGAGATCATCGAGGAGGTGGAGAGGGGAATTCGGGAGACGGGCCGGGAAAAATACCAGGCCATCGATTTGCCTGACGGATGGGATCATGCAGGATATGTGGTTATACCAGAACGAAGAGAAGCCATTCATTCGGCCATCGGAGCAGCCCGCCCCGGGGATGTGGTCTTGATCGCCGGTAAGGGCCATGAAGACTATCAGATCGTGGGAGGGAAAAGGGTGCATTTTGACGACCGCGAGGAAGCCGCGAGAGCACTCGCCTCCCGGGGGGAGAAGAAAAATCGTTGAGCTCTCTGCGGAAGAGATTGCCCGGGCAACGGGAGGGACACTTCTCTGCGGCAACCCTTTATTTAGGGCTGAAGGGGTTTGCAGCGATTCGCGGCAGCTGCGCGAGAGGGAACTTTTCATTCCCCTGAAGGGGCCAAGGTTCGAAGGGCATAGCTTCATCGGAGACGCCATGACCAAGGGAGCGGCCGGGTCGCTCGTGCAGCGTGGCCGCGAGGAGAGTGCGGCATGTGCCAATTTCCCCGGAAAGTTCTTCATTGCGGTGGAAGATGTTTTGCACGCCCTCGGTGACCTGGCTCATTTCTGGCGCGGCCGACAACCCGCGAAAGTAGTAGGCATTACTGGCAGCAATGGAAAGACTACGACCAAAGAGATGACTGCCCGAATCCTCTCAGAAACCTTCCATGTCCTGAAGACCGAGGGGAATTTGAACAACCTCATCGGCCTTCCCCTGATGCTGCTCCGGTTGTCGCCGGTCCATGATGTGGCTGTTCTGGAGATGGGAATGAGCGAGCCTGGGGAGGTCCGCAGGCTGAAAGCAATCGCCGAACCCCAGGTTTCCCTGATTACGAACATCGGTTACGCCCACATCGAATTCTTGGGAAGCCTGGAAAAGGTGGCCCGGGCCAAAGGAGAACTTTGGGAAGGACTGAGGAATGAGGATTGGATTGCGGTCAACGTGGACGACCCCCGAGTGGCCGAATTGGCGGCCCCGCACCGATGCGGAAAAAAAACCTTTGGAATCGTCCACGAGGCGGACGTCCGGGGCGAAGATCTTTTTCTGCAAGCGGAGAGAGGGATTCGATTCTCTCTCAGAATGGGTGGGAGGAAGCGGGCGGTGGGTCTGGCCGCGGCCGGGCGACATAATGTCTACAACGCCCTGGCTGCCGCGACTTTGGCAGCGATCTTAGGGGTACACCCGGAGGGAATTGTGGCCGGGCTGGAAGGGTTTCAACCGTTCCCGGGGAGAGGGCAGGTCATCCGTCTCCGGCGAAACGTGCAGATTCTGGACGATTCCTACAATTCTAACCCCGATTCTCTTCAGGCGGTGCTATCTGCCTTTACCGAGATGAAGGGGAAAAACCGGGGCCTCTTGGTGTTGGGGGATATGCTTGAGCTCGGCCCAGGCTCGGCTGCAGCCCATGAAGAATCTGGAAAGCGGATCGGAAAGATGAAATTCGGGCATCTTTTTTTACTGGGAGAACAGGCCCAGCATCTCGCGGGGGGGGCGAAGGCTGCCGGGATGAGGGCTCAGAAGGTGCACGTGGCCCAAAATCATGAGGAAGTTTTGGATGGCTTGCAAGAAGTTGTCGAGGAGGGAGACTGGATTTTGGTCAAGGGCTCCCGCAGGATGCACATGGAGCGGATCATCGAAGGGTTGACGGATTGCCTGGGGAGGGCGTGAAAAAGTAAGCGATGCTCTATTATTTACTCTATGCCCTGCATGCCAAATTTTCCTTCTTTAACGTCTTCCGGTACATTACTTTTCGGGCGATTCTGGCTATCCTCACCGCGTTGGTGGTCTCTTTTTTCTGCGGTCCATGGGTCATTCGAAAGCTTCAGCAGCTTGAGGTCAAGCAATACATTCGGGACGACGGGCCGAGCAGGCACCTGGGAAAGGAAGGAACCCCCACGATGGGGGGAACATTGATCCTCTCCTCCATCCTTCTCTCCGTAATCTTCTGGGCAGATTTGACCAACTTTTACATTTGGGTCATTCTGCTGGTTCTCGTGGGATTCGGGGCCGTAGGGTTTGCGGACGATTACCTTAAGTTGACCCACAAGAACTCCAGGGGCCTGGGGGTGAAACAAAAAATGCTTTACCAGGTCTTGGTGGCGGGTGCCGCTTCTCTCCTGCTCTATTCTTACCCCACGTTCAAGAGCACGCTGAGCGTCCCTTTTTTCAAGGGATTTACACCCAACTTGGGAATGTTTTACATTTTCCTTACCATGTTTGTCATCGTGGGGACTTCTAACGCCGTAAACTTGACGGACGGCCTGGATGGGCTAGCCATTGGGCCTGTGCTCATTGCGGCCGGAACCTATATGGTCCTGGCCTACTTGGCCGGGCACCTGAAAATCGCCAGCTATCTTCAGATTCCCTATGTTTCCGGAAGCGGGGAATTGACCATTTTCTGCGGGGCCATGGTTGGGGCTTCCATGGGCTTCCTTTGGTACAACACCTACCCGGCGCAAATGTTCATGGGGGACACGGGTTCGGTGGCCCTGGGTGCGGCCCTCGGTGCAGCGGCGGTCATGACCAAACAGGAGATCCTCCTGGCGATCGTCGGCGGGCTATTCGTCCTGGAGACCCTCTCGGTCATCTTCCAGGTTGCTTATTACAAAATTCGGCGAAAAAGGATCTTCCGCATGGCGCCGCTGCACCATCATTTCGAGCTGAAGGGGTGGGCTGAGCCCAAGGTGATTGTGCGCTTTTGGATCATCACCATTTTCCTGGCGCTCATCGCCCTGAGTACGTTGAAGCTAAGATGAGTAAAAGGGAAATTATGGATTTGAAGGGCAAAAAGGTTCTGGTCGTTGGGTTGGCTCGAACGGGCGTTGCGGCGGTGCGCTTCCTGGCTGGAAGAGGAGCCAAGGTGAAAGTATCGGAAGCCAAATCCGCCGAAGAGCTTGGGGCTCCCCTGAAAACCCTCAAGGGCCTCCCGGTCAAATGGGAACTAGGCGGGCATACCCTTCCCTTCTTTTCAGATGCGGACCTGATCGTGGTCAGCCCCGGCGTTCCCATGGATTTAAAACCATTGGCGAAAGCGCGGGCCAAAGGGATTTCGGTGATTAGTGAAGTAGAGTTAGCCTTCCAGTTCTTGCGGCGGCCTTTGATCGCCGTCACGGGCACAAACGGAAAAACCACCACCACGACCCTGCTCGGCGAGATGCTCCGGGCGAGCGGCAAGAGGGCCTTTGTCGGTGGCAATATCGGGACCCCGCTGATTGAATATGTCCAGACCGAGCAAGAAGATGAATGGGTCGTGGCGGAGATTAGCAGCTTCCAACTGGAGGGGACTCTGAAGTTTCGGCCAACCATCGGCATCCTCTTGAATATCACCGAGGATCACCTGGACCGATACCCTAATTTCCCAGCGTACATCCGAGCCAAAGGGATGATCTTCCAAAACCAGGGGAAAGAAGATTACGCCCTGCTCAACGCCGATGATCCCTTGACTTTCCAGTTTGCCCATCAGGTAGAATCCCAGGTGATTCTTTTCAGCGCCCAGAGGCCAGTTCCGGTGGGAGGTTTTTTTGAGCAGGGGGCCATCCTCTTCCAGGGAGCGGATGGACAGAGAGAGCGGTTCGGTCTATACCGTCTGAAAATAAAGGGGGCCCACAACCTGGAGAATTTGATGGCCGCCATCACCGCCTGCAAGATTTGCGGCTGCCCGCGCGAGGCCGTGCAGAAGGTGATCGACGAATTTCAGGGGATTGAGCACCGTCTGGAATGGGTGCGGGAGATAGACGGGGTAAGCTTTTTCAACGATTCCAAGGGGACCAACGTGGGTTCGGTGGTTAAATCCCTCATGAGCTTTCAAAAGCCCATCCTGTTGATTGCCGGGGGAAGAGACAAAGGTGGAGATTATAGTCCGCTGAAAATGCTGATCGCCGAACATGTCAAAGGAATGGCCTTGATCGGGGAGGCTAGAGAACGGATATGCGCTGCGTTGGGAGGACTGACGGAGACTGTCAAAGTAGATACCCTAGAGGAAGCCGTGCACTGGGCATTTTCTAAGGCTGCCCCCGGAGATGTGGTGCTGCTTTCGCCAGCCTGTGCGAGCTTTGACATGTTTGAGAATTATCAGGAGCGCGGAAAGCGGTTCAAATCCATCGTCCACGGGTTAAGTGGACATGGGTTGAGCGGGCAGGGATAAGGAGGGAAATCTCATGTCCATAAGGTCCGAGCGCCGATTTGATCCCCTGCTCATCATCCCAGCGATGATTTTGGTCGGGCTGGGCATCGTCATGGTCTACAGCGCCAGCTTCGCCATCGCCGGAGAGCGGTACAGGGATTCCTATTTTTTCCTAAAGAAGCAGGCCATGGCCGCTGCCTTGGGAATAGCCGTGATGTTCTGCCTGGCCAAGTTGGACTATCACCGCTGGCAAATATTGGCCATTCCTCTCCTGACTTTAAGCGGAGTGCTTCTGGGGATTCTGATTCTTCCGGGGATGCGCCATGAGGTCGGAGGATCAGCCCGGTGGCTGAGGCTTTCCTTCTTCTCTTTCCAGCCTGGGGAACTGGCTAAGTTCGCGCTGGTGATTTACCTGGCCCATTCTCTGACTAAGAAGGAAGGGAAAATGAAGAGCTTCAAAGCGGGCTTCCTCCCTTACATTCTCATCCTGGGTGTTTTTTTCGCCCTCGTTCTCAAGCAGCCTGATTTTGGGACGGGGATCGTCTTTGTTGCCCTTGTCTTCCTCCTGCTTTTTGCGGCCGGCACGCGCCTCCTTTTCTTGGGTTCGGCGGTTGTGGCGGTGCTGCCCGTATTGTTTTTTTTGGTCACCCGGGCCCATTACCGCCTCGAAAGGCTGCTCATCTACCTGAACCCCTGGAGTGACCCGGGCCACGCCGGATTCCAGATCATTCAATCCTTTCTGGCTTTTGGCGCCGGCAAGCTATTGGGCGTGGGCCTGGGCGACGGACGACAGAAGCTTTTTTTTCTTCCGGAGGTTCACACCGACTTCATCTTTTCGGTGATCGGGGAAGAGTTGGGTCTGGTCGGCGTGACCTTGGTCATGGGACTTTTCGTATTTTTGATCCTCCGAGGCTTCTGGGCTTGCTACCGGGCGCCGGACCTCTTTGGGAACTATTTGGCTTTGGGGATGACGCTCCTGATCGGCCTCCAAACTCTTCTCAATATGGGAGTGGTCATGGGCCTGCTTCCGACGAAGGGGTCAACCCTTCCCTTCATCAGTCATGGGGGAACCTCGTTGATGGTCAATTTGATGGCCGTGGGGATTTTGCTGAATATTTCATCCCAGGGAGTGAAATTAGGCGATGAAAATCATCATGGCCGGGGGGGGAACAGGCGGGCATCTCTTCCCGGCCCTGGCTCTGGCGGAAGCCTTTAAAGATCGAGAACCCAAGAACGAAATCCTCTTCGTGGGGAGTCGGAAGGGGCTGGAGGCGAGCATCGTGACCCGAGAAGGCTATCCTTTTAAAACAATCGAAGTCGTCAGTTTAAAAGGGAGAACCTTTGGGGAGAAAATTCGGGGCCTACTGGCTCTTCCCAGAAGCCTTGGGCAGTCCTGGCGGTTAATCCATTCCTTCCGGCCTGACCTGGTTTTGGGGGTGGGGGGTTACGCTTCGGGGCCGGTGGTTTTAACCGCCTGGGCCATGGGGTATAGGACGGCCATCCACGAGCAGAATGCTTTTCCTGGACTCAGTAACCGAATCCTGGGGAAGTTTGTGGACCGCGCGTTTCTCTCTTTCGCGGGCTCGGCCCGGCACTTCCCCCAGCAGACCGCCATCCTCACGGGGAATCCGGTGAGGAGAAGGATGCGCCAAAAGGAGCCCATGAAAAAACGGGGGCCGGAATCAAAGTTCACCCTCTTTATCTTTGGGGGAAGTCAGGGAGCGCATCGGTTGAACCAAGCCATGGAGGAGGCCCTGATTCATCTGCGGGAACTAAAGGGAAGGTTGCGGATCATTCACCAGACTGGCGATAAAGACTATACCGAGGTGCAGGAAGCGTACCGGCGAGAAGGGTTCGAAGCAGAAGTCTATCCTTTCATCCACGAGATGGATCGGGCATACGCCGCGGCGGATTTAGTCTTATGCCGAGCCGGGGCCACCACCCTTTTTGAGTTGATGGCCATGGGAAAGCCAGCGATCGTAGTGCCCTATCCATATGCCGCGAATGACCACCAGACGCTCAACGCCAAGACGTTGGTGGATGCGGGCGCTGCCCTGATGGTGGTCAACGGAGATCTTTCCGGAGTCCAGCTGAGCAGAATTCTGTGCCAGCTCAGCGCAGACCCCGCGCGGTTGAAAGAGATGGAGGAACGGGCTGCAGCCCTAGCTAAACCCGAGGCGGCGGAGAGGATCGTGAACCTCTGCTATGAGATGGTGGGCCATGCCTAATGCCCCCTTCGGGATGAAGCGCCGAATCTCCCGGGTGCACTTCGTGGGCATCGGCGGGATCGGCATGAGCGGAATTGCCGAAGTGCTCCTGAACTTGGGGTACCGGGTGGCCGGTTCGGACCTGGTGGAATCGGAAACAACTTTGCGGTTGAGACGTTTGGGGGCGGAGGTCTTCATCGGACATCGGGCGGAGAACCTCAAAGATGCGGATGTGGCGGTCATCTCTTCGGCGGTGCGGCAGGATAATCCAGAGGTAAGCGCGGCTCGCGAGCGCCCCATCCCCGTGATTCCGCGGGCCGAGATGCTGGCGGAGCTGATGCGCATGAAATTTGGCGTGGCCATTGCCGGAACCCATGGCAAGACTACGACCACCTCGATGATCGCCACTGTGCTCGCCCACGGAGGGCTCGATCCTACGGCGGTCATCGGGGGAAAGTTGAACATCTTTGGGTCCAACGCCAAATTGGGACAGGGAGAACTTCTGGTGGCTGAGGCGGATGAGAGCGATGGGTCT
>Ga0187886_1001863_pt1 | contig 17948 bp, 12 predicted proteins | sample June2016WEW_20_1_FD_133001 | JGI IMG/M metagenome (GOLD analysis project Ga0187886, IMG submission 133001) | Peatland microbial communities from SPRUCE experiment site at the Marcell Experimental Forest, Minnesota, USA - June2016WEW_20_150 | ecosystem: Environmental > Terrestrial > Soil >... | reverse complement strand
GGGATCCAATGCCTCCTTCATTTCTCCCGAAAGTATGGAATTGCTGTATGCGGTGACCGTCGCTCGGGGCATCAAGGGCTTCAACATTTTCACGCTTGTGGGCGGCGAGAATCCGCCCGGGTATGAGAATCTGACTGGCACCGAATATGATGTTTCCGCGCCGATTGGACTCAATGGAGAGGAGCGGCTCCATGCCGCAACGCTCCGCCGCCTAGCTCGGCTGATCCGCACCAACGAGCAAGCCATTCTGACGGCGGAGCCGCTGCGTGACATTTGGTGGGGTTGCTACACGCCATACGAGTCAGCGATGCTGGTCGGCGGTGAGGCGGCGCTGGCGGATGTCGGCTGGGCGATGAAATACCTAATCAACAGCGGCGACCACGGCATGACCGATGTTACGTCTCTGCAAGCGCTCCTCACGCTGTCAAGCATCAGTCTCGGCTGCCTGGATTTGCAGCGGGCCAGTCCCGAAGAAATGCAACGGACGCCACAGTTATGGGTGTTCGGCTTGGATTTCATGGAACGGGCGGTGCAAGATAAGTTGGCCAGGTACGTCCGGCAGGGTGGCCATCTAGTGATTCTGCCGATGGTGCCATGGCTGGATGAGCAGATGCAATCCTGCAGCGTGTTGATGGACTTGATCTTTGAGGGCATGCCACGGCCGGAGTTCGTGGGGCTCTTCCCGGGATTCCCCTGGCTGTTTACAAACGTGCGCGGCGCAGCGGGTGAAAGCTTGGTGGTCCCTGGCAAGCCCACGCTATTTGAGTTGCCTGGCGATGCCACCCCCCTGGCCTGGCAGGCGGCCGACCATCGCCCCTGCGCTTTCGAGCGTTCTGTCGGCTCCGGCACAGTGACGGTGCTGGGCTTCCCGTTGGTGTACATGCACACCGCCTCGCCCCGGCAGAAGGAATTCGTGGTCAGCATTGTAGAGCGGCGTAGCGGGCGGCGTTGGGCGGCGACGCGCAACTTGCAGTTGCTGGCGATGGAGCTGCTCGGCGTGGAGGGCGGCCTCGTGTGCGTGGTTAACCCCGTGGCTTTGCCGGCCACAACGATTGTCGACTACACACTCCCTGGTACGCAGCAGCCGGCCCGACTGCCGCTGGTGCTGGACAGCCTGACCCTGCCGGGGCTGGGAGCTCGCTTGCTGCCGATAGGCCTCTCTTTGGGGTTGGGGTTAACTCTGCGGCACGCCACGTGGGAATTGGTGGAAAAGGACACTCAAGCGGCCGCTGTGACACTTCACCTGGCCGCCCGGCCCGGCGAATTGGGCGAGGTTGCACTTGAGGGGCACTGCGCCGATCTGCGCGTGTCGGGGGGGAGCATGCTGAGCGTCTCCAAGCTGGCGGAGGAGCTCACGGTGGTGGTGATCCAGGCGGTAGCCGATGAAGTCCGGCTGCAGGTGACAACCAGTGTGGCCAGTCCATTCGAAGGCCGTTCCCAAGTCCGAGAAAGGCAAAATCTAGTGGGGTGAAATTGGTCTGGTCATGGCGCTCAATTCAATCTCGGCGAAGTTGACCCACGAGGCATGCAGCGGCGTAGAGGGGAAGGTAACGCGAGACAGGATCCGATCCACTTCCGGTTTGCCAAAGATCTCAATCACAGTTTTCACTACTAGGGCAATAGCACGATCCCGGGTGCCGGCTTTGCTGTCATCCTGAAGGCACTCTTCTATAAGCTTGTGGAACTCAGGAACCGGGATGTGCCGACCAGCCTCGATACCAACGGCTGTGCTGGCTACTTATCTACTCCAAGCTATTTTTAACTGAAAATATTGATCAACCGACTTATGCGCATTTATTGAAGAATAAGGGAAAGAATTGAAGAAATGTTAATGAACTATAGCTCGCAGGGTTATGAGTGCTAATCTCAAAACCCCTACCTTAGACCGTTTGGCCTACCGTTTGAGGCTGGCCATTCGATCTTCAGTTCGAAGGAACCGTGCGAGAAAGAAACACCTATATTTTATATCATAATCTGCTTGTTTTCAAATGCATTCAAATGAACCATTCGACCTTGAGTTATCTTTATTCTAAAAATTTAATTGATGAGAAAGATTATTTTCCAACAGAAGATCACCACTGATCTACTGGGCAAAAGAAGTCCACAACAGGGAGGGATAAACTTGATAATACCGGAATAGATAGGGATGAAGGTCACAAAGCATGATAATTCACTGGGGGTGAGAACCCATATTTTGGGCTAAAAATTGCCCGGATGAGCAAAGTAGCAAGCACAGGGCTTCCTATCGACGAATCCGGAGTCATTCGATCCGTTTCATTCCTTGGAGGCCTTCACCACGGCTATTCCAGAGTTTCCAGTCCCTTACAGGCGAATTTCCCTGGCGGATGAGATAAGTAGCCAGTACCGGTCGCCCACTTTAGGCTTCTCCCATTGCCATGCGCGAAAAAAGGTATGTGGTGCCTGGCCCCTAGGGGTCAGCACGGATAGAAGCTAGTCTCAGGTGAATGAAACCTTGGACGTCGCTAGAAGCCATCAGCGTGTTCGCGGGTTGGAGAGCAAGGCGAATGCCGCGCGATCGAATACCTGCGTCATTGTTCGAGCAAGGAAAGGATAGGAAGCAACCCGAAAACCAGGTTGTGGGAAAAAATATTTTTTGTAATGTCTGGGGCTTGACACGCGACCCCTCATAGAAGCACAGGTTCGGGAGATCATCGGACCTTGGATCGGGGAGTTCAACCCCGTCCGTTCCCACGATTCGCTAAAGGGTTTGTCATCCCACCGATTAGCTGCTCCCAGAGCCTGATTCTGTGTACTTTCGATTGGTACTAAATTGGGGATGTTTACAAAGTCAGACCTAATCCTTGGCTACTCGAGACATCCATTTCGTATTATTAAACAAAATTTGATATCTTTAATCATTCCACCTTTTGATATTTCCTGACATACTAGTAACATCCGCCGAAATAATTAATAAAAGAAAGAAGAAGGAGAGTTAAGATGAAAAGAAATATATCCCTCCTACTGGCAGGTATATTGGCTACAGCCATCTTGTTGAATGGCTGCGCGCCTACTCCAACTCCAACCAGTAGCGCCCCTGTATCCAATCCCACCGCTGTATCCAACACCGCTGTATCCAACACCGCTGTACCCGCTGTATCCACAGCCACCAAGGTAGCGGGCAACCTGAGTTTCTTATCCTGGTACACTCAGGCTATGTACCAGCCGGTTCTGGACGCATTCAAGGCGAAATATCCGGATGTTGTAATTGACTTTCAGAATGTTCCTACCGAAAACGATCAGTACACTCAAAAGCTTAAGCTTCTGGCAAACTCTGGCGAACTACCAGATCTGTTCTATGTGCAGCCCCCAGTTACGCTGATGGCTAAAAGTAACTATGTTGCCGATTTAAGTAATCTAGACGCTGTAAAAGCATTACCAGCTGGTTACACACAATCCTACACTTACGCCAATAAGGTTTATGCTTTTGCTCCCGACGCATGGATAGGCGGCGTTTTCTACAACAAAACTCTATTCAAGGATAACAACCTATCCGAACCCAAAACGTGGTCCGATTTTATTAATATATGCAAAACCATTAAGGCCAAAGGTATCAAGCCCATCAGTATGTCCGCCAATGAAATTGCCGACTTGGTTTATTGGCTCCATAACACCGAAGTTCTTTCACAGGACGCCGGTTTTGATGCCAAAATTAATACGGGTGAAACCACCTTCACGCAAGGTTATTTGAATGCATTCAACACCTTTAAAACGGATATGGTTGACACTGGCTATGTCTCTAAAGATATGGTCGGCATGAGCGACGATCAGAGGTGGGACGAATTTGCTACCGGAAAAGCGGCAATGACCATTTCTGGGCCGTGGGCTATTCCCACAATCAAACAGAAAAACCCGAATCTTGATTTCGGGATCTTCCCTTACGTAGGCAGCACGGATGACAAATCTGTCACGGTTGGCGCAGTAAACGTCGGCATTAGTATTTCCGCCAACACCAAAAATGAAGCCGCCGCGGAAGCGTTCATCAATTTCCTCGGTTCGTCAGACGGGCTTCTGCTTTATCAGAAAGTTACCGGCAATTTCATGGCGTCAAAGGATATTAATTACACCGTTGATCCGGTAATGGAACCGATGAAGGCATTTGCGCAAAGTGGAAAGTTCGCATTTCCTCCGATTTTCTGGACCTATACCTCCACCATCGCCCCAATGTTCGAAAAAGGGACGCAGCAAATTGTTCTGGGTACAACGACCCCCGAACAACTGGTAAAGGACATTGATGCCCAGCAAGCGACACTAAGCCAGTAATAACAACGGAAGTTATTTTGTTGGTGAAAAGAAGCCATTGTTTGCCGGGTAGATATCAATGGCTTCTTTTCATTACTCGTAAGGAGTTTTAAAATGCGCTCCATAAAAAAAGAATTTCCTTATTTACTTTTTGTTCTACCAGCATTCATCCTATATACAATCGTAACGATTATTCCTGTTCTCACTACGTTTGTTTATTCTTTTACGAATTTCAATGGCATGTCTCATAATTATAACTTCGTTGGACTTCAGAATTATATTAAAGTTTTCACCACCAACAACGTTACTTCGTCGTTTATTAACAGCATCGTATACGGCTTTGTGACTCCCATTGTTGTGACCGTACTCGCCATTCCGCTGGCGTTGCTGCTTGACAGCAAAATGAAAACCAGAAATATTCAAAGAGCGATTTTCTTTTTTCCTGCTGTAATCAGCTCGTTATTTCTGGGCTATATTTGGAACTTCATCCTCTCCCCTTCCGACTTCGGTCTAATCAATAGCATTCGCATTAGTTTGGGGCAGGGCAAGCTTCTGCTGCTTGCCGATCCTCATATGGCGATGATTTTACTAATTTTGGCTAATGTCTGGTGCGTCACAGGCTGGCACGCCTGCATTTATCTTGCAAACATTCAAATGATTGATAAATCCTATTATGAGGCGGCTGAAATTGACGGCGCTGGCGGGTTTGCGAAATTTAGAACTATCACCCTGCCGTTTCTTGCCCCTGCCATGACGGTGAGTGTCATGTTACTGCTCACAGGTAGTCTGAAAGCCTTTGATCTGCCATTTGCGCTGACAAACGGCGGTCCGGGATATGCAACTACCATGGTCACGCAGACGATCATCACAGAGGGTATAAACTCCGACCGGGTAGGATTCGCTTCCTCAATGTCATTTCTTTTCCTACTTGTTATTAGCTTTTTCGCCCTTTTCCAGGTAAGGATCATGAGGAGGAGGGAGGAGAACCTTTCATGAGGAAGTACAAATTATCTACATTCGTCTTGGAAGTATGCATGCTTCTCGTCTGCGCCACCTTCGTTATCCCGATCTACTATCTGGTGGTGAGCACCTTTAAAACCCAGGCGCAGATTATCAAATCCCCACTTGGATTGCCCACCAGCCTTAATCTGGATAACTATATTAAAGCGCTGGCCACTATGCACTTTTTTCAAAATTTTTCGAATTCGTTTATTATTACCTCCGTGTCCGTTGTTCTGATCGTTGTGTGCGGTTCCATGGTGGCATACGCAATTGTTCGCAGGAAAAACAAACTCATGGGTTTTCTTGGCATTTATTTCTTAATTGGCTTTTTGGTGCCAGTCCAAACGACCTTGTTGCCACTTTTTTTGATCATGAAGAATCTTCACTTAATTAATACACTTACTGGCATGATCTTGCTCCATAGTAGTAATGGCAGTGTTTTCGCCTTCTTCCTTTATAGCGGGTTTATCAGATCTCTACCGCCCGAGTTAGAGGAAGCCGCTGCCATGGACGGTGCTGGCGCATTTCGCATATTCTGGCAGATTGTGTTTCCTCTTTTAAAGCCCATAACGGCGACTATCGTGATCTTCAACACGATGTGGATTTGGAACGACTTCTTGCTTACCTACCTGTTCCTTAGCTCGCCAAGTAAAGCAACCCTGATTATGCAGGTATACAATGGGGTGGGCCAATACATAAATGACTGGTCCATTATGATGCCAGTGCTTGTTTTGGCTTTGCTGCCTATGGTAATTTTCTACTTGATCATGCAACAATACATCATCGGCGGCCTGACTATCGGAGCTATAAAGTAAAAACTGTTATCTGTATTTATATGCGATAAAATCTTTACACGAGGTAATATGGAACAAATAACACACATTTCTATCAACCCCGCCGACACCGTCGGGCGGATCAACCCAAACCTCTATGGACACTTTGCCGAGCATCTGGGACGCTGCGTCTATGACGGCATTTGGGTTGGCGAGCAATCGCCCATCCCCACTACGCACGGCTTCCGCAACGATGTGATTGAAGCGTTACGCCAGATCAAACCACCCATTCTGCGCTGGCCGGGCGGGTGCTTTGCCGATGACTACCACTGGCAAGACGGGATCGGGCCTCGCCAGGAAAGGCCAAGGCGGATCAACATTCACTGGGGTGAGGTGGTCGAGACCAACCAGATCGGCACGCAGGAATTTATCCAGTTCTGCCGTCTGATCGGTGCGGAGCCGTATTTCTGCGGCAATGTCGGCTCCGGGACGGTTCGCGAGCTTCGCGACTGGGTCGAGTACTGCAATTTCCCCGGCAACTCATCGTGGGCGCAGAAACGGGCCGAAGACGGTAGTCGCGAGCCGCTCAACGTTAAATATTGGGGGGTGGGCAACGAGAACTGGGGTTGTGGCGGGAATTTCTCGCCTGAGGATTACTGCACTGAATTCCGGCGCTACGCTACTTTCTTGCGCGGCTTTGGGCAGAAGTTGTTTGTGATCGCCTGCGGTCCGTCGGACAACGATGTTGAGTGGACCGATCGTTTCTTCCGCAAGCTGAAGAAAGATTACTGGGAGTTCCACAACATTAACGGGTTTTCAGCGCACTATTACTGCGGAACGGCCGGGACGGCGACCGAGTACAGCGTAGACGAATGGTACCACTTGATCAATAAGGGGCTCAAAATGGAAGCGCTCGTGATCCAGCAGCGCGCTGCGATGGACGCCTACGATCCCACCCGCCAGATCGGGCTGATCGTGGATGAGTGGGGTACCTGGCATTCGGTCGAGCCGGGCACCAATCCGGCCTTCCTCTACCAGCAGAACAGCCTGCGCGACGCGCTGGTGGCCGCTACTACCCTAGATATCTTCAACCGGCATGCTGATAAGGTGGTGATGGCCAATATTGCCCAGACCGTCAATGTGCTGCAGGCCATGGTGCTGACCGATCCAGACAGCCCGCGCATTCTGGTTACGCCAACCGGCTACGTATACGGGATGTATGCACCTCACCAGAACGGCAAATCGGTTCGCATGCTGATCGAGACACCGGAGGTCGTCTACACCGTCGCCGGGAAGCCGGGCAGCATGCCGGTCGTAGCGGGCAGCGCATCGCTAAAGGAGAAAACGCTCTTCCTAACCCTGACTAACAGCCACGCGAGCGACCCGGTCAGGTTAAAGATCAGCCTGCTTGGAGGAGCTAGCTCCTCATCGACATCCGCACAATCACTATCAGGCGAGATCCATGCCCATAACACCTTTGACGCGCCCAATACCATCAACCCCGTGCCTCTGGCTGCAGAAGCCCGCGGGGCGGACGTGCATATCACCTTGCCCCCAGCGTGCGTCGCGACTGTAGAGATAAAGATGTAACGCAGATGGATCTGGTCAAATCACAGCAATCGGAACGATAAATCAGGCTAACCCAATCCACTCGCAAAGCAATCAAGCCCAAGTGCAGGTAGCTATGCTGCAAGAACCGATTGCAAAGCTGAAGACTGAGGTGGATCAATTGCGGGAGTAGGCCAAGACGAATTCGTACAATTCGTCAAAGCCTTCCTCATCAAATAGGCTCTATACACCTGCCAAGCCCCCAGCTGAACCCTCTAGGCGGAAAGCAGGCAGGCAGAAGGGACACCACGGACATGGGCCGCAAGCTTAAACCTCCAGAGCAGATTCAGCGCATGGTGGTATGCAAACCAGAAACCTTCGGGCGATGTGGGGCCTTGTTATTGGGAGAATGCCAGCAACCACAGCGGCATCAGGTGAGTGAATTGCCTAGGATTGAACTAGAATTCACCGAGGATCAATTGCATACCTTGACCTGTCTGGCTTGCAGCACCCAAACAACCGGAAATTGGCCCAAAGATATTCCAGAAGGCAGTTTTGGGCCATGGACCCAGGCAATGGTTGGCTATTTGGATCTGTCGTATGGAATGAGTGACTGGGATGTTGTAGTAGAATTAATGGAAGTTGGTTTTCATACCGAAATAGGCTTGGACAGTGTCTTCGTTGAACGCATCCTTACCGCACAGTGCTTACCTTGCACCAACAAAAACAAGATGTCCCGTAGTTCTTGATCCAGGTGTGTCATGCCGGAATTGCCGCGGTCCATTCACCTTCTTTGTTACCTTCCAGCTGAACGGATACGGAAGATTTACTATCGCAAATGGAATTCAGTGAAAAAAGAAAGCATAATCATATGATTAACAGATTAAATAATTATATAAATAGGTCTTTTAACCGTAGGCTTCTTTTCTTCTTTGTTCCGTATATCATCGTACTGCTAGTTTCTGTTTCCTTGTTGTGCTTCAATAGTTTTTATAATACCCTTAAACAAGAAAAGGAAAAAAGCACAAAGATTTTGGTCTCCCAAGCCAGCAATAATTTAGATTATTATTTTATGGATATCAAAACAATGATGGCCTACATGAGCATGAATAAATATATTTTTCAGGCTCTGACGGAATATAACAGCCTGTCGATTGAAGGACAATACAATCTAAACAACCAAATTGCGGATGACACCAGAAATATCAACGTTTTCAAAAGATATATTAACGATATTATCATTATTGGAAAAAATGGATATTACAACAATCTACAAAATTATTATCGTCTGAGCAGCAGCTCAGATCTCTTGGACAGGGAATGGCTGACAAAATACCATGCGTCCGAGAATTCCCGTTTTTATTTTACTCCCCCCCATTTGGCAGATTATTATGAAACTGCTGGCCCGAAAAGCTGGGTCGTTTCCTCGATTTTGCCCATCATCGACCAGGGTAAAACACTAGGTTATCTTCAGGGCGATATCGATTTTGAAAAAATGAATAACTTGCTGGACACTGTTTTCAGTCAGAATGAAATTGCACTCACCGTGGTCACCTCGGACGGTGATATCGTTTTTGATCATGACATAAATAAAATAAACTCTCAGTTTAATAATGAAATCTTCAAAGATATCCAGGGAAATGAGGGCTCCTTTATCAATAATGGAATAGAAGTCAGTAGCATGATCGTCTATCAAAAGTCTAATGTAACCGGCTGGTATCTGATCGCATCAGTACCCTATTCCACGATACTGAACCCTGGCTATTCGGTCTCCATTACCATTCTGTTCATCATCCTGCCGATTAGCCTGCTGCTTGCGCTGATCATCTTCGTATTTATCTCCAACCAGTTTAATAAACCGTTGAGCAAGCTTATGAATCGGATAGAAAGCGTGGACGTCGCCAACTATAAGCCGGAACAAATTGATTATGGCGTCGGGGAAATCGCGGATGTGGGAAGAAAATTCGAGGCGATGCTTTTTCAGATAAACGAGCTGATTAAGCAGGTATATCTGGCTGAAATTAAAAAGAAAAATGCAGAGTTTGAATCGCTCCGTAAGCAGATCACCCCACATTTCATGTACAATTCTCTTCAGGTCATCAAAGCAGAGGCTATCTTCTCCAAAAATAAGCGGATTAGCCAGATCGTTACCTCAATTGCGAATTTACTGCGTTATTCGATGGACAATCAAACCATTCAAGTAACGGTAGCAGACGAAATCAGCTATATTCATGACTACCTGGAAATCTACAAACGGCGCTTCATCGGGAAATTCGAGTATCGGATCGAAGTGGACGAAGAAATTATGAACTACAAGATGCAAAAATTAATTTTACAACCGATCGTGGAAAACTCCATCAAACACGGTTTTGAAAATTTGAAGGTTGGAGGAATTATTCACATCCGGGGCCGGAGGGACACAAGCGGCCTCATTTTCGAGGTACTGGACAACGGCAAAGGGATCTCCCCTGAAAAGGCAGAGCAATTGAGGCGGAATTTTGAAAAAGCGGATCATAGCACTATAAATGGAATTGGTTTATTCAATGTTCACCAACGCATCGTGATGGAATGTGGTGCAAATTACGGAATCACAGAAATCGATAGCAAAGAAGGAGAATACATGCGGGTTGTTTTGAAAGTTAAGGAGTAACTATGTATAAAGTTATTTTTATCGATGATGAGGCGGTCACGTTAAATTTACTCAGAAGCGCCATCGACTGGGAAAAATATAGCATTGTGGTAAGCGGAACAGCTAACGACGGGGAGGAGGGGATAGTTCTATTTCGACAGGTGGAACCGGATATCGTGGTCGCGGACATCAGAATGCCAAAAATGAATGGAATTGAATTTGCTGACGTTATCCGGCAAACCAACAAAAAGGTGAAAATTCTTTTCCTATCCGCTTATGCTGATTTTGAATATGCCCAGAACGCAATAAAACACCAAATTTGTGAATATCTTCTGAAACCGCTGGATGAAGACAAGTTAGAGGTTGCCATCGCGCGAATTGTTCGGGAGATTGACCGCGAAAACGCAATCAGTGACACCATCGTGAATTACCGAATGGAACAGGCCGAAGAGAAACTCCAGCAGCTTTTAATCCAAAACCGCGAAACCCGTTTATCTAATGAGGTAGTTGAAATACCGAAAGAGATCCTGGACACCTTCGTGGGTACAGATATATTAATTGATGTATTGAGCGCAAAAGAAACACAGAATTTAAAGGACTACACCTATTTTGAAATAATAAGACAGCTCTTCAAGGATCGACTAGGCCCCGCAACAAGTATGATCATGATCAGCCCGGTGGAACTGATTGTGCTGACAACCAGCTCCGAATTTCAGTTGGAATTGGGGGGTATTCTAAGCACACTACATCAGCATGATAAACCCGTAAAGATTGGGATCAGCAGTATCAATCGACCATTCGAACTTGTTCAGGCATATCATCAAGCTGAAAGTGCCTTATCCCAGTGTTTTTACACAGGGGAGGAGTTGTGCATCTATTCGGACAACATTTATTTTTCAAACGATCTAACCATCAATCTCGCGGATTTTGAGCAACAAATCACCGACCTTGTGGAACAGGGGAAAAGCGGAGATCTAATAGATGTTTTTCAGGCTCGCCTCTTTGATTTGTTTCGAAAGCGGGTTAATCCTTCGCTAATATATGATTTTGTATTCGACGTGCTCACCTGGATAAGAATCGCTATTTTGAAACACTACCGGGATGCGGCCATAAACTGTCTATACTCGATAGACCAAAATCGCCTCCGGGTGTGCACAACGAAGGAAGCATTGGTCATGTACCTTAACTTGCTCCTTCAAACCATCAGTAAGTCGATTATTGAGATGCTTGCGGAGGATTCTGGCTATTATGTGGTCAAGCGCGCAAAAGATTACACAAAAGATCATTACACGCAAGTAGATTTTTCCCTGCAGGATGTAGCGGATTATGTAGGACTCAGTAAAAATCATTTTTCAAGAGTTTTTCATGAAATTACCGGTCAAAAATTCTGGGATTACGTTACACAGCACCGCGTTGAAAAAGCAAAGGAGTTGCTCAAAAAAAGTAACTCCTCCAATTATGATATTAGTCTCGCGATCGGTTATGCAAGCGAATTCTATTTCAGCAAGAAATTCAAGATGGTGGTTGGATTAACGCCGCAGCAGTTCAGAAAGTTATGATTAAAATATGCATTTCGTATTTTTAACAGGTTGCTGAAAAAAAACAATTTAGGAAAGAAAAATAACCGGCTGGATTGAGATTATGTTTTTTGTCTTATGACATTTCCTGTCATAATGAACAATTTTTGTCGCCTTTTTCCTTCTCCTCATTTCCCTTTTGTGTTCTTTCTAAAACTAGGCCATAATTTCATCATGTTTATTATTGCATGCTGTTTGATTATCAATCTACCCTCAATTTATTTTTCAATAAGCTTTGCAGCATTATTGGGCATCCCAGGCGGGGTGAATACATGCTTTTGGATTTTGGAGAAACTCCCAATCTACCGCGCACTTAAGGTCGATCGAGGATTCTGCCTTGCCAAACAAGCGTAAGCCGCCCAATTGTCCAATGCATCCTTATAACTTTCAATCGTTCGCTGGCTTGGACCCTGGGCGGTCTTGTCCAAAATGAAGCCTTCGATAGCCTGGGATATCAAAAGGTTTTGAAGTCTGTGCCCCGCTCCGTATTCGCAGTGATTGGAAAGATTGGTCTCGTGTGAGACAGTCGAACCGATCCCGAATATCGATAATGCAAATATTCAATCCGAATACTGGAGTTCATAGGAAAATCTCCTTATGGATGAGAACTTCCTATCTAAGACATCCCGGCTGCGAAAGAACCACCAGCCTCGCGGTCGGTGATTCAAATAAGTAGCGGGGCTAGGATTCGCCCCCGGCTTATCCCTACGGGGGCGGGCGGCCCGGTCGGACCCAAAGCGGTTATCCTTTTTCATTCGACCCGATGAAATGCCCAGGCTGGGAAGCGCTTAGTGAATGAGTCGGGCCGGGGAACCAGGGACCTCCGGGTTATGAGCGCCCCTTCTACGATATGAAACAGGGAAACGCTTTTTCTTTATTCCGATCAACCCGAATGACTACGGTTCAAGAAAGCCTTAGTTATTTATTATTTTATCCGAAATTGTGAAAAAAGCATCACCCTACGTCTCAAAAACATCTTGAGGAGGGAATGTACGTATTATAGGAGAATAATAGCCTGGATGAGATAAGTAGCCAGTACAACCTTAATATTTGTAAACTACACGGTTTTTAGAATCATCACATCCCGCCCCAGGATTTTCACCTTTTTCCCCGCTTTTTTGCCGGTAAAGGCATTCACCATATCATCAATATCCAACCGGACCGTGCATGATTCTTCACGATAGTTGAAAAGAAAAACATATCTTCCGCGGCGACAAACACATACGCCTTCCGGAAGATCCGGCACTGGAGCAACCTTGGCTTGGTCCAACAGCCAATCGGTCAACCCAGCCGCGGCGGCAGCACTCGGCCACAAACCAGCGTAGACTACGCGTCCGGTGCCCAACTGCCGTTCGGTGACAGCCGCCAGCCCCGCCAATGGCCCGCCTTCATACACGACAAGCGCCTGTGCGGATTGCAAAGAGAGACCTTCCGCCCAATGGATTGCCTCCCGCGCCGGGATCTTTGATTTCTTCAGCGGATATCCAATTCCGGGCGGCAACGAATGGAATGATTCCACAGTGGCGCCGACCATCTCGCGAAATACCCCAGGCAGCGGCTGATCCGTAACCAGGTTGCTGGGCGTTTTGAACCCGGCACGCGCGCCCAGCAACAGCAATCCTCCCCGCTTCACATAATCGGCCAGATGTTCCGCCAGCGTCTCGTCGGCCAGAATCATATTCGGGGCGATCACCAGCTTATAGGAAGAGAGATCTTCGTGGACCGGGAGAATATCCGTCGGAACCCCCGCGCGCGCCAGCGGCCGGTAGTATCCGAACAGATGCCGCCAGTACGTGCATAGATGGTTATGCGGTTGTAGATCGGTCGCCCATAGTGCGTCGTAATCCGCTAAGATAGCCACGTCCGCCTGCGTGCGTGTGCCTTGGAGCGAGCGCATCAAAGGCTGTTCCGCCTTCATCCGCCGCAATTCCTCGAACCCCGTGTCCGGCACCGCGTCGTGGCGCAGCAATCCGCTGTGGTACTGCTCCTGGGCAAAACGGCAGGCGCGCCAGTTGAAGAAGACCACGGCATCTGCGCCCGCCGCCAGGTCATGCCAGGTCCAGAGGCGGACTAAGCCGGGTCGAACGCCCGGATTCACACGCCCCCAATTGATATGGCCGGCCTGCTGTTCCATCACCCAAAAAGGCGTGCCGGGTTTCAAACCGCGCATCAAGTCGTGACAGAAACCGATCGCATACGGATCCCCCGCGTCGTAGGCGGTAGCCGGCCGCGGATCATCCGGCATATACAGGGAGGAAGCCATCATCTCCGCGTAGCCGGTGGGATAGCTGTCCCAAGAGATGAAATCCAGCGGCGCGGACACCCGGTAATGATTAAAATCGGGGAATGTTCCCATGAAGTTCGTGGTGATGCACTGCTGCGGACAAAGCGATCGTAAGATGTCGATCTGAATCTGGGAAAACGCAGCGATCGAATCGGAGGAAAAGCGATACCAATCCAGCTTTTGGCTGGGATTGGGATCGTTGGGAGTCCGCGAGGGAGAAACGATCTGAGCCCAATCGCTGTAGATCTGACTCCAGAAATCTGTCCCCCAGGCAGTGTTTAACGCGTCCAACGTTCCATATTTTTTTCGGAGCCATTCGCGAAATGCGGCGACGGATATGTCGCAGTAGCAGCGCGCCGTCTCATGGCATCCGAACTCGTTATCCAGCTGCCAGCCGATGACGGCCGTATGCTGACCGTAACGCCGGGCCATCTCGGAGACGATGCGGCGGGAATATTCCTGATAGGCGGGATGATGAAAGCAATAATGCCGGCGAGCGCCAAATTGGCGCCGCCGGCCCTGGTCATCCATCGGCAGAATATCCGGGTGTTTCTGGATCAACCACGCAGGTGGTGCGGCAGTGGGTGTGGCCAGCACGATCTGCAGGCCTTCGGCCGCCAATCTCTCCAACACATCGTCCAGCCAGCCCCACGTATATTCGCCGTCCTCCGGCTCCAACCTCGTCCAGGCGAACTCCGCCAGGCGCACGACCGAGAGTCCGATCTCCCGCATCTGGCGGGCATCAATGCCCCAGCGATCCGGCGGCCAATGTTCGGGATAATAATCCACGCCCAGCAGAGGTTGAGTCATATTCTCTCGCGGTTTCCTTTCCGGTTTTCAGGAACGCTTTGACAACCCATCAAGTACGGTGGACAGTAAGGAAATTCGATATGTGCTTTCGGATTTCCGGCAGCATCGGGTCCACGCTCATGGCATACTCGCCCGTCCAATGGTTGGTGAGATGGTTGTTCATGGAGGTCGAGTTCCAAATCTGGAGTATAAGAACGAAACGGTATACAGATGGCTCTTTCGTGCGTGCACGGCGAAAGATGACCCTGCCGGTGTCCGGTGAGAACTCCCAATCGGCCGCATCCACGACCATCTGGGCGGTCCTATCCACAACTTCCCACCATTGCCTGGGATCGTGCCACATGTAAATTTCGAATTGTTCGCTGTAGTATCCTTTCAGAATATCCATTTCCAGCGTATCGCCAACCGCCGCCTCCAGATTGTAGATCAAATACTTTTGGCTACAGATGGTCGCGATGCTCCAGCACGTAGGCCTGATCCGCCCGTACCAGACACAGCGTCGAATACACTTCGAGACCGAGAGACCGCACTTCCGGCGGAAGTTCGGTTCCGTCGCTGTCGCGCACTGCGTCGCATCCCCATCTGCCGATTATGTATTGCAGCCCCGTTTGCATCCCTTTTTCCACCGGCAAGGTGACCCTGCCTCTGGAGACGGGAGAAGATACACCCATGCATGAAAGAAAGCTCCTTCGCGCCAAGTCTTTTTCAAAAATGTGGGCTCACGGGTGCACTTCCGGGGAATTCACCGCCCAAAGGCCCTCCCATGAACCCGCACGAAACCGATTGTTCTGCCCGCCGCAATCCTATGGCCTCCTCGGCGGCGGATGTGCGGGCGGCCCACATTATCCTTTGGTGGCGCCTAGCGTCAGCCCCTGGATGAAGTACCGTTGCAGGAGTAGGAATACGAGCACGGTTGGCATGGTGCCCATGATCGCGCCGGAAATGATCGCCGGCCAATTGGCAATAAACATGCCCTGCAACGAAGACAGCCCGGTGGTGACCGGTTTTAAGGCATCGTTTTGGATCAAAATCAACGCCCAAATGAAATCATTGAAAATCCACGTGAATTCCAGCGTTGCTACCGCCGCCAGCGCCGGAAGCGAGAGCGGCATCATGATTTGCGCGTAGATGCGGAATTCGCCGCAGCCGTCCATCCGTGCCGCCTCCAATAATTCGCCGGGGATGGTGCGCATGTAATTGCGCAAGACGAACGTGCAGAACCCAAGCTGAAAGGCGGTGTGAATGATGATCAGCGCCCAGTAGGTGTTATAGAGATGCAATGCATCAAACAGGCGGAATACCGGCAGCAATAAGATCTGGAATGGCAGCATCATGCCAGCGACAAAGATATAGAGAATGATGCGATCGCCCGGGAAATGAAACCGGGAAAGCGCATAGGCGGCCAAGGAAGAAAGGAAGAGCGTGGCGGTCAGGGAGGGGATGGTGATGATGAAACTGTTCGGCAGATAATGCGAAAGCCCTCCCCGCTCCCACACGTCCACGTAACTCTGAAGAGAGAGCGACTTGGGAACGGACCAAAAACCGTTCGCGATAATATCGTTGCTGGTGCGGAGCGAGGTAACAATGGCTATCAAAACCGGCACCAGCCAGAGAGCTGTGAATACATATACCAATAGATATACCATCAACCGCGGAACCAAATGGGATCGTTTGGCGTTCAACGGATCCTCCTAATATTCGATCTCGGTGCGCAGAACGCGCCAGAGATAAATGAAGATAAAGACGGCGCTGATCAGGAAGAGGATTACCGCGATGGCGGCGCCGTACCCCATTTTGTAATTATTGAAGGCTTCGATGTACATGAAATTGGCAAGCACGCTGGAGGAGTTCGCCGGCCCGCCGCGGGTCATGACGAAGACCAGATCGAAGGAACGCAGGGAGTCGATCACACTGATCACGACTACGACTACCGTGATCGGGTTCAGCAGGGGAAAAATGACGTAACGGAACAACTGCCATCGGTTACAGCCATCGACGATGGCGGCATCTACCAGCGAGGGATCCACCGCTTGCAGACCAGCGAGGTAGAGCGTCATGATATATCCCACCTGGCGCCAGACGGCGGCGGCGATGATGCACCAAGTTGCCATGGCCGGATCGCTGAGAAAGCCGATGGCCGGACCCTTGTACCCGAGCTCGGCCAGCATAGTACTGAAGATACCCCCGTCGGGGAAGTACATCCAGCTGAAGATCAGCCCGATGACGACCGGCGCCAGAATGTATGGCGAATAGAAAATGGCCTTAATTGCGCTTATTCCGGGAATTTTGTTGTTGTTGAAGAGCATCGCCAGCGCCAGCCCCATCCCCACCGGTATCGTGACGAAGGAGACCAGCCACTTCAAATTGTTCAGCAGGGCGGTGTAGAAAATCGGATCATTGAAGAGAACGACATAGTTCTTAAACCCGATGAATTTCGCCGCGGAGACACCCGTCCAATTCGTCAAACTGAGGTAGAACGAATAGACCATCGGGCCTATTACCCACATCAGGAAAAGGGCCAACGGCAAAATCAGGAACAGGTAGGGCGTCAGGGGAATGGTCCTTCTCGATTGTTGAGCGGACGTTTTCATGTGTACTCTCCGGGCTTGTGACGCGAAAGAAATGTTTCCGTCCGAAACCTCAGATCGGCCATGTGCGGGCAGCTTTTCGGCTGCCCGCACATGGCGTGTGTTAGTACGCTATTACGACACGGCGGAGTAGATCGCTGCCTCGTCCTTTGTCAGTTGATCGAGAATGCTGTCTATCTGACCGGTGTTGGTCCAGAACTGGATCATGGCAGCCATGCCCTTGTCGGCCATCTCAGGCGGGGACTCGTTGTCATAAAACGAATCAACGACATCCGCACCCTTGATCAGTTCGATACCCTGCTTGACCTGCGGGGAGAAGATGCTCGGATCCACATCGCTGTTGACCGGCAGGCGGTTGAGCGTCTTGGCCCAGTATTCCTGCGCTTCTTTGGAGCCCAGGAAGGCAAGCAGTTTCTTGGCGGCTTCGGGGTGCGGTGCATTCGCGGCGGCCCAGTAGATATCTGTCGGGGCGTCCTC
>Ga0187886_1001862_pt1 | contig 17957 bp, 14 predicted proteins | sample June2016WEW_20_1_FD_133001 | JGI IMG/M metagenome (GOLD analysis project Ga0187886, IMG submission 133001) | Peatland microbial communities from SPRUCE experiment site at the Marcell Experimental Forest, Minnesota, USA - June2016WEW_20_150 | ecosystem: Environmental > Terrestrial > Soil >... | reverse complement strand
CTAATGTTATTTGAGATGTTTGCGGCAAGGAATTCAAATATCTCTTCCGGAAGCTCAATGCCATCGTTGTACGCTTTTTTCTTGAGAATAGCCAGGCGTGTTTCGTAGTCAGGTCTCTGAAGATCGGCCTGTAATCCCCATTTGAATCTTGAAAGAAGCCTCTGTTCCATTCCCTGCAGATCGACAGGAGGCTTGTCGCAGGTAAGGATCAGTTGTTTCCCCGACTGGTGAAGATGATTAAAGATGTGGAAGAAGGTGTCCTGCGTCTTTTCCTTGCCGGCAAATTCATGAACGTCGTCGAGGATGAGGACATCGATCATCTGGTAAAAATGGAGGAAGTCGTTTTTGTTATTGTTTCTTACAGATTCTACAAACTGGGTCTGGAATTTGTTTGCATTTACGTAAAGGACGGTTTTGTCAGGATGCATTTCCTTTACAAGTATTCCGATAGCCTGTGCCAGGTGTGTTTTTCCCAGTCCCGAATCGCCATAGATCATCAGGGGGTTAAAGGCAGTTCCGCCAGGGTTATTGCCGACTGCTATTCCGGCAGATCTTGCCAGCCTGTTACATTCACCTTCAATATAGTTGTTGAAATTATATTCCGGATTAAGTTTAGGGTCGAAATGAACTTTTTTAATTCCGGGAATGACGAATGGGTTCTTGATAGATGGCTGTGTAACGTCGAACGGAACCTGCACAGGTCTGTTGTTGAGGTCGGTTTTGTATTTTGACGGATATCTGACCGTATAGGGTTTGCCATCGGAATAAGTAGCATTCTCCATAACAACGTTGTATTCAAGCTTGGCATCGGTGCCAATTTCGCGCCTGAGAGTTTTTCTCAGGATGTCAATATACTGCTCCTCGAGATATTCATAAAAGAAAGGACTCGGAACCTGAATAGTGAGCACATTATTTTCAAGCTTTAAGGGAACAATTGGTTCAAACCATGTTTTGAAACTGATGGATGGAATAATATCTCTGATAATTTGCAGACAGTTATTCCATACGTCAAGGTGTGTTTTGTTCATTTAATTTGGTTGTTTTAAATATTCAGGTTTGGTTGGCGCTGATTCGTGTAGCAATATTTGTAAAAAAAAATCTTAAAAAAAAAATTATTTTTACTTGATTATATCAAAAATAGTATATGTTTTTAAACATCAGCAACTTATAATAAAATATTTTTTTAATCATTGTAACATTATGATTTACATAATGTTACAATAGCATTAAATGGTTTGTTGGTGTGTTACAATTCATTAGAAGGCTTTACTCAAAAATCAACAATGAACTCCTAAAATGAGGACTATTTTGTAATTAATTTATTTTCTCATTTCAAGATCAAGATAATCTGAATTTTGTAAATACAGATCATTTTTCAGGAATATTTTTTTTGCCGAAGAGTGAAAAATGAACATACCGATTTGGATTGGCTTTAAAGTCCTTCAAAAGTGCATTAAGGTTCTCAAGACTGTTGTTGAGATTTGAATAAAGAGAATCGTTGGCAAGTAATTGCCCGGCACTTCCTTTTCCCTCGTTCAGGTTTTCTATGAGGACAGAAGTTTTTTCAAGGTTTGATTTCAGGTTTGAAATTGTTTTGTAAATATCAGCTGCAGCCAGGGTGTCGGTTATTGATTCAAGCTTCCTGAAAGTAATGTTCATTTTACCGGAGTTGTCGGAAAGCATTTGTGAGAACCTGGTTACATTGTCGAGGGTTTTTTTGAGATCCTTCTCCCTGGATCCGAGTATTTCGTCAATGCTTTGTGTTGTACCGTTCAGGTGGACAATAGTTTCGTTGAGGTTCTTCTTGAACGAAGGGTCCATGATTTTATTTATTGATGCCATTACAGTATCAATAGAATTTAAAAGTGTCATGATCCTCTCTTTTACCGGCATTAGTTCGGTCTCGACTTTTGTTACCAGTGATTCGGCCAGTCGCCCGGGTAAAGTGTCACCGTCGGAATAGAACCCCGGACCGCTGCCGTAAACAAACCGGACTTTCATCCCCGCTATTATTGAAACCGGCAGGACTTCAGCAACTGTATTTCTCGGAAGCCTGAAATTCTTGCTCACTGAAAACTTCACAAGGAGGCGACCGTTTTCGGGACTGACGAAATTAATAGACTGGACTACACCTACCTGGTATCCATTGATTTCAACGGGACTCGATTCTGCAAGTCCTCCTATTTCATCATAGATTGCATAATAGGTTGCGGTTCGCTTGAAATAGTCTTTCCCTTTCAGAAAATTAAAAACCCATATAAAGACCAGAATTGTAACTAAGGCGACAACGCCGACCTTAACTTCATTTGATATTTTTACCATCTGACCTGTTTTTATTTCTTCCGCTTCTGTTCCAATGCCTGACGCAAAGGTAGTACTTTGTTGCCTTTAACTGCAATGACAAAAGCATCCGGATAATCGGATTCGACTTGCTTTCTGTATTTTACCGCTTCGGAATAATCAGTAAATCTTCCTGTTGTATAACGATATCGGGGTTCAGTATAAATTTCTGAGATATCTTTTAAACCTTTGAAATTCTCGGGTTTTATTTCTGTTCTTGTTCCTGATGTAGAGACCTGAACCATAAATACAAGTTCATTGCTGCTGTCAGAAACAGCTGATCCTGTTCCGGTTTTGTCGCCGGGCTTGCCGGCAGAAATTTCGCTTTTACTGTCGATATCATCCATATATTCCCTGCAGGCCCTGTAGATAGCTGAAGCAATATAATCCTGCCCCTCCTTTGAGTTGAGGTATTTTTCCTCGGCTATGTTGGTTATAAAGCCGGTTTCGATAAGCACAGCTGGCATTGTGGTATTAAATAAAACCCAGAAACCTGCCTGCTGAACTCCTCTGTCATTTCTGTTTACCCTCTCGCTGAATTGTGTCTGTATTTTTGATGCCAGATCAGTGCTCTGTTTCTGGAAAAGGTTTTGCGTAAGGGTGAAGATAATGTACGATTCAGGCGATTTGGGATCGAATCCCTGATATTTGGTAGAATAATCATCTTCCAGCAGCATGACCTCATTCTCCTTCATTGCTACTGCCAGGTTTGCATCATCTTTTGCCAGACCCATTATATATGTCTCGGCCCCGGTGGCTCCTTTTGATTTTGCCCAGTTGGAATGTATTGAAATAAAGAGGTCCGCATTATTCCTGTTCGCGATTTTTGGTCTTTCCTTAAGATCGACTGTTGAATCATCGTTGCGGGTGAAAACGACTTTTACGTTCTTAAGGTTCTCCTGGAGATACTCTCCGGTTTTCAGGGCAATGGCCAGATTTATATTCTTTTCCATGCTGAAAGAACCCAGAGCTCCCGGATCTTTGCCGCCATGTCCGGGATCAATGACGATTACCCATTTCCCTTCTGTTTTGGGATTGCAGTCCGATGCACCATGACTGTTTATCTGAATAAAAAGGAAGAGTAATAAAACTATATATATATTAAAGGTATGCTGTTTCCCGTTTTTAATTCCACTACACATAAGTTGTTCGTGTTTTTTTAATAGTTTTGACGCTGACATCCGAAGTCATACAAAAACTGTACAAAATTAATATTAAAGTTGTATTTTTTTAAAGAAAAGCGGTTACTTGTGGTGTTCCTCGTGATGGTCCTGTCCCTTCGCGTGTTTTCACAGGCAGAGGGCATTATTTCAAAACCTGCCCGGTCACGCCGGGATACAATTCCTCCGGATTCAGCCTTACGAATTAAAAAAACCTCAAAGGATGCTATTGACAAAAAAGTAATCTACAGTGCACCCGGAGGGTATATTAAAAATGATCTCGTAAATAAAAAAGCAACCATTGTTAAAAACGGCCTCGTTGATTATGGAGATATTGAAATAAAAGCCGACTCCATCATCTTTGACATGACGACAAATCATGTTTACGCAGTAGGAGTTAAGGATTCAACAGGCAAGGTTGTCGGGAAGCCAGCTTTTAAATCGGGTTCAGAGGAATTCACTTCCGATACACTTGAATATAATTTCAAGACTAAAAAAGCTGTAATCAAGAATATAATAACTCACCAGGATGAAGGCCTGCTGCACAGCGCTGTCACAAAGCTGCTTGAAGACGGTACTTCCAATATTTTCAGGAGCACATATTCGACCTGTGATGCCGACACACCCCATTTTTATATAAACCTCAGGAAGGCAAAAGTTTACCCGGGCAAAAAAATTATTTCCGGACCTGGCAACCTTGTACTGGAAGGCATACCGCTTCCTCTCTACCTTCCATTTGGTTATTTCCCGATCCAGACCAAGAAGGCAGCTTCCGGGATACTTTTTCCGAAAGCCCATTATGAAGCCACCAGGGGTTATGCTCTTACCGACGGCGGATACTATTTTGCACTGAACAATTATTTCGATCTGACGCTGATGGGAAATATTTTTACAAACGGGTCATGGCTTCTTTCTGCAAAGACAGATTATAATAAGCTTTACAAATACAGCGGTAACTTCACCTTCAGCTATGCCGACAACATATCAGGCCATCAGGGACTGTCGGATTTCAGTGAATCAAAGAACTACAGTGTCGGATGGACCTATAGCCAGAGCGCAAAAGCGAGGCCCGGATCAACGTTTTCGGCCAGCGTAAGCATGAGCTCAAGCGGCTATGACAAGAATAACAGTTATAATCTGAATGATCATATTACCACGACAAAGCAATCGAGCGTCAGCTATTCAAAAACATGGGAAGGGACGCCATTCAACCTTTCAGTAAGTGCAAATCACAGTCAGAACACCAGAACTAATAATGTGGAACTTGACCTTCCTAAAGTCAGTTTTACTGCTTCACGTATTTATCCGTTCCGTGGAATAAACAGCTCCGGCTTAAAAAAATGGTATCAGGATCTTCAGTTCCAGTATACAGCTTCTCTCGATAACCAGATAAGTACTGTTGACAGTCTCCTATTTACAAACAAGATGTGGAACAAGATGTCAAACGGTTTCCAGCAATCTGCGCCATTAAGTTTCCAGTTTCACCCTTTCAAAAACTTTTCAATATCACCCAATATCTCCTACACAGGAGTAGTGTTCACTCAAAAGCAGCTGAGAAAATGGGACACTGACAAGCAAAAAGTTGATACTATTTTTATGAAAGGTATATTTTATGGTCAGGCAATAAATCCTTCGATAAGCGCAGGATATAGTCCTCAGATATTCGGTTTTTACAGGTTTACAAATCCAAATTCGAGGATTGAAGCTATACGTCATGTAATGAAGCCATCGGTATCATTCGGTTTTACCCCTTACATCGAAGGTCTGAGCTCAAAAATGTGGAGGAAAGTTCAGATGAATGCTGATAGCCTGATGCAAACTTATTCAATTTATGAAGGAAATAAGTATGGCACTCCTTCGCTTTCGAGTAAAAGCGGCACCGTCTCTTTCAACCTGACAAATATCGTGGAGGCGAAAGTTTTTGCAAAGAATGACACTACCGGAAAGCCCAAAAAAATAAGCCTGATAGATAATTTCAATATAGCAACCTCATATAATATTTTTGCTGATTCGATGAGGTGGAGCCCTGTGGCGATGGTAATAAGAACAACCTTGTTTCAAAATGTCGGACTCTCGGCTAACGGGAATTTCTCACTTTACGGACTCGACAGTAATGGCAAGTCGATAGGAACGTATTACTTTGCCCAGACCAACAAGTTAATGCGACTGACAAATTGTGGTGTGAGCATGGATTTCAGTCTTGATAAATTTTTTAAAGGTGAGAAGGATAAAAACAAGACACAGCCTGTAAAGGTTGGACAACCGGCTTCTTCAGCAAACGGACCAGGTTCACAAACCGAGCCTAATGCTGGCCAGATGATGAGTACGACTCAAACTCAGTTTGATGAGTACGGGTATATGAAATTTGATTCTCCATGGACCATGAATGTCAGTTACTCTTTAAATTATTCCAAACCCTATTTAACCAAGTCCATAACACAGGCAATCTCAGTAAGTGGTACCCTGCAGCTTACCAAAAAGATGGGTATCACCTACAGAACTGGCTATGATCTCAGGCGCAAAGTGCTGACCATGTCTCAGATAACGGTATCGCGTGATCTGCACTGCTGGGAAATGAGTTTTGACTGGGTACCCAACGGCAATATGAAAATGTGGGAATTCTCGATCAGGGTCAAAGCATCAGTTCTTGCTGACCTGAAGTATCAACGGACAAAAGATTATCACGATAGTTACTAGACATTTTATTCATGAAAAAAATAGTAAGGACGGAAAAGGCACCGGCAGCAATAGGCCCATACAGTCAGGCGGTTGAAATAAACAGGACGCTTTATATATCAGGTCAGATACCAATTGATCCCATGACAGGGAAGATGGTTGATGGCGATATCAGAATCCAGACTGAACAGGTTTTCAAAAATATTGAGGCAATTCTCGCAGCTGCAGGATACATCTTTTCTGATGTAGTAAAATCGACATGCATGCTGAGGGATATGGCTGATTTTAAGGCTATGAATGAAGTGTATGCAATACACTATTCTGAGAATTATCCGGCAAGGGCTGCATTTGCAGTTAAGGAACTGCCTTTAGGGGCATTGATAGAGATAGAAACTGTTGCTGTAAAATAGTAATTCCTTTTGCCCGGTAATTAACCTTCATACATATTTTTTAAATAATTCCGTTTATATAATGGGTGATTTATCATTACTCTGCCTTTCGGAGGATCTATTACCTTTATTTGCCAGGTAGTTTTGATTCGGAGATTCCTCATTTCTCCACCTTCCGGCGGATCCATTTGTATAATGAGCTTAATTATTTTTATTTTGAGATTCCTCATTTCTCCGCCTGCATTGCCGGGGGATCCATTTATATAATGAGCTTAATTATTTTTATTTTGAGATTCCTCATTTCTCCGCCATCCGGCGGATCCTTATGCTTAATGAGCTTAATTATTTTTATTTTGAGATTCCTCATTTCTCCGCCTTCCGGCGGATCCATTCGAAATGACAGCTCATTTGTTATAATGGGGAGTAAGGTAAGGCGGTTAGTCCGAAATCTTCACTTTATGCACGTATTAAAGTTAATGGACATTCTTGCTATTGAACGGGGTCAATGTATGTTAAATAAAAAAGGCTGAATCATACGATCCAGCCTTTTTCATATTCATTAGCGGTTATTCTGCAACAATTTCAAAATCGACTTCGACTTTAACATCCCTGTGCAGTTTAATAACGGCTTTATAGTTTCCAACTTCCTTAATCTGGTCCTCAGGAAGGGAAATGTTCTTGCGGTCAATATCAAATCCCTTTTCCTTGAGAGATTCAGAAATCTGAATAGTATTTACAGAACCGAAGATCTTCCCTGATGAGCTTGTTTTAGCCCCTACAACAATCTTTAGTCCGGCCATTTTAGCGGCCAGATCCTGAGCTTCCGCTTTGATTTTTTCCTCTTTATGAGCTCTCTGCTTCAGGTTTTCAGAATGCATTTTCCTTGCCGATGGAGTGGCAGCAACGGCATAACCCCTGGGAATCAGGTAATTTCTTCCATAACCGTTCTTCACATGTATCAGATCGTCCTTCTGTCCAAGCTTGTGGACATCCTGCAATAATATAATTTCCATAGTTGATCCTCCTTATTTTAATAGGTCAGTGACGTAAGGAAGAAGTGCAATATGACGGGCTCTCTTAACGGCTTTTGCCACTTTCCTCTGATATTTTAATGATGTGCCTGTTATCCTGCGAGGCAGGATCTTTCCCTGGTCGTTCAGGAATTTTTTCAGAAACTCAGGGTCCTTATAATCAATATACTTGATCTTGTTTTTCTTAAAACGGCAGTATTTCTTTTTCTTGACCTCTACGGTCGGGGGAGTCAAATATCTGATTTCCGATTCATTCTGTGCCATATCTTATTCCTCCTTTGATTTTACAGATTCTTTTTGTTTTCTTTTCTTCTCTGCATATTCGACGGCAAATTTCTCCATCCTGAATGTCAGGAATCTTATAATTCTTTCATCGCGGCGATACTGGACTTCCAGTTTCTCTATCAAACTTCCATCGCCTTTGAATTCGATCAGATAGTAAAAGCCGGTTGACTTTTTCTGAATAGGATAGGCCAGTTTTTTCAGGCCCCAGTTCTCTTCATGAATGATCTCACCGTCGTTGTCGGTGAGGACCTTCTTGAATTTTTGTACCGCTTCCTTCATCTGGTTCTCAGACAAAACGGGAGTTGCAATGAAAACGGTCTCGTACTGATTCAACATAATAACTATTTGTTAATTAATATAATGATTTTGGTCCGCAAAAGTACAATTATTTTTATTTAAACAAAAATTAATCAGCGGAAAATTAGCAGCTATCTTCTTTCTCTTTTAAATTGTCTCAGCACTGATTGTTAATTTTCAACACTTCCCTTTTTAAAAGCCTTTTTAACTATATTTGTATATTCATCTGTTTTATCGAGAGAGTCAATCAGTTTATGGAGAATTTTATTGTTTCAGCCCGAAAATACCGTCCTGCCACTTTCGACATGGTTGTCGGACAGGATACGATCACCAATACACTTAAAAGCGCTATAAAAAACAAGCATCTCGCTCAGGCTTATCTTTTCTGCGGCCCAAGGGGAGTAGGCAAGACAACCTGTGCCCGAATATTTGCAAAAAACATCAACTGCATTAACCTTAAGGAGAACGGGGAAGCCTGCGATAACTGCGAATCCTGCCTTTCTTTCAACACCCTGAGATCGTTCAATATACATGAGCTTGATGCTGCCTCAAACAACAAAGTGGAAGATATAAGGAGCCTTAATGACCAGGTAAGGATACCTCCTCAGATAGGAAGATACAGCATATATATCATAGATGAGGTACATATGCTATCATCCTCGGCTTTCAACGCTTTCCTGAAAACGCTGGAAGAGCCTCCCTCGCATGCAATATTTATCCTTGCCACAACTGAGAAGCATAAAATAATACCTACAATACTTTCACGATGCCAGATATTTGATTTCAACAGGATACGAGTAGAGGATATTGTTGGAAGGCTTATGTATGTAGCAAAGAATGAGTCTGTAACAGCCGAGGAAGATGCACTTCATACAATTGCCCAGAAGGCTGATGGAGCGCTAAGGGATGCGTTGTCTATTTTTGACCAGATAGTAAGCCTGTGCGGAAAGAACATCACATATAAGGATGTCATCAGTAACCTTAATGTGCTGGATTATGAATATTATTTTAAAACCGTAAATGCAGCCGTTGAAGGGAATGTATCACTGGTACTCAAAACATTTAATGAAATACTTGAGAAGGGATTTGACGGGCATAATTTTATCTCGGGGCTGAACAGCCACCTTCGCGACCTGCTTGTAAGCAAGGATGAATCTACGATCAGGTTGCTGGAAGCAGCTCCTTCAATTAAGCAAAGATATCTGCAGCAAACACTTACATGCCCGGTTGACTTCCTGTACAAGGCACTTGATATTGGAAGTAATTGTGATATATTGTACAAGAACAGCAATAATCCAAGGCTGCATGTTGAACTTTGCCTGATAAAACTTTGTCTCATTATGGGAGATTTAAAGGATACCGGCGAAAAAAAAAAGGTTGACGATGCAGAGCTGACCAAACCTGAAAAAGAACTCAATGTTCCCTCAAGATCGGAAATCATAAGACAGGAAAACGAACCTGATATTAAATCAGGCAAAAAGCAGGCACCATCATCAACTAAACATATTCCGGTTTTTGAAAAGCCTGTGAAGTCATTTTCAATCAAGGATATAATCTCTGAAGCCGGAGAGCCGGAGATGAATCAGTCCTCGGCTGCAAAGGTGCCTGTTCCTGGTTCCGGAAATGTTGCCGTACATGCCACCGGGGCAAACCTTAACACTGAGAATTTTCCCCAGGCATGGCTGGAATTTACTGATGGACTCAAAGGCGATGGAACAAGAATCATCAGTATGTTTAAATCTATAACTCCTGAACTTGAAGACGAGCACACCCTGGTGATCCACTTAAGCAATGCAGCCCAGAAAGATATTTTCCTGCAGAATTACAAGCAGCGGCTGATGAACTTTCTTGAGAGTAAATTTACTGTGCCAGAACTTGATATTGAAACTGCCATTGACCAGTCTGAAACTAATGAGATAATATACAGTGATGAACAAAAATATAATTATCTCCAGGCGAAATATCCGACTCTGAAAGATTTTAAGAAAACATTTAATCTTGATATCAGCTGACAGAAATCTGAGACTGACCATCTTTTATTCCAATTATTCTAATGAAACACGAAAGGGGAAAAACTGAGAATCAATCGTCGCTGGAATTTCTTTCCAGGGAAAATTCTTTTTCCGACCATATTCTTAACAATTCCCGGTCGATGATCAGCGTGATTAACCGTGATTATATCTATGTTAAGGTTAACACTACATTTTGCAAGGCACACAGAGGTGTTGCTGATGCCATAATCGGGAAATCTCTTGCTGATGTCTGGGGTAAGGAAACATTCACCCGGAATATAAAGCATAATATTGACAGGTGTTTTTCCGGAGCTACTGTAAAGTACGAAGCCTCCTTCAATACTCCGCAGGCTGGCAAGAGGTTTTTTGAAGTGATTTTCAGGCCTTTCCCTTCCAATACCGGGAAAATAACTTATCTTCTGGCCGAGACATTCGATATTACTGACCTTAAGCTGACAGAAAAGATAGCAATTGAAAAGGAGGAAGAATTCAAGAAATTTGAGACAAACCTTCCGATAGGTTTTCTGAGGTGTGAACCCGACGGGAAGATTATGCATGTTAACAAGGCATTTAAACTGATAATGGATTTCAGGAACGAGAAGTCACTCTTTTCCAAGAACCTCAGGGATTATTATGCTGAAAAAGGAATTTTTGATATGCATGTTGAACAGCTTTCCGACGGCAAACCCAAGTCTTTCGGAAGGGTCCCGCTTATAACATGCTCAGGGAAAGAGATTGTTTGCCGTATAAGCGGTTTTATGACTATAAATGAAGAAGGTAATCCCTCTTATATCGATTTTGCATTTGAGGATTCTTCGCGTGAGCTCATGCTTGAAAACAGGCTTCTTGAAGCTCAAAAGTTAGAGACTATCGGAGCTCTTGCCGGCGGAATCGCTCACGATTTCAATAATATACTTGCGACAATATCGGGATATTCCGAATTATTGATTGAAGATCTGCCACATCGCTCACCTTCATCTGAAAAAGTTGCTAAAATCCAGGTTGCCGTAAATAAAGCCAGATCTCTTACAAACCAGATCCTAACATTCAGCAGGCAGGTGGAACAGGAAAAAGTACCGGTCAGCGTTTATGAGGTTCTAAAGGAGACTATCGGATTTGTCAAATCTGTGGCACCGCCAAGCATTACGATCAGAAGTAATTACAAAGACAAGCAGAAATACGTTTTTGCGGATCCGACCCAGCTTTTCAGAGTGTTCCTGAACCTGATAACCAACGCAATACAGGCACTTGAAGATAAAAAAGGAATAATCACGGTGACACTTGCCATTGAGGATGATAAAAAGGTAAGGGGCGACATTAATAAGGTAATTGTTGCTGATGAATATGTTGTGGTCACCTTCCGTGATACGGGAAAGGGTATGGATCAATCATTGATCAGAAGGATTTTTGAACCATTTTTTACGACTCGTGAGATAGGAAAAGGCTCAGGCCTTGGGTTATCGGTGGTTCATGGTATAGTATCAGAAATGGATGGTGCAATTCTGGTGTCAAGTGAAAAGGGGAAAGGCTCTATTTTTTATATTTATCTTCCCGTTTATAGTGAGAAAGCCGGACAGCCTGAATTTAATGGAAAGAAAAGGAAGCTTTTATTTATTACCGGGAACAGACATGAATCAAGAATACTGTCCCTCGCACTTGAAAGTGCAGGATTTGAAATGACACAGTCGTCGGAGATTAAGCATTTCAATAAAATACTTGCAGAGCCCGGCACAAGACCTGATCTGGTGATTTATATGAGCGATGCAGAGCAGATAAGAATCGATGACATGGTAAGTTCATTCCAGAAGTATAGTATAACTCCTCCCTGTATAATAATAAGTGAATCGAACCAGGATATCACAGAAGAAAATTTAGTAAGTTCGGGCATTACCAGTCAGCACCTGGTAAAGCCTGTTTCACTTAAGGAAATAGAAACAGCGATTCAATTGTCTATTAAAAGATGACTGAGTAATATACTTTAATTATATTAATTCAAAATACCAGATGCCAGGGATATTAATTGTCGAGGATAACCGTGAACTGCGTGAGATGCTTAAAGAGTCTCTGACCAGAAAAAGATTCACTGTTCAGGAAGCTGATAACGGGAAAGATGCTATCATACATTTCAAACCCGGAGTCACTGATCTGGTTGTGACAGATATTATAATGCCTGAAGAGGATGGCCTTAAAGTCATTATGACACTCAGGGAAATAAAGCCCTCAATTAAAGTCATTGCCATTTCCGGAGGAGGTAAAGCCGGGCCTGCCAGCTATCTTAACATGGCCAAAGCCCTGGGGGCTGATGCAATATACTATAAGCCATTTTCCGTCAATGAAATGATAGGGAAAATTGAAGAGCTGCTTAAAATTGAACAATCATAACAATAAATATGTTATTGCTTGATATAAATCTAAAGAAAATGATGAATAAGAAAATTGAAGATATCTGCAACAGGCAGATAGAAAGAGAAGGATACTCATCTATCCTTTACCTTGCAATGGCGTCATGGTCCGAGGTCAACGGTCTGGCTGGCGTGGCTGATTGGCTGTATGCCCAGGCTGAGGAAGAAAAGCTTCACATGCTTAAGTTTATCAAATACATCAATGAAAGAGGAGGCAAGGCTGTATTGCCTGCGTTCAAAAAACCGCCTGCCGATTTCAAGACAGTTGAAAATCTTTTTAAGGAAGTTCTGAAGCACGAGCAATTTGTGACAGCAAGCATAAATGAGATTGTTGCTCTTTCGCTCGCCGAAAAAGACTTCAACACTCACAATTTTCTCCAATGGTTCGTATTTGAACAGGTTGAGGAGGAATCCTCTGCAAGAGCCATTCTTGACAAGATCAGGCTTGTGGGTAAAAACAATATGTATCAGTTCGACAGGGATATCATGAGCCTGAGGGCCCCGGCTACCGGAACCCAGACTGCTTAATGAAAAGACTGACCATAATTATTATCTGTTTTCTGACTCTGTCGACCGCACCTAGGCTCTTTTCGCAGGAGGCGAGAGTGAGGCCTTTTGCACTTACAAAGTGCTATGCGGGTAACAAAGTAAATAGAATTTATGTCCCGCCTCCAAAGGAATTTCTTGCGGGAATGAACAAAAAAGGAGGCGCCATCGTGACTGTCAATTATACCGGTTTCACTGATGTAGCAAAAACAGCAGTTCAATATGCAGCATCGATACTTCAGTCGGTGCTGCCTTCCGGTACTAATATAACGATCGATGCCACCATGGAGAAAATTACCACAGCCGGCGTACTTGCACAGGCATCAACCACAGATTTGCTGGCTGGCTGGTATATAAATGCCCAGGTGCCATTTGCATATTACGCGATAGCACTTGCCGATAAGATATACGGCCAATCGCTTGAAATTGGTTCAGAAAGTGATATCGTTCTGTATGTAAACAGTGCCGTAAACTGGTATTTTGGGACAGACGGCAAGACATTGTCGTATGAATATGACCTGGTTACAGTGGTGCTCCATGAAATGATTCACGGACTTGGTTTTCTCGACGACTTTACTGCAGGAACAACTACTGCAGCTTATGGCACTTCAGGGATGCCTATGATTTACGATACTTTTATTGAAGACCTTTCCGGTAAAAGACTGACCGATACATTGTTGTTCAAAAATCCATCCGCCGATCTGAAAACAGCCCTTACAAGCGGCCAGCTTTATTTCGACGGCCCGCTTATAAAAAACTATTCCGGAGCCAGGGCAAGGTTATATGCTCCTTCTACTTTCGATGCAGGATCCAGCGTAGCGCATCTGGATGAAACTACGACACTGGAGATAAATGCACTCATGACACCGGTAATAAATCTGGGTGAAGCCATTCATAATCCTGGCAAATTCACCATGTCAATTCTTGGTGATCTGGGATGGATAAACACTCGTATTATTCATACCAAGCCGAAAGACACTGAGGAGCACATTTTATCATTGCCTATTCTTGCTACGATTAAATCCGATACACTTTATAATCACAACACGGTGAGCCTGGTATGGTCGTTTGATAATTTTAAAACAAGTAATACGACAATAATGACCTCTCCTTTGTCGGATAATAATTATACTACTTCCGTTTCAATCCCGTCGTACGAATCAAAACTGGATTATTACATTTCAGCTGTGGATTGTTTCGGAAGGGTTTATAAATTGCCGTCATATACCGATAAATATCATTATTCCGTTTATATTGGCACAGATACGGTTAAACCGGTCATAACACATACTCGGCTGAGTTCATTCTTTGAGAAGGTAAAGTCAATAGATTTTGAAGCAGGCGTGACTGACAACATCGCGGTCGACACGGTTTTTCTTGAATACATCGTAAACAACGGCACTCCATCACACCTTGGACTGATCTCCATTGGGAATGATACTTACAAAAACACCCTTTATCCCGGCGCACTGGCAATTACAGGAGGTGATTCGATCCGTTACAGGATAATTGCACTCGACAAAGCCGGAACCCCGAATGAGAAACTTCTGCCTTCAGCAGGGTGGTATACTATTAAATTTGAATCATTGAATCCTGTCGCAAATAAATACTTAACAAATTTCTCCGGCGCTTCAGGTGATTTCCTGAATGATGGATTCACAATATCCAAACCGTCAGGGTTTTCGGAATACGGGCTTAATACTCCACACCCCTATGCCAGCCCTGAAGATACCATCGGCGATAGCATCGGGTATACTGCCACACTCAGAACACCTCTGAAATTCGATGCTAAAGGAATGATGATAAGCTTCAAAGAGGTGGTTTTGGTTGAACCGGGTGAAAGCGGATCTACTTTCGGATCTTCAGATTTTTATGATTATGTCATAATAGAGGGATCAAAGGATTTCGGAAAATCGTGGTTCCGTCTGACTGACGGATACGACAGCAGGTACAATGATGCCTGGCTTACTGCATTTAACAGTTCACTCGACGCTGATAATAATTCAACTTATGTTCCCGATGAGTCTCTCCTGATCAAACATTATTTCTTTGCATCGACCTCTTCATCTGTTTCAGCTGGCGATACGGTAATAGTGCGGTTCAGGCTGTTCTCTGATCCTTATGTGCATGGATGGGGATGGGTGATCGAGGACCTTACCGTGGAACCATTGATCGACAGAGTAGAAGAGATCAGTTATCCCGGACCGGTTTTGTTCCCAAATCCCGGCAATGGATTATTTACCATAAGGGATGAAGAAAACGGATCGGTCGGACCATACAGGTACAGAATCTTCAACTCATCAGGCACCTGTTTATTCTCAGGAATGAGCAACGGTGGCAGCGAGCTGAATATAAATATTTCCGGCTACTCTCCGGGTCTCTATCTCATTGTCCTCTACAGAAGCGACGGTGTTCATCCGTTAAAATACAACCTGGTAAAATAGCTTTCCGGGTTGCATTTCTGATTTTACACACTCTCATGACATCCTATATTATAGATGTTTCTGCAATTCACTATTCGAAAAATAAACTAATTTTGCGGGATATTTTGAAATTTTGAAAAACAAGGTAAAATGAGCATAATTAACGATATCCTGGGTCTCTTTCTCGGAAACAAGTACGAGAGGGATATGAAGGAGATTAACCCGTTTGTTGAAAAGATCCATATTGAATTTGAAAAACTGCAGAATCTTTCGAACGATCAGCTGAGAGACAAAACCCTTGAACTGAAAAAAGTGATCGTGGATTATATCGCTGAAGATGAGAATCAAATAAAATCCATAAAAGAGAGTGCTGAAAAAGAAGAAGATGTTTATACGAAAGAGGAACTCTATAACGAGATCGATAAAATTGAAAAGCAGATAGATGAAAAACTGGAGACTATCCTTGATGAATGTGTCCCTGAGGCTTTTGCCATAGTGAAGGAGACTGCCAGACGGTTCAAGGAGAACGATGAGCTTGAAGCTACTGCAAGGCAATACGACAGGGATCTTGCAGCAACCCGTGAAAGCATAACGGTCAAAGGCGATAAAGCTTACTGGAAGAACCGGTGGATGGCAGGGGGGAATGAGATTCTCTGGGATATGGTTCACTATGATGTTCAGCTCTTTGGTGGTGTTGCACTTCATAAGGGGAAAATCGCAGAGATGGCCACAGGTGAAGGAAAGACAGTTGTTGCCACACTCCCGGTCTTTCTTAACGCACTTGCCGGAAGAGGAGTTCATATCGTTACTGTCAACGATTACCTTTCAAAACGTGACTCGGAGTGGATGGGTCCTATATATGAATTTCACGGCCTTTCGGTCGATTGCATTGATAAACATCAGCCTAATTCAGCCGAAAGGAGAAAAGCTTACAACGCTGATATCACATTCGGGACCAATAATGAATTCGGATTCGATTACCTGAGGGATAATATGGCAATGAATCCTGAAGACCTGGTTCAGCGCAAACACCACTATGCCATTGTCGATGAAGTCGACTCAGTGCTTATAGATGATGCCCGGACTCCTCTGATCATATCGGGTCCTACAGCAAAAAGCGATACGCAGCAGTTTGATGAGCTGAAACCAAAGGTCGATAAGCTTGTTAATGCACAGAAAAAACTCGTTACACAGATACTTGCTGACGCAAAAAGACTTATTTCTGAAGGCAAGAACGAGGAAGGAGGATTGCTGCTTCTCAGATCATATAAAGGTCTTCCGAAAAATAGTGCCCTCATCAAATATCTTAGCGAGGAAGGAAATAAAACTCTTCTCCAGAAGACTGAGAATTTCTACATGCAGAATAACAGCAAGGAGATGCCGAAAGTCACAGATGAGCTGTATTTCATTATAGACGAGAAGGCAAATACAATAGAACTAACAGATAAGGGTATCGATCTGGTCTCAACCTCCGTGGAGGATGCCAGTTTCTTCATTCTTCCTGATGTGGGCTCAAAAATTGCCGACCTTGAAAAGTCAGGGAAAAGCGAAAGGGAGAAGCTTAAACTTAAAGATGAGCTTCTCCAGGATTACTCGGTTAAATCCGAAAGGGTCCATACAATGACACAGCTTCTGAAAGCGTGGACACTTTTCGACAGGGATGTTGAATACGTCGTCATTGACAATAAGGTGAAAATAGTTGATGAGCAGACCGGGCGTATACTCGAGGGTAGAAGATATTCAGACGGGCTCCACCAGGCTATTGAAGCCAAGGAAAACGTGAAGGTAGAAGAAGCAACGCAGACATATGCAACTATCACCCTGCAGAATTACTTCAGGATGTATCATAAACTTGCAGGGATGACAGGTACGGCAGAAACGGAAGCCGGAGAGTTCTGGAATATCTATAAACTAGATGTTGTCGTAATCCCTACTAACAGACCTGTGATCAGAAACGATAAGGAAGATATTGTTTACAAGACAAAAAGGGAAAAATACAACGCTGTAATTGAAGAAATATCTGAAATGTATCGCCAGGGGCGTCCCGTACTTGTCGGAACAACATCGGTGGAAATCTCGGAGCTTTTAAGCCGGATGCTCAAGATGAAAGGCCTTAAGCATAATGTGCTGAATGCAAAGCTTCATCAGAGAGAGGCAGAGATAGTGGCTGAAGCCGGTAAAACAGGTACTATAACAATTGCTACCAACATGGCCGGCCGAGGTACAGATATCAAGCTTACAGAGGATGTCAGGAAGGCTGGAGGTCTTGCGATCATAGGAACTGAGAGACATGAATCAAGGAGGGTGGATAGACAGCTTCGCGGCCGTTCAGGGAGGCAGGGTGACCCCGGATCGTCACAGTTCTTCGTTTCGCTTGAAGATGAGCTGATGAGACT
>Ga0187886_1001861_pt1 | contig 17969 bp, 21 predicted proteins | sample June2016WEW_20_1_FD_133001 | JGI IMG/M metagenome (GOLD analysis project Ga0187886, IMG submission 133001) | Peatland microbial communities from SPRUCE experiment site at the Marcell Experimental Forest, Minnesota, USA - June2016WEW_20_150 | ecosystem: Environmental > Terrestrial > Soil >... | reverse complement strand
TGACGACTCCAACATCCCGCGTTCAACCAATGCTCTTGAGGGTTACTTCTCCCGGTTGAAACTGCGATATCGTCAACATCGTGGACTCAGCAAACGGCATCGGCTAAACTATTTTCGTTGGTATTTCTACCTTTGCCCACGCTAAATAGCAACACTTTGTGAGTACTATACGCAGGATGACGTGCCTTTTCTTTGAATTGCGAGGTACAAAAGAAAGGGCCGACTGAAACTCCGCCGGCCCTGTAGTAAACTGCTTGGTAGATGCGTTAGATGATAATCATCACACCCGCGCTAAATGAGTTATACGTGCCGAAGTTGTAGTCCGCATTGACATTCACGATCAGAACTTTGATGCTGAGCCCTATGGTCAGGCGGCTCTTATTCTCACCCTCCAGATCAAACACAATATGTTGCGGGACCTTCCCTGTCGGCGTGTCAAGCGTGTAGTCATAGGTGAAGGTCATGCTCGACTTCTCTATCATGTAGCCCACGTACGGTGTCAGATTCAGCGCACCCCATCCGAGACGTTTGCTTGCGTTGGCGCCGAAGGACGTGGTCTTCGCTTCAAAAATCGTCCCGGCGTTGAGCTTCTGGCTGAAGAAACTCGCACACAGGTCAACGGGGAAATCGCCGGGGAACCACACCAGCGGGTTGTGCTGTATGCCCCATCCAAAGTACTTCGTCTTGCCGATCTCAGAATTGATTTGATAATCCGGCAGATAGCGGAACGTAAACTGTGTACCGAAAATGGTACCGAGGCTCAGTTGCGGTGCACCCAAGGGGACCATGTTCTTCCCCAGAATCTTCTTATCACCCAGAAGACCGGTCACCGGTAGGGCGATGTTGTTTGAGGGGACTGAGACCGTGTGTTGTCCTCCAAGCGGATCGGTGAAGTTGAACTGACCTCCTTTGAAGCCGATCTTTACACTGTCCTTGTCGCTGCCGATGATCGTCGGCCCGGAGATCCCCACCGTGAAACTCTGTCCTATGATCTGGTTGATGATCTGTGTCCGCGCCTGTGACTTGTATGTCGGCGGCAGAGACGCGTAGGAAGGATCGTTGACCTGATCTACGAGCATTCCAGCCTGATCTGATGTGAATTGAAATGCGCCCTTGGTGCTGAAGGTTTTGTTCGCATCTGTGAACACCGTTCCCATTGCGACGACTCCGAACTCAAGGTCGAACTTGAATGATGTAGCGGTCGGAGCGCGGTGAAACCATCCGGCGTTCAAGTCGGATCCGAAACCAGTGACCACCGGTGCCACGTACTGCTTGGCAGCGTCGCTGGAGAGTTTGTCGAGCGAGCCTTGCAGATCATTCGAACCCGTTTGAGTCTGCTGCGAGAATGCGATCAACGGGAAAAGCAGAATGCAACTCGCGACACCAAGGAATCGTTTGCTCATATCTTCACCCTTCGTGGTTTTGAGCGATAGGATTGGGGGATCATCATCAACTGGTTCTGGAAGCAGTATAGGAAACGATCTGCGCTGCTTCAAGCGATAAACTACTCACGATGTGTAACCCCTCTTTCGGGGAAAGAGTTTCATAATGAAGCACACAAGGCTGTCTCAAGTTGGAACAGCGCAAATCATTCAAGCCTGTCTACGCACAAGCGACGAATACCGGCTCAAAGTAAGTCTACAGCAGGCCTCTTCATTTATCCCAATAGGTCTATAGTGCCCATTCTCTGAATCGCGTGGCTTGCTTCCAGAGCTGCTCGATGTCGGTCCGGCCATAGATCTCGCCACCATAGGAAACAGCATTCTTGTGGTCGATGATGCGGCGCAGATGCTCGAGCGCCTTTTGTTTCTCCTTGCTTGGGGCAACGACTTCTTCCAGAAGAGCGATCGTCTCATGATGTTCTTCACCGCGACTCTTCACGCCTGCCAGCTTGATTGCGATCGCATCCGCAATAGCGATTGCGGCGTGGACGATGAGAACGCCAGAGGCATTCCAGTATTCGAACTCACATGCGACTTTCGCTGCGTGGAAGAAGTTCTCCGCCACCGATCGATAGTCCTTCGCCTTGGTGCGGTGGACTGTAGTTCGTGCCTTAGGCTTTACCATTGACGAGACCCTTCATTGACAAGCCGCCAATCACGACCCCCTCATTCACGATGTCCTGGACCGGCGGGATCTTCCTCTTTGTTCTTCGGATGAACTCTTTCTGCGTGAGCACCAATGGGGCCAGCTTCGCACCGAAGCGATTGAGCACCTCGGGGGCGATGGCGTGGGCGGCGGCTTCGGCGGCGGCAATTTCGTTTTCGTTGCGGACGACAAGGCACAGATCCAGATCACTTGATGGCAACTCTTCTTTGCGCGCTACACTGCCAAATACGATGAGGCTCCTTACACGCTTTGCCAACCTATCGGCAAGATAGGTGAATACGCTGCGAGAAAATGAGCGCTCCACAGATAGTAGAGGAAGGATTCCTTGCTCAACCAGGACGTGATCCCGATTCAGCGTGAAAAAGTGGTCTCGGCCTCCTCGAACGCGATGGATAATCGAAAGCGCCTCGAGCTCGGTGAGGGCCTGCAGACATGCCCGGTGGTTCATCCCCGATTGCCGCGCAAGCTCTCGTCCCGTCGCTCCTTGTGCGGAATCCATCAGCGCCCGCAAGACTGCAACATGCGACCAGGTTGAAAACACATGATCCCACACATGATGGAACACCATACGCCCTCCGGATCGAGTGGATACAATACTCTCCATATGGAGATTTATGTATCCAATATAGTTCCCAGGTTCTTCAGAAGCAAGACGCTTTCCTGGAGCCGAGAAAGAGCGTTGCATCCCATGTTCAGTAAAAGCAGAGGGCAGATACTTGGAATGCTCGCCTCGCGTTATGATGCCAAACTGGTGCCTTAGAGATGCATACTTATCAGCGGCGAGTTTGATGTAAAAATTAATCACGACCCACCTAGAAGTTCTGCGATGTTCCTGTTACTCTTTTTCGCTTGTTGATACAGCGAGCGGGATGATTTCTTCCGGTTGCACTTGCGATGCGTCAGCTGCAGGTTGTCATCATCGTTGAAACCCTCCTCCCGGTTGGGATCTTTATGATCGATTTCTACCCGGCCGCGAATCAATACCATATCATCTCTGCAAAGTGGACACACGCCGCGCTGCATGCGGTAGAGCGATTGATACTTCGACCACGGAAACCGTTTCCGACGTTCACGATGGCCGTTGTCCAGCCGCCGCTGACGAATACTCCGAACCGCCTGCCTGAAAGCGAAATCGCCATATTCCGCCTTCAGTCGATCAAGCTGATCGATCACAATCTGAATCCGCGTCATAGCCTGCTCTCTTTTTCCTTAGCCACCGTAAACGTATCGAACCCGTGAGTTCGCTGGTTCAAGGTGAATGCGTTGATCGACCTGCTGCCAGATGTCGGGCGTTTGGGTCACGACGAAGGTGTAGTGACGGTGCCCGAGCCTGAAGGACTCCCGGAGCATCGCCAGATAATTCTGTTTGTTTTCGGGATCGAGCGGACCATCCGCTTCATCCTGAAATGTACTCTCGAAGCTGTGTTGCGACGATTCCGACAAGTGAATCGCAATTGCTTCCGCGATAGCGCGTTCGATCCAGACCCGCTCACCGCCGCTGAGGTCCTCAATGTTTTTCTCTCCGTCTTCGCCAAAGACCCGGACATCGAAAGTTTCCATCTGTTTTTTGCTGTCCTTCGAAAGACGCGTTGTCTCAAACCGAATCTGGAATCGGCTTCCGAAACTGGATGCGAGCAGCCTGTTGGCAATACAGCTGATGGCTGGTCCTGCAGCATCAAGTTCAAGTGCGGGGATGCCATCCTTGGAGCAGGCTCGCTGTATGAGCCTCCAGTCGGCGATCCGCGCAGCCAGACGATGTGCTTCATCTTCGGCCTGCCGGGTCTGCGTCTCGATCGCATCCAGCTTCTGGAGCATGCAGTCGCCAGAGGCAATGTCCCCCACACAGGCGAGCTCCTCGCGCTGCAGGCGTTCCACGTTCTTCTTCGCCTGGATTCTTTGTTCTTCCCACGACTTCTCATCCGGGACGTCTTCGTCGATCACGATCGCCATCCGTTGCTTTTTCTTCTTACCGAGCAACTCCTCGAGCTCACCGAGTTCACGATTCTGTCGCACCTCGAGGTCGCTCAGTTGATCAGCGATATCGCCAAGAGCCGATCGCTTTTCACACTCTACAGACTCCGCAATCTTGATTTCCTCCAAGAGCTGGTCCCACGGTTTTTTCTGCAGCACCTCGACCAGACGCCGCACCTCTTCATGCCTTGAGCGATCGTATCCCAGTGCGACCTTTTGCTGGGCAAATCGGGATGCATCATACGTCGGTGCTGATTGCTCAAGGCTTTTCAGCTCTTCATCACATCGGAGAAGCTCGCTCTGATACCGGGTACTGCCCAACCCTCCGGCGTACTCCTGGGAGCGTAATAATAGTTGTTTCCGTTCAAGTTCAGGGATTTGCTTGCGTGCCGTGACGGCATTCGAAAGCAACACACACTGCTGGGGCAGTCCTTCGATCGATCGGCAAGCGACGGTATCAATGAGCGATGCCTCCTTCCTCAATCTTGCAAGCTCCCCATCGCAAAGCGCCAGCTCGTGGTCGATGGTTTGGCGCAGCATCCTTTCCTCACTAGCAAGCCTGTCTCGGTCTCTGATGAGCGTCGAGCGTTTCCTCTGATAGGCATCACATTCACGCTGATAGGCTCCCCGGGCTTCTGACTGCGCCTGATCGATTTTGTATGCTTCTCTTTCGAGCGAGCCCAGTCGTCCGTCCTCCTCGCACAGGCGATGGAGTTCTTCGACGTGTGCAATAATCTCCTCTTTGCGCGAGCAGATTTGTCGAATGCGCTGGAGCTCTTTCTTCACTGCCTCCGCCTTCGTTTCGTGTTTCTTCTTCTCGATGAGATAATGCTCGCTCAACTTGCATCTCCGCACATCCAGCAGTCGGATTTCTTCGTCCACCGCGTTGGCTTCCTTTCTTTGGCTGATCCGCTCCTCGAGACTCCTGTGAAGCTCAGCCAGGTCGCGGCCAATGCGTTCGATTTCCTCGCCGAGCGCATGTAGCGAGGATTGCACTGCAGAACGGCGCGCCTCAGCTTGTTCAATATTTGCCAGAACCTGTGCGCGGGTTTGCAGCTCCTCCTGATTGCGTTCGATGACAGCTTTCTTGGCAGCGAATTGTCTTTCGAGCTCCTCTGCGCTCTCACGGGCATGCTGGCAATAGCCATCATACTTCTGCAGATTGAGGAGTTCGAAGAACAGTTCTTTGCGTTTCGCCGGCGTGAGATCTGCAAAACCCGCCGTTCCCTGGCCTGAGAAGATGCTTTGGAAAAACAGTTCCTCAGGGCCAAGGAGGCGTTCGAGGGCGGCTTTGTACGAAGAGATCTTCCCGTCGTTGAGCGGAATGTCATTGACGTACAAATACGCTTCGTTCTTTCCGGTCCTGGCGTCAATGAGTATCAGTGACCGATAGCGATCACCTCCCATCCCGAACGTGAAATCTCGATATGAATCCGCAAGGTAGAAGTGCGATGCCAGATGGCCGTCACGGCTGGCAAGGCACAGATACGGATGAATGTTCTCCAGAATCGATGTCTTCCCCGAGCCGTTCGGCCCGACGAGGCAGATGAGCCCCGGGGAGAACCGTGTAAAATCAATACTGATCTCTTCCAGGCCAAGACCGTCACGGATGCCGATCGAACCTCGAAGATGAAGGGAAATCGGTTTCATCGTTGCTCCTGAGACTCTATCTGCTCAACCTCATCGGCCAGTACCAATACCGACGGCGAGAGTTGTTTCTCGATCAACTTTGCCCATTCCACGACTTTCTCCCGCAGAGTCCGTGCCCGTGTTATCGTCTCCGCCCGGACGCGCTCCTCCGGGATGACCAGTCGTTCAATCTTGTACGAGTGAGCACCGAGGTAGTGTCTGCGGATCTCATCATCGGAAACCAACGAGGTTTCTTCCTCGGTCAGATGAACTCTCACGCGGAGTTCAGCATCAGACCAATCTTCTGTTTCGTGCTCGTCAACGATCCCGTTCCGTGTTCGATCAAATCGTGCTTCGTGAAAAGCCATACGACGCGAGGGGATTTCGATGACGCTCACCGTCAGGCGCCCATCGCTGATCTGGACCTCGTTGAAGCTCTTCGTCTCCGTCTCGCCGAAATTGCAGTGGTGCGTGCTCCCGGCATACCAGATTCGCTCTTCGATTTTCTGTGCCATGTGTATGTGGCCCAGGGCGTAGTAGTCGGCACCGATCATGGCAAGATCATTCTTGCCGATTGCGATTTCCTGTCCGGGCAGAAGCTGGCCGTTGGAGATCTTCGCACCTAGAACCAGACAATGCCCTACGAACACCTTCGGGCCCCGGAATCCATGATGAAGTGCCGCAAATCGAGCGAAGACAGATTGGAGAGCCGCCTGGATGCTCAACGTCGCTTCGTCAATTGAATCGGCTTCGCGCCCCGAAAGCCAGTACGACTTGTTTGGATAGGGAAAGAGATGCACGAGCGCAGACGCATTACGGAACGCACCTTCCCGCTCATCCTCTTCCGGACACTCACGAAAGGCTGCATTGCCTGAATCATCCCGGCACAGCAGGACAGTGCTCGGTCGCTCGGCAACGTAAATAGGATAGCGCGTATCGAGCCCACGGAAGATTTCCAGACTGCCGGGCGCATCATGCATCGAGTTGCCAAGCACGATGGCGACGGGTGAGATGTTGGCCATCGCCCGCATCGCAGCCAAGGCAGGGTGCACCGCGCTTGCGGAGGAAAGCACCTGACGGCGATCCCAATAGTCTCCCGCAATGACGTGCAGGTCGGGTTTGAGCGATTCCAACTGCTCGAGAATGAAGCGGGCGCTCTCCCGGCATTTCTCAGACTGCTGTTCGGACCAGTGCCAATCGGCGGTATGAATGAGCCTCATATAGCCTCCCGTTTCTGCTCCACCTCTTTAATCCTGGATTCTCCTTCGAGAGCCGGACCGAAGATGTTGAACGTCGCCGCAAGACCTTCTTTGATGAGACCATCCCTGATCCAGCTCTGGCTGAGGAGACTGTCCAAATCCAGCGCGACCGATGGGACGACGAACGGCTTTGCGAGTTCCTCAGAGCTGTATGTTGGCTGAAGGTTGAGAAGCGATCGCACGACTCGACTGTACGCGCCGGAATCGGCAGCCGCAACCATATTCTTTCTCTGCTTGAGCATTTCCCGTTCGGTGCGAAGCGTGATCTCGCGGCTACACTCTTCGCTCCCACGAAGAAGTTTTCGAGGACCTCCTTCTGCTTCGATCATCAATCCTTCGGCTTCTGCTGTTGCTTCGATCGTGCGACGGACCTCTTGCTCGATCGCGTCGAGATTGATTTCTTTCGAACGGCTTATTGTGTACCAGCTTCCATCTGGCTTCTGAATAGAGCCCACGGACTGAAATTCCACGCGGCGCGGATTGCGGCCGTCATCGGTCCGTCGAGTATAGCGTGGATGGAACTGAATGCCGGCTGCCCATGCGATCTTTTCCAGCCCCCGTTTGGTAATGACAAACTCATCGCGGAAACCGCTGTTTGTTCGTGCTCCACGCCTGAGTTGATACACTTCTCCGTTGAGAGGATCGGGATCAATCAGGACGATCTCGGGTGTAAGTCTGTGGATCGGCGAGACCGAGAGAAAGTGCTCCGACGGATACAGCACGTTGAACCCGTCTCTCTTCTTGAGGTACTTCTTGAACTGGTTGTGGCTCTTTGCTTTTTGTGACATCGTATTACTCCAAGAAATGATACAGCTACGGGACATCAGCGAAGATCTGTTTCCAGAGGATCCCACGAGGCCCATCATGGTCGGCGTTGTCCGTGCGTAGCTGGCTGTAGAGCCTCAGTGTGAATTCGGTTCCGTGCCTGGTCTGGCGGTTAAGCCAGCGAAAGGCAAGCAGGTAGAGGCATTTCATATGCTTCACCAGAGCCTCGTCTTTCAGGATCGCTTCATCAACAAAGTTGATCGGGGGCGCGTTGTTATCAGTCTTCGGAAAGACAAAGCTCTTTCGGAACGGTCCGTAGAGGTCTTCACCGCGGAACAACTGAAACATATCCTGATCGATCATCACTGTGGCACACGTCGCGGCGCGCAATCTGACCAATCCTTGGTCGAAACAATCGGGCAGGAGACAGACATTGCCTCCGCTGGCGAAAAGCTCTTGGTATCCGATTTGGACGTAGTAGGGCGGTGTCGGTTCAAACGGCCTCAGCCTTCCCATTGTCGAGTGCCATCTGCCATAGTCTTCCAGGAACAGCCTGTAGGACCCGAATTCTTCTTCACGCATCGGTATCGGCGGTTGGAAATAGTTTTCAATTCTCATATGCTTCTCCTGTGTGATGTCACACTGTCCTTGTGCTTCTTCTTTCAGTTAGCCCCTTGTCATTTTCTCGATTGATGCAATCGCCTGCAACATCCGTTCTGCTGCCGGCGAATTGGAGGAGTAAACCGTCATGACTCTTGGCGGCTTGAATCCGTTCAAATAGACTTCCTTCTCAATCCATTGAAGCACCGTGTACCCGGTCCCTACCAACTCTTCAACGCCCAGGTCGTGGTCAAGGCTGAGTTCTTCGACTGCGCCCGTCTTTAAGTGCTCGATTGCCTCCGCGGCCGTGTAGGCCCGGACCCATCCTTCGGCGACCGTGCCGCTTACAGAGTCTTCGAGCGACTCTCTCCTTTGGGCGTGCACAGCAAAGCGGTCGCTCTGATCGTGAACACAAACACAGGGCCCGAGACTGTCTCCAGGTCCTCGTCATCATCGACAGGGTCCATCTCGATGGAATCCAGGCGCATCCCACGGATGAGGAACGACGCAACAAGAATCGGCCGGAGGTCTTCGATCAGCCTCTGTGAGAACGGTTTGTTGTCATCTTGAGTTTTGTCCATTGTCCTGCAGGGCACGTGCCCTTCCTTCTCAGATTGTCTTGAAACCGACCGGATGCGCAACAGTCTCTGAGCTCTTGTAGAACCCAGTATGCATTCTCTCGACGACCTTGAGGACGAACTGCTCGTTGAGCTTCTCCGGCCAGAGGGCATAGGTGATATCGAGATGCTTGATCAAATTGACGATGAACGCTCCGGTCACATCCTTGGCTGTCATCGATTCGACGACTTCGCGGGTAAACAATCCTGCAATGTGCTCGTTTGCGCACCGTTCCTGGACCAGCGTCAAGTAGAGCTTGGACTTCGGGGCCTCGGTCTTGAGTATGAAATCCCAGCGGCACGGCCTCGAGGCCGCCCGGTCCAGATACTTCTTTTCATTCACGGTCCCGAGGACGAATACGTTCGATGTCGAGACGCCATCCATCATCGTCAGGAACTCTCCCAGATGTTTCCTATGGGCGACGTCGTGGCGGTTGCCGAAGATCAAGTCCAGATCGTCCAAGCAGACCACGCAGGGCTCGAAGAGCGAAGCGAAGTCGAACAGATCCACCATGTCGACAGTCCCCTCGACCAGGAGAAACGTGCCGAATCCCTTGCACGCCTCGATGATCGCCCGAACGCACATTGTCTTTCCTGTTCCGGCCGCGCCCTCGAAGAGACATCGCAGTGACCTCCGGAGCACCGGATAGCCGATGATCGTCTGGATCATAAACTCGACCTCATCCCGGACGTCGTCCTGCAGGATGATCGTGCTCAAGGGTTGTCCGACAATATTGACCGGCTTCACGATGAGCGTTCGCTCTCCCAACGGGTTCCAGCTGATCCTCAAGACCTGATTCTTGTAGAAGGAATTCGCGACCGATTCCTGCAGGAGATATTCCAGCAGCTGTTTCGCCGAAGACGATTGCTTCGTAAGGCCAAGACAGTAGGCCGTGTGCGTTCGCTGCCCTTCATACACTGTTTCCTTCGCGACGGTCGCTTCGTAGAACCCACCCTCCCACGAAATGCTTGCTTCCAAGACTCCGTCGCCGATGAGAGGAAACGACGCTGAGCCGACATCGATCACCGATGCTCTCTGCGGTCGATGGCTCAGAGACGAATGCGCGATGCACCGATCGATCGCAAGCTGCTGATTGGCGTGGCGTCCTGCATGCACCGCGTAGATGTACGACTTCAGGAAATCGTATTCATACACCGAGAGCCTCCGTTCAGAAGCGACCCCGCCGGAGAGCTCAGCTGTAGAGTCCTGTGCCACGGCCATATGCCTTGCCTGACTAACTGTTTTCATGTCTTCACAGAGATTATGCGATACTGTCGTTTCCACTTCGCGCGCCCCGTCCGCGTTCGATCGCTGCAGCGATCTTTTCAATCATCCCTTCCCCGGGGAATGCGACTGGCTCAAGGTCTTGTTGAAGACGTTCGATGTCCTGATCGCTCATCGGAGGAAGGAGGACTTCAAGGAGCCGTTCGATTTCGGACCGCAGGTCCTCTTCCTGATTACCTTCTTCTTCTTCGTTTTCGGGATCTTCCAATATTTGATCGTCAATCATGTCAAACGCCTCTCATTTAGATTACGTGGAATGAAATCCTCACCTATTCAATAGGTTTGCTCGGTCCCATAATGGAGATAATCTCACGGAGTTCCTTGATCGCCCGTTCTTTTCGCTTCCTGTACGTGGCCGCATTCACATTAAAATGTTCCTGGTACTTCTCCGGTGGCACTGCCTCGATTGCCATTTCTATCAGCACTCTGTATTTCTCATGCAAGTTTTCAAGGCAAGCGGCATATGGCCCGATGAGAAGTTCATGCAGAAGTGTCTCCGCGCTTATTGAATATCCACTCGGTTCGGGCGCGGCCACGTCCTCCTCTATCTCCTCGAGGAAGCAGGTCTGCAGTTCTTTGCGGAGCATTTCTTTGGCTACTCGATCGGCAAAGCCGATCATGAACGTCGTGAACTTCGCACGGTGTGGATCGAACCTCAGGATCGATCGTGTCACCCTTTCAATCGTTTCGATGACGATACTCTCATAGATGCATGGGCTGCAAACTCTGAACCACTTTCGCAGATAAGCATAGACCATGGGTATGTACTCGCTGTAAAGTATTCTCGCCACTTCGTATTGGTCGCTTCTCTCCAGCTTCTGGCCGGAGAGCAGGGCGACGACAAGGGCGTCATTGTCTTTTTTTGTTTTCATTTGTGCTCCCCTTGTGTATGATGGGCTGTGACGGGATCAGAAGCCCCTTTTTTTCCAAGCAGCCAACCTGCAGATGTACGAGGCCATTTCCTTGCACATGCGCAGGCCAAAAAGGGTGCAAAGGTCGTCTATTTCTGTCACTCATTTTTGCGATTTCCTTCAAAACAATTCAAATTCAGCAATTATGGGTTTCGTTTTGCAGAAAGCCAAGGTCCCGAGTCCCAAGCTCCTAAACCAGATATTATTAAACGGTTCCGAGTCAGACCTTCTCCGGTCGCACGAACAAACCGTTCGGGCTCTGCGGTACCGTTCCCATCTCCTCGCGGCGAAGCCCCGGGATCGCTCGGCTACACTCGACCCCGAAGCCTCTCCGCATGAAACGAATATAGCCGGGCATCTCAATCGGCGCACGCGCTGTCGATCGTGCGGGCCATTTTCAAATCACCAAGTCGACATTCTCATCTCCGCTCAGTTCTCCGCCATCTCCACGCCAAGTGGTACCACATTAAATCAGAGGACACCTTCAGCGGGTCCTTCACACAAAGAGCCATCGATGCAAATCTTGGACTTCCTCTTCCGTGTGATCCTGATTGCCACTAAAGAGAGGCATGAGCATCTTCCCTCGCACTCCATTCGAAGGATAGTTTGCAGGATCGGCCGTGCACCAAGGCAAGCAGAAGTTCACTCTGCTCCAGCTTCCCGAAGGACTTTCCCTAGCCGCGTGTCAAGTATCGCTCTATCCCCATGATCTGATTCAACCTGAACTTCCCCCTCAGTTGCGCGTGCATATGCAACGCGAACACCGCTTCTGCTACATGCTGCACGGGTCACCGGATATCATCAGGTTGGAGACGGAAAGGCGGTACTCGTGTTTCAGCTTCCTTCTTCAACCGCTCCCTTTCGTCACGGTAACTTTGTCTCTCTCCCTCCTCGTATTTGGTCGGATCAAAAACATAGTCATCAGGCACCATGGCCTTGTCGCAGTGTTCGGCATGTATTGCCAAGTCCTCCAGCGTCGCACATCTATCCAGACGACGAATGAACTGCTGTTGATATGGACAGATGATCTCCTCCGGTGCTTTGCGCGACAGGAGGAGGTCCATTGTGATCTCATTCAGTCTGGGGGCCGCCTGGCAGATCGCGCATTCCTCACTTCGAGATTTGATTCCTATGAATTGCTCGTCAAGAGACATGATCTGTATCCTCCTTCGTCGTCGATTGCGGGCTCGAAGGAGCTGAGCTTTCAATCGCGTTGCTGCAACTGTGTCCTGGAAGGCTCTTCGCTACAATCAGCTGCGCCCCATTGTGGCGCGCACACTGGACCCTTGCCAGCAGTTCAAAGCGTTTAGCGGTTCTGCGATCTCGCATTGAATAGAAGCGATCAAGTCTCTCGAGATCCTCTTTGTGCGGCACCAGACAACGCATGGTTTCTTCAGGCATTCGCCTGTTGAACTCCTTCTGTTTCTGCTTGAGCTCCTTGTACATGCGGATCACGTCAGCGTTCTTTTTTCCCATGTGTCGTTCTATATCCGTCACGACGTCTTGGCAAAAAGCGGCTGCAGGACCTTGGGAGAGCTTGTCCTCCTTTATAAGGAGGTGAAAGCGTTCGAGCCTCCATGCCCTTTCGAGCAACATCTTTACACATAGGTCTCCGCACGCCCACATCTTTTCATATAGGAACTTCAACGCATCATGGTGTTTTCCAAAATCAAAGTCGGTTCCTTGTGCGAAGTCATCGCGGAGAAGTGAGAGTGATTTCGCGAGGCGCCCAACTGACTCGGACTGGGCCTCCGCATCATGTATGTTTTCTTTCAAATCAGGAATGCCAAGTTCTGCCTCGAGCCGTCGGATTGCTTCTTGTTCATTTCGCCTGAGGACTGCATTTTCATACAATTCACCACGTCTGGCGCAGTGGACATCGAACGCAAGTCCCCTTACGATCTCCTCCTCCAAAGCCCCTTGCGGCGCACAGGATGAGCGCAACTCTCTGAGAATATTATTGAAATCCTCCTCCGACTCCTCATAGTACTTGGTCTTGATAACGGACTTTCCCGCAGAGAGACCATGTCCGAGAGCATTCATCTCCGAGCCGCCTCCTGGCCTGTTCGCTCCTGACGGTTCAGACTCGTGGCCTTGTTTTCTAAAACTCCGCCGATTTGCCTTAATAGGACCGGCGAGGTTTTGATTTTTCACGTCGCTGTTTTCCATACTTTTCTCCTTTTATTGTTTTAGTAAAATTCTCTTGCATTTGAATGAAACGTTGTGTATAATACTGCCTGTAAACAACGCATATATCATGAACAATATATAATATCATATTGTTCCCTATCTATATATAGCATTTAAAAAAGGGAATTTCAACCCCATGGACGAAATTTCTGCAAAAAAATTCATCGAGATTTGGGATGAAATTGCCAAAAATGAGAAGCTTACAGATACAGGCCTTTGCAGCAAGCTGGGCATTCATCCTGGGACAGTCGCACGCTGGCGAGCCGGCAGGAGCCAGACGGTCAGGCTAAGGCTGCTTAGATTAATACAAGAAAAGTTGGGCTACAGGTTGGATTTAAAAAATGATGGGTCGATCGCTCTGGAGCTTCCTGAAAAGGGGTGGCAACCGAAAAGTGAGCGCCAGGCAGGGCGGCCTCACGATACGGGCACCGGATTGAGGAAAGAGACGCTCTCCTTTCCGTTGGCGGCAAGCGTCCATGCCGCCGGGGGGAGCATCATCTTAAAAAAATCGGGGAGTCTAATCCCCTTTTCGGAGTTCGAACTGAGGGATTGCTTCTGCCTTCAGGTCGATGACAGCTCGACGGAGCCCCTCTTTTTCAAAGGGGACACGTTGTTGGTTTCACGCAGGGCGGGCAGATTTTCTGAAGGCTTGGCGGTCATCGTTTCGGAGGAATCCACAAAAATCCGGAGGGTGGTCACTGACAATAGCCAGGTAAAGCTTCTCATGCCCAGTTCTTTAAAACAGGCCGAACCGTTTGTCGCATCCGAAGAAATTATCTGTCCGATCCTCTGCACGTTTTACTCGAGATCCGAAAATCCCCATAAGCAGTCTGAACTATGACCGGATGTTTTAATAAACGTCGGACCGGTAGCAATCATCCAGTTTCCTCCAAGCTGGACAATCAACCCTGATTAATCGAGCGGGGGTTTTTGCGGGCGTGGAAGTTATGGACTTCTTTAGTACTGGAGTTGCTAAATCTCTTGAATCGTCTGGATGGAGAAACTGTCAGACGCGCTAGATTCAGGAGATAAAACACAAAAAGAAAATCCCCAGCGTTAATGGGGATGTTTTGTGTACGCAAACAGAAATCCTACCAAAATCTTACATCGATCTGTACCCTCCGGCCGATTCTTGAAATGGCGCTGAGGTTATGTCTGGACAACTCCTGAGCAAAACAAAGAATCGCCGCCGATCTTCACCTATGAGGATTCTTTGTTCGATCTTCGAACGGGGGCAAGTACCGTTACCCCAGGCCAAGTCGTCGTGCAGCATCGGAGAGAGTCATTCCTCTCTCTCCTTTGGCTACGGCGTTCTTCTGGCGGAGGAGCCGCTTTCGGAGGTGCTCTTTTATGACGAGTCCTTCATCGGGATCGCCAAATAGTTCGACAAGTTTTTGCTCCACGACAGTTGAAAGAATTTGGGCAAATTCCTTCTTTGTCATATGTGCAATCGTAGTGCTAGACATAGTTTTGCTCCTTTGCTGGACCAAGATAATTATTCTATAGAACATGTTCAACGTCTTCGAAACCATCAAAACACGATCATCCTTGGACTTTTCACAATTCGCTTTCCGAGGTTATTGTATTACGGCGGGAGAAAGAAGACAATGTAGGATGCTTCTAGAACCGAAATCCACGTCTTTACCGTTGGCACCGAGATACCAATGTCTCGGGCAACGTCAGACATATTCTGCGATTTGGCGGAATAATGGCTTATCGAGGACTCCATTGCAGATGCACAAGCACATTAAGTGTCAGTGCCGATGAGGTGACTCCCGTGCCGGAGCCATCCGGCCTCAAGCAGCGCTCCCTTTTCTGGAATTCAGACTGAGAGCCTCGCGAACCTTTTCGGCCAGTAAAACTTTTAGCATCGACTGATAGGGAATGTCCTTCTTGTTGGCAAGGAGCTTGATAGCTTCAAGAAGTGATTGGGGCAGTCGGATTGAAATGGTTTTGCTTGAAGGCTTCAGTTCTGGAAAGAAGCCTAGCTCTACCTGAGAGAAGTCAATGTAGTCTATTGAATCGCGAGTGGCCCAGAACCGTTCCTCTGCAGCGGTGGACTTAAACTTTGGTATTTTTTTCAGCTTTCTCAAGGTAGATCCTCCTCTCTCTTCGACTCATATCCCTCGCTGAGACAGTGCGGATGCTCGTGCTGCGACAAGTGAACACAATGAGCAACAGTCAATGGTTATGGGTCTTGGCCAACAAGTACGATCGTCATTGACAGGCATTTTTCAGACTGCTTCTTCCGTCTCGAATCCAAGATCTCGGAGTGCTTCGAGTTCTTTCCGCAGCGGTTCCCAATACTTGCGATCCGCTTCCCGCTCAGTTTTCTCTTCACGCTCCAACTCGGCCTCTACCCCGACAACATCTCCTGCCACGACATAAGTGACTGCGGCACGGACAGCTTGCAGCGAGCTTGCCAGCCCAGGAAATTTCTCAGAAAGTTCCATCAGCATCCCTGGCGTTCGTGACTCCATGAGCCAGAATGCTGCTTTCTGTGAAGTTGGATCGGGATGTCCCACATAATCCGCTTCGATAAGTCTGCAAATCATTGGCCAGTCTTTGTCCTGTTGAGTCTTCTTGGCGCGAATGAGGTCGGGAAGAGACAATACGTTGTATGTTTCATCTCCACCAGCAACGAACCTCTGACGCCGTTCCCACAACTGCTCAAACGGATCCACCCCTCGCATCTGTGACATCACGTCGATGCGCATCTTCATCGCCTCTGGGTGATAACACCGGAAGTGCACTGCATGGCCACACACGAGGTATTGGAGATCAAATGGCGGAAGCGCTATTCTGCGAGCGGAGAGCACGCGAAGTGCGGCTCTAAGCAGTTCGAGATTCTCGTTCGACGCCAAGATAGCGATGTCCGTATCCCGGCTAAATTCAGCGCCGCCGTACAGAACACACGCCTGCCCCCCCATCAACAATGCTTGGACGCCGCGGGAATTGAGAGTCGAAAGGACTTTGTGAATCGGGTTCTGGATCGAGGGAGCCTCCTGAAGCTAGGTAGAATGACCAGAGTTTCTCGGTTTCGTTCCAACGCTCTACTGGCGTGAGCCGGTACCAATCAAACCACTCATCGTCTGCAAGCCATGGGATGCTCATAATGTAATATAATCACTCCTCTGCTGCTTCGCAACTCCTCCGAGAGAGCCTTTGTCTGTTCTGATTACGGCGTAAGGCAGGTTGACGATGATGACGCTTTATATCCTCCTTGCTAAATAAGAAAAGCCCGGGTGGGAGACAGCTCTGCCGAGATTGTTCAACTGCCAACGCTCCTGCAAGTTGTCAACAAGTCGTCAACCAGTTGGGCGGGCACATCATCTAGTTTCCTGAGCACCTCCATACTTGAATTTTCGGTGATATCGACCGGACATTCAAGGTTGCAGCGTTGATCCATTCAGAAACATACCCTCGCTCTTTCAAGCACTTTATCCCACCAGGAGAGATCAGGTCAATTCTACAGCGAAATTACTCGAGTAAAATTCGAATTCGCTTATTTTACTTTACGGCCATAAACTAAAATAAGCATATTCACAATATGACTCGTTCGTCTTCGTTAAGAAACCTCTTTTTGGATTCACTGACGCTCACGCACAACTGCGCTTCTCCTATCCCATCAATGCTGATTTTCCTTCAAGAGAGAGAGGAGCGGCTTGTTGATGTACAGGTGATACTTGCCGATATAGCTCTCCCTCAGTACCTTGCCTCGGGCAAGTTGAGCGAGATAGCGACTGGCTGTACGGTAGTTCACTTCCAGTCGCTTGCCGAGATTGACGGGGGTAATGATGGGGAATTCAAAAAGCGCTTCTACGAGATCGGCGGAATAGATCTTCTTGTGATCCTTATGGATCTGGTTCTTGGTCTTTTCCAACAGATTCACAATCTCAAGGAGTACTTCTTTGGTCTCACGCGCTTGCAGGTGAAATCCCTTGAGCATGAAGCCGATAAACTCGGCCCAGTTCTCTTTAGTACTGACCTCCCGCAACAATTTGTAGTATTCTGAGCGGTGTCTGTTGATATAACCGCTGATATAGAGAATAGGATACGTGAGAAGCTTCTGCTGAATAATAGAGAGCACCATCATGATTCTTCCCACCCGACCATTGCCATCGAGGAAGGGATGGATTGCTTCAAACTGGTAGTGTGCAATCGCACACTTCATCAAAGGATCAATCGACTCGGACGGATCGTTGGCGTAGTTCTCCCAGTTACCGATCAGGCGAGCGATGGTTTGCGCAGGTGGTGGCGTGTAAAGAGTTTGTCCTGTCGAGCTGTTTACAATCTTGTTCTGGAGTCTTCGATAGCCTTCTTCATGCTCCGGAAGCAGGCGTTTGTGAACTCCAAGAATCAGTCTGGTCGAGAGTGAGACTTTCCCCAGGTTTTCAAATCCCCAATTTATCGCGTCCCGGTAGTTCAACACCTCTTTGTCAGGTTTCTTCTGCTCAGCCTCAGGGAAAAGCTGCATCTGCAATACTTGTTCTACAGTCGTGTTGATGTTCTCGATGTTGGAGCTTGCCACGGACTCACGCAGAACTGCCGGAGAAAGAAGCAGCGATGGATTCGGCAGAGCACGGGAATAGCCGTTGAGTTCTCCAAGCTCTGAACGTGCCTTGAGAAGCAC
>Ga0187886_1001860_pt1 | contig 17973 bp, 26 predicted proteins | sample June2016WEW_20_1_FD_133001 | JGI IMG/M metagenome (GOLD analysis project Ga0187886, IMG submission 133001) | Peatland microbial communities from SPRUCE experiment site at the Marcell Experimental Forest, Minnesota, USA - June2016WEW_20_150 | ecosystem: Environmental > Terrestrial > Soil >... | reverse complement strand
GATATACCCCCGGCATCTCCGCCGTTTCCCCGCCGATAAGGGCGCTGCCGACTTCTTTACAGGCCGATGCCAGTCCCCTGCCGATAGCCTCAAGTCTGTCCGGCACCACCTTGCCGGTGGCGATGTAATCGAGGAAGAATACAGGTTCCGAGCCGCATGTAAAAATATCATTGACGCAGTGATTGACGATATCAATGCCCACCGTGTCGTACCGGTTCAGGGCCGAGGCTATCTTCAGTTTCGTGCCGACCCCATCCACGCTGGACACGATGACCGGGTTTTTATAACCCTTCATCTCGTAAAGCCCCCCGAAAAAGCCCACGCCGCTTAAAACCTCAGGACGAAGGGTCGAGCGAGCGTGCTGGCTGATTCGGGCGATGACTTTGGATTTCAGGTCGATATCAACTCCGGCCCTGGCATAAGTCTCTTTCATAAGCCCTGCCTCCTGCGGGGAAACTGCTGTCTGTCCTAGATTACCAAAAACGATGTTTCGCCTGCAAATTAGGGACTTAAAGTGTTTTTAGCGATGTAATTCTGAGAAGTCCGCCAAGGCGGACGAAGTAACTTCTTTCGTTCTATAATATCTTCCTTTATTGTGCTCCCGCACTGCCCCAGGGGAGTGCGGAGCGAGAGGGGACGCAGCCCCCTCCCAAAATACTTCCCCCTCCCTTAATCGAAGGGAGGGGGTTAAGGGGGTAGGTCACATTTATTACCCCATCTTTGACATATAATCGCGCCACAGGTAGTATAATCACGGAGTACATTTTATACCATGCCCGAATATTTCTTCGGTCGCCAGATTGAGGTCACCACCGGCGGTGAAATCAAAGTTCCTGTTTCTTTTCGCCTTGACGACCGCGAGTACTTAATTGCTGAAATTCTGGAATCCTGGCCGGACCATGGCTTCGGTAAAAGCTCGTCCGGTCGCAAGCGCTGGTGGCAGCGGCATCACCGCAACTATTACCGGATAAAAACCGCCCAGGGTGAGGTCTACGAAATCTACTACGACCGCGGCACCGGTCTCAGCCACCCTGAGCTCAAGAAATGGTTTCTAACTCGCCAGCTTTAAAAAGCATGGCTGCCCGTCAGAATATTGCATCATTTTTTATTTTAGAATAGAATGAAGAACGTAAGCGGGGCGACGTGGCCAAGTGGTTAAGGCGGGGGTCTGCAAAACCCCTATTCGGCGGTCCGAATCCGCCCGTCGCCTCCACTCCTTTTAAAAATCCACAAAATAAAAAACGCGGGTTACTATTTACTCTGGTAACCCGCGACTCTTCCACCAATATGTTACTTTATTTTAAATATGACTGCAGTTCGTCCTCGTAGGCGACTATCTCTTTCCTCTCCTTACCGACACGTACGTTGTAGATATAAAAAATCTGGCCGGTACGCGGGCTTATCCAGTAGTAATTGGAGATTTCCCCTACCTGGCCGGCAAACATGTTAATATCATACTCGCGCTGTGTCAAGCCCTTCTCGCTGACAGGCTGGATGACAACTTTCTGCCCTTTAACATACCTGGGCTTTATGACATTTTCCTTCATAGTCATTTGCGCATGATAATACTAAATTAAATATTTGTCAATATCTTTTTATGTTTTTTCCTGAAATTTTTTTCTTAAATGCTAAAAAGAGCCTTTACCGTTAATGCCAGCCTATGCCCTGGCGTAAACCCCTGACATAGGAAGCCTGCCCGGCATGCTGCAGGCCGTCACTCAGCGTACCGATGAGCATCATCCCGAAATTAGGCGGCGGTTTGAAAGGCGTGCCCTCAATCACCCTGTCGAGGTCGGCCTTCTTAAGAGTCGGGAAGTACTTTTGCGACCTCTCCAGGACAGCCTTATGGTAGCCAAGCAGCGTCCTGGCATCCGGCGATTTGAATTTGACCAGGTCCGTTGGCTTCATGCCGCCGCCTGTATCTTTGGGGTCGGCCGGTCGCCCGAATTTCTTGTGCCACCCGTCTTTAATCCAGAGCTGTTCCTGACCCATGAAGTTAGAGATTTGCACGTCCTGCCAGCGCGTCAGGTGCCAGACCAGCCAGCCGATGCTGTTACAGTCGGGCTTGGGCTGCCAGTTAAGGTCCTCTTCATCAAGCCCTTCAAGCGTGTATTCCAGCACCCTCAGGATGCCCCCATAAGCCCCGGATAACATGTCATGTAACTCCATAGTTACCTCCTTTTATTTGCTAATCAGCAAGATATTACATTTTAAGACTTGAGTCAAGTGGCTTTATTGGTTTATAATTCCCTTTGGATTTCGAATTATTTTTTCCGAGGACTGAACCACATCAGGACTGAGAGCGTTTTTTCCACGATAAGGGAAATCAACGAAATATTATCCCTTACCAACGAGCCCGATAAGCTTGTCAATATGGTCCTGGACACACTGTCCCAGGTCCTGAAGATAGAATGCTGCTGGATACAGACTATCAACGATAGAAAACACACACAGCTACTCCTGGCGGCCGAGCGCGGTTTCAGCGATAAGATGCGGCTGGAAGTGAGTTCCATGGACACCACTCACGGTTTCACCGAGCGAATCATCGGGCTGGGGCATAACATCGTCATCCCTGATTTGTACAATGACGGAGTATACGGGCTGTCATCATTCCGGACAGCCGGGTACAGGTGGCTGGTCGCCGCTCCTCTAATGACTTACCGTGTACACGGCGTACTGGGAATCGCCTCCCGGGATAAAAAACTGCTTCATAAAGAGACGGCCGACCTTGTTATGGTAATCGCCGGTCTCATCGGTACGGCGCTCAATAAAACCTACCTGTTCCAGAAATCTGTAACGCCGGCAAAGCCGGTAGATTCAATGGTAAATGAAATCAAGCAAGAATCGGCAAAACCCGACCTTGAATTAAAAGTTCCTTTGGACGCTTCGACTTCTCCAAATCCTGCATCAGATAAAAAACCTGCCTTGCCGGCGGAAGGCACATTTAAAAGTCACACCCGAAAAATGGATAAATTCCGCGAGTCCCACCGGTAAGTCTCCAGAGACGGAACATCTTGACACTGCCCCCACCAGAAACTACAATTACTCTGTACAGGCCGGCTGGCTAGCCGAAGCCTTGGCGCAGGCCGGGATGGCGGAAATGGCAGACGCAGCGGACTTAAAATCCTAAGCGAAATTGCCAAACAGTATTCTTAGATACAAAACAGTATTTTTGTGTTAATTGAAAAAACAGAGTTTTGAAGCTTGAATAATGTTTAGTGACAACCAGTTATATTTAGTTTAACGCCAAATTAACGCCATAATTCTAGCTTCGGTTGAGTGTTATTTCCACGTTCCCGTATAATAACCCCGATTACTATCGACATCGCAACTAATATTCATTTGCATCGGTTTTGTAGCGAAAGGGTCAAATCTGGTTCCATCGGACTTTGCGAACTGCATAGCTCCTATGATGTCCTGCGTATTAGCCGGTATTACAGACTCAGTATAAATATAACCATTACTAAAGATTCCAGGACTATTCAACTCTAATTGTACGTTGTCCCACTCGAAAGAATCATTATTTTGTATGATAAATTGAGTTCCAGTAAACCTAACTGCAGCATTAAGGGTAATATCTTTACTTGTATTCTTATTGCCACCACTGGCGATTGCAATTATCACAATGATAATAATGAGGAGAAGCAACCCGCCACAACCTATGGACGCCCATTTAGGTATTTTCCTCTTTTGCTTTGACTGAAGTTGCTCACGAATCTTTAGGCGCTCTTTTTCTTCTTCCCGAATCCGTTGCTTATCTTGGTCTGACAGTGTCATTTCAGCCCCCCCGATCCGGCTTTCCAATGGCCGACTAATCTAAAGCCTCATCATAGACCCCATTAATAACGTGAGCAATTGCTTTTATCAATAAATCGTTAAGTTCCTTTTCAATATTATCCGCGACCAGGTCAACTTCTTGATTAGCCATTTTGGGGTCAGCATAATGGCAATGTAGCTTCAAAGGAAGTATGCTTTTAATATCTTGACCAATAGCTAAAAAAAGCAAATACCAACGTTCATGCATGCGCTGCTCAAACTCTTCCTTTGTTAAACTAATATCCATATTTTCCCCTCTTTAAATAGTAAGAACTAAGCAGGTCCATGTTTAAAGGTAGAAAGCTTCGGCCCGGGGTTAATAGTCTGTCAGAATTGCATCGTAGCGCGTCATACAGGCGGATTAGAATCTCGGCGACCGGATTCCATGAAGCTGTCCAACTCACTCTTTTTAAGACGTACGATCCTTCCCTGGTGGTATGATGTGAGTTTGCCCAACTTGATGTATTTACGGATACCCGGGACACTAAGTTTGAGGTACTTGGCGGCCTCGGCAATTGTCATCCATTCGTTATCTGCCATCACTACTAGTATATCACCTGATACCATCAAAAATCAATAGGTAGTCAAATATATTACGCAGTATTGCCCAATATCCCTTGACAATCTCACATAATGTATCATATAATAATACTAGATGATACAGGGTGATACGGGGGATTAAGTAAATGAAGACACTAATTGAAAAGACAGGGGAAACCACCAGTGGATTAATCCTAACTTGCCCGGCATGTGGAGAGGATCGCCGCCAGCTCACAGAATGGCTAAATGAGCCTTTGGCATGGGAGACTTGGCCGAATACCTTAGCCGGCGGGACATGGTTCAGGACAGAGAATTGCCAGAAAGCCGTTATATTAGTTAGTAAATGCTCTGAATGTCAAACCTATTTCCAAGAAGAGAACAAATAGAAAAGGATAGAAGGAGAATAGCATGAAAGGTTGGAAGATAACGCCGTTCCAATATACCTGGGATCGAGAGTTCCATTTTGGGCCGTTTGGCAATTGGGGAGAGAGCTTTGACGGGCAGGTAGATCGGATAGACTTTGAAGTGGGGATCGAACTGGGACCTTACATTTTGGGGTTTCGTATCAGGAGGGAAATATGTCCTTAATAAGACTAAAGGGACTAGCCTCAGGAGAAAAAGGGAAACAGAGAATCTTGATTGACTGGAGACCTGAAATGCGACTATGGCCGGACTCGGATTATCCAGTCCTTGATATTATAGAAGGCATTGAAGGCGGCAAGTGTGGAGACCTTGAATATTTAGCAAATGCTCAGAATTATTTTATCAAGTTGACTGAAGAAGTTGATGATGATGAGACTGATTCCCGGATTGATAGTTAACAGGGGTGATAAGATGCTTCATTATCTAACATTGGAATCTATCAAACTTCTCTTAACCCAAAATACTTCCCTCAGGAAAGTAACTTTATTTTGTGATCAGGGCAAAATATATTGTATGCGCACGGAACCACTAACGGAAAAACAAGAAAGGCTACCCCTAGAATTAGAAGAGGGAATAAAATTAGTTCAGGCTGTACTTGATAGAGGTTTGAGCGGCCGTTACTCTTTTAATATATCAGCAGACGGCATACATCTTGATAGCACAAAATTTGATTACCTTGAATACCTTAAATTGCTAGATGATTTTATATTGGATATGTCTGTGAAGGGATACTCAAAAAGCTATCTGACTTCAGCTAAACGAGAGATATCACGTTTTGCACGTGTTATCGCGGCCAACGGAATTGATTCTATCCCAAAGGCCGATAGGGAATCATGGCGTGCCTTTTCGGCCAGCTTATGGGACCGTGAATTGTCCCGTAGTTCCATTTATCATCATCAATCTATAGTTCGATGTTTCTATCGATATCTTTCTTCTGAAGACCTCATAAAGAATAATCCATTATACCGGGCTGAATCCGTCAAGTTAGAAAAATTATTACCACATTTCCTTAGCAAAGAAGAGGCCATGTCAATAATCAAGTCTCCGGATACCAGTAACGTTCTTGGTTTACGCGATCGTGTTATTATCGAGTTTCTATATGCTACCGGTGTTCGAGTATCAGAGCTATGCGGACTGGACCTTAATCACATACACCTTAAAGAAACAGAGGCTCTAGTTCTAGGCAAGGGACATAAGGAAAGATGGGTGTTTTTTGGAGAACCTACAGCCAAGATGCTTCAAAATTACCTGGATAACTCCCTGCCTAAGTTAACTAATGGCACTATGTCCAATGCTCTTTTCCTGAATTACAAAGGAGAACGCGTAAGTCGTAGTATGGTAGAAAAGCTCGTGCATGAATACGCCATGAAAGCCATAGGTAAACATGTTTACCCCCATATGTTCCGACATTCCTTTGCTACACACCTACTTGAAGGTGGAGCTGATATAAGGGTTATTCAGGAATTGTTGGGACACGCTAGTTTACTAACAACTCAAATATATACCCACGTTACCCCGATTCATGCACGACAGCAATATATGTCAGCGCACCCGTTTGCTATTACTGCCTGAATATTCATTAGAACTATGACAGGACGCATTGTAGCGGGTGTTACACCGCCCGAGATATATTCTTAAACCAATTCTGCCTTAGACTAGATTATTCCTTACCATGTAATTGTGTAATAAACTGCTACATAAACCTGAGTACACCGGCCGTATTGGTCGTCGCTTGTATTGAGATAATAACCCGCTTGTAAAGCATTTATATCTGACCAAGTCCAGGCGAAACCTGTTTTAGGATTGGTTGTATATTCATCGTAGTAAGTTGTCCAGGTAGTCGTTGGATTTCTATTAGCACCATTGTACTCAGTGCCACCGGTTTTGATTTTACTGTAAGCTGTATCCCCTGGAATACCGAAGATTCGAATATAAACTCGGATTTTGTCAATTGTGCCCAGACCTATAGATGTATCAGCCAGAGTATATAAATCGTACTCGCTTCCTTTACCTAAGACATAAGTCGTTGAATCGTCTGGGCTAGCAGGTGGGTCATCTACATCTTGCCAATGAGCCTCCCCCGTATTCGGTACTTCAGACATGATAGTCGTAACATCACCAGCAGCGGTAGGTGATAAGTTTTCTATATATTGTTGTGAAATTGGGTATAAATATTGAGTGGCATCGCTTAACTGCCATTTAATACTCCACTGGGTAGGGTCAGAGGCATTGTAATCCTCTTGGATTCTCTCAATAAAGTAATCCTTGCTAATATTCGATGGAGAAGGAATGGTTAATGTAATTCTGGTTGAAATATCCGCAGAACAACACAGTGGAATTAAAGTTGATGGCGAACTATAGGGTTTCACCGTGAGATTATATGCCCTGATGGCTGTTTTTTTGTAGCGTGAAAGAAGATATAAGGCATAAATATTGGTTATTACATCCGAAGTGTGAAGAAGTCCTGAGCGTACTAACTGCTGAAGCCCATAAGTTGTCTGACTAGAGGTATCATCGGCGACCTGTTCCGAGCCTCCGGTTCTTGTAGCTCTTATTTCATTATAGAGAAGGATATCGTCAAGAGATAAAGTTACATCGGGATAATTCGTAGCAAATGTCCCCTGACTAGTTAAACTTTTACGATGACCCTTACTCTCAAAGGTAGCGTAACCATTGGTAGCTATATAGAATAATCCTATTTCACTTGTGGCCACGGAAGCAAGATGGCCGAAGGCATTGATATTTGTTAGGACTCCAGAGGCTTGTATGGTTAAATCGCCAGTATCTATGCTTCGGTCATTAGTCATAAAGCCGATTGAATCCAGAACATGTCCTACTCTAGTGCCACTGGCCTCCTGGGAATACCCGGCGTTATTAAGAAATTGCCGGCTGATTAAGGAGATTGCATCAGCACAGTCAATCGCCATAATTGGCATTCGTAACCCTGGCAGACCATAAATCGGGGTGAATTTAGTAATGTAACCCACGTATCGCGGGTAGGTAACACCAGCATAATTGACGCTTATCACCACTCTTTTCTTGATATCTATATTCGGATAGTAAATACCTGAGGTATTATTCGGCCAATAGTTACCAGAGGTATTGTTTAAATAAATAGTCGCTGTTCCAGATTCAAATTTATCAAGGTCATACTGGCGGCCTCGGTTGATAGAGTATGACATTAAATCCGAGGAAACATCATCCCAAAAAGGATTCGCGTCAAAGGGATTCGACATCCAGGCTATGCCGCAATTCCATTGGATTCCGCTACCGGAATAGAACTTTGGAGTCCCATGTAAGCTCTTAGCCTTAGCACCTATTTTCACCAGGCTTGTATATTTATAGTTAGCCATATTAATTCAACTCTTTTTAAAAGACTCATCGTAGAGATTAAGTAAAATAGTGAGTAGCTATGGGGGGCTTGCTACTCACTATGACCCTCTACCAAATAGAACTTACTTTAGCCGGAATATAGTAGACTGTGCCAGTATTATCTGTGAATTGAAGAGCAACTCCAAAGTTAGTTGCCTGACTGTTACCCGCAGCAATGGCAGTTGACGGAAGCTGGAAGTTAAGACCATTATGGGTTGCGTCTATCTTCATCAAGAGTGGACCAGGCGGATCTAAGGGGTCACCCTGATGGAATTCCAGATTACCCATATTCCAAAAAGACGATACATTAGTTCCTGATGGCATGTTTTACCTCCTTAATGTGATTATCATCATCATCCTGATTACAAAATAATAAAACTCCCCCCAGAATTCATCCTATCATCATCGCAGAGAACTTCTAGCGTGAGCAGCCAAGGGATTCATCCGTAATCTCTCCTGCAAAGTCTCAGGTTTCCCTTTTTGCTCTGCGATTACTTTTTCCACTAGAGAAGGCTGGGCTTTCAACATAGCCGCCTTCAGGTTATCAAATGCCGCCGGATGATTACGTTTTAGACACATTACACAATCCTGGAGTCCATCAACAAAAAAGAGGATATTCGGAGCACACGTTGAATTGATTTTCCATACCCTATGCTCCTGGCAGACAACAGGAAGATGAGCGTCTAAGACTCCCGGCCATGGTGGATTGCCGTATTGATCATTCTTCTCAACCCAGGATAGAAGCCCGAGGACTTCATTTAAAATCGGGAGACTCGAAAGGGCACAGTCCGGGCAATAGAAAACATCGTGGAATAAGATAGCTGGCAGTCTTTCTTTCCCTTTTCCCTCGTAGTCATTCCCGCAACCCTGGCATTTCATTGTATTTGGTGAGTTCATAGTTTTTTTAATCCTCCTACTTTATATTTTTTCGCAAATGCTCAATTCAGGGAACGTCTAAAACGTGATATGGCATTATCCAGGGCATCCTTGAATTGGCTTAGTACAATCTCCTCAAAGAATTCCTTGATAGTCCCATGAAAGGCGCGTGGGTAATATCCGTTTTCCAAACGATCAAGGGATCGCTGTTTTTCCAAGCGATCATACTCTCTCTGTGCCATGAAATTACGACGGGAGGGAATAGATTCCACTCGCCTTTTTAAACTTTCTAAAGTCATTTTGTTCCACATCTGTTTAAATTCTTTCGTCGTCAACATCGTCAATTACCTCCAATATTAATATTCAAGTTAAATCCATTTGATAGGCTCGCCCTTCCTGCTTATTATGATGTTGTTTTGCCTTAGAATCTCTGTAGATTCCTCGACCCTCTCTTTAGGGAAAGGACATTTAGGATCCCAATTCCCGTCCTTGTCCAATAAGGGTAAAAAAAGAGGCTCAATATTGTAGCCCTTACCCCCGGTCGTCCTGGACTCCGCTTCAAGTCTTTTTATTCTGTCCTCGATGCTCATTACTTCTTTGCCTCCGCTTTAGACTCTAAATCCCTTACTCTTTCCTCCAGCTCCCCGGCTGTCAGGACTGCCACCATAGCCCGGGCAACTGACGCCAGGGCATTTGTCTTACGGTAATCAAGCTTCCCCTGGTAGCATTCCACCATTGCCCGTCCAAGCATGTTGTATATAGGCCTTAACTGTGAAGGAATAAGCTTATTAAGGCGCGCGGTTCTACAGCTATTCTTCCCGCCCCTTCGCCGGGCCTCGTCTCGCGCGCTTGCCCGGTTAGGATCGTGCATAAAGCAATAGCCGGACGGCGATATAGCCGGAGCCTGGCAGGGTGTGCCATCCTTCTTTGTAGAAACGCAGCGCTTTCGTTCTGTACTCATACTTTACCTTGTCTAAACCTTTGCATCATAAGTTTGCTTTACCTCTAAGCGCAACCGTGGGCTCTATAGCTTTATACCCGCATTTTCTACAGGTCCAAGCTTCCCATCCAATACAGTTACCATACATGACGTCCTTAACCGGCGACCGATCAAAGGTATTTGGCTTTCGACAGTCTGGACAAAATACTGGCTTAATCATCCTTATGCCTTCACCGCCTTTATTTCATTAGCCCCTTTGAATGACTTGCCACATGAACATAACAGATCACCGTATGGTGAGTATGTCCACTCATTACGCCCGCATTTAGGGCAGTCCGGTAACTCATCAGGACGGTTTTCCCCATTTTTAGCTTCATCAGGACGGTTTAGGACGGTTTTTCTGGTTATTACGCGAGAATCATTGCATATAGGAAAAACATCGTTTTCAGTGACGTTAGTCTCAAAACCGTCCTGCAACTGTCCTGGTAAACCAATGCCATGATAGTAAACCGTGCCGCCCCTCTTTTCCTTCTGATAACGCTCATGTATCCGCCGGCCGAAAGCTGTTGAAGTCAATACCTCGTGCTCGCGCATACCTTCGCTTTCCGTCCAAGATTTATAAGTTTTATATAGTTCCGATGCTTTAACGGTAGCCTGCGGATGCTCAACGCACCTATCCGCTATGAACCCTGCCAGGATGTCGCTCTCCTGCTTGTACTCCTGGGTAGCAAACTTCACGCACTCAGGAATCGGGTCAAGCCCCCGCTTCTGCCATTCGAGGCAACCCCGGACTAACCATGCTAATATCCCCGGCGCCTCAACTCTTAATTTTTCACCCAATCGCCGGTCATCAGCCTCGCCGGTGAATTGATGTGTGAAAGGAATTAGCCTGACGCGTCTCCAAAATCCGAAGCTATCATCTATCACCTTTGGCTTATGATTCACAAATAGCCATAGCTTTAGGTGCGGGTAAAATGTAAAATACTCCTTATGCAAATACCGCGCGGTGATAGGGTCACAACCGCTAATTGTCTTGATTCGTGCCTCGTTGAGCCGGGTATTGTCGTTTGTCTCAGAGCTGCTTACGAATCGTTTAAACTCCAATGCCGCTAGGTCATTTGGTATTGAAGCCCGCTGGTAAAGTTCAAAAGTCGAAAATGGTGAGTTGTAGGCGTAATCTCCCAGCGCCGAATGTAGGGCTCCGCTGAAAACACCTTTACCATTCGCGCCGATGCCGTGTCCTATAAAGATACATTGCTCTGTAGTATCCCCTGAAGTTGAATAGCCAAGCGCCCGCCATAGCCAGTCTATAAGCTCATCATCCTCAAAAACTTCGGTAAGAAATTGCTCCCAGCGCGGACACTTCGCTTCTGGATCAAAGTACACGCCGGTTGTCATGGTGATTCGGTCGTCTGGCTGCCCGGGGCGCAATTCCCCAGTTTCTAAGTCTACAATACCGTTATTTACTCCCAGCAGCATTTTGTCGAAGTCCCAGTTGTCACCGCTATCAGCAATCGGTATGATATTCCTGGCGAGGGAAATACAGGCGTCAATTCTCATTCTGCTTTCGCTCGATATGGCCCAACTCGCGACTCGTTGCCTTTCTTTTAAGTCCTTAATATTCTCAGCCTGGCTATATCTAACCCTGGCAGCTTCAACTGCCAACCTCGATATATGCCCGTCGCAATCAGGCTCCCAGTGGTGCTGTCTCCACAGTAACCACCTCCGCCGCCGGTGGTCATGCCGAAGTTCATTGCCATATAGATTAGTTAATAGTTCTGCGTTCCCTGTATCCGTCAGCCGTGTATCAGTCTGTTCCGGTACTGGTTCCGGTTGTGGTATCGGCTGGCCCCGGCGCTCATATACCCAATTAGGCGTTTCGTCATAATCAGAATTATCATTGGGGTCAGCAATTACATGTTTGTAAAACTTAGAATCTGTCCAGTATCTAGTACTATTCTGCCAGTTATCCAGGCGGTGATTAATACACTTGGTGGTACTCGTACTGGCTTGTTTGTTCATGGCTTACCCCCATTCCCACTATCCGGTATGTGGGTTTGACGGCGATGCTGCCGGCATTTCGGGCATCTTCGGGGCTGAGTTAGTCCTTGTTCATAATAAAACGACTGTTCGCCAACCGAAAAGACGAATGGGAAGCCACAATCAATGCATGATAATCTTAGAGGTTCAAATATGGGGTTTTTGTCTATTTCGATTCGTTCCATTTTAAGTCACTCCGCTTTTTACGTCCTATTGTTTAATGCCCGTCCCTCCGCTAGCGCGGTCGATGTAAAACAATTGTTCTCTAAGAAATTGAGCGAATTTCATTGGGTTATCCACATAGCCGGCATTTACAGTTAAATTATATATATTTCCACCTGGTGAACCTGAACCAAGATATTTCTCCCCTCCATGTGCAATAATAGGCACTGGTTGACCAGTGGGGCCCGGGACGATACCGCCGAGTTGATAAGATGGGACTGCTGGAGTTGATTCTATCCCACCCATTACTGACTTACCCAGTGAATAAAGGGCATAAACCCCGCCAGCACCAGCTGCGGCCATACCACCTATAATTGCCCAGCCTACTGGTCCCATCGAAGCATAGACGGCCACCTGAGCCGCCACAGTAGCCCATAATGAGGCTATATAGGTTGCAAGGGCAGCCGCACCAGCTAATAAACGCGGTATTAAAGTTGAAGTAATAGCGAGACCCAACAAACCTACCCCAGTGGCAAGAGTTCCTACGGCAAGAGCTGTAGTTGAAAGCCATTTTGTCAATGTTGAATGCTGTTCAGTCCATTGAACGGTTGCCTCAATACATTTGTTGATATAACCGATCAATTGTGATACTTCTGGTGTCAATAATTTTCCAACACTGGAGGCCAAATCTGTTATTTCATTTCTCATAATAGTAAAGGGACTGGCAGTAGCTTTAGCCTCATCTGCAACCTGCCTTTCAAGGATGGCAAGAGCCGCCAGGCCACTGACTCCTTTAGGGATATCAATACCATAAAACGTCTTTAACCTTGTGCTTGTCCCTTCATAGGCGTCACCAACAAGTCGTGCTGCCATTGATACATCAATATTAGCGGCTGACGCCAAGTCAAGAGCAATAGGGAGTGCCTGTATAGCGACATAATAATCTTTAGTGAATATAGTGAGTTTGTTTAGAGCTGCAAGTTGGGCATTGATACCATAATTGGTATTTTGCATCAAGCTTGTTGTTACTGACTCTATCTGACTTTTGACATCATAATAATTGGTGCCGGTATTAGCTAATGTTTGGGCGAGTCTGGCCATAGCTTCACGTTCATTCTCAGCGGCATTAACGGCCAACCCCATTGCTGCGAAAATACTAGCTCCGAAAGCAACGGCAGCCTTTGAGAAAGTTTCTATATCTTTTTTGCTTTCTTCGATTTGCTGTTGAAAGTTCTTAAATTGCTCAGAAAAAGAATCTTTTAATGAAAGCAAGATTGACAGTTCAGCTTCAGCCATATTTTAGTCCTTTTGCCTTAGCTAGAGGCTTTATTCTCACCATTCAAGAGCCGCTCCAAAGCTCGCCTAGGCACCACAAGCCTTTTACCGAAGCGAATTGTGGGTATAACCCCCTGGGCACACAAATTGTACGCTGTTGCCCTTGATAGGTTTAACATACGCCCGGCTTCGGGGACATTCAAGACTAGCGACTCATTGGTCCCTTTGATTTCCCTATCCACCATATTATTATCCCTCCTATATTATTGTTTTCCGTCTGGTAATGTGCTATACTGTTATCAGTGTACAGGCTAGATGATAAGTGGTCAAGCATAGCATCTTATAACAATTCTGTTATAAACGCATATAGGAGGTAAGATATGGCTAAAGGCGCTCATCTCACTAAGGAGGTTAAAATCCTTATTGCTGACATACATTTAGACAATACGGATTGGGGAGCTACAAAAATTCGCGAGAAGTTATTACAAAAATTGAAATCGATGGGAATTGATAGGAATTTCGGCCCTGACTGGCCTAGCGTTAGCGCGGTACAAACACAACTGATGGAAATACGTCAAAATTCTGACAATAAATCACCCGAATTGAAAGAACTTAACAATCCTTGGAGTTTGGGTGCAACAAGCCAACGCTCAATATACCCGCCAATAACTCCGGAATCTATCCCGGTATTATTTAAGGTGATGAAATACAGGGATGCTTCGGGTGAGAAGTTTACTATTCGGGAAGCGAAATGGGCATCAGCATTATCGCCTCTAATACCAGATATACAAAGCCTATCTGAGAAAGCAACTATGTATGCCCGCGCAGAGGCGAACTGCGATATTCTTAATCTTCCATTCGATTCTACAGAGGTTGATAAACAGGTTTTTCTTGCTTCAGCAGTTGGAACATCTAACAAATAACAAGGAGGTTTCACAATGAGAGGATCAATAAGAGAAAAGAGTAAAGGCTCATGGCAAATTCAAATCTACACCGGCACTGGGCCGGATGGTAAACCCCGCCGCCATTTCGAGACGGTAAGAGGTCGCAAGGGTGACGCCCAAAGGCGATTGACCGAATTACTATCTAGCCTTGATAAAGGTGTCTACACACCACCAGGACGCCTCACAGTGGCAGAGCATCTTCACAACTGGCTTGAAGGATATGTCAAAACTAATTGCTCTCCGCGCACACTAGATGGCTATCAATCCATTATAGAGCGCCACCTTATACCCGCCCTGGGAAATATTCAACTAAAGCACCTTCACCCGCAAATAATACAGGCTTACTACGGCAAGGCTCGCGGAAAACTATCAGCCCGGACGGTAGCCAAGCATCACCGGCTCTTGTCGCAAGCTCTCAAATACGCAGTAAGGCAAGGCTACCTGGGCCGTAACCCATGCGATCTAGTAGACACCCCTACATGGAAGGGACGGCAAATGCGGACACTAACACCTAGTGAAGTTGAGGTCCTTTTCGACATGGTACAGGATAGCCCTATATATCCCGCTACCTATACAGCCGTTTCTACTGGACTTCGCCAGGCCGAGCTATTAGGCTTAAGGTGGCGTGATATTGACCTAGATATGCTTTCAATATCGGTTAGCCAGGTATTATACAAGCGCCGGGGAGTCTGCCAATTCAAAGAGCCTAAGACGGCCCACTCCCGCCGGCGTATAGCCATGACGCCTAAGCTGGCATTATTCTTGAGGGAATATAAGGCCGAAAGGGAATCGATTTACTGGCAACTAGGAAAGCCACTTAACTTAGACGATTTAGTTTTTGCTAATGTAGAAGGCAAGCCGCTTGATCCCTCAATATTAAGCCACGAATTTGCCAGGTTATCCAAACAGGCCGGCTTAAAGAACGTCCGCTTTCACGATTTAAGACATACCTTTGCCAGCCTTATGCTCTTACGAGGAGCCAAGCCAAAGGTTATCAGCGAAGCTCTAGGGCATGCCTCGGTAGCCTTTACAATGGACACATACAGCCATATAATTGAGGGGATGCAAGAGGATGCTATGGAGTTATTGGACGAAGTGTTACCCGCAGGTAAAAATGGGGTGTCTCACAAAAATAACGCCAATTTAACGCCAATAGTTGACATTTCGTCCCGTAAATACTAGATTTTAGCTACACGCCGGGATGGCGGAAATGGCAGACGCAGCGGACTTAAAATCCGCCGGAGCAATCCTTGTGGGTTCGAGTCCCGCTCCCGGCACCACTTAACCCCCGGCGAATGAAGCAGGCGATTCTATGTCACCGTTGACTTTAAGTCACAAGAACACTGTGTTTCTGACTCCTCTGGCTCCGTATAATTTCGATGCTACCGTTCACAAACCATCCTATTTCCCTTCTTCCGATAATTTCTGGGAGGAAGACAACTACTGGATGACCATGCTCTGGAAAGGACTGGAATTAGGCTTGAAATTAGAAAATTCAGGGACCATAGATAAGCCGGGAGTCAAAGTCAGTATTTACTCTCAAAAACCGTTATCAAAAGACTATTTAAACGGCCTGATTCCTGAAATCAGGTGGCGATTTAACCTTGATTCGGACATATCCGAATTCTGCGAGAAATACAAAAACGACGGGTCTCTGGGCTCAGTTATCAAGAAGTGGCAAGGAATGAAGCCAAGAGCGGCTGATTCTCTTTATGAAACCTTGATAATTTATATAGTCCTCCAGAATGCCATTGTAAGACGTTCTGTCCAGATGCTGGAAAACATGTTCAACAAATACGGTAAAAAGATAGAGTACGATGGCCGGGTTCTATCGACATTCTGGGAGCCGGATAAGATAGCCGGCTCATCGGAACAGGCATTAAGAGACTTGAAAATCGGCTACCGGGCTAAATATATCATGAAAATTTCCGAACAGTTCGCGAAAAGTGAAATTAATGAATTTTCCCTGAGAAAAATGGGTAGAGAAGAAGTCAGGCGAGAGATGCTAAAACTCTATGGGATTGGGCCGGCGTCGGTAGATTACCTGCTCTTTGAGTATTTCTATTTTTATGGTAAACTGGAGACAATCCCTCCGTGGGAGCAAAAGATAATATCTAAGTTGATATTCGATAAGGAGCTGGTTTCAACAGAAGAGATACTGGATTTTTTCAGGAGATTCAAAGGGTGGGAAAAACTGGCGTTTAACTATCTCTGGGAAGACGTTTTCTGGAGGAGAAAGCACGAACCTATAGCGTGGCTGGAAAAAGAAATAAGGCTGTAAAATTATGAATTTTGAAAAGAAGAGTGTGCTATGCCCTGGTTGGTAGTAATAATAAGCTATATCCTCGGTTCTATCCCTACGGCCTATCTCTTCGGGCGCGTTACCGCCGCCGGCGATATCCGCAAGATAGGTGATGAAAATGCGGGCGCCGCTAACGCCTATCGCGAGATGGGCTCCAGGACGGGCGTTCTGGTGGGCATTATTGATGCCGCCAAGGGCACGCTGGTTATCATTATTGCCCAGGCAGCCAATATGCCCCAGGTAGTCGTAATGTTTGCCGGCGTGGCGGCGGTTGTCGGCCATAACTGGCCGGTCTTTCTTGGCTTCCGGGGCGGCCGGGGGGTAAGCACTACCATCGGCATATTGTTCGTCCTGGTAACTCTACCCATGCTCATACTGACGCTGCCCACTTTACTAATCCTCATCTTCAGGAGGAATGTCACCCCATCCATGGCCTTTTTATTTATCTTTCTGCCGCTGGTAGACTGGTGGCTGAATGTGCCGCCGGTGCTCATGGCTTACGGCGTGGCGTTACCGGCCCTGGTAGGAATTACCACCTTCTTCAGAACAAGACCGAAAGCCATACATCAGCCCTGAAATCCCCCCGATTGACAATAACAGGGGGTATTGCTAAACTGGAACTACAATCTTAATAATCAAATCATACCCATTTCTAACCGGGTACTAACGCATTTGATACGATGTGTTGACTAGACTATATCAGTTATTGATTTAGTCAGCCGATTTATAAAGGGGATAACCTTGACCCCCCAAGAAAACGGAAAAGGCCTGGTGCAGATTTTTACCGGTAACGGTAAGGGTAAGACAACAGCAGCCCTGGGTACAGTACTCAGGGCTACCGGTCACAGCCTGAAAGTATTTATTGTTTTCTTCATGAAGGGCGATTACGCTTACGGCGAATACAGTGCCCTTGCCAAACTGCCCAACGTAGAAACAGCCAGCTTCGGTTTCCGCAAATTTACTGACCCATCCAATATCAAGCCCGAAGAAAAAGAGCAGGCTAAAGCAGCCCTGGAAACCGCCCGTAAGGCTGTCCTCAGCGGTAATTACAACCTGGTAGTGCTGGATGAAGTGAATGTCGCCCTGAGTTATAACCTTATCGAGCTTGATGATGTTATCAGGCTCATCAAGGAAAAACCATCCCATGTCGAGCTCATCCTGACCGGCCGCTATGCTAATAGCCGGCTGATTGATATGGCCGATCTGGTGACCGAGATGGTAAAGGTGAAGCATCCCTTTGACAAAGGGATAAAAGCCAGAAAAGGAATCGAATACTAATTAAG
>Ga0187886_1001856_pt1 | contig 17988 bp, 14 predicted proteins | sample June2016WEW_20_1_FD_133001 | JGI IMG/M metagenome (GOLD analysis project Ga0187886, IMG submission 133001) | Peatland microbial communities from SPRUCE experiment site at the Marcell Experimental Forest, Minnesota, USA - June2016WEW_20_150 | ecosystem: Environmental > Terrestrial > Soil >... | reverse complement strand
GCACACATTTGGCATATTGTAAAGATATTATTGTAACACTACACTAGCAAACCATCTGGTTTAAGTATCCGGCGTGCCTCCAACAAGAATGCAAGGGGGTCATGAGTATGTTCAAGAACATGCCATGCCCTAATGATATCAAAGAAATTTTCTTGATAGTTTGCACCATGTAGATCATTAACATCAATTTGAAGCCCTGGGATTGATTGAGCGACGGTTGCCCAATATGGATCAATTTCACACCCATAACACTTAAAGCCCAAAAAACTCATCGTTCTCAACCATTCGCCATTCCCACACCCTACATCAAGGATGCGGCCAATTCTGGATAGTCCATTCAAGCCCTCACATCGAACTTTCCATCGCCACCAGATTTCCAATGGAAAAACGGTTGAAGCAAGCATGGATAAGCCCCCAGACTTACTCAGGCGCAGCTCCAACCAACCTTTCATTCCCTTCCCAAGAAGACTTCGAATATGCCTGTGCGGCTTCCATTTGCGCAATCTATGCTCACCATAGCTTTCACCGTAATACTGGCCTATCTCATCAAACGTAGGGCGTGGATTCAGAAAAACTAATCCGCAGTCTTCACACGCAACAAGAGTAAAATCTTGATTATAGCGATGGTAACGCTCAACGACTCTATGATCTTGTCCGCCACATAGATTACATTTTTCGAGAGTTTCCATTATAAATTACAATCTTTTAAAGTAATCGAGCAGTTGAATCTTCTTCGGACTTTTTCAATAAATTCTTTCAATCCGTAAGGTGGCAAATGCGTGTCTCGTATTCGGAACATCTTTTTCAAAGAGAAGGCCTTTGCATCAGAGTTTTTGAAATCTGATAAACGAGTCTCTATCATTGTTATAAATTGTATACCTCTATGCTTCCAGGTATGTTCCGCCAGTGCTTGTTTACGAGCGGCGACGCGGAAGGGTTCTGTCTCGTCCGGATGAGCCACATAATAGAGTATATTTTCCACCCACTCCCCTGGTGAGTCAGCAGCTACTACCTCAGAGTCCCTAAAATATTTACGTACTACTTGTGGAGCATTGCTTATTTGGAAACACCCAGCCATAGCCAAATCAAATAATCGGTTATTTGCATCCAAGCGTTTTGCTGATCCTTCTTTTTGTTCGTCATTCGAGATATTGATACAAACATTGGATAGATTATAAATGATATTCAATAATTCTCCCCACGCAATAGACTGGCTTGGAAACCCGTATCGTTCCCATCCTGGGCCGATCAAAAGTACTCTTTCCGTATTGATAACCTTCATCAAAGGCTCGACATAATTATGACGACCGATACCGCTTGCCGCATTGCCAACAAAAACAACATCGTAGATTTTCGGTAAAGCGAGTGGGCGCATAACCTTTGGAGTGGAAGCAAAGGGGAAGTGGTAGTAAGGAATACCTGATTCTTCAAACATTCTGGGTGAATAGTCTGAGCAATCTGTTCCATAGGCGAAGAGAATTTGGTCATGCCACCGGTCAAGGAAGTTCTTGCGATACCAATAGGCAGCAGCTCCCACATTTAGAATGACTGGCCCACCGAATTGCTTCATTGCTTTAGCTGTAGATTTATCTTGTCCACCACCCGTTGGCACAACGAGAACATCCGCGTTCATATTGGGAGTCTTATCACTGTAAGTTACATGGCAACCCAATTCTCTAAGGGCATCAAAAAAACTGCGATACATGCCTCCAAACCAGGCGTTTATTGTTGGATCATTCAATCCAAGCTTAAAAAAATCTATAAATAGTTGCGCATCAGCCATAAATATCCTTACCGTTGAATCCGTTCAGCTCCGCTCTATATTCTATGGCGCGCAATCTCCTCTTCATAAGCAGTAAGTATTTGAGAGACACACTTTTCATTCTCATATTCTGACAACGCAAATTGTCTACAACTACGACCCATTTCCAGCCGGAGAGCATCATTGCTAAAAAGCAATCGAATTGCCTCTGCAAATTCATTTGGATCATCGCGTTTTGCTAAATATCCTGTCTCCATATGCCGAACCATTTCAATAACCCCATCCACTTTTGACGCAATGATAGGTGTCCCACATGCAAGACTTTCTTGTATAACTCCGGGCAAGTTGTCTGCCTGGGTTGTGTTTACAAAAATGTCCGCTGCTGAATGGGCCATTGCCAAAATCTGCCTGCTTGATACAGCTCCAAGACAGATAGCAGGATACCCAGCCATTCTGCCCAGATCTTCACCCTTTTTCCCTACGATCAGTAATTCAACAGATTTTGCAAAATCTGGATATCGTGTTTTTAGAATTTTCATTGTTTCTACAAATACGGGGATGCGACCGCCATAACCAAATATGTTGTCTGGCTTACCAATAAACAAAATAATATGCTTATCCTGCGGTATGTCCAAAGCCTCTCTACAACTTTTTTTAGACAATGGATGGAATTGCTGTGTGTTCAATCCATTTGGAATGTAATTAATAGTCTTACCTTGAAGAAGTGGGCTTTGTTTCGCCATGTTCGTCAACCAAAGCGATGGACAAATAATTGTGAACCGAGAGCGTTTGTATATGTTACGTTTTAGGTTCCATAGCATTGCTGTCGTGTCACGCTGTAAATTTATGAAAGAATTAAGCGATGGATTTGCAAGTTGAGGACAATTCCCACAACCGGTTTTCCAGCGAATACAATCAACATTGTAGGTACATCCCCCAGTGATAGCCCAAACGTCATGATATGTCCAAAGAATCGGAAAACGTTTAGATAGGGATGGGAGACAGAGCAATGGGATGCAATATGAACTATACGTCCAGTGGATATGTATAATATCAGGCCGATAGGCATCAATTTTCTTTAGCCAGAGCTTAAAGGAAGGACGATACATATCAGGCACGCACAAAACGTCCGAAGTCCACCGAACGGCACGATCAATTATACGCCATCCTATGTTACGAGGAACAATGTACTCGCTCTCATCCTGAACATCCATAGCATTGATAATTGCTAACACATTGTGGCTTCGCGCAAGAAACGAATCACGTAACTTTTTAATTTGCTGTCCTCCCGCTGTGCGGCCATCATTTGATGTCAACAACAATATTTTCATATATTTTCCTTAGCTTCATTAAATCTATAAATGCATATAGAAAACACTTTGATTATGAAGACATAAGCAGCCTATCCCGTTACGCTTTTATGCTATTTATTTGATCAATAACGGGGAGCAAATGCTTTTCTAATTCCCATTGCTCGTTAAAACACTTACACGCATTTTCTGAATATCGTTGATAATTAGCAAATATGGTGTGTAGGGCATCGCGAATGTCATGCGGTCCGTCAACCGATATGCCACAGTCATAAGACGCGATAATCTGCTCTGTTCCTATTAATTTGTTAGTTATTACAGGTAAACCACTTTGGAGATAATCCGCTAACTTGCCAGATGATAATCCCATTATTTCATGATTTTTACAGCGTATAGAACCGGGGCAGTCAGAGCTATAAAAAGCCAAACCCACATCAGCCGAATCAACGATGTCACGATATCGTTCGTCTGAAGCTGGTTCATAAGAGAAAATGATATTGCTGTAATCGGTCATGCCCTCCATGCTTGCCTTTTCGACACGTTTGCGACATTGCCAAACCAGCACATATTCATTAGGCCAAGAAACTGCAGCCGAAATGATTTCTCTGTACATAGACCACCATGAGGGCCACCCTACAGATAGAACTATTTTACGCTCAGATGGAATATTGAAGCGATGTCGCAGGTAATCGTTTGGACTCCGGCTCGCCTTACATCTTTTAGCGTTTGGAACAAGGAACATCTTTCTCGAATCCAATCCATTCTCTATAGACAGTGCTTCAGCCCGCCAGTGATCTTGACTAACGACAAAAGTCGTCTTCTGACTGATTTTCCTTTCCTTTTCTTTTTGTAAATTATCGATTCTATTAAGACATTCATCTCTAAAATATAGCTCTAACGACCAATACACAAGAGGAACAGATAGTGATTCAGCTATAAAGTTAGCATCTTCCAATCCTTTAGGATCCATCCCTATTACGCACACGTATGGTAAGGCTTCATGCAGAATTTTCATCTTTCTAATTAAAGACAATCGGCAGATTTTAGAAATAAACCATCGACAGAAAATACCTCTTCGTCCTGTGCACCATTTTGGCCATCTAATGGCGGCCCCGCCTAAAAGGGCAGGGTGATTAATATTTACAGACATTGACCTGTCATTGAAATTGGGTAGTGGAAAAGATTCGTCATACAAAGTGTAAATGTCGACATAGTAATTATGCTCCACCAGTATTTGGGCAATATCCTGCAGGTTAGGTAAAGTCCAATGATAAGGGTATATCACCGCAATGCGACCTAATTTAGAGGTTGGAATCATATTGACAGGCTCTCTTGTTAATCTATCACAATAATTTCTATTAGTACCGCGAAGAAGTTATATTTCTGGCGATATTTTTTATGCCACAAAATAAGTTGACTTATATGTTGCTCCTATGATCATCCAAAAAGGCAGGGAGGTGGGCGGCATAAGCAATATTTGATCTGATGACATAGCTGCAACAAAGGTGGATATTATAGTGCAAATTCCCACTATGGCATAAATTGCTGCGCGACGATTTTCCGTCGACCAGACGGTTTTTACGAAACGTCCAACCAGCAATATGCACATTCCCCAGAAAGATAAGACGCCCAAAAGTCCTGTACCGTTTGCGAAAGTTGAAAAAAAATTTGCCTCGTCGATTTTAGCTACTGTCCATAGCGTCCCGAATCCAATACCTATCGGGTTGATTAGCAGAGAGGAATATGCCTCTAAAAGCAGGTTCGTTCTATAGATAAAATTTGGTACCGATAGACCATAATTTAATAATTCATCAAATTTGTTATATAATCCAACCGATGCTTGGATGTTAAATACTACAGATATAAAAGCCACAAAAAAAGTAAGAATAAGTAAGCTTATAATAGTTTCGATCTGGATTTTGACTTTAGTTGAGAGAAGAATTATAACCAGTGTTAATCCAGCGAACATACTAAATACAGCACCCAATGTAGCTGAACGTAAACCATAATATAAACAAATTATTGTCACAAATAAATAATAATGCGCAAGCCTATTCATCTTATTATTTATCATAAATAATACGAACGCAGAGGGTACGGTCATACTAGCGAGTGCCCCAAGCCAATTCCCCCATATCGCATATCTAAATCTCCATACATCAACATAAACAGCCAAACGGCCAACAGCGGAGTGCACGGCTATTGGTTCAGCAAGTCCTGTTTTTAAGCCAATATCTATTAGAAGGAAAAAGCTGACGGTTGAAATTGTTGCAGCTAAGACGACTTTCTCTGCTTGTTTAAAGGATGAAATTAGTGAAGTGCAGACATAAAACGCACACATCGGAACAGCACAAATAGAAATCGACTGTAGTATCCCAGACCGAGTAGCTATAGAACATAGACGCCCACCAAGAATGTAAAACGAAGATAAAAACAATATTGCAGCCTCGTATCCTGATGGCCTATACGGAATAATACCGTGTAGATTGCAATTGAGCAAAAGAATCAAACCAACTGCCATTGTAAAATCTAGTAAAGTGATTGGAGTTATCGAAAATACAGGAAAATATAATAACCAGGAGAACGCAGTTGCAAACAAAAAAATACTCAATAGGTTAATTGGTTTAATTTTTGGAAACCCAATGACTAAGATAAATGCTAATACAACAATACAAATGGAAATACCGATGATGCGCGCATCCTCTGTAGCCATTGCCATGCCTATAAGAAAGGCAATTAAAATAATCAAAAAAAACCTAACCATCTTATTTTTATTAAAATTCAATTCAGAATCCATCAACGATATTTTGTCTTACTATAGTTGTTGTCCATGCCAAACCAGGCCAATCATAATCCATTCATGACTAAGCTGCACGACTTTCGATCATGAGATAGAGTCGGTATAATATCTATCTGAAGTTTTCATCTTAAAGGTGAAAAATTCAGTATTATAAAACGAGCTTCCTAACGGATTTTCGCGTTTTCCCCCATATAATTGGGCCGTAAAACATACTCCTTCAGCTTGGGGTCGTTGTGCAAGGCATGTCTGTGAAACGTCCATCCATTCGCAAAGCATTTTTTTAGATGATGCCTGATTTCGACCACCTCAGGCGGCTCAATAAGAGATTCTTTGGACGGAAACAGATTCCGCTTAATGGATCCAATCCACGTCTTGCTTGCCCACAGGCGAAGTTGCCTATAGAGCGTTACCTGTCGAGCTTCCGGGTCCATGGCTACGCCTTCTGACGGACCTAATCCGTGTTCCCTCCGAGCTCGTCTAAATGAATCTTCTATCCCGAAAATGAAGGCGCGTGCACCTAAGTAATCAAGCGTCATACGCGATGCAGGGACTAAGTGCCGAATTGCACATTTGGGACAATAGCGTACTTCAAACCCCAGAGCGGCGACCTTCACGGAAAGGCCTACCTCTCCGTCTCCCTGATATTTTCTCCACTGCGGGGGGAGATAATCGGGATGTGAACCTTTCACAGCATAAAAAATCTCCTTACGAATGGAGTAATTGCATCCCCATACAAAGGTTGGCTCGATTTCTTGTATAGTATCTCCAAAATCAAGAAGGCTTAAATATACCATGTAATGTCCGTTTTCTGTTTTTGTACAAAAATAATCTAGCCAATCCGGGGGGGTGATTTCGTACTCTGGCCTATTTGGGCCCGTGACCAATACTACATTAGAATTATTTAAGGATTCCTCAATGCCTAAAAACCATGTATCCGAAACAAAAGAATCATCATCAATAAAGCTGACTATATGACCCCTCGCCATTTCAACTCCGAGGTGACGCGCTGCCATGAGCCCCCAGTCTTCCATGGGGACGTAACGGAACCGGTCATCATTAAATGAGGCGGTGACCAGGAGGTTTTCGCTCCTGTACGCCTCTTCGCTGTTATCCATAACGAGCACTTCATACTCCGCCGTGGGCCGTTTGGCTTTCCTCAAGGTAGCCAGGCATCTGTGAAGTAGGCTGGGGTGATTGCTTGTAGGGATAATAACGGAGTGTCGAATCATTTTTTCACCTACATACGAACGATGTCCTCGATAAACCGGCATGTCCTCTCTGACGCCCTGCCATCGATCATAGCGCGATTCCAAACATATCTTCTGGCCTTTCTTCTCATTTCATCCGGTACTTCCGGGTATTGCAAGATATTCTTAATAGCTGAAACCAGACTCTCATCGTCATAAGCCATTAGACATCCGCCATCACGAACATAGCCGTAATAATCTTGCTGAGATGGATCAAATAGAATCCCAATTTTACTCAAGGCAAGCGTTTCGAGCAGCATTGTAGATCCCGTAGTTATGATCACATCACTTTTCATGATGCTTTCATATGTTGATAATTTCCGCCCCTCTTCAATAACTATGGTCACAGTCGTTTCATTCAAAATATTTCTATAACGATCTATATTTTCTTCCGGTCGTATCCTGTACTTAACAGATATCCTATCCGGAAAAGATTCTGATATTATTTTCAATCTTTTGATTTCCGATTCGACACTCATAAATTGACTGGGGGGCGTGCCAAATTCAAAACCCCATGATTGCGGAGACAGGATGATCAATTTCGCAGGTTCATTTTTTCGCGCGGAAGCGGAAGAGGTAGCATTATTTCTATATTTTTTGATTTCGTCAAAACGCGCCAATCCCACCGGTCTCAATTGCTGTGGCGACAAACCTCTATCGATTAATTTATTGGAATAGTAAGGGCTCAGTGTCCCCACATAATCAGCCCCATTTAAACCAAAAGGTCTACATTCAGGTAACTTAACGAGAAATACCTTCTTAAAAACATTCTTCAACAATGTCTTAGGGTGCCTCAGATTGCTAAGCTTTCTTTTTAATGCTACCCAACCCTTTCTTGGTGAGGTGTCGATAGATTCTCCTGCGGGATTTAACAAGAAGTAATCAAGGGATTTATGAACAAGGCATGCTTCCTTATTTTCATCGGTTATTATGAAACCTTCTTGCAAAAGGAGCGTCTTTATCCCAAATCGCTTGCAGACTGTGATTAACTCAACTTCAAATGCGCCATTTTCATAAGGAACGATGACGACAATATCCGGTTTGTATTCAGATAAGTAATTGACGTAAAAATTTCTTACAGCTTTGATATTTTTAACGATACAATTCGGCGTATTCCATAGCGACTTTGTTCCTCCATCACCCCGTGGAAGTTCATGATAAGAATTCCCCCCCTCGCTGCAGAATTGCCGGCAATTCGTGTTCGTGTATTTATCTTGAATGATAAAACTGATGTCCACAATACGGCTTTTGGTATGAAAACGATCTATTATGTATTGCGCCGTAATGCAGTGGGGTTGATTGGTTACGAGGAAAGTGATCTTAATAGGATCAGTCACAGTCTGCCAGCGTAACACTAAATTTCCGGATAAATTTAATGGCATCTGAGGAATGCCGTGTTTCATCGATTTCGAAAGCGGACAAAGTAGATCTGAGGAAATAGTTCTGTCTAAGGCTTTTAAAAGAGATAAAGCCAATCAGCGCAGCAGAATTCTTGGGAGTTATGATTTTAAAACGTTTTGTTGCATCACCTATGGTGATATATCCTTCGGTCATACCGAGACCCTGTTTTGCGGAAATGAGGGAGGATACAGCCCCCCCATGATCAATATCGGTGCCTTGAAAATGAAATGTTTCCGGATTGACACCCCCATTATGGGTAGAACAGTATAATGACTCCATATCAAAAGTTTCCGGATTTACCGTGATGTGACCTAATCGAAGCGAGCTAGTGGGCATTTTATCCCATTCGAGATAATACTTAATTTCCAAAGCGCAACGGGCCATATGAAGTCGGATCTGTTTTTTAATAGGTCCAAGGGCAGTCATAATTGAGCATTTTACACGCATGGTTTCTCTATCAGTTTCAACTAAAGGATCAACCCGCGATAAGTCCGTGAGCTTTGGGCGACCCGGCGCTTCCATAATCAGATGACCCGTATAAAAATCGGCGCCCATCTGGATGTCGTCATAGTAGCCGTGTGGCAAAGTGCCGCATAAGGGTTTATCCGACACGTTCTTGAACCAGAGGGCATCGATGGCGAGGCCACGGAAAGCATTGAGTCGCACCTTCAACAAGTCCGTTTCTATCGTCAAATAGCGTCCTTCTCGTTCAACTCTGGCGTCTTTGTGCTCCTGCCGCTTCCCAGTTATTCCTGAATCACTGGCACTGTTCTCTTCTGTCTCGGCCGGTTCGTTAAAGCACTTTCTTTCAAAATTGGCCAATCGCTGAATATACAATTTCCAACGCTTCTCTGTAATATGCGTCCGGAAGTCGCTGCTCCAAAGATAGCATAGTTCACACCAATTATCATCGTCGGCAGAAGCAGCTTTTAATGCCTCACAAATCCGCCAGCAGGCCGTATTGACCCCCAGATCATCCCGTCCTGTCACCGCCCAGCGGGTAATATTATACTTTCCCTGCTTTTTTACGGGGATTGGCTGCTCCGGTGATTCCAGATGCACCCTGTTTCCAGCACCCGGCGCCTGCATGAGATCTAACACATCTCTCGGCCGAATAAATTGGTAACGACTATCTGCCAGCAGAGTTTTTAACAAAGTTTCTATCCGTTCCCACTCTCCGTATTGAAGGACTGCCTCCGTCTCATATCGGTTTGGCCGGAAGTCGAAAACTTCCACGTCATTTCCGTACAAAGAGAAAACTCGCGGCGCGTCCGAAAAATGCCTGCCAAGATACACCATATACTCATCTAATTCGATGTCCGCATGAGCAAATCGCTGAAACTTCTGGAAGGCAATGGAGTGATTCCAAATCAGAAGGATCTCTTCTCCATGATGCCCGCAGGCGATTTGAGGGAGATATCGCCATTCGGGATTCCACTCTGGATGATATCGGTAGGGATTGTCCCATTCCATCACGATTGCCTGATAGCCTGCATCCAGATAATGCTGGATGAGACCTGCCGAATAGGCCTGCTCATTGATTAGGGCAACTCGTGGACGAAAACCAAGCAATCGTTCATACACCTCATTCCCGATTCGCAGGTTCGCCGCATTTACCTCTGCCGGCACAAGCGGGCCGATAATCTGTGCATAACCACTGCCGATGAATTCACAGGGGCCGCCTGTAAGAAGCTGCCGTAATTCTGAAATCCAGTCCGGATCGATCTGACTTATTGTTTCAAGGGTATAGCCCGTCGCTTCGATCCCGAAAGGCAGGTTGTAATCCCACGCAAGCTTCAGCAACGGCCGGTAACAGCGCCTGATAACATCTGGACGCTGTTCTTCTTCAAGTGATGAATAGGCGAGGTTGAGGTGAAAAATGGAGTAAAGTTGTAGCATTGATAAATTCTTTTTTTACGAGACCAATTGGAATTGAAAGATATTGATAAACATGCCTGAAATATTAATGGTTTGCTTCACTTAAATTATTACGCTTATTAGCATTACCTGTGACCCACCTACCATTGACCTTAAATTTAAGACTATTATAGATCTGATCAATATCTTTTTGCACAGTTTCTCTATTTTCGCCAGCGATCACCACAACACCGACTCTTTGGCCATGATGACTGATTTCAGGAATAGTGTCTCCTATTTCATAAAATATTTTTAGTTTTTTTACGGCCCGTGTGTTTTGTATACTATCCATTCCCTCAATGGCTTCAAGTTTCCCGGGTGGTAAAAAGAAATACCGATTAGCAACAGCTTTTTGCCACTTTGGCAACATATCATCCCAGTCCGGATCTTCTCCTATGGCAATTTTCAAAACGGCTTTCACATAGTTTATGCCATAACCAAGAGGCACCAAGCTTTCCGAGAAGTCTCCACCGCTGAGCCTCGCTGCCATTTCAATGATTACCGGACCTTTCTCGGGATGGATTACGACATCTCCTTTAGCTACGCCACGTTGAATTCCTAACGCTCTGGCTGCTTTTTCTACCAAATCACATACCGCCTTTTTCATCGCGTGATCTACAAGGGATGGAACCCAACCGCCGTTTTCCATGATCTGAGGCCAAAATACATCCATGCCCTCGTAAACACGGTCTGCAAATCCAGGCGTCACTGCGTGTGCTTCTGTAAAAATGCTTTCTGTGCTTATTTGCGGCCCCGCCAGATATTCTTCCAAGATTACATCGCCATTTTTCGAACAATATACCGCATTTTCGTAGGCATCCTTTACTTCGTCCGTTTGTGATATAATTCTTACACCTCTTGATCCTGCTCGATCGGTAGGCTTGATAACAACACTACTGAAATTCCATTTCTTCCAACAATTCACCACATCTTCAGATGATCTCACCAATGTGAATTTTGGTATGGGAATTCCCTTTTCAACAAATCGACACTTCATTTCATACTTGTCGATTGCCCATTTACCTGTTTGCGCGCTTGGGCCTATCCAGCTAAATTCCTGAGCTATGGTAGACACGATATGAGGAACATCACTCCCCATAACTGAGACACCACAGATATTTACCCCACGTCTTTTCAATCCATAGACATAGTCAATTACCACCGGTATATTACTAAAATCTATTGGGGCTGAATATGTGCCTAATGCTAAACCCGGCGCAAATTTGTTGCCATCAATAACAGCAGTTTCTAATCCCATTTCATGGGCTGATTTGATTATAAACAATTGGTCACTGCTCCCGCCAAGTAGCAATATACATTTATTTTGTATCAAAATAATTCCACCCAGCGACCTTTAATTTTTTTCAAAATCGATTCAGCATCAATTTCTGTTTCCTTACACAGTTCATTTTTGTTGCCTGGACCGGCGAAGCCTTTTTCTATTCCGCTTCGCAGCAACCTGCACGTCAATTCATTATCAACGATCAATTCCGCAATGCTACTGCCAAAACCTCCATCGCGCACATTTTCTTCAGTTGTTACGACATATTTAACTGACTTTAACAATGATAACAATTGATCATTCGGCAGTGGATTTATCCACCTGATATTGACTATCCCAAAGTCTATATTATCTAAAGACAACATTTTTCTCAGTTCAAATGCTGTCGCCAGTGTGTTGCCCACTGATAAGATATAACCCGTTCTGCTTTGATAAATTACTTCTGCATTTTCAATAGATGGTTCTTTGGGTTGATACATTTCTTCATCGTCTCTTACCCCCTCATAGGGATACAAAATAAGCATAGGACCGTCAGGGGCCCTGCCGCGCATTTCGATAATCTTATTCAGTTCGTGGCTTGTTCCAGGATAAAATATTTTAAGATTAGGCACAGATCTTAAATAAGACAGGTCGTATATGCCGTGGTGAGTGGGGCTATCGAAACCAGCAAACCCCGACCTTGCGCCCAGAATAGTAACCGGCAAGTTCATAAAGGAAATATCGTGTATTATTTGGTCGAAGGCTCTTTGCAAAAAAGTGGATTGATAGCATACAAACGGCTTCAGCCCACTTATGGCAAGGCCAGCGGCTAAACCTAATGCTTGCTGCTCTGCCATACCTACGTCAATGGTTCGTTCTGGATGAAATTCAAAACAAGAATCGAGTCCGGAAGCATAGGGCGTTGAAGGAGTTATAACTACAATATCAGGATCTCTTCCCATGAGTTCGCACAGCTTATCGCCTGAGACAGTCGCATATGTTTTACCAACTGGAACAGGTGACGCTCCTTCTCCGGTAATAGGATCGAACGGCATAGAAAAGTGCATTTTATATTTATGATTTTTGGCAATTTCTAACCCTTTCCCCTTTTCCGTCTTTACATGAACAATAACTGAATTATTTTGCGACATATTTTTTGCAATTTGAAATGCATCTACTAGACCTTCTATGTCATGCCCGTCTCTGACGCAAAGATACCTATAGCCAAGTCCTTCGAAATAGTGTTTCGATTTTTCTTTCCAGTCTGACCCGGAAAACAGGTTTTTTATCCCACCCACATTAGGGGGGATGGACATGCCATTATCATTGATTACGATAACCATAGGCAAACTTCGTTCTACGACGTAATTTAAAGCTTCGGCGGACATGCCCTCAACAAGTGCTCCATCTCCCACAAATGCCACAATATTCTCTCTCGTTTTTTTAACTGCCTTTCTCAGTGCCATACCACTGGCGATTGAAATAGCGGTGCCTGAGTGAGAAGCGTCAATCAAATCATAATTACTTTCACTACGAGTTAAAAATCTTGACATTCCAAAAGGTTGATTAAGTGTTTTAAAGAGACTTTTCCGCCCGGTAATAAGCTTATGGGTGTAACCCTGATGCCCGGTATCGAAAATGATTTTATCTTCGGGCATAAAAAAAACATAATGCATGGCAACGGTTAGTTCAATTACGCCTAAGTTGGTTCCAATATGCCCGCCTGTCTTTGAAATAGTGTCAATCAAAAAACTCCTAATTTCTTCAGAAAGCTGCGTGAGTTCATCTATTGTTAATTCTTTTAAGTCATTAGGCGAATTAATCTTTCCGATATAGTGTTCTTTCAAATTTCCTCCATAATTAAAAGTGCATTCCACCATTTACATTTAGCACATGACCGGTGATGTATGATGCTTTGCTGGACAACAGGAAAACTACAGCATCTGCAACTTCTTCAGGTTTTCCCATTCTTTTCATCGGTATTTTAGACTGAGCCTCTTTCGTCATTTCCAGCGCAATTTCTTCAAAAATAATACCAGTTTTAATCCATCCAGGAGAAACGGCATTTACTCTTATACCCATGGGGGCGCCGATTCGAGCCATAGATTGGGTAAAGCAGATAAGCGCTGCCTTTGATGCTGCATAATCAGGCGCCTTTGGCCCGCCAGTTTGGCCTCCTATGGATACAATATTAACGATAGCTGGTTCATGAAGACCTGTCATTATTGGCATGATTTCCTGACATAGAAAAAATGGTCCCTTAAGATTTGTTGCTAAGGTATAATCCCATTGCTCTTCAGTAAGTTCAAAAAAATTACCCTGTTCCAGCACACCAGCGTTATTTACGAGAAACGAAATACTGTCTCCCCATTTTTCCATTGAAGATGCAACAAATTTTTTTATATCGTCTCTTTTAGATACGTCTGATTTCATAATCAAATAGTTGTTTTCGGTAATTCCTAACGTCTCGAAATCCAACCTTGCAGCCTTGGCACTCTGTTCATCATGGGCATAGCTTACAGAAACATTGCACCCTATTGATAGCAGGGCGCGGGAGATCGCTTTCCCTATGCCGCGTGTGCCTCCTGTCACCAGAGCAATTTTACCACTAAAAAAATTGTCAATCATGATGACCTATCTTCAATTTCTTATTAATGTTTATTCTTGAATTATCCCAAGACCATGACAATCCAACAATCTCATCATTATTCCTGACGATATTGGTACCTTTTCCACCTCTAATATATATACCGGTTATATTCTTCAATTGCTCTTTTTCAAAACCATTAAAAATTGTTTTCCAACCACCAATCACATTGGTAATATCTTCAATTGGAAGAAAAACGCTTGATTCGCCTTGATAAATCCAATTCAATAATTGATATACCGGATTTGCCTTTTCCAAGAATCCCATAACGTTTGATGTAAAGACATCGCCATGAAATCTTGGGGAGATTTCATACACGTAGCACTTATCAAGACTGAAGACGCCATCTGCTTTGACTGGCCCCCAGGTAATCCCCATTGATCGCGCCCCTTTTTCAAGCATGCCATACAGTTCCTGCCTTTGAGAGTCTGCAAGTATTGACGGAAAGTAACCATGATGAGGCACACAATATGGGAAAGGTGTAAAGAACCTGTCCCCTATGCCGCATGGGTAAAAATCACCATCCCAGAACAGACCGTTCACATCATGGTGGCTGCCTTCAATAAATTGCTCTGCTATAATATGGCCCGATCTCGAGTATTTTGCCGCTTCTTGAAAGCAAAGAACTGCCTCTTGCTTACTGTTAGCGAGACTTACTCCTTGACTGCCGGATGAGGAAGTCGGTTTAATAATTAAAGGCCAGCCCAATTCTCGGCCTGCTTCAATAATATCTTGCTCCGAATTAACTATTTTAGATAAAGGATAGTTAACATCTTCAGTGCCAGCCCAGCATTTTTTCATAAGATTTTTATCTAATCCATTGATAATGGCTTTGAGGGGGGAATGGGGAATATTTAAGACATCATGTATTACCGCAGCAGTTAATAGGCCAAAATCACTTCCGCAATAACAATATCGAATATTGAATTTATCGTTGTAGTTTGCGACCCAGTTTGTTAAACTTCTGATATCTGTTGAATCAAAATTAATTTTAACATCCGCAAGAGAGAATCCGGGGGATTGGAGATTTCTGTCATTAACAATAACATTAAATCCTATTTCTCTAGCCCATTTGATTATTGGAATACCTAACGACCCGCCACCAAGAAATAATATAGATTTCATCTTTGTGCCTCTCAATTCCTTGCTTTAAGCCAGTCTTCGTGGCGCGGCATTTTTATTAAAGATATCCTCGACTTATCAATCAATAAGTTCAAGCAATTCAGATTCTTAGGTAAGTCGCCCTCCTGAATATAAAAAGCATCATCACAAATTATAGCGTTCTGCATCACCATATCAGCAAATTGACTGACAGCGTATATCAAACATGTTGGTATTGTTTTTGATCTTATCGGATGAATATCTTTATTAATTGCCACTTCCAGTGCCATATTGAAAAAATCAAAATCTGGAAACGCCGCCGAAAACAAAACGTCGGCAATCAGATCGCCTCCCAAATCACAATGCATTTCTATAAGATAAGGCTTCCCCGAAAAATCAATCCGAAAGGATAGAATTAACAGAGCGTTTATCTCCTTAAATCGTTGACCGAATAATTCGATCACATTTTTTACATCAAACGATACATTAGTTGATTGTATAACAGATGGCACATTCACCCCAATCCCCTTGATAAAATTTTCATCTGTTAGCCCTATAAGTTCATCCCAATAATGAACAATCGTTATATGACCGTGCTTCAATAAAAAGAGAGCGCTGACATCAATACCGTCAATATATTCTTCAACTTCAACAAAGCCGTTGCCCGATGATTTCAGGGCATATTCCATAGCTATTTCCAAATCGGATGGTTTATAAACCAGCCTGACATCTTTTTTCCCAATCAAGGGCAAATCAGGCTTAACAATCAAAGGCAGTGATAAGTGCGGATCAAGTTCTTTTGTCTGGGAAATCTTTTGCCCCTTGGGCATTAAGATACCATGACCTTCACAAAACTCCCTTAGTTTCGATTTTTCGGTGGCAAGTGGAATAATATCACTGCTTAATCCGGGAAGATTAAATTCCTCCGCTATTGCAGCGGCTGTTTTAAGAGCAGGTCCGGAAGTACGGGCAAGCAAGCCACGAAAATGGTGCTTCTTTTCCAAAGCGTATAATGCTTTTAAAACTTTGTCCGTATCGTAAGTACTTTCTATAATTTTTTTGTCTGCTATAGAAAATCCTGGCGCTTCTGGATCACGATCAATAGCAACAACCATAAATCCAGCATGCTTTGCCGCCTTTATTAAAGGGTGTTGAGAAGTGCCAGCGGCTAAGCAGATAATGGTCTCAATTTCCTGTCTCATTGCATCTCGATTTCAAATATCAGTACGAAAATTCACTTTATCGAGAAGAAACTATTTTTATTTCTTACCGATAACTGTAATTTCACGCCCCAATCCCAGTTCGGATAGTTTATTATAAATTTGACGTCTTAGACCTGTATTTCCAGTTTTATACATTGCCAAATCAAAAAGCTTCCGTTTACCATGGATTTTTCGACCAATCTGGCTATTGCCGATGTAATCGTCACCCATCAACAAAAACAATTCCAAAGGAAAACTGGATGTCGTGTATATGATGTTAAATCCAACACTCAGCATTAATCTGGAAAGAGATTTGCAATCAAAATAATTAACATGCTCTCTCGGCACAACCCACCAAGGATCTTTTTTTAGATAAGTTACCACAACTTTCTGCAGGGGGTTATAATCATTAGGGACTGTGACACAGATCAATCCTCCAGGTTCTATGATTTCATAAGCGAGTGTCAGAAATGGCCGTGGTTCAGGAATATGTTCCAGGACATTATTCATGTGAATGACATCGAACTGTCCAAAATATATGTAATTCTCGGCCGAAAACAATCCATTAAAAATATTCAGACCCAATTTTTCCGTAGAAAACTGATATGCTGGCTTGCCAGGTTCAATTCCAGTAACATCCCATCCACGATCTTTTCCAACCCTTAAGAAATAGCCAGGACCTGAGCCAATATCCAGTATTCTTTTTGGGTCGCGCTCAGCTAATGCCCGGTCAAATAAATCATATTTTTCGTTATGTTCAATAGACCACCATTCCAAGTCCTCAGTATGATTCTTAATGTAATCTATCTGAGACTGATAGAACTCCTCCTCATAGTAGCGAGCATACTCCTTTTCACTTTGTAGGGGGATAACATGTGCGAAGCCGCAATCCTCACAATCAATAACATCAAATTCTTTAACGGAATCCAATATAGGCCCTGTATGATTTTGCCACTCTTTTATTCTATTCACTTCTGTTCTCAAATCTCTCCATTATGAGATGTGAAATTTTTATTACACCACACCCATCAAGACGCTGCATTGCGTTGTTAGCCATCTTTGCCAATATTGCTTTATTATATAGAACATTCCTGATTTCCATTGCAATCATGTCTGTTTTTTGCTGTGTAAAAATGCCCAATGAAGTTGCCATGCCAGCCTCCACAAAAGCTGATGCCGACTCAGTATGATCTTCCGTGAGACAAAGGTAAATGGCCGGCACACCCATCGCCGCAAGTTCGCAAGCCGTTACTCCAAAAGAGGCGATTGCCATATCTGCCTGCGACATGATGGAGACCATATCGGTTACATTTTCAAAAATAGTGTATTCATATTCAGAG
>Ga0187886_1001855_pt1 | contig 17998 bp, 20 predicted proteins | sample June2016WEW_20_1_FD_133001 | JGI IMG/M metagenome (GOLD analysis project Ga0187886, IMG submission 133001) | Peatland microbial communities from SPRUCE experiment site at the Marcell Experimental Forest, Minnesota, USA - June2016WEW_20_150 | ecosystem: Environmental > Terrestrial > Soil >... | reverse complement strand
GCCGCTGGGTAGGACTTCGTTATCCTCACATTCGACCACGTGGTCGACACGGAGATCCCTGCCACCGACTTCGACTGGGAGGTGACTCCCGGCTCCACGGTCGGATCCGGGGCCAGCGCCGCCGTCCTCGCTCGGTTGGCGTACTCGCAGGTGGCCTCCCTTAGCTTGATCGGTATGCCGGAGACCTCGATCCCGTCTCGGTCATAGAGGTCGCTCCTGGGGAACTCGAGCAGCTGTCCGCGCCCGGAGCGGCCTGAGGAGGTACTGCCGTCAAAACCACCAGCGACAATACTGCTGGTCGTGGCGACGCCGTCGTGGTCCACGAATACGGCGATCGACGCCACGTCAGGGTCCGGCAGGAAGACGGATAGCTCAACGCTGCTGAGGGCCAGCAGCGTGTCAGCCAGGGTAGCCCCGATCTGGATCTCGGTGGCCAGGACTGGGGTCGTCCGAAAGGTGTAGGTCGTCCCGTCTACGGAGATCGTGTTGCCATCACTGGGCTGCCCCGTCAGCGAGAGAATCGAGCGCGAGTTCAGGTATCGGTCCCAGTAGCGAGAGCCCAGGAAGTGGGGACCCCACCGCGTGTCGATGAAGTCAGTGGCCGCTATCAGCAGCGCCTGGATGGCGCTGTCCGACAGCGTCGAGATGTCTACGGCGCGGTCGGCGAAGTACGTCTTGAAGAAGGCCACTGTCGCGTAGGACGTCGCCCCCTTTTTTCCGGTCCCGTCTTCAACTATAAACGACATCAGGTCCTCTCCTGTCGAGCCCTCCTCTGAGGGACTTGCCTCGAGGTCGAACACGCGGCTGACGGACGGCTGGCCGTTCTCGTATATGAGCCACAGGTACTGCCCCGTGAGGATCGCCGCGTAGTCATAGTAGTAGATCCCGTCGTCCAGCTCACTCAGAGCGACCATCTCAGATTGCCCATCGGGACGCCAGACCTTCGCCGTGACTACCTGGCCCTTTCGGAAGCCCCTCGCTTGGTAGTAGATGCGTCGCACATGCTATCCGACCATCGCCGGGCTCTCGAGGGAGGTCACGGTATTCCCGACGGAAGTCAACTGAGTAGCCAGCGCCGCTACTGCCGTGGCCAGGGAGGCTACGTCCGTCGAGATGGTGGCTTCCGTAGTGGCTACGCCGGTCACCGCCGTCTGGAGAGTCGACACGGCGGACGCGATGGCGGTCACCGCCGTCTGCACGTCGCCCACGAGCGCCGCCACGCCGTGAGAATCGTAGGCCGACTGGTCGTAATGCTTCACGGCCTTGCCGCCAGCGTTGTCGCTGATCTCCACGGACCAGTTCGGGGCGTCCGCGTCATAGGACTTGTAGTACCGACCAGTCGTGCCGACCTCAGTCATAGCACCGGACTGACCAGCATCTTTCGTGTGGTCTGGCTTGTACACGTCCATCTGGACTGTCTTGCCAGTAGCGCTGCCTGCTGCTTGGTACATCACCTCAAAAGTCTTTGCCATGTCATGCTCCTATTGATGCCACAGTTAGTTTATCACACTCAGTAAGCAGGATCTGCTTCTGGGCGAGCTCAGTCTGCAGCCGAACGATCTCAGCCACGAGCTGATCACGCGGGAACCGCCAGATGATCGTAGACTGAGTGAGCTCGAATCGTACCTGACCATCGGGATCCTTCACCGCGCTGAGCATCCTGTTACTGTCGATCTGCGATACTGACATCAGTTCATCTCACTGAATTGTCTTGGTCTCTGGTTCTGGTGGCCGTAGACCGGTTCCACCACAGCTGCGCCCGTCAAGGCGATCCTGTCACCGACGGCCACACGGGTAGTGATACTCGTCCTGACGTTGCCGACGGCCCCGGCCTCCCCATCCGACCAACCATGGGGCAGCAAGAGGCTCACCGCCGTCCCAGCAGCAACGAGGTGCCCGTTCACCCATAGCCGGGCTTTGCCGCTCGCTGGGATGCAGGACAGGCAGATCCGGAGGACTTGACCTATCCTACACACTGGCCCTGTCAGCGTGACACCATCATCTGTGGCTGAGTCACCTACGGCAGCCATGAGTTTCCTGTCGGCAGCTGCGATCCAGACGGCGAGCCCAGTGGTAGAGGATCCCAGCTCAAATACGACTCCGGCTGGGGTCGCGGTCGAGGTGGCTATCTTGCACGAGAACGTTACCGGCTCCGTCCGGACAGGGAACACGGTCCCTGTGAAGATATTCGATGTCCCTACAGGGAATGAGTGCGTCCTGAACAGCCCAAGGGATGGGTCGAGGTGGCTCTTCCTTCGTTTGTCTCGAGCACACCAGGATGCCACCTATTCCTCCTTCTCTCCCGTCTTGATGGGTCGCGAGGGCCTCACTCCGTCCCTCCGCTTCCGATGAGAGAGGGTCTGGTCGAGCTGGCATCGGGGATCACCGCCCAGGAGGATGCCCGCCCGCTGGGCTCGTTCCCTCTTGATCCGGTTCTGGTCGCGGACATAGGCGACCCGCGCTGCGGTGTCCGCCGCTGGGGAGTTATCCTCCATCTCCATCCCTTGGAGGTCCTGTCGCTGTCGGACCAGGATTGTGATCTTGGCTCGTCGCTGATCGATCTCCTCCAGGAGGATGCTGATTTGGTCGTCCAGGTCCTGGATCGTCGGCAGCTTTATAGAAGTAAAGGTAGGCTCTGCATCTGGACTGAGATCGTTGCCTACGATGCTCGTCTCTTTGTCAGCCATGTCTTGCTCCCGCGTTAGATCAAATCCCCGGCGCACCTTCTCTGGTGCGCCGGGGATAGTTGTCACATGCTATTACGCGCCGATCACGGTGCACGTTTGGCTGCCGGTGCACTCGCCGGTGTCAGCCACGGCGTAGGTGTCGCTGTTGTCGCTGAAGCACCCGACGATCTTCACGGTCTGCTGCGAGGCACCTCCGGTGATGCCCGCGTGGAGAATGAGGCACTCACGGAGCACGACGTCAAGGGCTACCGCCGTGGCGGATGTGACGATGCCGCCGTCGATGCTGCAGTCCGTGACGTGCAGCCGGTCTCCGTCGTTCCCACCGGTGAAGTGGATCGAGCCACCGATGCCCTCGCCGTGGTCGCCGGTCCAGTAGATCCGGATGGCGTTGCTGGCGTCCGCATGGACGGTCGCAATCATGTCGCCAGCACCGTCGCCGGGGTCGCCGGACACGTTGCACAGGGTGAGGACGATCTTCTTGCCGCACCCGGTGTTGTTGACCAGGATGCCGTCCTGGCTGGAGTTCTGGTGGTAGATGTCGATGTTCTCGATCCGCACGTCGAACGTGTCGCTCAGGGCACCGGGAGCGATGCTCAGGACCTGGGTCGTACCGGCCGAGGAGACCGTCACGAGCCCAGCGCCGATGAGCTGGACGCCACTAATGACGGGCCACACCATCGCGGCCCCCTCAGCGTACTCACCAGGCAGCATGAGGATCGTCTTGCGAGCCGACGTCACGGCGGCGAGCGCCTTCGTCAGGGTCTTGTAGGGGGCGACTGCCGTCCCGTCCCCGAGCGTGTCGTCACCCGACTTGGATACCCAGATCTGGGTGGAGTCGTGGATGGTCAATCCGCCGGACCACCGGGGAAAGAGTTGTGTCATCTTCATGTTCGGTTCTCCTTAGACGGTCTTCCCGTCTCAGTTCATTGGTCAGACTCAGACGGCGTACTCAGTCGTCCGGAGCAGGGCGAACTTGATCTGCTTCCGCTCGGGATACCGACGCGCCCAGTTAGCGGCCGTCGCGAGGCCCGTGTTGCTCGGACCACCGTCAGCGATGGATCCCTCGACATAGGCGTGGCCGGTGGGATGGCAGGAGTACACCCGGCGGGTCGTCAGGATCTCTTGTCCAGCGCCGCGACCGGCGAGGGGCTCGCGGTGCACCTCAGTCGGCACGTCCGTAGTGGCCTCGCCCAGCTGGGTGGCACCCAGGCCGAAGAGCCACGTGTCAAAGACGTTCGTGCTGCGAGGCATGCCGTCGTCGACGATCACCTCATGGCCGAGGAACGTCGGGATGTTGACCTCGCCTCGGGCGTCCGGGATGAAGTCGATCAGGTTGTTCTTCTGCATCCGGTTGAACACGATCGAGTGGACCATCACGATGGCGAGCTCATCCTGGCTATCACCCATCGTCACGGCAGCGTCGAGGAAGCCCTCGGCGGAGAAGTTCGTGACCCCGTCAGTGAACGTACCGGCAGCCGACACATCGTTCATCAGGTCGTAGCGGACGGCCGTGCCGCCGGGCGTAGCCGCAGCGTTGTTCGCGATGATGCCCTTCCAGGCCGCGACGAAGATGCGCTGGAGCCGTCGGGTCCAGTAGTAGGCGACGCGGGTCGCGATAGCCGCCATCGGGTCAGCCCCAGCAAGCTCACGGGCCAGACCCATCGAGCTCCAGGACTGGTTCCGCTCAAGGCGGACAGCGACCTCAGCCGCAGTGGACAGCTTCTGGGGCACCGCGTCCCGACGATTCGCGTCGGTCGGCGTACCGCTCTGGAAAGAGGCCCGCTGCACGTCGGCGATGTCGTCGGTGCTCACGTTCTCGGAGCCGGTCGAGTCGCTGGCGTCCAGATCGTAGAAGCTGGGTAGGTTAAAGGTCTTACCTCCACCGGATAGCAGCTGGTTCATCAACGGGGAAGGCGTGAGCGCTCCGCTCTGGACCAGGCGCGCTTTCTCCATGGTGAGCTGTTGCGCGTAAGGGGTGAATATTGAGGGTACGATGATATCGCTGATTTGCACGGCGGCCATGATAAGGCTCCTTAACTTCCTACCGGATCAACTGTTTACGGCAGAAGCACCATGGCTCCGCCGACATGACTATCCGAACCATGCCGGAGGTCTACCTATATTATATCCTGAGTCTAACTCCTATGACCTCTTTTTCTTACCTCGTTCATCACTTTTATGGCATTTAGATTTGGCCTACCAAGATGAAGAGCGCAAAGAAAACGGCCCGCGATCGCGGGCCGTCTGCATTCACGTAGACACTCCTACCTACTTCTTCTCAGCGGGCCTCGGTGCCCCGACCTCCGTGCCGGCCAGCTTCGCCATCTGAACTGCCTTCTCCATGCCGTACTGCTTGACGTACCGACCCTGCTCCGTCAGGTTCCAGCTGTCTGCAGCCCAGGGGTTAGGTCCGCCGCCAGAGCCCTTGCCGCCACCGGAGCCCTTGCTGCCGCCACCGACGGATCTCGGCCACCAGTGTGGTCGCTTCTCCTGCAGCTCCTGGAAGAACACGTCGGGGGAGAGCCGGGACGTCACGCCATAGTCATTCTCCTTCGTCAGGATCGCGCCGTCCTCCGTGACCTCGAACACCATGTCTGCCAGCAGCAGAGCGTCGGACTCTGCCTCCGGCAGGATCTTCGCCGCAGCGGCAGCGGCGCGGACCTTGTCATGGATCGTGCGCCTGACCTTCTCGGCGAGCAGCTGCTGCATTGTCGTCTCGGCGACCTTGAGTTTCTCAGCGAGCGTGCCCTTGTCCCGCTCGAGCGGGGCGAGCCGCAATCTCAGCCGAGCCTCGGTGAGCTCGTCAAGCTTCTTATCAAGCTCGTCCTTCGGCACGGATCCCTTCACGGCCACCTCGAGCTCGGCCAGACGGGCAACCTGCGCGTCGATCTGAGTGCGGTCAAGGCCGTCCCATGTACGGAGTTTCTCCTTCGTGGCCTTATGCTCATCCCGCTCTTTCGTCAGACCCTGACTCATCCGGTCGATGTCGGCCTGGGTCTTGAGACCAGCGATCCCGGTGAAGTGGAACTCACCGTCCCTCTCGGTGTAGAGCTCAGCGAACCCCTCAGGGACCTCCTCCTTTTTGGCATAACGCAGTTGCAGTATCATAGCACTTTCCCTTCTTTCCGAACCATGTCGGAATAGGTTTTATGATGACAGGACCATGTCCTGTTCCTTTCTACATTTAGCTAAGTGACGATATCGTGATTCACGCATCTTCTGTTTACTTGCATCACTGAATCTGTATCCAAGAAGATGCTTGTTTCCCTTCATCATATCAGACATCTTCTTTTGATAGTCTGAATCAGTCCACCTATATTTCAGTCCCTTTGACATACTATGTCTTGTCTCTTCACTATGCGATCGTCCAAGAAAGGGTCGTCGACCACGAGAAGCGTTGCTCATCTTGAGACGAGTTTCTTCACTAATGGGTCCTCTGTTACGTCGTGCTACTGACAACTTCTGTCTTGCCTCAGGAGAAAAGGCACAACCTAATACACCTTCTCCACCTTCCGTCAGATTATAACCATTTGGGACCCTCATTCCAAGACAGGCAATATAGTCAATCTCTAACATCCTTGCCGCAGTCTCAGAGACATCACTGACAAGAACTTCCACTACGACATTTTTCAAACCATATTTTCGAATGGCGCGATGAACAGCATAGGTCGAACCATTCTTCGCATTTTGTATATGGGCTTTATATCGTTGTGCAACTGTACCCTTAGTCCAACCGATATAGCCCTTCCCATTCGGGAATTGAAGTAAGTAGACTACTCCCATCACAATAAGTATATCCTACGCCCAGCCCAGCTGGGACAGGACACCATGCAGCTCATCCGGGTGTCGCCTGCAGAGGTACTCCAACCGGCTCGCCCTCGGGTGAGCGACGCGGTACGGCTCCCCGGCTGCCATATCGTACCGCTCCCTCAACTCGTGGACGAGCGCGTAGGGCCACTCTACCTCGATCAGCCCGTCGTCTATCCAGACCTCCCCGCGTGGCACGAACTCATAGACGTGGTCGTGTCCTCCAGCGGTGAAGTCCTCATCGAACACGCTCCGGACCAGTCGTCCGTGCACGATCCAGACGCTCAGCCCGTCGTCCAACCTCTTCCACAGGTACTTGTGACAGAAATCGCCCAAGGGCAATGACTCACCACTATGAGTCGCTGCCTTCAGGTCCCCGCCTCGTCTTCGTTCCCTACGCTCCGCGCGGCCCGCCTCAGCGATCGCGTCGTCGTAAGACCTCCCCTGGGCCATCAGCCGGTGCTCGACGAGCAGGTGCTCAATGAAGAACGGGTACTCGTCCTCCGCCCCCTGGTCCAGCCAGAACTCCGTTTCCGGGATGAACGGGAACCGGTAGTGCTGCCCGAAATTAGTGAACTCCTTGTCAACGTGGCCCCGCACGTAACTGCCGTCCACGACCCAGACCTGGATGTCTCCCTGGCTGTCATACAGCCTTATGTGCGGTGAGTGACTCATGCCGCGTGCTCCTTAATCAGTTTGACCAAGGCATCATACTCCGGTGGCAGTGGTCGACCCGTGACGTGGAAGGCGAATACATCGGCGAACACGGACCCTGCGTCGCCCACATCGTTCGTGATCTTAGGGGTGACCTTATCCCTGACCTCCTGGTACACCGTCCCCAATACATCGGCGAAGTCCTCTCGATGGGCCCAGTACAGCTGGTGACCCAGCTCGTGGGCAGCGACGTACCTCAATCCAGCGCCCTCTGGCATGTCTCCTGTCCTCTCGAGAGTCGACAGCACCGGCTCATAGTCTGGGTTGATATGGATGCCTCGGCTCTCCTCCGTCCAGGCGATCTCGGTCTCCGGGTCTTTGAAGTCCTCGATATCGGCAGTGACTCCGTCGAACCGATCAAGCAGCTCGGGATACTTCTCTACCACGTCGGCGATCGCCTGATTCACCTCGTCCTGGGCGTCCTGAGGGAGATCGCCCAGGGAGATCTCCTTGCCGGTCTGCCAGGCGAGGTCGGTGGGCTCCTCCAGGAACTTACCGGGGTCCAATCCCGCGTCCGCAAACGCCCCTGCATCCCTCGCCGCGAGGTCCGCCAGCGGGATCTCATTGCCCGCCTTGTCGACGAACTGGTCCAGCGTGAGGTCCCCGTCGCGGAAGAGCTTCCCTCGAGTCGGTCCGAGCACATCATCCTGGAAAGACTCAGACTGACCGGCGAGCCAGTCCTCATAGGTCGTGGTGGCGGGGACCTGGCCGGTGAGCTCGCGCATCCGCCGCATGGCATAGTCGTCGTAGTCACCCTTGGTTCCATATGGCAAGTCGTCGCGGCTTGACACGGGATCAAGCCCCTCCTGCTTAGCGTACTCCCTGACCAGCTGCTGCTCCGTGAACGGCTTCGCTGGTCGCACGCCGATGGCCTCGGCGCTGATCGCGGCCACGCGGAATGACCGGCAGCCGAAATGGAGTGGAGGGATTGGACCCTCTCCCACGGGAAACCTCTTCCCGTCGAGGGAGCGGCAGATCGGCGTCGTCCGGGAGTCGAGCGTGGCAACGAAGATTTCCTCGTCGAAGAGGTCTTTGTTGTCGCTGAGGAACTCCTGCTGCGCCGCGTTGCTGTAGTGGTTCACCGCCGTCCGCGTGACTGCCTGCACCTGGTTCCGCGTGATCTGGGTGACGCCCTTCATCCCGATGACCCGACGAGCAATGGCCGATGAGTCCTCGCCGCGCACGAGGCCGATCTTGATCTGGTCTTCGATCCGCCGTAGGTCAGCGGATCGAAGACCAGCGGCCCACTCCTTCAAGGTCCGACCCTCGAAGGGTTTGTCGGTAACTAATGCCTTCAATACCTTCGAAGAAGGCATTGAAGCCTCAAGTACCACCGGCACCACTGTCCCGAGCGCCGTGCTGAGGAATGATGCCTCACCCTGGGTGAGGTCAGTCAGGCTTTGTTTCAAAGCCTGACTGGCATTCACCCAGGCCGTCTCCCGGATACTCTTGATGCGCTTAAGCAGTCGCTGCGCCTTCGCGAGCCGCGCCGGGGAGTACGTCGCGTCGCCCCGCAGCGCGTCGCGGATCTGCATGGCGAGCTCCGCCTCCGTCTTGTCCAGGATCCTGTTGACCTCGTTCCGGATGGCTCCGGCCGCGCGGATGCTGAAGATCTGGTGGCGGACGATCGCGTCGAACCACTGGGCGTTGGCGTCGTCAGTCTTCATCACTTCGGCATGATCCCCGTCGGTAGCCCATCCAGCATTTTCCCAACCTGACCAGCGAGCAGGGAGCTGAATGCCTTAGAGACCAGGTCCTTCAGGATCTTAAGCTCATCCACCTCCAAGTCGACCTCGTCGCTCGACGATGCGATCTTCAGCCCGAGGGCATACTGGCGGGCCTTCTCCGTCCATGTCGTGTCTTGATCACCACCGATTGACAAGGCCCGGAGGAAGATGATCCTGATCATGAGGTCAGCTTCACCGTCCTTGATGATCTCACCAGTGTACTGTCTTAGTGGTGTCGTGAGAAGAACTTTCATGCTATTCCTTTCTTAGTTTGTGTATTTATTATACTTCAGTTCAGCCCACCAGCTTGAATTACCATATAAATCTCCTATGTTAAGCTGGTAATAATGCCACCAGCGACATGTACTGTATTGCCGTTCTTGTCTACAAAGGTCCCTGTAGCACCATCCGCCCCATTCAGGTTGAAGTAGGTATCAGCCCGAACAGTGTCACTTACGTGAATTTGCTCCAACGGAGTAGCTACACCTATGCTGACCAAACCTTGCAGGAAAGTTTTTGTAATATTAGCACTACCCAAGACGGCGGAGTTACTCCCCCCGCCCCGTGCGCTGCATCCAATAACTATCTCATTGATGTCCCCGTCAGCCAACGGTCGGGCGTCATAGCCTACATAGATTGAATACATTGACGTTTGGTTTGCGGCACCTGCGTTCGTGTACTTCCCCGCCAACTCCCCTACCCCCACAAGATTGTTCCCGGTGGTATTGTTTTGAAGCGATTGACACCCCAAGGCAAGATTTTTGTACCCCTCAGTATTTGCGTGAAGGGATAACATCCCAAAGGCAACATTGTGATATCCTAATGTGTTGCTATCCAATACCAATAATCCTACACCATAGTTGTAACTGGAATGGCCTGTGCTGGTAGCAGTGCTGCCCATCGTAAAGTTGCCCGCACCCCCGATGAAGACATTATTCCCGTCAGGTATTGCCCCTCCACCGGTCGGATTATGGTAGTCATGAATGAACGGATCAGCACCTTTATAAAAAATACCAGTGGCGTTAGAAGTGGTTGGGGATAGTGTGAGATTCACAAATGTGGGGCTGTCGGCCGTTGTCAATCCTGCCACTGCCGCCTGGTTGAGCGTCGCCCAACTGGGTATCGCCCCAGTGTTGCCTCTCAAGTATTCTCCGGTTGCACCCACCGCTGCAAGTTCGCCAATTGCGTTCGTCCCTGTTGCTACAGGAAGACGATATGCTGTAGCCGTATTGGGCAGGACCAGTGCCCCAATCGCCAGTAATCCAGCACCAGGCGATGTGGTATAGGTTCCGCCAATGCGAACCCCACCATCATCATATACCCGAACTCTTTCAGCAGGAATAATAGAATCAGTTGGCGTTGTCCACAGAGATAGATATGCTCCCTGTACAGTGTCACTCCACGTCTGCTTGGCATACCCTCGCAACATAACTCTGGGTGCTACAGAATATCCTGTGGCTCCATAGCCCCAGCCCTCGCAGCTTAGCAGGACATCACCAGACTGCACAGCTTGGGGGGAGGCCGATGTATTCCGAGCATGGCTTTGTGCATAGGCAGCCATCCCTGCGATACCAAATGATGAAGTGTTGAACCTCACCTGCCCATTGTCGGCCCCACGAATACTAAGAGCCGTGCCAACTAAACTGGCAGCACCAGCCACAGCGTTCATGTTGATGATCATTTGATTCAGGGACGAGTCGTAGAGCAGCGTTGAGACGGACGTGAGACGTCCGGACGCACCGATGATCGGCAGTCGCCCCGTCACCAGGTCGCTGACTAACAGGCCGGCGAACGCAGGCGTCCCAGTCGTCTTGACCGACTGGTTCAGGTAGTCCACCGACACCAGCTTCTTACCTGTGTCAGTCATCACCACCTGGGAGGCAGACAATCCGTCAGTGATGGGAGTGTGGTATGCAGCCGTCATAGGTTGAACGTCAGGCACCCCAGGTCAGCATCGTAGCTCGCCTTCGCATCGACGGCCCCCTTGATGGCCGCCACGGTCGCGCTGTTTGACCCGTCAGTCAGGTTCCCGGCCGTCTTGAGGTTCGCTCCCTCCACGTCGGCGAAGGCGTTGTCCGCCGCGTTCCGCGCCTGCAGCACGCCGCCACTGTTCTTCAGCTTCGGGCCAGTGTTCCCGCTGTCGAGCTGGAACGTAGCCGACGTGGTCCCCGTGTCAGTGTTCTGGGTGTGACCGTTAGTGATGCCCGTAGCCTCAGCCCAGGCAGCACCAGTGTAGTAGTAGTATTTGTTCGCCGTGTTGTCCCAGAGGATCCAACCCTCCGTCGGCGTGTCGATGATCCAGTCGGTCAACAGCGTGGGGTTCAGTTTGTTGGCCGTGGCGATCTTTCCCCCCAGCCCGATAAACACCCCGCTGGCCGGGAACTTGATGATATAGCGGATGCCCTTAGTCTCACTCTCGGTAGGGGCAGTCACCTGGTTGACGACGTTCTGCTGCCAGTTGAATGAACCCAGCTCTGGGATGCGGTACTGTGTGCTCATGTGACCTCCACTAATAGCACCTTCAAGTCATGGTTGTAGGTAAGCGCCTTCTGGAAGCCCGTGTGACCAGACAAGGCGTAGCTGAGATTACTCAGTAGGTTGTGCAGCGACGGGGCACGATGCCCAGGAGGACCGGGCCTGCCGGGATCTCCGGGGTCACCCTTCTTGCCGTCCCTGCCTCGGATCATCATCCACATCTTCATCGATTATCCCCACGCCACGATCAGGATGTCACCCTTCTCCTCAATCATGGCGTACACATCGTTGAGGTTCGTCACGTCGAAGCCGATCACCTCACTTGCGTCCAGCGGCATGGCGTTGCTCCTCGTCGCCGACTCGCTTACCCTCACCCATACCCTGCCCTTGTTATTTGGATGGGCGCGGAGGATCACCTCTTTGCACGCGGTCGCATCACCTCGGAAGGAGGAGCTGATTCTCGTCGCCGTCCAGTGGAACACGTCCCTCATTAAGGCTGACCTCCGTCCTGTGGTTGCGGAGGCCCGAGCGCCGCTGCCTCCGCGCTGAACTTAGCCGCCAGAGGTATCTCGGACTCTATCGCCGCCATCTCATCTTCGTAGCTCATCTCGGTCAAGTCCTTCTCCTGCATGAGCCGGTGGATCGAGACGCTGCTGATCGGGGCACCGAGGTTCTTGGCCGTCATGTATCCGACGAGGTCTTGGCTGCTGAGCTCGTCGTCCACGAAGTCCAGATTGGGCTCAACTTGAACCTCATCCGGATTGGCCCCCACCCACTCCGCCATAATCCGGAGTACTGCCTGCAGTCCCTCGGCTCCGGCCAGCGCGATCTGGTTCAGCGACGCGGTCCGCGCGGCTACCCGTATCCGCAGGGCGATGCCGGATTCCTCCTGGCGGCTCGTTGTGTCGAGCAGCCGACCACCCATCTCCGCCGCGATCTTACGGTCCATGTCGAGGGACTGCCGCATCTCGGAAATTCCTGCGCCTGAAACACCGATGTACTTCGCGTCCCCGCCCTGGTTCACCTCAATCTTGGCCCCAGCCCCCACCCGCGTCTCCTCCTCCCCGGACAGCCCGCCGACAATGACCAACGTGTCCTGGCCCGTCATGTACAGCGACTGCCGGTAGTCAGCCTCGGCTCGGTACACCGCCAGCGCGAGCTCCGCGAGGCCCAGGAGCGGAGGGTTGTCGGTCTCCGGTACGACGTCCTTGCTGTTGATGAAGACGAACGGGATCCTATCGAGCGTGCGGCCCGCGATGCTAAGCTCGACCAGCTTGTTCTGGTCGACGAGGTCGATGTCCCCTGGCACGGCGGAGGTCGACTCGACGTTCGTCACGTCGGGTTCACCGCGCTCCATCGTGATGATGTCGCCCTGGTCGTCGACGTGGAACAGCCCCTCCTCATCAGGGTCGAACAGGCCCGCGCGGTACACGTGGTCCCTGGTGTGCAGCAGCAGTACGCGGTACTTCTCATCCCACTTCCAGCCGAACCCCTCGCGCACCCACTCGGACTCGTTCATCACCACCAGCTTCAGCTTCTGGACCACCTCCCGCTCGCCCGCGTCCCAGTTCACGATGTCCTTCGCGACGTAGAGCGCGATGTAGGGCAGGACGTCGGGTCCGCTGCCGGTGGGGACGTCGGCCAGGAGCCCGAGCCGACCGGTCACCAGCTGCTGCTCGTTGATCCGGCGGAGCAGCATCTCGAGTGACTCATTCTTCGTGTTACACCTATCACGGAGAGGCTCAAGCTTGGCGGGCAGCTTGATGATCGGAGGCTTGTCGTGCATGATCCCGAGCAGCGCCTCCACCGCCTGGCTGATGAAGTCCGGGAACCGCGCCCGCAGCTTGTAGGCGTCGTAGGACTGCCGACCCCTCGTATTCGGCGTGATGGCGTCCACGTTGGGCTTAGTCACCCCTGGCGAGGCGTACAGCGCGCTGAACGGCGTGCTCTGCATCCCGTCCAGGATCTGCCCTGCCGTAGGCGGAAGGTATAGCGTACCGGCCTCCTTGACGACGCGCTCCCCGGCGTAGCAGTCTGAGAGTTTTTGCCAGTCCTGAGCAGCTTCAGCATATTTGGGGTGTAACTCCCGGAGATTCATATTTTGAGGCGTATAGATACCCTCTTTCTATTTAATACCCTTTTCTACCTGAAGATGTGATCAAATATACTGATGCCATTAACTACTCACTCCCTCAATCAGGTCCTTCAGCACGTGCCGATGGCAGTGGGGGTTCTTCTCCACCTCGTAGCACAGCAGCGTCACGCGGTGGTCCTCAGCCAATCGCCGCAACCAGCCGATGGTCGACTTCTGGTCCACCATCTCGGCCTCATACAACTCAGCGAACTGCTCCCAGGTCAACTCATGGGCCTTCCACCTCTTCAGCAGCCTCACGCTCGGAGCCAGCATCCGCAGCCACCGGTCATACTGACAGCCTCCCCGTGACATCCACCTGGTAACGAGGATCCGCTCACCGTCCTCAGGTGAGGGGGAGTCAAACAAACACTTAGTCCTTACGTCCAGCATCACGACCCCGTCCCAACCGTTCGACCACCCTTCGGCCGCCACTTGGAGAACATCACCCGATAACGGGACTCATCGGCGATGTGGTCCTCGGCGCTCGAGTCCACATCGTCGGGATCCCTGTCAAGGTCCCTCGGTAGGACAGGCACGGTCCGGCGGCTATGCTCACACCTCTGGCAGATGAACATCCCAGGGTCCTCGCGAGGACCCTTGCTCGTGGGCAGCGCCGCCATGAGTCGTTGTCGCATAAGCTCCCAACCTACCTTCCTCGTACCGGACGCCGAGTTGCTACTACAGAATTGTATCCGCCTCGGTCGTCCGCCAACGGTGAGTGTCCGCATCAAGTCGTTCGCGATGCACACCCCGTTCTCCATCTTGAAGACGGACGCATCAGCGGGACCCGGCCTGCACCGCTCGTGGATGCCCATCGCGAGCTCCCGCTCGATGATGCCCTTAGCGATGTCCACCGCCAGCATATGGGTGCCCTCGTTCGGCTGACCGTTCCAGCCGTACCACTCGGCCAACCGAAAGAGGTCTCCCCTGACAGTCGAGCAGACCTGACCTGACGGGAGCGTCAGGTCAGTCCCGTCTGACTCAGCCCACCAGCCAACGGAGAACGGCTTGCTGCTGCCCCAGTCGAAGCTCCGGTCCACCCTCCAGGAGATAGGTGGCTCGAAGTCGGGGACCACGTGCCGCGCCGGGTCCCACACGTCGTCGAACATGCCGCCCGCGACGATGTCCCAGCTGCCCTCCATCCACGCCGCGAGCTCCGCTTTGTTCCGCGCGGCCGCGCGGATACGGGTCTTGTAGTTCGGATCAGCGGTCAACAGCACCTGGTTCTCGTCAAGGTAGCCGTGTATCGCTATGCGCTCTGGCAGTGGATTACCCTTCTCGTCCCTATCCTCGACCAGGGGACCGTAGATCTGCCCAGGGGCGACGGGGAGGTGGAACCGGGCCTTAACGACGTTGTGGCCAGGACCGTATGGGTTCGTTGTCGACCGAAACTTCTTCGGGATACCCGGCACGGTCGACCGGCAGCAGGACATCATCTTGCAGTAGAAGCCAAGCTCCGGCCACGTCGTGAGCTCCTCGAAGCCGATCCACGGCCAGCTGTTCCCACTCAGCCAAACACTACCGCGTTGCCGGATGAAGAACGTATGATTATCAGGGACACCAAGACAGTACACCAGTCCACTGTGGTGTACACGATGAACCTGCGTTTTATCCGACAGCTTCTTGATCCTACGATCTCTATTATCAGTCACGAGGTTCAGTAAGGAACGTGGATTGCAGGCTACACAGTATCCAGGACCATCACGGTTCTCCCGCTGTCCAGATGTTATGTAGGCCGAATATCCTAATCGAACGGCGATCTCGGATAAGTCATCAGCCATCCGACGAGAGATCGTATAGATGTATACTCGCTTCTCTTGCCGACTCCCGTCCCCGTCTGCGTACGCATCGAAAAATTTCTGCAGTTGGTAACGATCAGCATTCTTCACCACATCAGGGACGAACTTGTCTCTACTCTTACCAAACTGCCGTAGCCAAGTAGACCATGACTTAGACAAAAAGCTGAAACCACCAGCTGTCGTCCGATAGGACACTCCAATACGATCCAACAGCGCTTGGATCTTAAGTCTGTGCTGTGGTTTTTCCTGCGCAACCCACACCGCCGCATAGTTAATGCAGCCTTCTGAGAGATACCAGCCCATGAGCTCACAGAAATCATCCCCACTTATCTCCAGCGGTATGCTCTCAGCGTGGTGATCCCGAACGGCTCTCGGAACAAACGGTACAGCAAACGTCTTAAGATATGTCCCACCCCATTGCCATCCAGCCACCCGAAGAACTGCATCCTTACCGAGATCCTGATATCGTGTCAATCCAGTGGATGTCGGGAGTTTATGCCCAGGGGTAAACGACATGTATCGACCCCGACCCGCGTATCGGACGAGAGGTCCATCATAGAGTTCATGAGTGATTGACACCACTGGTTTCCAGGAGAGGAATCCTCGCTCATCTGCGGACATGACCTTGTCGCCGACCCTGACGCAAGTTATGTCTACCCAACCGTGATCCGTCAGCACGTCTCCCTCATCAACACAATGGCCATGGTAGTTCCAGTAGTCTGCCTCCCGCGCCCCGTAACTGAACCGCAGCGTCTCCCCGGAGGCCCACGTCCACGTGTGGTTGCCCTGGTTGTACACTGCTCTTCGATTGAAGAGCAGTGGGAACCATTTGCTGGCCTTGATGATGACGTCCTGCAGCTGCGGAAAGGTCTGCCGGAAGAGGAGCCCGCGCCACTCGGCCCCATAGCCGGCCCCCACGTGCTGGGCGAAGTCCATAAGGAGGGCGTCGGTTTTCCCGGGTCCACGCGTTCCTTCATACAGGCACTCGAACGCGGGGCACGCGAGGAATGCCTCCTGCGATCCTGGCTGCGGTGTCCAACCCACCTGCTGCTTAGTGCCATCACTGAGCAGCAGGTGAGGTGTCAGCGATCCCTCCTTCACCTGCCAGTCTATCAGGGCCTCAACCACTCAAGCAGCTCCTGAAAGTCCACCGTCGGAACGACGATGGTATATGTACACCACGTAGCTATCAGCACACCAATGATCTTACCATTCCTCATCACCGGACTACCCGAGCTCCCCGACCCGCAGCTCATTGACACGTAGAGCAGCGGCTGGATCGAGCCGTCGGAGAAGAATCCCTCCTGCCCCACGTTGGCTACGTAACCGCGCGAGAAGGTACTCCTCATCAGGGGACTGAACGGCGTGCCGATCGCCGTGACCTCATCGCCCAGGGAGGTCCGGTCCTGTGATACCTTGATCGGTGGTGGAAGGTTCGCGTCCACTATCAGCAGCGCCGCGTCGGTCCCGCACCGGACTACGAATACCACGTCGTAGGTCTGACCATCCTCTGTCTCCACGCTCAGGTCGTTGTGGTCTGCCACGTGCCCCGCCGTCAGGATCGTGTCCGGACCAACCACAGCCCCGCTACCCCAACCACCGTCCCCATTAGTGATGAGGACGCAGGAGTCGACAGGAGGTGACCCCTGTCGCCGCTGCCGTGGTAGTGACAACAGCAACATAGACAAAGCCGACGCCGCGACCACCAATAGTATCAAGGCTTCTTCGATTCTTCGCATGGGGCTGACTCCACCTGCTTCCTGTGCTGCGCGAGCCACTCCTCTCGGCTGATCATCGGCGCGTGTACGACGAGTACACCACCGGACACGTTCAGGTCCGTGGTCGTGTGGTCACGGTACTCTGGGATATGCCTCTTAGCCTGGAGCTCAAGGAGCCGCTCGCTGAACTTGTGCTTATACCCGATGATGCCAGCGCCGCCGAACACCGGCTCATCCCACCCCTCAACTGCTCTGTCATGGATGACGGAGGCCAGCTTCTGTCGATACACGTCCAGCGCATCCTGGGTCATCACCTCGAGGATAGGCAGGGCCTTCCGCAGCTTCTCGAATTGTCGTGTCCCGATGCCCGCCGCGACGCACGCCTTGTGGTACACCCCAGTGTTGGCGATGTGGTTCAGGATGAGGGTGAAGATCTCCGCTGTCACGTATAGGTTCGGGTGACTGCCACGATCGGGGAAGAGCTGCTGCACGAACTCAACCGTGTACACCTCGACCCAGCTGCTGTAATCTGGGATGATCGCCCCGATACGTGTGGCTATGGGTGTCATGGCAAGGGGATCAGGAGGCCGGGTCAGGGCGATGTCCTGCAGGGACTTGGTCGTCCGCCCAGAGAGTAGTGTGTCAATTGGCGTAAATTCACGTTTAGCCATATGCCGAATTATATCCCAATAGGTCAGTAGAGTCAGGTAGAGTCAGCCCAGAGTCAAATCTTTCCCCTACAGCCCTATATACTCTAATTACTCTATTCTACTTTAGTAAGGAGGGGGTTGTAATTATAGGGGACCAGAGCGTTTTATCCGGTCCTTGACCGCTGCGCCGGGCGCTTTTCTGATTTGAGTGGAGTAACTGAAGCGACTGAAGTCAACTCTCTCCCTGGGCCTTGGAACCCCACAAAGTGGTCCGAGACTTCAGACTT